>JACCDR010813493.1_pt1 | contig 12856 bp, 19 predicted proteins | sample 7446431 | NCBI WGS metagenome assembly JACCDR01 (sample SAMN15323443, study PRJNA562643) | freshwater metagenome | isolation source: river surface water | place: USA:Blue River Watershed | collected 2017-08-17
ATATAAAGATATTGGATCAGATACAGTGAACAGCTTCTATCAATCATCCTATCCAGCTGTTCGTACACAAACTGCTGTTTATGTCGATCCTGAAAAGATCAAACCAATTGCTAAACGCAAGGTAAATGATTTTCAGGAACGCATTAATCATCTGGCAGCATCATTACGGGAAGATGCTGGACCGCTTTTTAAAAAAGCGGTCCCGGTGGTTGCTGCGGGTGCAATTGCAATGAATATGGTTCGACTGTATTTGGAAAACCTGTATCTGAAAGATGTTGTTCATTACTCGCAAAACACCAATCGGCAAACCAGACAGATGATTGATGAAGCAGAGTCGACTTTGGAAATGATCGATTCGGTTTTAGGGGAAATCAAATTAGGCCAAACGATTGATCCTGAAACACATCTCAATCTCAGAAAACTCAGTATTTTTACGAGCAAGTTGCTGGGCATTATCGGAGATTACTCATGACAGCTAGACGATCTCGAACAACGCATTATCCTAAGCGTTTTCCATCGCACCGGGCGATGCGTACCATCCGTGCGGTCGTTGATTATTCCAAAACCAAGCGGACTACCAAAACGACCAATCTGTTTCTGGCCGAACAATCGGATGAGATCAAAGGCCTGGTCGCGGGTATTCGTGCCAGCGTTGAAGAAACACAAACAAAAACTGCTCGTTTGCGGACCATCCTGGAAATCGCACATGACGCCGCTCAGGCACAAATTCGTATGTTGAAGACAGAAATGGAAACCCGTCAGTCCGAGTTAAGGCCAACTGCTCAAGTGCAAGCGAAGTTGGATCGAGCGATTAATCACGCGGCGGCATTGTATTCAGCTTTAGTGCTTGTCCAAACATCAGAATCGCTTGTTCAGGGCTCGCGAATTAATGCTAATATCTCAGAAGTGTTGAAACGTTTATCACCACCTGTTTAAGAGGCAGGGATTGCGGAGGATATCATGATGCATGCACGTATTAAAAAGAATGATCAGGACAGTGACAAATTCAAGCTTACTCGTGATCCTTGTCCTTTGTGTGGTGAAATGATGTGGTCTGTTACTCAACCAGCGTTGATGCCTAATCGACCTGATCGTGTGTATCACGAATGCCGGAATGATGACTGCCCATTCTATGAGAATATGGATATCTATGAAGATCTCGAGAGAAGATCCAAAGATCCAAATATCATTGCAAAATACAATGCATCCCAACAACAACGCAAAGATGACGGCCGTCGTTCTTGGGTGAGCCCTCGTCATCAGCGTATTCGATCGGTACGTCAGGTGGTTCCAACGCCACAACGTTCATCAGCGTCTAAAGTGTTTGGGTCATCATCGGCACGTGATGTCGCTCTACGATCATTGTCTGGGTTAGCCAAGACCATGATCAAGGCTGAGAATGCTTGTATGTTGGCCCAGCAGGATCTCCAAGACATTCGCTATCAGGCATCCGATTCCATTCAGAGCAGTCTTGAAACCACGCCACGATTAATTAAATCGATTGCTATGGTCAAAAGCGCGCAAGAACTTTCTCGGAAAGCCGCTGATTTAATTGAAGAGGCTCGCCGAACGATGTTGGGCGAGATGGATGGAGTGCGACCACTATGAAAAACGTTTCCCAATCTGTTTTGGAAGAGCGTCGTCGACGCAGCTTGTCTCAGGTGCAGACAGTTGCAGGTAAAAGTCTGAAATATGGCGGGAAACCCGTTCAGTATTCATCTGCTTTGTCGGCAAAAATGCTGAATCTGTTTTGGGCCAATCAGAAACTGGATATGATCATTGCCGAGCTGTCCAAAGACAAAAGCCGTAATCCTGAATTGATCCAAGCAAGCCAACTGTTGGAAATTGCGAAAACACTAATCTCCAATTACTCCGATCGTTTGCGGCGTGAACAGGAAGACGACAATCCAGCCGATGACCGCGTCGAAGTTGAAACTGATCAGGAAATGGCCGAGGAAATTTAAGGGATAGGGAATAGGTAGAAGATGGCGTACAAACAGATTTCGATTGATAAGCCGGCCGATACAATTCCAAAAGTTTACGACGATGTATTGAAGTGCATTGTTGTTATTAGCGATCTCGGTTCACACTTTCTGGAACGGGTTGACCCGCATATGAAAGAACTCAGTCAAATTGTCAGCAATTTGACAAATGAGACTGATTACGCGGCGGTATCCAATCTCATGGAACAAGTAGACGAGTTGTTTGATGCCATTCAGACTGCGCAAGCACAATTTGACAATCGCACCAACCAGCAAATGGCGAAAACAGCTTATCAATATTCTGTCAAAGTCAGAACCAAATCAGGCTGGGCGAATTTACCAAAACGCGATTACCGCATTCAAGCCGCCAATCGGGCTCGTAAATCAAGTTACCGCCATGAGATGAATCGGATCATGCAGAACAACAGCTCTCGGGTTCTGGCTGCCAAACTTCAGATCGGCAGTGGATTTTTACCGAAAGTTGATATCGATCTACCCATTCTCGGATTTCATCGCCGCCGGATGAATACGGTTATTGATACCTACAACGAGATGATCGACAGCGTCGCTAAATACCAAGGGACACTGACTAAGATCCAGGCCAACATTCAAAAAGCTTTGGCGGGGATTGATGCTGATATTTACCCAAAGGTTAATCAAGATCTGTTGATGTACACCAAAATCAGCGCCAACATCAACGCATCACTGTCAAATATCATGGCAACCTTGAAACAAGCGGTTGATTATTTCTCGGCAGCTCGTGGTGAACTCGCCGCGCTGACCCAAGATATTATCCGAATCCGCAAGGTTAACCGATAAAGGAACATGATCATGTATGATCAGCATTATCCGCATTATCCGCAAAGACAGGTACAGCCCGCACAGCCGTCTGTCAAGGCAGGTTATGAAGGAGTTGCACCCGTTAGTAGATTGCTGCTAACCATTACATGGGTGACGGGGATTTTCAATACTCTCGATTCCATTTTAAATATCACCAGCTTCTGGACAGCAGGTGTTGCTGTTGGGCGTATTGCTATTGGTGCTGCAATCTACGATTTTATCGAGCATATCGCTAAGCTTATTGATGTTCGACATTTGCTGGCCACAGAAGATCAGGCTCAGCTGCGCGCCAATATTCGCGAAGGGCATCGACTGCTTAAAGATATCAAACCTTATGAGAATTACAATGAAATGCCGCCTGCATTGCAGCAAGCTATCCGTGAATACTTTCTGGCAAACCATGGAAATGTTGACCGGATGAAAATCGCGGTTGAGCGATCTGAAAAAGTGCTCAAGCAGCGTCAGATCGAGGAAGCCAGGAAACTGAAACTCGAAAAGCAGCGGAAGAAACAAGAATCGCCAAGATCTGGGAGACCGGAATTGCCGAAACTGCCAGGGAAGCCAGAATTACCAAGGCTGCCCGCAAGTTCAAAACAATAAGCATTTAGGGATAATAGCATGAGCTTATTGCTAACCGCTCCAGATCGTCTGTGTTTGATGCTGCGAGATTGTGATGATGATGTTGTTGCTGCCTATCACACTCATCAGGACAGTCTTGATTATGTGGAGCGGCCCTGTTTTTTAGTGACACCTGGCGAGGCCAGCTATGCTGCCTCTGAAGGTGCCCCTGAGCAGGCCATGGTAGACGAAAATTTCACCATTGATTTTATTGGGGAGCCATTTACCGGGACTGAGCAGGATTTCGCGGATTTCTACGAACTTCAGGCACGACGAATTGCTGTAAAGGCAGTAGTGTATCTGTTGCGTTCACCAAATCTACAGTTCGTCAATCAACGGGGTTTGGAAACAGAGCCCTTAGCCTCTTTGAATGGTGTTTTATGGTGTCGGCCGGAAAGTCGGTCAGAAGTCGCTTTGATGACACGGGGAGGGAATGATGAAGCCTTTTGGGGATTTAGCATTAATCTGTCCATGCGCAGCCTTATTGAAGTGGATGAAGACGAATTCATAGTTACAGGTATTTAATTTTGTTGTTGTCGGATCTCAAAGATAATGAGACTCTCTTTCACGGTTAGTAAGATTGATACTGTCTTTAAGGGTGAATGATGTACACAGATGAGCAGTATAAACAATACAGCAAGCAATATGCGGTTCGATTTGCTTATCGGTCGGCAAAAGATTATGCCAATCCATTGGCGCGAATTGGTGCGTCACTGATCCAGTCGTCAATGCTGGTCGCTACACTATTAACGTTTTTTTCGCTATCAGGGTTTTTATCTTTACCTTTAATTGTGCTGTACACCTCAATCTATAAAGGAAGTACTGCTCAGCTTAAATTGTTGGATATGAAACATTTCCTGTCCAAACAGGATAAACGTGCATTGTTGGCCAATGTCAAAGAAGGCGAAGAACTCCGGAAGGAAATTAAGAAATACGAGACATTTGCCGAGATGCCCAAACAAACACAAAGAAAGATTGAACGATACTTTAAACGACAATACCAAGACGCCAATCGCATGAAAGAAGCAATTGCGAATGCGAAAGAAGCGATGGCTAAATCATTGATTGGTTATTAGGCGGTTTTAGATAGAGATCTCATGAGGTAGATATGAACTACGGGTATAAAGCGGGCGATAATGATACCATCTATCGCCCGATTGGGAAATGGGGACAGCGTGTTCAAGACATTAACTCAATTCTGTTTACAACAGGCACAGTACGTGACACAATTGTTACGCTTCATACTCTTCTTCGATCGGGGCAACTCATTGATGTGAGGAGACGCGGAATTATCCGCACATCCATTTTTACTGTAGTAAACTGGCTTATAAAAATGCAGGATATCCGTGGATTCTTGGCCGATCAAGACCAAGCGGCGTTATTAGTTAATGTAAAAGAAGGAAATCGTTTAATTAAAAAAATTCAGGAATATGAGGCTTATAAAGATATGCCTAAAGAATTAAAGGCAGAGATTCGAGAATATTTTGTAAACCAATATGCAAACGCCAATCGTATGAATAAGGCTTTGGCAAATTATCAAAAACATATGGCTTCGAGACAGAAGTGGTAACCATGATTTCCAAAACAAATACATCTCAGCAGACAACACCGGCAATATGGGAACAATATGTTCATCATCCTGTACGTATAAAAGCTTTGTCCACACAAAAGCTTTACTATAACAGCAAAAAAGACTTTGCAAATCCAGCGATTATGGTTGCCGATACACTAGTATCAGCAGTAGCGGCTATCAATTTGTTGGTTGTAACATTGTCAATGCCGTTTTTCTTATCTATTCCAATCGATCTCCTGACGTTATCGATCAAAGATGTTATCAACGGGTATTTATCCTTGGTGGATTTGAAATTTTTTCTGGCGCGACAAGATAGAAAAATTTTATCTAAATATATTCAAGATGCAGAAGCACTTGAAAAAGCCATCCAGCCTTATACATTGTTCAAAGACATGCCAAAAGAATTGCAGAGCAGGGTAGTCCACTATTTCCGTAAACAATATCAGGAAATGGACAAACTGCGCAGTGTTGTTAAGCAGATCCAAAAGAAGAATAAGACCAGGTCAAAGGTTTAAAAGCCCATGGTTGTCATCAGCGCACAGCATCCATTAACACCATCAGCAAAATTCAAATTATCGAAGACTCCCGTCCCTGCCGCGTTGATTAATCCAGCTACTTATGGCTTGGATTTGCCAACGGTCATTAGTGTTCTTCTGCAATTTGGCGTCACCGCTGAAGCAGTTATAAAGATTGCAGAGTTGCATGGCCGAGGTGCTTTGACAAAAAAAGGCGAATTTGATGCCAGAGCACCTGAGGAAGCATTGAAGGTACTCAATTATTTGAATGCACTTATACAATCTGGAGAATTGAAGAACAATATTGCAGATGCAAAACTTCTTGTAGCAATGCTTGGCAAAAACAGGGTTTACGAAATAGCAAATTTCTCAGATGCTAAGCTGAAGAAAGCATCTGAATTAGCTGAAACCGTAGTAGGTTTAGCTAAAAACGCTGGCAGTGTGCTTGCAAAACTTGTCAGAAAAAATCCCGGCCAGCCAGCACTCACAGCTGGCCGCAGCTGGGTGAAATCAGAGCCACAATCAGAGTTTGAACAATTGTTGTATACCTACAGCTGTTGGTATGATGTTATTCAGGAAACGTCAAACTGTCTAAAAGATATGACGCTTGACCGGGAACAGGGGCTGATTACGGATCCGGATCAGCTTGACCGGACTTTCTGGTTAATTCTAGATCAGTGGGTAGAATGTTCTAAGGGGTGTTCGCACAAAGATGTGCGAATTATCGCCCAGATTTTTGGTCGTATTAAAACCCTGCGTGCACTGATTGCTCCATACCGTCAGGCATATGGGGCCACCTCCAATCCCTCTGAATCCACCAGACTTCAAGCTATTGCCAATGTAATGACTCGTTATCTGAAAGAGACTATTGAACTATGTCTGGTCTTAGGCAGTTCATCTTAAGCCCGATCGGGTTGTTGATTGTGGTGATGGCAGTTATCTTCGTGATTGGTTTGACTGGTCAGTAGACAATAAAAAAGCTGCGAACCGAGCACCCCTTACAGGGTGCGACACAGTGTCGCAGCAGCGCTGCTTATTCGCAGCTTTTTATTTAGTCATCTTCATCCTTATCCTTGTCAATACCATTGAGCAATTCCTGAATGTCGGACCGCAGCCAATTGATGAGCCATTCAGGCGGGTCTATAACGACCTCACGCACAATCGCACGTGTTTCTCTGAGCATCTCTTCTTTCCATTTAAAGGTACTTGTGGGGTAGAAATTTCCTTCCAACCAAGACTCAAGAACCATATCACCGCCCCCGAGCAGTAATACTGACTTGGTTTGCTCCCCATCAGTCATTAGCGCTTCTGTGTTCACAAAAGCAGGCGAACAGGGATGTGTATTGTCGACCACATAAGCACAGCTGCTAATGGCATAACGATAACCGATATCGGCAATTTCGTCGTCGTCGATAAATTCGCTGACGTGATGATAACGAACCACCAAAGCGATAGCCGGTAAATCGTCAGCAAATTTCACAGGCACTGTCCAGCCGCCTTCACGATGGTCAAAAGTTTCCCAAATCTTCGGAAATGTCATTTACTCTCCCCCTTTGTATCTGCCAAAACCTCCTGAATCCATGAGAGCACTTCAGCATCATGATCAGGCACACCGAGATGATCTATCAATAATCCCAGCACCAAACGATTGTTAAGACGATCTTCATCAGTGAGCAAGATGTTTCCGTGCTGATCCGCTGGTCCATATGTGATGAGGATCACACGCCCACGTACATACAGCTGTTCAGCTAATGCTTTGAGAATGTGATTTTGTTCTTCAAGTGAAAAGTCGGAAAGTTTCATAGCTCGTAATGTCCTAGTTTGATTTGTTTCAAAAACATGGCAGCCAACGACCAGCTGACAAACCAGGTGAGGTGGCCAGGATTGGAGTCGTACAGGAAAAATTCCCGCTGAGTGCCGCTCTCAAGCATTGCCTGTTTGATTGAAGCATATGAGACACGTGCAGCTTTCTTGATCCCATTGGCATCCAGCCAGCAAATCCAGTCTTTATGTGAGTAACGGGCATAGTGCCTCGCAACACGGTGGGCATCGTCTCCGATGTAAATACCGCCGGTTTGTTTCAGTTCTTTTGGAGTAGGGAAGGGCATATTTCTTTCCTTAAATCTTTAATATGACTTGATATTATAGTTCAAATATGGTATAATTTCAAGTACATAACATACATAGAAAGGAATCGACCATGAACAGCAAAAAAGGAAACAAAAATGTTAAAGGAGGTGCAGAGAACAAAAACTACCAAAAACCAGTCAATGAAGTGAATATCGTGGACGAGCTGGCAGCCGAAAAGGCAGCCCGCAGCAGCCGCATCGATCGTCGCACGAAGCAGAAACGTGCACGGCGTGGTGGGGACGGCAGCCAGTCTGGCGCAACATTGGGAGCCGAGCGTCATGCGCAGGCGGCACTGATGAAGGAGAGAATGCACGAGCTAAACGCCAGAAAAGCTGCCCGCCTGGCTGCCCGTCAAAGCGTCACAATGCGTGACGTTGCCGGACGATCCCTGGGTATTTTGGAGATTGCTGAGTATCTAGAGCCCGGCGTTCCAACAGAAGTACGGCTTTACGCTGTACAACAATTGGCAAAGGCCCTGAAAAATCCGAAAGGATACCTAATCGTCCTACCGGTGTTTTTGAAACTGTTCAAAGACAAAGAGGGGAAGGTTCGGTGGGAAGCATTAGCTATGCTGCAACCTAATGCCGAGCCACGTTTTGCCTTGCCCTTACTTGAGGCCTTCTGGGAAAATTGGTCAGAATTCTGGCGCCGGACTAATTTCGGAAAAGAGGTTTTCAAGCTCATCGGCGTACTTCGGGACGCGAAGTCTCCGGAGCCAGAGTTGCCGCAAAATGCTGCACAGCATTTGCTCCGGCAGAAGATGATAGAACTTGCACGCGGTCAGGAATTCGATCGCTGGGTTCAGCGTGAAGAACGTGCCGCACAGAAGCTTGCTAAGCGTCAAGCAATTTTTGCGGTGCAGGAAATCCCGGCGGTCGGCGCAACAGAGGAGGAACCGGGTAAAGCTGATGCAGCTTTGATAACGTTTTTAAAAGCGGTTGTCAAACCAAGCGGGGAAAGGGTTGAATACCCTAAACCCCTATTTGAAAAACCTGAACCGCGCCATGACACCCATACAGTTGTACGCAAATCCGGTGGTGGTGGTGGTGGAAAGGGTCGAAATCGCCGCCGCAAGGAAGCTCGTGCACTTCGGCAACGTGCCGGTGTCATGGTAGCTTACCTGAGCTAAGCAACATCTCGACGTGATGAAGAGGAGGTACTCAATGAGTACCTCCTCTTTTTTTATGCTATGATGTAAAACACTCAACACGGATGATGAGAAACATCACGATGCAACCTGTGTACTCACAATCAATTAGTGACATGAATGATCGGTTTTTTCAGGCTAAACTGAAAGCTGCTTTTCAGTCGCATGATACCATTCATGATGAATTTGAAACATTAGCCGCAGCACGGGCTTATTATACCCAACAAACTATTCCCTTACGCTGTATGGCCGCTAAAGCATCGATGAAGGGGTTCATTGATAGTATTCAAAAGGTAATGGGGGCGATCAACAGCCTGATTGATTTTGTAATGAACGAAGACAGCACTGGATCTTCCAACAAGTATGAACAGCGTGTTGTCTCGGGGTTTGATCAAGTGCTCGAACTGGCAAAAGATGTCAACAAGCTACTTGTTCCTGCCGATAAAATGCAGCAGCTCGTGGCTTTTATCTCATTGGCTTCTAAGTATATTCCAAAAGTTGTTCAGCATGTCATCTCTAAACGCACAGACTTAGATGAAGAAGCTGAACGACAGCACGATGGTCAAGTGAATCAACTCATTCGTATTCTAACGTCCACCCAGGATATCTTTCAGGATCTGGTGGGTAGCACCCGGCCCGACGTTTACCGTGAATACTTACAACACTATCAAAACGATCTCACGGAAATTGCTCGTTCTTTTGAGGTGGTTTTGCAGGAAGTTGATCCGCCAACACTCTATCCACAGCTTCGACGCCATTGTGACTTGGCTTTAGATCAGCTCGATCAAATCGATGAAGATTTCACCAATCGTTTTTCGCCATTTTCACAAATTTTCTCAGCGATCTATCCGCAGTTTCACGAGATTCGTTCGAGCACAGACCGGCTAATGCTTGTTACAGACACACGCGATATCAAAACAACCCATAAATCAATTGCTAAGCTGATTACACAGATTCAAAAAACCAACACTGTGCTGAAGCAGTACGCAATTCATCTGCGTTGATTTTTCTGTCCATCCCTAGAACTTCTCTGAATATTAATATATAATAATGATCTGCCTAATGAACAGATCATTATTTATTTTCAGACAACTATCAGAAGGAGGAACAACATGACACAGGTATACAGCCCTCAAATGCCCAACCAGCAGCATATTTTTGAAACCATTCATTCGCATCGTGCGTCTGATCAAATCGAGCCCAATATTTTGTTTATTGGGCGTGGGTCAGATGCTGGTGCTCAAATGGTGGGATTAGCCTTGATGGCTGAAATTGTCAACCCAAGTCTTTCCTTATCTCGTCGAGTCAAACTGCTGGAGTTAATGGGACTGATCATTTCTCGAGGGAAGCCCTATTCATCTCAAGTGTATTGGTTGTATTCTCTCATCTATTGGGTGATGGATGTACATCTGGATGATGAAGCATTCGCCCCAGGATTATGGGTATTGCAATATTATCTAGGCAAAATCTACCGTGATTTTTCATAGATGTTATTATTCCCAAAAGGGTAGCTTGATAGCTACCTTTTTTGTTTACTATTCATATGATATAATACGATAAATCACAAATTGATGGAAAGGAAATACCATGACAGGTAAACAAACACGCCCTCCGTTTTTAACTAGAGAAGAACGCATTGAGCAGCTTATCGAAGCTTTTTTAAGCAAGCATTGGCTCGAGAAAGAGGATGAAGGGTCCGGTCTTTTTACCGCCAATCATGCTAATGGTAAATACTTCTATTGCTTTGAACCCTTTAATACCCGTGAAGAAGCAGCCGATCATTTGAGACGGGACGAGAAGTTTATTGAAGCTCATTTGTTTTTCAATTTTGATTATCCAACCTATTTGTATTTATGGAATAGCCATAAACGCAAGTGGACTGATGACAACGGAATTGAGTATTGTGCGGTAGATGTGGGGGCAGCCAACACCTACTACACACATCATGTGCCTTTTTTGACTGAGATTCAGATGTGGGAAAAATTATTCGAACTGAACTATCTGCATCGTGATCGCATCATTTACCAACAAATGGGTGATCACGAGGATGCCGAAAGGGTAATGGGGGTAATGGTTATGAAATCGATCAAAGTATTTTTAGAGGTGGGCCCAAGTCTTTAAGCGAGCCCGACATAAAAAGAGGCGGCTAAGTTAGCCGCCTCTTTTTATGTGTGTTGACCGACAACAATGACCTGTATCTGCCATTCGTCAAATTCAAATCGTTGAACAGCCACCGCGATCGTGCCGTCATGCTCTTTATCCCATTCAAGGATATAACGATCAATGAACTCGCGGGTATCACCGTGGGTTGCCAGAAATTTCATATCCGTTTTGTGATCAACCACACTGCAATAGGTCGCAGGTTCAAGTTCGGCAAAACGGATACCGATGCTATTTAATTGGGGGGTAAATTGAGATTGAGGAATTTCTGGATGATAGGGGAGTGCGCCTTGGTTCATCATTTCGATCATGCGAAGATGTTGTCTGATGAGTAAAAATAGTTGGCAAGCGCAATCTGTTTTATCTAACGACTCTTGAACATTATTCAAATCCCATCCCGTTTGTAGCAGCCATCCTTCTGCTAATTCTGGTACCCGTTTCGCCATAGACTTGATTTGTACGAGCGGTGCTTTCATAGAATCGAAAGATAATTTATCGCAGCCGTCGGAGAGTAACGGATATTGCGGTTTCGGTGTCTCAAACGGCTCGGGAGGGGTACTGTTAACCATCATCGAATCCTGATTGAATAGTGATTAAATGCTGAGTGTATAGAGATGATACAGGATTTTAAGCATTGTGAAGGTTGAGTTTTACTAATTTTTCATGAATTCGAGAAACACTCATTTGTTCGAGCGAAAAAATGAGTGGTTGTTACAAAATTGAGAGAATCCAGGGACATCGCTTTGCATTTGTGCATACAGCGTTTTGTAGTTTTTTCGAAGATCTGGCCATTCATCGCGCATCTCTGGTAACGCGATTGGGACAGCATCATATTTCAACCCAAGCACCTCAAGAATGCACTGGCAAACATAAATCTTAAAATACTTATAGAGTTCTGCTGATTCCGTTGTTTTGTTTAAGCTCTCAATAAGCTCATTGTAATTGGTATAACTGTGGCGAATCAGCGCAATGAGGCCTGTCAAAGGTGCTTTCTTTTGGACTTTTCCTTCCTGATGATAAGCAAAAAGGACAACTTCCTGCTCCATCTCACCTAGAGGCGGCAATGGGTGGATGGTAAACTGTTTAATCAAATCGGCTAAAAGATGAATAACACGTGTTTTACGATAAGAATCAGCGATATGCTGGGCGGTTTCCCCATTCCTTGGGATATCAGGTTGTTCTTCTATCCAGCGTAAAACGCGTGCTCGTTCATAGAGATAAATATTGGTCGTGTTATACGGCTGTATGTTGGGACGAATAAGATCAGGCTCGCCGAGTGCTTGTACTTGCTCTCGCGTGAGCTTGTACTCTTTGATCAATCCTGTTCGTGTAACATACTGATTGAGATCAATACGATCTTGTCGATCCGATTTTTTCATACATCACGCGGTCGGTTGAAAAAATCCCATGCCCAATGGAAACGAATTTTAGCTTGATTGGCACACCGTTGATCTGTTTCCATGTCGCCAACCATGATGCTTTTATCCCAATCGATCACCACACCATGCTTGAAAGCGCTGTGCTCTAACAATGCCAGCATGCCAATATCGGGTTTACGGCATAATGAGCGGTAATTATAGGGGAATACTTGACCATGCGGAATGTTATAACAGCGTTGGATCGCGTGAAATGGATTGTTTTTGAATAAGCCGATGGTCTTTTGCATCTCAGCCTGCTCTTGAGCAGGTGTTTTAATGCCGTGACCAACTGATCCCTGATTGGTGATGGCCGCAATTAAAAACCCGTAAGAACGCCATTTCCACAATACATTTTCAACCTGTGGATATAAAGCGATATCGTCACTATTCTGGATAAATTTCCCAGAAAGGCTGTAGCGGACAGTGCCATCTAAATCTAGGCATAGAGCCGGCATCACAGAATATTGGTTGGG
>JACCDR010069415.1_pt1 | contig 12855 bp, 27 predicted proteins | sample 7446431 | NCBI WGS metagenome assembly JACCDR01 (sample SAMN15323443, study PRJNA562643) | freshwater metagenome | isolation source: river surface water | place: USA:Blue River Watershed | collected 2017-08-17
GAGTCCGTCCGGAAGGTAGAGCATACCGCTGTTGAGACGCGAACGCGCGGTGGCTCGGAAAGTCTTGTTAAGAAGCATCAGCTCTGCACAGAGGTCCAGAACCGGACGTACAGAAGAGATGCTGGAATCAGAATAACGTGGGTGTGGACGCCAGATACGCGCCACGAAGGCATTCTTTGGAAGAACGATGGCGCTGGACTTGTCGCCATCTTCTCGTGGGATAATCACGAATCGTCCGTCTGTGCCGACGTGGAGCTCGTCTACTGAGCGGATATCCCACGACTCTGGCTGTGGTGGAGAAGAGAAGGCATTGGAAGGTCTCTGTACGAGAAGACATTCACCAGCGATCTGCAAGTTCATGGCCGCGTCACGGAGCAGTCCGGGTACACCGCCGAATGCGGAGTTCAATCTATTGAGGACATCAGCGCTGGCCTGACCGATTTCTGTGTCCGGATCAGCCAATGTTGGTGGTGCCGCTGGGTCTGTGACGTGTGCTGTATACAGTCTGACTCGGGAGAGCGCGTTAGCGACAACCGTGAACGCATAGTTGATCTCACCAATGGCATCCGCGTAGAGCCACGCTTCGTCCTGCCATCCCTGAGAAGCCGCACGACGACGGGCGTAGCCAGTCTTTCCCTCGGCTGTGGAGATGTCCACAAGTGTAGCCGCAGCAGTCAAGTTGCGATGCGTGCTGTACGGCAGAGAGGTCTTAGCCGAAGGAATTTGAGGAGCGGCTGAGCCGCTGATCGCACGAAGAGGTACTGGTTGTGGAAGGGAAACAGGGTCACTCGACTCAGGAGTTGACCGCCTGTTGAATACACCCATGTTGAATACCTATCTTCTGATCAGAGAGGGGGACCGTAGTTATCTACGAGCGCCGACCTCTGGTCCTCAATTTCAGTGAGCGTTGCTTGAACCTCTGCAATTGCAAGTGCAGTAAGGATTGGCTGGGACGCTCTAGGAAATAGCATACGGGATGCTACGACACCCGCGCTGGTATAAACGCTAACACAAAAGGGGCAGTGTAGAAGGTAAGAGAGCTTTTCATGCCTATTTGTGAATTCATTTTCACGAATTGGACGGGTAATTTCGTCTTTAGTGATAAGTCTGGTCAATCTTCGAGATGCTGCTGTGCTGATTACGAAATCAAACGGAGTCATTTGTAGAGGCTGCCTGTGCGATAGAAGATGGGGAATCTGGAAGCAATTCAGAGATAGGGAAATTCTTTAGTCGAGACCCACAGCCGCAACCGCCAGCCTTGAGGAATTCACCCTGGTAGCCGTCCTCTGTCTCGAAACGGGCTGTTCTGTCGTAGAGCTGGTGGGCCTTACGAACACGTGTTGGAGGAAGCGGAGGAGTATAGGAAGTCAGACGGTCGTTGAAAACCATCGCTGGGCCGGTGGGCTGGTCGAGGAACACGTACACGTGATCCAAAGTCAGAATGATCCGAGCCTTCTCATAAGTAGTCACTGTGTCATTGAGAGTGATACTGAGGTTAGTCGGATAGATATCCGCACGTGTCTGTGTGTTAGGCATCTGCGTTCCTCGCTTTCTTGATTCGAGCCGCAACCGAGTGATAGGTCATGCCCGCTGTTTTGGCAATAGTAGGAATTGAACATCCAAATTCTTGAAGCTGTACGAACAACCTGGAAAGTCGCTGAGAAGCAATTACCTTAGGATCAGTACTTTTGTGTTGTCTACGTGCCAATCTTGCTAAAGGAACGAGCTCCTTGATTTGATCAGCAAATGCTTTAGGTACAGGCTTTGAGTAAGTCATGTGTTTATCTTAGAGGAGAATTTGTGGTTTGGGAGCGCGATGTTTCAAAACTACAGTTATTTAGTTTTGAGCGAATTTTTTCATTTTGTCTGAGAGACGGGTGTGCCTCCTTTTCGGATCGCCCTCCCGAGATTCCTGAAGCTCAAGTAAACCGGCATCGCCCCACGTCCCAGCTGGACATGTCAAGTGTTCGATGTCAAGGTCTAGAGATGAGAGATGCTCACTCTCTTGTGTGATGATCATGATGATCAAGGTTTGTCAAGAGATGAGGTCAAGTGTTGAGGTCAAAGGATTCAGCTCTGGTCTAGACAAGTTACCAAGTCTTTACCTTCTGGTCTATTGCTCTGTCCGATCCGCTCCTGTAGCGTGTACCTATCAGTCAGCCAATCAGGCAGGCTCTATGAAGGGACACGACATGATCGCCGCGCTTACCCTGCTCATCCTCTCCCCGCTCGCAGGCGTCCAGGGACAGGAGCACAAGACTCAGGATGTCCAGCCCGACCACCGACCGACCGTCGTTGCTTGCGCGTGGGAGGATGGCTCAGGTCAGAAGGTGTGTGTCTGGGATGCCAAGCACCAGGGCAACGGATCGGGTCAGTCGCTACTCATCGTGAACGGCGGCACCGACCGGGCACTGTACCTGCCCATCCGGCACCGACTCGCCCACCGACTCACTCACTGATCGGCGCGAGAGAGGTAGGGACTCGGCCCTACCTCTCTCCCAGGATTGGCCCTTGACATACGGCTCAACCCCATGAGAGGATTGCATCATGCAGATCACCACTCAGAAGTTCTACGGACACAAGAAGGTCCGCCTCTCCGGCGTGACCACCGAGACGGACGTTGAGATCCGCGCCCTTGCGCTGGACCACGCGGGCGAGACGGACGGTGCCAACCGTTCGCACATGGGCGTCACCATCAACCGACTCATCGAGTGTGACGGCGAAGTTGTCGTCACCATCAACACGGACTGAAAGGGATCAGCCATGCAGGTCAAGTTCATCAGCCTCTACTACACCGACGATCAGGTCTACGACGGCGACCTCGCGCCTGAGGTCTATGAGGACGCACACGAGACGATCTACGACGTGTGCAACGTCGAGGAGGCGTGCGACCTGATCGCCCGTCAGGGACTCACGTTTGAGTCCACGGGCACCGATTGGGCTGCCAACCCTGACGGCCCGCGCATCATCAACTACGAGACGGGGATGCGCGAGGAGGTCACCGGCCACCTGATCGGGTCCGACTCGTTCAAGCGCGAGGTGATCGAGCGCGTGGGCTAACCCCTCCGGGGGCAGCCCCGAGCTCAAGTTGAAGAGGCTAGGAGAAACAACTCTCCTAGCCTCTTGACATTGCATATCGACTCGTGCAATACTTGATCCATCAAGCCAATCCAGGCTCATCGAAAGGACACTCCAATGAACGTCGAGCAGGTTATCAACTACCACGTCAACATGGCCCGTCTCAGCAAGGCGGTCAGCACCGTCGTCGCCCAGCACGTCGAGGCAGAGGCGGGCATCCCCGACTACCTGCCTGCGGACTTCCAGTGAGGGTCACTGTAGGTCGAGAGGGCGTGACTCTCTCCAGGACTCCTCGCATCGTCGCTGGAATGACGGTCGAGGAGTCGGTGACCTACCACTGGCCGTGGGTTCGCAAGTGATCGACACCCTCTCACGTCGCAGGGTCCGTGTCGTCATGGGCCTGACGTACGGCTCGCATTGGGTGCGCGTCGGTCGAGACTGGCACCTGATCCGAGTTACAAAGTAAAGGTTCAAGAAACCTCGCCATATCGGTTGACACCATGCAGCTCGGGCTGTCATAGTTACTACATCAAGCCAAGCAAGGCCAACCGAAAGGCAAGACAATGAACTTCCTCTACCTCTTCAACGTGATCATCGGTTCCAGTCTCGCGCGGGTCGCTTGGGACCATGACAAAGCCAGCATGATCATCCTCGGTGTGGCAGGCGTCATCCTCAACCTCTTCGGCTACATCTTCGGTGAGGTCTTGGACAACAAGCGCCCCCGCCGCTGATCCGGCTCCCTCCCCAAGACCCCCGATCTTTTTTGGTCGGGGGTCTTGCGTTGTGTCGGGGAGGTGTGCAACACTTATGCCATGAACACATACGCAAACGAAATCGAGGTCGGAGACGCCCTCATCGCCGGTCAGACCTTCAAGGTCGCGGACGACTCGGGCCTCTTCATCTCAGACACCGACTACACGTTGGACAGCACGCATGACGTTGTTCACGTCGAGTACGGAGGCACCGACTTCCAGCGTCGTGAACTGACGCGGGTGGACGTTCGCCACCGTGGCCCCAAGAGCCTGCTCGTCAGCCTCATGATCCCCAGCGCGAGAGTCGTCAAGACGGCCTAACCCCCAACCCAGAGAACCCCCGGTGCTCCAAGCCGGGGGTTCTCTCACTTCAGGACTTCTAACGTCTCGTCAGGGCTCTCAGGGGTCAGGGCAGCGCCGAACAGTCCTTCGGCCCTCAGGTGCTCTCTCAGCGCCCAATAGGCAGCACCTACGCACACACCGTTGCCTAGTTGCTTGTAGGACGCCCGGTCAGGCTGTCCAGCGAACGAGAACCACTCAGGCAGTCCCTGCAACCGGGCGCACTCCCTGACCGACAGCCTGCGACCCAGCCTCAGCGAGATCGGCGTCTGCGTGATCGCCACCAGAGAGCCGACGACAGTCCCGCGCTTGACCCTCAGGCCGGACGGGCGGAACTGTGCGAAACACTCGCCCCACATCGAGTCTCCGGCCTGCCACTCGAACTTGCGGCGTGACTCGGGGAAGTCTCGAACTCCCCATGCATCGAGCCACTCATCCAACAACTCGCGGTTGTCGAGGTAGAACTGCCGATTCTTTTCAAGCAGCTTCAGCTTCCAGCTCGGAGCTCCAGCTGGAGGAGAGCTCAAGTTGAATGCATCCACCCAGACAACCGAAGGCCAGCTCTGACCAGCTCGTCGCATCTGATCCACGAATGCAGACCAGGCCAGTAGCCAGTCGAGCTCGGCATCTCCGAGCTCCAAGCCATCGAGCTCAACACTTTCCAGCTCAGCTGCGAGCTCCCAGCTCGGGCGCGAGCTCAGCTTGCTCAGCTCAACAGTTGGAGCTACGTCAGCTGCCTTCCATGCAGCTTCCTTGCCGACGTAGGTACCCAGAATGAACACCCGCTCGCGGTTGTGGGGACGACCACCTTGCTCAGCCGACAGCCAGCTCGGAGAGAGCACGACAGGCTCCGACGAGACGCGGTAGCCCAGATCCCTCAGCGAGCCGATGATGACTTCCCACTCGTGCTTGTGGCGCGGCCCAGCGATGTTCCTCACGTTCTCCAACATGACGACCTTGGGCCTGCGGGCAGCGAGGGCTTCACAGATGTTGAAGAACAGAGTCCCGCGTGCCTCTTCCATACCCTTCTGTGCCCCCGACTTCGAGAACGGCTGGCATGGGAAGCCGCCCACCAGGATGTCGTGCTCGGGCAGCTCGTCGGCCCAGCCAGCTCTGGTCACATCATCTTGAGCTTTCAGCTGCCAGTTGAGCTCGTAGATCCGCGCAGCTTCGACATCCTTCTCCGCTGCGTAGACGCACTTCCCGCCCAGAGCTGACAGCGCTGCATGGAACCCTCCGATCCCGGCGAACAGATCGATGAACGTGAACTCAGCCACGAGGCTTCCACCCTCTCTTGGCGCTCACGATGTCCTTGACGCGCCGAACGGGCATTTTGTGGACTCGGGCCAGCAGCAACCAGATGTGATTGCTTGTCGTCGTCTCGTTGTGGCCGTGCATGTGCGGGATCACGTCGGAGTGTGGATACCTTCCGTTGTGGTCGTCAGTGCAGTCGTAATCCTTTACCCATCGCATAGGTGAAGACATCTTCAACTTCTTGTAGTGGGCGTAGACCCTCTGCTCGGAACTCACTTCGTACCTCTCTTCGAGACGGTGTACGGGGCCTTCTGCAAGATCATGAGGGCAGCCCTATAGGCAGCGTCCTCGTCACGAGCCGTCACCCAGACGAACACTTCGTGGCTTCCTGCGGGTGCGAACTCGACCTTGTATGTTTGCACGCTCGAACTCTCCGATCTTCTTCTCTAGTACTACTGCCCGATCCCATGCCTCTGCGGACAGGTGGGGACAGCCAATGCGAGAAAGGCGGGACGATTCTGACACATTCTTACGCCACTCACGGCGTAGGTGTCTCAATTCTCGTCTGGTCATAGCCGAATCTTACTCGGCTGTCAAGTCTCTGTCAAGCGACAGGCTCGAAGACGACCCCGTTGTGGTCAGAAGGAATCTGAATGACCTTCGTCTCGCCCTTCACGTCGAGGGTCCACACGTGGTCAATGAGTCTGCGACCATGAGTCGGCTTGCGTGTCCTTTGGACCATCCCCAGACGACGCAGAGGCTTCAAGATAAGCGCGTTAGGACGACAGTTGAAGTCGCCCACTACGACGACCGGAACGCCCCTGTCTTCGCGCTTCTCGATCATCTCGACCAGTACCGCGATCTGCCTCTTCGCCAAGGCTCTCCGGCGCGGGAGGTAGAGAGATGCCGGGAGGTGCCCGTTGATGAACACAAACGACTCAGCCCCCAACCCGTGTACTCGGGCGTGATTCCAAACCTTCGGCTTGACAACCGGAGGTCCAGCCCCCAACTTGCCTGTGTAAGTAGCCTTCGTTGCTTCGCGCGTGCCTACGTTGGTGACACGCAGGGCCTTCGACCAGATCAACGGCGTCGAGGGTGCGCCCTCGTGCTTCTCCCCGAAGTAGGAGTCATAGCCGTTTGCCTTGCACCACTTCTCCACCACAAACCTCCGGTCACCAGCTTCCTGGAGGCCAGAGATCAGAGCTCCGTGCGAGCTCAAAAGCTCAAGGATGCGTCGAGCTGAGCTGTCTGGTCTGTTGCCAAGGTTGGCTTGGCCGGTTCGTTTTGTCTTCATAGCTCCAAGTTTAGCTCTCAAAGTTAAGCTTGGAGCTCGAAAACTGTTGAGCTGAGCACCTGATCTCCAGCTGACACAGCTCCAGCTCCCGTGGTAAGCTAGCTCCATGAACAGCTACCAGATCAGCTACATCCTTTCAGGCAAGCCGCTCACAGAGCTTCGTTCAGCTAGAGCTCTGGCGCTGACCGAAGCTGATGCCGAGCTCGCACTTGTGCAGGAGCTCCCAACAGCTGAGCTGATCGACATCCAGCTCAACAGCTGAGCTGGTCTTCCCAGAGCTTCTCAGCTCGCTTCAGGCGTTCGACACCCAGCTCGCAGTACTTCTCTTCAAGCTCACAGAGCACAGCTCGGCGTCCAGCTAACACAGCTGCGACACCTGTTGAGCTGACTCCGGCGAAAGGATCGAGCACCACCTCGTCCAGCTTCGAGCTCGACTCGATGAGCTCGCGCAGAAGAGCTAAAGGCTTCTCAGTTGGATGGCGGACTTTGAGCCCCACCGGCTTGACAGCTTTCAAGACTGACCCCTTACGCATCCGCACAGGGTTCACCAACTTCCCACGCTTGCCTCCGTGGCGGTGCAAGGACGTGTAGAAGTGGATCGGCTCGTGTTGTGGTCCCCACGGAGAGGTCAGGTCGCCCATGCCGGGGCCGTCTTGCTTGACCCAGATCAGCTCAGCTGGAGCTGAAACCTTTGCATCGAGCTCAGCTCGGAGCACCTCGGGGCCGAAGACGTAGAGGTGTCGGTTCTGACCGACCAGTCGTACGCACTGAAAGAGGAGCTCAGCTACCAGATCTCTTGAGCTTTCGTCAGCTCCGTCGCCTGCGATAGCTCCAAACTTCTCAGCTCGCATGTTCGACTCGAACTCCACCCCGTACGGCGGGTCGGTCACCACCAAGTCGAAGCTCTCGGTCTTGAACTCAGGGAGCACCTCCGAAGCGTCTCCCTTGAACAACTTGACGCGCGAAGTTTCGTACACCAACTCAGCCATTCTTTTCCTCCAAAGGTCTTGACAGATATGCCCGCCGGCGATATTGTTCTTTCATGAGCACGAAACAGGAACTCACCCGGTTCGTCCACGACGGCGGCGACATGGAAATGCCTCGCGGCCTCGTCAACAGGCTTCAAGCCTCGGCGGACTGGCACGTTCCCTCGGGAGAGGCCGACAGCATCTGTGCTGCTCTGTTCACCAAGATCGTTCTCGGCCCCCACACGGGCATGAAGGTCAGCATCACTGCTGCCGAACTGCTGCTTGACATGGGAGTCACCAAGCGCTAGGCTCGTCCTAGCAACGAAGGGAGTCGTCATCATGCTCTGAGTCATAAGTTGAACTCTAGCGCACGGCGCATAAATTGGAATGGTTTCACACAGGAACCCTCCGGACTCGTAGAGACATCACAGGAACCTGCTAAGTGCTTCGGTGCCAGCAGTAAGTACGTGACTAACTAGGACGACGGAGGGTTTCTGTGCTTCAGAATCGTTGACAACCCAGCCCCCAGCGCGTAGACTCAGCATATGATGCTCAAAGCTTACACGCGCGTCAACACCTTCCTCGTGCCCGACGACAAGGAAGCCTTGGCGGACATCGAGAAGTGCAAGAAGGACCACGCTATCTCGACGTACATCACCGACAGGACCGCTCGGTCCATCGCCTCGTGGTACGCCGAAGGGAACCCCAACCTCGCCTTGCTGGCGAAGGGGAAGAAGTTCCGCATCCCAGACCTCCGCGAAGAGGTCTGCGAGGGCAATCTGCCCAGCGATCACGAGTACGCGCTGCTCCACTGGCTCGACGTTCACGAGTGGATGATCAATCCGGTCGTGGATAGGAGGCCGTCTCCTCAGGAGGACGTGCCCAAGGTCCAGGCCCAAACGCAGGACCAACCTGTTCCTGCGGCTCAGGAGACGCCTCCTCCCGCTGTCTGAGGGTGCTCGGGCGGTCATCGAACTCCCGGTGCTCCTCCATGAACTCCAGGAGCGCGAGCGCATGGAAGATAGCACAGGCGACGTGCTCCATGCCCATCTCCTCGTCCATATCCTCGCCGTTCCAGAACTGCCAGATATGGCGCTGCAACGCGGCGAAGGACAGCGACCAGTCGTAGCCGCGTCGCCAGTTGGATTCAGAGTACTTCTTTGCACCTCGACCATAGAGGCGAGCCACTTTCTCCAAAGGCTTTCCAGGGATCAGATCGTATCTTTCTTCTTTTTGACCCTTCTCGCCGCCCGTACTTGAAACGACTCTCTCTTCGGTCACTCGTCTTGTCTTAGGCTCACCACAGGTAGGGCAGGGAACTTTTGCTTCTCTCACAGGCTCTTCACCCAATCTGCCAGCTCCACGTCGGAAACAGGCTTGAAGTCGTTGACATCGACACCGACGTTGAACTGTCGGCCCTTGATGCGCCACTCGGTGTGGACGTGGCCGTGGATGATCGGGAGACCCCGGTCCTCCGCCCTCAGGTGCGCGTAACGGTCCTCGCCGTGACTGTCACCGTCGTACGGGTAGTGCGAGAATAACGTCTCAGCGAGAGGCCCGGAAGTCTCGTACAACTCCTTGCCCCACCACACAGACGGCTGCTCGTCACGGAAGGTCACGATCCGGTTGTGAACCTCGTACCGGAACATCGCCTGCTCTCGGGAGACGCGCTGATCTTCCTCGGAACCCTTGTGGTGGTAGGCCAGCGACCAACGGTCGTGGTTACCAGGGATCAGAATGATCTCGCGAGCTCGAATCTCAGCCAGCCACAACAGGCTCTCCTCGAGCTTCCCCATGAGGATATCGCCAAGAATGACCAGTCGCTCAGCTTCGGTCACCGTGGAGTTGATCCCCTCCAACAACGCCGCGTTCATCTCCACAACGTCAGCGAAGGGGCGACCACACAGATCCTTACCGGCCTTGGTCATGTTCACATGGCCCGCGTGCGGGTCCGCCATGTAGTAGGTCTTCACTTCGGCTCTCCGATCCCCAGCGCCTGACACATGAGTCGCAGAGCGGAGTACATGAACACGCCGACCAGCAGAAGCATTACCGCGTCCACTACTCTCTCCATCCCAGCGCCACCAGGGCAGCGCCTGCAAGCACGAGAACGCCTGCCAGAGCCATACCCAGCCATGATCCAACGATCAGGCTAGTCACGCCTAGGCAGACGCCTCCTACAACGTGCATGGTGGCTAAGACAGCCACCCACGAAATGTCTTTGTCTTTTATCACGCACGGGCGACAGGATTCGAACCTGCGACACTCGGGTTTGGAAGCCGATGCTCTGACCAACTGAGCTACGCCCGCATAGGAATCGTATCACACCTACAATCCCAGGTCAACCGCGTTCTTCACGAGTCGTGCCTTGACCTCACCCACAGTCTCGGGGTGGACGGCCTCGGACTCGAAGTACGTGCGCCACCACTTGAGCTTCCAGAACCCCTGCCGGAACTGCAAGCAGACGACGGGGTTGGCATCGAAGTAGACCTCGGTCTTGAACCGGGCGGCAGGACGCTGCGTCTCGAACACGTCCTCGATGATGATGTAGCGCAGATCCTTCATGATCCCACCTTAACGTGGAAGTGGCCTTGGTCCATGACGACACGCGCAACCTTTCGTCCAGCCTGCCGGTTGTCGTAATTCGCTACGGCAAGGGCGTTCCCGAGCACGTGAAAGTGTGTGAGTCCTACTTTGCGTGCAATAGGGCAAGGCCACGGACACCACACGTAGTGCGTCTTCGCGCTCACGGCTGCATCCTCGTGTCAACGCGGTGCATGACGCCTCGCAGATCCACGAAGGACCGGCCCTCGCCGTTGCCTCGCACGCGGGCGTTCCAATAGCAGTTGCGCGAGTCCTCGTACCGGCAGCGCGTGACGGCCCACTGAGAGCCGTCCGCCAACTCGGCGTAGTGCCAGCGACCCTGAACGTGCTTGACGTAGATCACCGGGTTGCGTGCCTCGGACGGGTAATCCGCGACGGGTGCCTGCAACTCGACGGCCTTGGCCGAAGCAGAGGGAGCCAGCCCCAGAGACAGGGAGACGGCGACGAACAGAGCAGCGATGTACTTGAAAGTTCTCATGCGCTCATCTTACAGATCGGCTCAGTCGATGTCAACCCTGAAGACGAGAAACCCCGGTGTGTAGATCACCGGGGTTTCTCCACCTCCTTTCCAGGAAGCGACAGCTCAAAGGATTCAGCTCACAGCTGCCAGCTCGACCCGCTTGACTCGTGCGTTGACAGCTTCAAGCCCGTCTTCATACTTCGAGACGTGATGACCGCAGAAGAGGAGCTCGAATCCAGAGGCCAGCTCAACACATACTTGAGCTCGAGCTCCGCACCGATCACACCTCCCGTCCTCGACGGTCAGCTCCACAGTGGCTTCGAGTGCTGTCTCCATGCCAAAACCTTAAACCCCGCACACAGGATCGTGTACGGGGTTTCGGTGTACTTTGGAAGGAAGTTATCCGTGCGGGTTCAAGCGAACACGTGGTTCAGGGACCAGCACCACAGGGACCGCATACAAGTCCCACTTCGGCCCCCATTCCTCAAACGGAGGGACGATTGCGTGGTAGTGTGGCCTCTCGCATTCGCGGCACTTCTCATGCCACTCGCGTCCGAACTCCGCGTAGAGAGTTCGCTTCACTACAGCCGACCCTCCCGCGACCGCCAGAGAGTGACCTGCCCGAACTTCTCAACGGCCACGTCAACCGTGGGGATGTCCGACTCCAAGGGTCGGATCACGTGATAGGAGCCGCCGTAGCAGCGCCCACCAGACATGAAGCAAGGCTTCTGCTCTCCGGAGTAGACGGTCTGCTCGTCAGCGACGTAGATGAACATGGCTCCATTCTCCCCTACTCGAACATGGTTGTCAAGCGATCCTCCATGTAGGAGTCCAGCCAAGCGTCCTCGACCTCCGACGCCTCAGCGTCCGGGAAGTACGCCCGACGACCGCAGTCAAAACAGCGGCTGTCCTTGGGGTCGATGTCCCCACCGCAGGCGTCACACTCGTCGTAATCCGCCTCGTCCGCGTAGTCGTCGTAGGAGTCGAACTCCCGCTGCTCCGCGTACTCAGCGTCAAGCTGCTGCTCGAAACGGTACGCAGCGCCGTCCATGATCGGTTCGCCGTCAGAGTTGGTCCAGCCGTAAGTGGTCATGGACCAAGCCTACACGCCTGCTATTGCCTCTGTCAATAGCAACACAGTCTCAGCCCAATGACGCGGAGTCTCGTCGTGGGGTTGGTAGCCGCCAGCACCGCCGACCAGCACAGATGCACCAGTCCGCGCAACGAACTCACCCAACTGCTTAGCACACTTTGCCAGCCCACCGTGGGTAAACAGCAAGCTCGACAACGGGTCGTGCGCCAAACCGTCAGCTCCACAGGCTAGCAGGACGATATCGGGCTTGAGCTCCTCCAACTGCTCCAGGACGGAGCTGAACGCCTTCAACAGTTCGATGTCGCCAGCTCCTTCGGGCAGAGCCGCATTCCAAAACCCAGGCCCAGAGCCGAAGCCAGTCCCAGGGAAGATGGTGCCGTCGTGAATCGAAAAGGTCCAGATGTCTTCGCGCTCGCGCAGCATGAACTCGACCCCATCGCCGTGGTGCGCGTCCCAATCGACATACGCAACCCTCAGCCCTTCACGGGTCAGTCGCTCGGCAGCCCATGCCATGTCGTTGAAGACGCAGAAGCCTGACGACCTCGCATAGTGCGCGTGGTGCTTGGCCCCCTGAGGATTGAAGTAGACGCCCACAGAGTCCGCAGAGCGGTCAGCAAGCAACTCTTCGACCAGTTCGACGGTACCGCCAAACATCCGCAGAGCCGTCCGGCCCAGAACCTCGTTCTTGCCGTCCCACTCAGAGGAGTAGCCGTACAGGATGCGCTGGACGTAGTAGGGATCATGGACCTGACACGCAGCCTCAGCCCAGCGCTCAGGGGCGCACCACTTCACCTCACGGTAGCCCTCCGGCCCAAGAGCGTCCTCGATCAACCGCACGGCGTTCTTCGCACGCACAGGATTCGTCGGATGCTCGGCCCCGAGTTGCCAGTCAAGGTACCCATCCGAGTAAGCAACGGTCAGCATCAGACGAGCTCCAACTCTTCAACTTGAGCTTCAAGCTCGGCCTCCGCAGCTTCGAGTTGTCCCTTCGTGATCTGAATGTTCACGTGCGC
>JACCDR011808932.1_pt1 | contig 12854 bp, 17 predicted proteins | sample 7446431 | NCBI WGS metagenome assembly JACCDR01 (sample SAMN15323443, study PRJNA562643) | freshwater metagenome | isolation source: river surface water | place: USA:Blue River Watershed | collected 2017-08-17
CTCGGCGGTCGGCGCGGGTGGGATGGGGAACACGGGGCCTTCGCGGTTGCCCTCGATGTACCGGCAGGGCACGCCCGCGAACTCGGCCATGAGCTCGTCGACGGCGCCGCCAAGCAGGCAAGACGGCCGGGTCAGGTAGACCAGGTGCCCGGCGTCCTGCAACTCGGCCATCACCTGCACCTGAACGTCGGTGGGGTCGCAGCCCATGCGTTTCAGCTCAATGAACACCGCGCCGCTGCCCGGCCGCGCCGGGCACCACAGGTGCACGTCCGGGTAGCCGGCGCCGGAGCCTTTGGAGGTTTTGTGGTGCTGGTAGCAGAGCCGATACGCCTTCGCGAGGGAGCGGTGCAGTTCCTGCAGACAGGTGGGGCTGCGGGTCTGCTCGGCCATCCGCCACGCCGGCTCGCGGCACTTGACGAGGCGGCCTTTGGCGTTGAGCTGCGGCCGGTACGCGCCCCCGCACGCGCACCGGTACGGGTTGGTGCGGTCCCAGACCGGCACCGTCACGGCGTGGTGTCTCCCGCGTAGATGCGCAGCGCGGCCCGCAACGCGGCCGCGAGCGTCTCGGGGGTCATGTCATCCAGGCTGCCCTCGGGCAGCGCGTCCCATGCGGCTTTGAGCGCCTTCGTGAACACCTCTTCCTGGTCGGGGCCGTCGATGACGGCCCTCTCCTCGGCGGTCAGCGCCGCACGATAGAGGGCCTCGACCAGCCGCCGGGCCCGGGCCAGCCCGCCGACGTACGTGTTCTGCGTGCTGATGTCCGGGGTGTTGAAGGGTGCCTGCTTCAGCTCGCGGGTGAGCGCGGCCCGGACGGCGGCGAGACCTTCACGCCGGGCCCGGGCCGCAACCAACCCGAGGTCGATCATGACGGCCGGGGTGCGACGTCGGGAATGATGTAGTCGGTGAGCGGGGCGCTGAGCACGTGGTAGCCGCCCAGCGGCTGGTTCCCGCGGGTTCGACCGCCGGGGACGCCGGTGTCCTGCTGGTAGTAGATAAGCGCGGCGATCTTGCCGGGGAAGACTTTCGCCTCGGCGGGGTTGTCGGTGACGACCAGGTGCCCGAACTCGGTCAGCCCATGCGGCGCGTTCCCGTTGCGGCGCGGGTCGTACTCGACGACGAACTTCCCGTCGAGCGGCGACTTCCGATCGTCGGCGCGGCGGACGATCTGGAGCACGATCGCGGTATCAGACATTGGCGGTGATCTTCCTGGTTGCGGTGGTCGTGGCGTGCTGGTCGTGGATGGTCCACTCCCCCAGGTCCCAACCATCTTCCAACTCGATGGTGGCGGCCTGCACCGCCCGGGCCAGAGTCATGTTCGTGTCGCCCAGGCCGGTCGTGTGCGGCCGGAACCGCGGGTCGAGCACCGCGACCGCCTGCCACACGCCGCGCCGGTCGACAGCGACGACGACCTGCCACGGCATGTGCACCCACGGCTCGGTGAGTTCGACCTGAACCACAGGTGCGTGCGCCCCGCCCTGGCGGAACTGCCACGGCCGAGCCGGCGCGATGCCCCACTCGTGGGCCAGATACGCCTCGACCTCCGGCAGGGCCTGCTCCACCGATGCTCCGGCTGGGACGTCACGCAGCCACACGGGGCTGGCCGACACCGACAGGCCGTCACGATATGTCCGGGTGATCAGCCACTCGGTGCGGCTACGACCGTAGGGCTCGACCCGCACCCACTCGGGTGCGGCGTTCCAGCCCGCGACCGCCGCGGCGATGATCCCGCCGCGCTCGGCCGGCTCCTGCTCGGGCGCGGCCGCGACCTCGAGCTGGTGTTTGGCCGCGAACCGGGCCAGGTGAGTGTCGCAGGCGCCGCGCTCGGTGTCGCTGACGCGCCCGCGCTGGCCGGTGACGTACCGCCAGGAGATCACCCCGGTCTGCGGGTCCTGGCATTTCGGGGCGGCCGCGCACACCCGCCCCCACCGGGCGGCGCGGTCGATCTGCCGGTCGGTGAGCCGCCACGCGGCGTGGCCCCAGGATCGGCTGGCGCGGGCCATCAGATGAACCCGGGGTTGAAGTGGGTGCTGCGGTAGTAGCGCCCGGCGGAGATCAGCCAGCCGTGGTTGCTGGCGTCGACGACCCGGTACGGCTGCGGTTCGGTCACTGCTGGGTCTCCTTCGCGAGGGCATCGCGGACCCGGCCGACCCAGGCCTGCATGTCGGACGGCGGCGGGACCATCCCGTCCGCGACGTACGCGGCGGCGGTGGCGGCGGTGAACCCTGCGCGGGCAAGGAACCGGTGGTCGGCCAGGACCAGGGCGACCGCGAGTTGCTCCCGGATCGGCCAGGTGCCCCGGATCAGGCCGACCGTGCGGGCCGCGCGGGCGCCCTCAAGGATTTCCTCGGCGTACTCGTCGAGCTGGGGGGTGGTCTCGGCGCGGGCGAGGACGGCCTGGGCCAGCTGCAGCCGCTTGTCGTCGGCGGGTACGCGGCCCTCGCCGGCGAGGAAGCTGTCGGGGCCGGCGAGCTGGACCACGGCGGCGGCGAGCTCGGCGGCGTGCTCGGCGGTTACCGTGCCGCCGTCGGCGAGTTGTCTGGTGAGGGCGGTGAGCCGCTCGACCTCGGGCATGGTGGACATCAGGTTGGCTCCTGTTCGGGTTGGGGGGTGCTCCGCATCGCGATGCCGAGCTTGATGGTGTCCAAGAGCAGACCGGCGCGGTGCGGGTTGACCCGCACCATGGCGTACAGGCAGCGGACCACACCGTCCATGTCGCCGCCGCTCAGGCAGGCGAGCAGGACGGTCTCGATGTGTTGGACGGTGAGCGGGGGCTCGTTGTCCCAGCGGTTGAAGAGGGTGGAGGTGTCCGGGCGGACGTCGCCGCGTACCTGGTAGTCGTGGTCGCGGACGAGGTATTGGGTGCCGCCCTCGGCGGTGCGTACGCGCAGCAGTTCGCCGTTGTTGTCGGGGTCGGCCCACAGCAGGTGCCACCAGCCTTTCTCGGTGGAGATCTCCCGGCCGGCGTGCTGGTGCAGGTCGGCGCCGTTCACCATCTCGATGCTCACGAGGACGTCCTCGGCGTTCATGCGTGCATCCTCCGTCGTCTGGTCACCGCGGCCGGACCCCGTTGCAGGTGGGGCAGCAGGCGATCACGGTGTTGTCGGGGCTCAGCGGGGAGATCCGCCAGCCGCTGGTGCGGGCCAGCTCGATCCACTCGCCGGGTGACCGGTAGGGGGCGGTGCTGGTGAACTCCGTGCCGCATTCCCGGCCGTACGGGGTGAGGCTGCCGCGGCGTACCTTCCGCCCGGTACAGCGGATCACAAGCCTGGACCGGGCGGTAGCGGCCAACGGTGTCCCCCATGTGTCAGGCAACCTTCGCGAGGTGGGGGCTGGTCGCCGCTGCGGCGGGCACGACCACAAGGTCGATGTCGGCGATGTCGCCGCCCCACTCGTCGGCGATGACGCCGCCGCCGCTGATCTCGTACTTGGCCCGGAAGTGGCATACCGCGTCGACGCCGTTGTCTGGGTCGTCGGACCAGCGCATCCACACGGCGATCCGCCGATCAGACCAGCCGTCAGAATGTAGCGCCTGCACGACTTGGATCTTCTCGGCGCGTAGCAGGTCGCTGGCGGGAATCATACCGAGGAGACCCTGGAACACCTGCGATTCCAGCGGGTGCTCCGACTTACGGAAGGCGTGACGGACGTCGACAGCGGCCGTGACCCGCGGATTGTCGATGTTCAGGTCGTGCCAGGCCAGCGGCGACGCCCACTGCTCGGCGCGCGCCCGGGCGGCGATCTCACGGTCCGGACCCGGGAACGGCATCCGCTCGAGTGCGTCCTCCAGCACCGGTATCGCGTACGCCGGCGCTGGTCTGCCTTCCAGCCAGGCTGCGACGGCGGAGACGTCCTCGCCGGTGAACGCCGCGACCTGCCGCGGTCCGTTGCCGTCCCAGGCCATTGCGCGTAGGCGCCGGCGCACTCCCGTCGGCTTTTTGATGATCGCGTACGGCTGGTACGCGGGGTCGTCGATGGCGCCGTCCGGATAGTAGTGGGCGGGCGCCCACTTCTTCCGGGTCGCGAGCGCGACAGCGTGCCGGTCTGGTCCGCGCGTGTGCTGCACTGCGGCGAAGAGGCGGGCAACCGATTCGGCGACCTCGATAGAAACGGTGGGCGCGGCCAGCCATTGCCAGGCGGCGTGGCTGACGAAGCCGAGTCGGCGGGAGATGCTGGCGAGCGAGAACCCCGCGCGCACCATGGCCTGGACGCGGCGGTGCGTACCGGTCGCGTCGACTCGAGGGCGCCCGGCGGGTGCGATGTTCGGTGCGGGGGTGATGCGGCGCTGCGGGATGGGGATGGCGAGGATCCGCTGGGCGGTGGCCGTGAGGATCAGGTTCCGTCCGGTGGAGTCGCTGAGCACCCGGTTGATCGTGCGCAGGCCGCAGGTGGCCTTGCTGGCGATCGTCTTGAGGGTCATTCCGTGCTCGCGCAGGAGCTTCACGTGGTGTCGTACGGCGTCCAGGCTGATGGTGGTCTCGACGCCGTCGTTGCGCTTGTGCCGGTAGTCACGGACCCGCCATCTGTGCCGCAGCAGACACGGCTGGCAGCCGAGGTTGTAGCCGGCATGGCGGGGGTCGTTGTGCCCGTCAGGGCAGTCCGGGGGCGGGGGCCCGACGCCAGGTTCCTTGTCGAACCACAGGGTCAGCCCCTGGCGGCGGAACCGCCGGGACATCCGCATGCGCCAGGAGTCGATGGCGCGGCACTGCGTGCACGTCTGCCGGTTGGGCCGGGCGCTCTTGTGCTGCGGGCAGTCATCCGGGCGGGGGTCGTGGCCGTAGACGACGTTGAGCAGCTGATCGCGCTGCTCAGCGCTGACCAAGGGGCGTTCGTCGACGCTGGCGGGCAAGATGAGCCTCCTGTGAAAACGGCTCGGGGTGCGGGCGAATCGCCCCGCACCCCGGATACTACCCCACCGCTCGTTAAATCTACTGCTTAGCGACGTATATTTTCTTGTGGTGTCAGAGGTCGCGCGGCTCGACGAACTCGTAGAAGTTGTGCCACTCCCATCCCCACGTCTCATGGCGCTGGCCAGGAAGAACGTACTGGAACGTGTCGTCGCCGTGCACATCGACCTCGAGCCCTTCCATCTCCGGCTCGATGTCCGCCGATTCCCGCTGCAACCGGTTGATCATGAACATCTGGTTGGCTGGCCCGTCCAGCAGCAGCGACGAGACGTCGTCGGCGTGGTAGGTCCAGCCGGCCACGCGCCACAGTTGTTCCGAGCTGCCTTTGACGTAGAACGGCAGGTCATGCTCGTTCTCGTGGTGCGCGCGGAGCAGGAAGTCGAGGGTGATGACCACGAAGTCGCCCTCCTCGACATCCCATCCGGCGGTGGTCTGGGTCGTCAGGCCCAGGTCGATCAGGGCATGCTGGGCGCCGCTGTTCAGGCGACTGTTGATCCACTGATTGGTGACCTGGTTGCCGTGCTCGCTGTCGCCGTCGTCCCACCACTCCGGGTGGATCTTCGTGTAGACCTTGTCGTCGGTGTCGATCACCGTCGCGCCGAGCGGCATGTGCAGGTGCCGGGCAGTGATCATTCGCCGTCCATCTTCCACGTGTCGTGCAGGTGCTCCTGGCCGGGCAGGATCCACCGGATCCGCGCGTCAGGCGCAACCGCCAGCTCAAGGATCGGGTTCGGGTGGCCGGGGTCAAACGCCAGGACCAGGGTTCCGTCAGGGTGCTGCTCGAGCACGCAGTCGTACCGCCAGACGGTCATCTCGGCGTCGACGTCGACGAGCAGCGGCGCGTCGGATCGGGGGTCGGCGGCGTCGTCGTGCAGGAATACGTACCAGCCGCGTTGCAGGAACACGATCGGGATGACTTTGGTGTTGAGTCCGTCGATTTGCTCGACGGGAAGTTTTTCGAGGGAGAGCACAGCAGCGTCCTTTCACGCCGAGGGGGGTTTGGGCCTCCGGCCGGTGGGCGGACCGGCCGGAGGGGTCAGACGGGGGCCGGGATCGGCCCGTACGTGCCGGCCGGGTACTCGCGGCGGATGATCCGCTCGTCCTGCTCACGGCGGGCCTGGTCGTGCGCAGCGCAAGCCCGGTAGCGGCTGCCCGGGTCGCTGGGCAGCCCGCAGTAGACGGGCCGCTCGTCGACCTCGCCGCCGGGCTCGGCGGCAGGCTGGTCGTCGTCGACCAACTCCGAGCACAGGCCGTTGTGCGCGAGGGCCTCCTGCGCGAAGGTGAGCAGGTCCGCGTCCAGCATCGGCTGAAGGCCTTCGGGCTCGGCGCCGTAGACGATCAGCTGCACGCCGGTGGCGGGTGCCTCGAAGGGGTCCTCGACATCAGCGAGCAGCAGCCGCACCCACCGCTCCGGGCGGCCGCCGGCGCCGTCCTTCTGGAACGCCTCCGGTTCGGACGCGACGATGTCGACCTCGTCGGCGTCCGGGTCGTAGACGAGCATGAAGACGTCCAGGTGGCCGGCCTCGACCTCCTCCGACAAGACGTCCGGCGGGTGCTCGGTGCTCCCGAGCACCTCGACGTTGAGCTTCACGAGTTCTCCCTTCAGGTCAGGGCCGGGGCGGGGCCGACGGCCAGCGCCCGCTTGTAGGGCTCGGGCGCGTACGCGGGCCACTCCCCCGCCTCGGGCTCGGGCGCGTCCATGGCGAGCTGGCGGGTGTCCATGGTGGCCGGGTCGTCGAGCTTCACGTACTGCGTATCGGAGTTGAGTTCGGTGTCGCCGGGGTGGCGCCAGTCGGTGCACACCAGGTACTCGGTCTGCTCCTCGACGTACGGGTCGCCCTGCGGCTCACCGTCGCCATCGGTGTCCTGGGCGAGGTAGTAGTAGCGGGTCACGACGGCGAAGAGGTTCTCGTCGTCGTAGGACAGCGGCGCCCACCACGAGGTGTCCCAGCCGGCCTCGAGCTGGGGGTCGCCGCCGACCCAGTTGTTGCCGTGGACGATCGGCTCACGGCGGGTCCAGTCGACGGTGCCGCACGAGGCGTACGCGAGGCCGAGCGCGTCGGGCACAATTTCGTGCTTGTCGAGGTCAAGGCCGCACTCTTCGCAGACCTGGGTCTCGAACGAGAGGTACAGGCCGTACGCGGCCTCCAGGTACTTGCAGGTCGGGCACTGGGCCGCGTGCTCGTCGAACGAGGCAGGCGGCCGGGCCTCGGGGTCGTTCCGCTGGACCGACCAGTGGCCGATCATGTACCAGGCCGCGTCGTGGTGGCCGGTCCAGAACTGCAGCTTGGCCAGGTCGGCGCCTTCGTACCAGTCGCCGAGCGCGCCGTAGTCGGCGACGAAGTTCCCGGCGGCGCGCAACTCGGCGTCGCGGTCGTAGCTGGTTTTAGGGGCCATGAGCTGGTTGATGGCGGCCAGCAGTTCGTTCGGGTCGATGTCGGGCATGACGGGTCAGCTTTCTTCGGGCGAGTTGGTGTGAGCGGTGTGGGCGGCGCGGCCGGCAGGCGTTGCCCGGTAGACGCCACGGCTGACGTCTTCGATCAAGGGATGCGGTTTGGTGTTGCGGAGCTGGGACAGGGCCAGGTTGCAGTTGTCCTCGCCGATGTTCGGAGTCACCGACCGCAGCTTCTCCCGGTCGATGTTGCCGTCGTCGTCGGCATGAAGGATGATCTTGCTGAGGACGATGACCCGGGCCGGGGTACGCCCGTTCGGGGCGGTCTCGGCCGCCGCGTAGTCGTCGTACTCGGGATCGCGGTCGGGGTCCGGGTGGATCTGGCGGGCCCGGTCGAGGTCGATGTTCGGCACGGTGACGCCGTCGAGCGGCTGCGTCTTCCAGTGCTGGACGACCGCGACGATCTCTTCCTCGGTGACCCATGCGCCCTGCACCCGCACCGGCTTGTTGCGATCCTTTGGCTTGAACAGCGAGTCGCCGGCGCCGAGCAGCTTTTCGGCGCCGGGCTGGTCGATGATGACCCGCGAGTCCGAGTTCGAGGCGGTGACGAACGCGAGCCGGGCGGGCACGTTCGCCTTGATCAGGCCGGTGACGACCTTGACGACGGGCTGCTGGGTGGCGAGCACGAGGTGGATGCCTGCGCCCCGGGCCTTCTGGGCGAGCCGGACGATGTAGGTCTCGGTTTCCTTGCCCGCGACCATCATCAGGTCGGCGAGCTCGTCGATGACGCCGACGATGTAGTGCATCGGGTCGCCGCTGATCTCTCCCTTGGCGACCTTCAGGTTGTACTCGGTGATGTTGCGGACACCGTTGGCGGCCTGCTTGTCGTACCGGGTCTCCATCTCGTCGACCAGCCACTCGAGCGCGTTGAGCGCCCGGGTCGTGTCGGCGATGATCGGGAAGAGCAGGTGCGGCACACCCGCGTAGGCGGACAGCTCGACCTTTTTCGGGTCGATCAGGATCAGGCGCACTTCCTTGGGCGTGGCCCGGGCCAGCAGCGAGTTCAGTAGGCAGTGCAGGCATACCGACTTGCCGCCGCCGGTGGTGCCGCCGATGAGGATGTGCGGAAGCGTGGTGAGGTTGACCAGGATGTGGTTGCCCTCGGTGTCCTTGCCGAGCGCCACCATCATCGGGTGTTTCTCGGCTCGGGCGTAGGGGCTGGTCAGCAGTTCGCGCAGGGTCACCAGGTCGGGGTCGGGGCGGGCGACTTCGACGCCGAAGTCGCCGGTGCCGGGGATCGGGTCGAGGAAGGTGACCGACGCCCCCTTGCACGCGTACTCGATCGCCTTCGTCAGCTGCGACAGCTTTTTCGGGTCTTGGCCGGGTGCCGGCCGGATCGCGTACCGGGTCGTGCGGGGCCCGCGCAGGGGCTCGGTCTGGACCCGCGCGTTGACACCTGCCCGCTCGATGACGTCTTGGATCGCCCCGCTCAGGTCCTCGACCGCGGGGGTGACACCGATCGGGGAGCGCCTGAAAACGTCGAGCGACGGCAGCGTCGCGGCCGGCGGAGCTGGGGTGTGGGGTGCGGGTCGCCCGCCGGGCCGGGTGGGTGCGGATGCCTGCGATCGGCGGGAGCGGTGGACCGGCGCCGGGACCTGGTCGTGCTCACCGTCCTGGTCGGCGTCGGCGGCGGCAGCAGCGTGGTGGGTGGGCTGGGCAGTGAAGCCGAACTGGGGCCGGGCATTGGCCTGCCGGGCGGGACGCCACCAGCCTTCGTCGGAGATGACCGCCCACAGGATCGCGCCGGCCAGCCACACGGGCAGGCTGAGCAGCCGGACCGGGCCGGTGAGCGCGATCAGGTTGAGCCAGACGCCGATCAGGGCGAAGCACGCAGCGGCGCGCCAGGAGCGGGACTTGATGCGGGCGGCGCGGCGGCCGGTCGGGTCGGTGTACTCGAAGCGGCCCTTGCCCAGCGGCCGCCAGCCGTGCTGGAAGTTGGTGGTCACCCACGCGCCGTACGCGAGGGCGGGGATGAGTAGCAGGGCGCCCCAGGCCGGGCCCTGGTCCTGCAAGACCGCTGCGGCCACCACGGCGGCCGCGGCGGTCTTGAACGGGACCAGCTGGGACCGGTAGTTGGCGTGGATGTGGTGCAGGACCTGCTTGCCCTCTTCCACCGTGGTGGGCTCGGGCGGAGTCTCGTCGACCGCAGGCTTGGGTTTGATGAATTCGGCCGTTCCGGCGCGCACAGCATTGGTCAGGCTACCCATGGCTCAGCCCGCCAGATTCAAGCAGATGATCAGCGCGAGGTAGGTGGTCAGCCGACGGGCTGGGTGCTCGGCGAGGTGGTAGAGCGGGGTGACCAGGATGCTGCGGACGCGGGCCGGGGCCTTGCGGGTGAGGCCGTCGACGAGGATCGCGATGCCGAAGAACGGGATCCGGTCGGTGTAGTTGGAGGTCAGCCAGAAGAAGATGAGCAGTTGGGAATCGGCGGGTACACGGGCGGTGGGGAGTTCCTCGGAGCGCTGCCATGCTTCGCTGCGGGTGGCCGGCGGGCGGTCCCAGCCGGGCCAGGCGGCCAGCCAGGCGCGCAGGTCGGCGATCTCGTGGCGGAGCCGGAACCGCGGCCCAGTGGCGAGCCGGCGGATCCGGTCGCCGATGGTGATCCTCTTGGGGCGGTTGGCGGTGCGGAGGACCAGGTCCGTCGACTTGGCGGCGGCCGGGCCGGCTGCGGGGTTCACACGACGTCCCTTCGGTCGGGGTGGAAGCCCCGCGCGCGGCGAGCCGTGCGCGGGGCGGTGAACTCGTCGATGGTCGGAGAGTCGGGGTTGCGTTCCGGCAGGGGCATCCGGTGCTCGAGGCGGAACACGATGTCCAGCAGCGCGTTGCTGACCTCGTCGGCGCGGTGCTGGGTGTGTCTGCGGCTGGCCGCGGCGACGATCCACCCGAAGATCACGCGTAGGCGCTCGGCCCTGTTCCTGGCTGCACGGATGCGTTCTCCGTGCAGCCAGGAACGGCGCATCAACGAGGTGGTTCGCCGGTCGGTCACCGGGCGCGCCGGCGGACGGTGGACGGGACGGCGGTGGTGGAGGTGGTGCTGGCCGTGGTGGTGCCGGCGGGGGCGGCCATCTGCTGCGAGCCGCCGTTCTTGGCGTACCGCTCGCACCAGATGACGGCGATCGCGATGCCGCACATGCCGATGACGGTGAGGGTGGCGTCCTGGGTGCCGCCGGAGATGTACGGGCCGACGGTCCGGTCGAGCCAGTCGTTCAGGTAGGTGATCCAGCCGGCGAGGGCCTGGTGGCCCTTGGAGTCGTCGGGGATGGCCATGGCGAACGAGGGGGTCACCAGCGCCAGGTAGATGGCGAACCGCTCGGCGATGCCGTCACGGAACAGGTCACAGCCGATGACGAACACGGAACCGGCGAACAACACGTGCGGGAGGAAGAACGGGCCGAGGTTGACGATGTTGCCGACGAAGTGACCAAGCCAGGAGTCGGAGACGGCGAAGCCGCCGAGCGCTGCGAGGACGAAGGCGCCGAAGGCGAGCGGGTTCTCGGCGAATCCGCGCAGGACGCGCAGGACGAGTCTGAAAGGTGCGGTCAGCACTGGGTGATCTCCCTTTCTAGGAGGTCGGTGCCGGGCCAGCGATGGGCTGGCGCTGCGGCCGGGTTGGATCGTTGGGCATTCCGGCCGGGGTTCCCTTGTAAGTTACCCCGTTGGCGGTAAGTCCGCCACCCTGCGTTGTGCACTTATCTGCGGTTGGTGCAGGATGGCCGATCAGGCGGCTTTCTCGCCTCCTTCCTTGCTGGTGCCCAGCGGCGCCCCGCGATCGCGCATGAACCGGACGGGGTCGGTCGCCGAGCTCGCGTCGCGGGAGCCGCGGTGCACCTCGAAGTGCAGATGCGGGCCTGAGCTGTGGCCGGTGGATCCGACCACGCCGATCTGCTGCCCAGCGGTGACCTTGTCGCCGACGTCGACGAGCGGGCGGCGCGACATGTGGCAGTAGCGGGTGATGATCCCGCCGGCATGACGGATGTCGAGGTACCAGCCGCAGCCGCCGGGCCAGTCCCCGGATCCTCCGTCGTGGGAGCAGTCGTAGCCGCGTTCGGTGCGGTCGCACTCCATGTGGATGACCGTGCCCGCGGCGGCCGCGCGGATCGGGGTGCCGCGGGCGGCGATCAGGTCGACGCCCTGGTGCGCGGGCCGGTCGGAGGTACGGAACCCGGAGCCGATCGGAGCGCTGACCGGCCGGACCCACCCAGTCGAGGCGACCTGGTCGGTGTGCGCCGCGCACGCGCCGACGGCCGTCGCGGTGGCGGCGGTCTGCGCGGCCCCTCCGCTGACCGCGTCGACCAGCTTCGCTGCGGCGGGTTCGTGTTTCTCGTACGCATTCGGGTACGCGGAGATCTGCACGCGCTGAGCGGCCTGGGTGAGCGGCAGGTTCTGCCACCCATCAATGGTGATCAGCTTGTTGTAGAACTTCGTGGCCGCGTACTTCGGGTCCATGATCTGCGCGGGGGTGCCCCATCCGGCGCTGGGCCGCTGCTGGAACAGCCCGAGCGAGTCGTGGTCGTTGCGGTCGCCGAGGTTGCCGAGGTTGGCCAGGTGCGACTCCTGCATGGCGGTCGCGACAGCGATGACCCACCCGCGTGGCGGGACCTTGAGGTCCTGGCCGACCTGCACAATGGTGGCCGCGTTGCGGACCTGGGTGGCCGAGAACCCGGCCACCTTCGGGGTGGCGACCGACACCTGCTGGATCTTCGCGGGGTCGCCGCAGGCCGCCGCCGCGGGTTTCACGCCGTCGGTGAGGTCACCGCCGAGCGTGGTGGCAGCGCCGACGAGCAGCGGCGCGCCCAGGACACACAGGCCGAGCCCGGCGACGAGCCCCCCAGACACGAAGATCGTGAGGCGCTTCATCGGCGGGGTTCCCAGTCGATCTCGGAGATCAGCCAGCCGCCGTCGTTGACGACGGTCAGGGTCAGCACGCCGAGCTTGGCGCGCTTCGGGTCGTTGCGCAGCACGTCGACGGTGGCGGTCAGCAGCGACTCCTGCTGGCCGACGGCGACGGTTCCGACCATGCCGGCGCGCGGCACGGACTCGGGGTCGGCGGTGGACAGGGCCTCGGCCAAGTCGGCGGTAACCCGGGGCAGCAGGCCTTGCCGCCACGATTCCGGGTTCTGCCCGACCGTGTTGAGCCATGCCGCCGCGAACGCGGTGGCGGCCTCTTTCACGTCCGGCTGGTCGGTGGGCTGCGCGAACACGGGGCCGTCGTCGGCGCCGTCGTCGGCGTCATCGTGGCCGCTGGCGGGGGCGGCGCTGTGGGGGCGGGCGGCGGGGCTCGAGCTGGGGGTGGCGGGCACCGCAGCCGTGAAAGGCAGAGTGCCGTCGGCTTCGTCGCCGGTGGCAGTAGCGGTGGTCTGCGGGACACCGACGACCACGCCGGTGGCGTCGCCGTTGTCGTGGCCGAGGCGGTTGGACAGCAGCAGCATGGCGGCGGCGACCAGGATGATGCCGACGACGAGGCGGCGGGGGGTGAGCAGCGTTTTCATGACGGTCTC
>JACCDR010512616.1_pt1 | contig 12852 bp, 11 predicted proteins | sample 7446431 | NCBI WGS metagenome assembly JACCDR01 (sample SAMN15323443, study PRJNA562643) | freshwater metagenome | isolation source: river surface water | place: USA:Blue River Watershed | collected 2017-08-17
ATATCTCATCACATCGCTTCGTCATAACCCGCATATCTCATCACATCGCTTCGTCATAACCCGTGGGGTTCTCTGTGCATCGCTTCGTCATGATTTGTGTAGCTCGCTAGATGTTAAACCCATCATCATCACACACCACAAAAACATAGAGAGCCACCCTACTGCCACCTCACAACACATGAACGTGTTTGTAGTTGAAGCACTCTATTATCCTAGCTGCTCGTTCGTCACCGATGCAACGTTGTGATTTGCCTGTTTTGATTTGGCTGAGTTGATCAGCTGATAGCTCTAGCAACTTGACGAGATCAGTGTTCGCTAACATCTCAGATGCAGTCGTTGATGATATGCCAGGTATTGCAGATAGCAGTTTACGTTCGAGCACTGGTGTCATAGTCAGTAAGCTGTTCACCACCTTCGTAGAGATCGATTTACCGCTACTCAGCTTGAATGATGACAACGTTGTCTTAGGTATCCGACGTGTGATGATCTCCTTGATAGTCCACGTGTATATGTAGTTATCAGCTGATGTCACAGTTATGTTGTTGAAACAACCCCACATCATGCGAACTATATCCAACGTGGTCTTCTTGTATGTTGCAGTCAGCAACTTGAACGACTCATCTTCATTCGCGCTCTTGCTTGTGATGTTAGATGTACTCTTGTTAGTCGCAGTGTTAGCAACTACACCATCATCGTTCACACCACTACCATCAACATTACCACCGCTGTTGACGTTTCCAATAGCAGGTGTTGGAATCGCAGCGAGATCAACATCGCCATCTTTCGTCAACGTATCCATCGATCGCATGAACCGCACCAACATCTGAGCAGTGCTAACTGTATCCTTAGTTCGTAACACTGTTACACCATCTCGTACTGACAGATGGAATATGCTAGATTCAATGTTAGCGTATGGCACTCTAGCGAACGTCTCTGTTGGTTGCGGGAATGGCTTCCCTTCAATGATGTACAGTATGCGACAGTTAGTCTTAGCACGCAGATTGATCATCTTCTGTATGTTCTCTGATCGCTTGTCCTTGAAGCTAGCTGCGAAATCAATGAGTGACTTGCGTTCTATGATAGCCATGATTGTACCGTTGGGTGACAACACACAGTAATCCCCAACAGTGAGTTGCTTGATCACATGGTTGATCTGCGATAGCTCTTCTTTGTGTTTCGTCACATCACGTTCTCGTGTATCTATTATCAACGTGCACTTGTCACTCTTACATACTGCATCGATGATAGCGCTAGTAGTTGCGCTAGCAGTAGCATCAACGGGAACACTGTTAACTGGTTCCATTGGTCATCTGCGGACCAATCTCTAATATGAAAAGAACGGGCAGCGAGTGAGGCGAGCGTGAACAAAACGATAGTGAAGTGAACGAACGACAGTGGGAGCGAGGTGAAGGTGAACAAACGAGCAGCGAGCGGATAATAGTCCGCAAGCGAGTGAACGTGAGCGCTAACATGAGTTAGCGAGTGAGTACATCCAATACTCATAGTTGTAATCAGCAATAGTGATAGACGATTCACAGTTGTAGTCGATCGTAGCGAGTAGCTCATCGTATATATAGTCCATGTTTGTCGATGTTGTCATCAACTGCATCTGCGACACTAGATGTCGTATGTTCGTAGACCGCGTTGGTGGAATTGGATGATCTAGTTCTATGACACTGCACATGTGATCATACTCAGGTGGTTTCTTTGGCTGATGTACAACCTTACCCATCGGATCATACTCTGTAAACTTGAACGGCTTGTTGTTGATCATGTGTTGCTAGTATGTGTTACTAGTATGTGTTGTTGATATTAGATCAGCGAGAATCAATTTTAGATGGTGAACATCACGATTCGATGAACATCATAACTCGATGAACAACACGAACACGAGTTGGTGAGACGAACGATGGCAATCAAGTATGCGATCATGGAATGTACGTAACGCAGTGAGGTGGCAGTGAGGTGGCAGTGAAATCACAATGTGAGTTAACGAACCAGCGATCTCGCAAGTAGTGATAGTAGCAGTGAGTGTTCTCGTAAGTAGTAGTGAAGGTGAGTTAGTAAGCGTTCTTGCGAGTAGCAGTGAAAGATGAACATGCGAGTGTAGTGAGTATGTGAATTGTATTGCATATATAGATTATCGCATTGTATGATATACTAGATCGACCACATCAAATGGACTATGATCTATACAAGATGTATCCTGAGCAGTATGCTCCCAATCAGATTAGACCAACTCAGATTGAAATGGCTGTGAGAGCTGGTTGGGCTGAAGATGGTGAAATGCCGTATAGCATGTTGATCGACAAGTTCGAAGAGACCAACATGGACACTGATGAAGAGGCGTTCAACATGTATGCGAGAGAGCAGATGATGGATCGCAGACCTGATACTAACAGATTCGAACATGAAGAACCGCGTGGTGCAGTCAATCAACGATACGGCAAGTTACAACTGCAGTACTATGGTCATCGTGGCAAAGAGGATGTTGATCTACCGGAGCGCAACCTGCAGTTCATAGGTGACGATGCAAGAGAACCGCGAGGTATAAACGTCGATCCTGATTTCAAGGAGCTCAACAAGCAAGAGCAGGCACGTATGCGGTTTCACAGGTTCAGCAAGGATCATTCTGACTTTGTCATCGATAGTCATCGCTCAGAGAGACGTGAAATCGCAGATAACCTAGCTAATAGAGAAGCTACTAAGCGCATATACAAAGTGTTCGATCGTCAACTTGATGGGCGCGATCCAGAAACGCATAGATTACCTAAGAACCATTCACCGGTGTGCTATCAAGTACCAGTGCAGAGCTATGGTGATCACATCACTGACATGGCGATCAACAACAAGCGCAAGGCTAACATACTCTGCAACAAGCTGATACGTAACTCAATGATGTGGCGACGAGAGACATCTGATCAAGAGTATCGCGCTCACTCATATGCTGATGCACATCGCAAGGGTGCTAAAGTAGTATCGCATGATCGTGTGCTCGCTGCGAAGGATAGTCAAGATGGTCAACTAGGTACAACTGATACATCTCTACAGTACAAAGCACTTGGTCTGCTGATGAAACAAGCATGCGACAACAGAGCTAACCAGATCGACATGCTCAAATACTCCGATTGTGATTATGGGACAGCTAAGCAAACACTCGCATTCAAACAATCAGCGTTGACACGAGACATCACTGCCATTCTGCAGAATACAAAGCAAGATAGCGAGTTCGGCACTTCTGATAACACGACAACAGCTAAGCAGGCTAAACCAGTTCAGCAGAAACACACTTCACTGTTAACAACGGGCGATAGTGTTGTCCCACCTCATCACTATCACAACGCTGAGATCATCAGTAAGAGCGTGCAGATGGGTAAAGATCTATCAGCAGTGCGAGAACACATAGTATCTGATACGAAGACCAACATAGCTGAAGATGGGACTGCGATAAACAAGAATGCTAGGTTACAGATGACCACTGGTTCTAAACTACGAACAACAGAAGAAGCACATCGCGAGCATGATTCAACGAGACCGCATAACTACAAGCTAGCACCTAAGGCCAAGAATGTCAGCTCAGTCGACCAAGTGAACATTGATCATACAGCGCAGTATACTCACTCTGACTTGACACACGTTAGGAAGAACCCAGCTATGTATCATAACGAGCTAGATCTGATAGCGAACACAGAGCACGGTATGGAGTTCCGCGGTAACGAAGCTGGCGATAGAACATATGGTGCGCTCGGTGCTAAGTATATGACTCGATATATCGATACTGATGGTCGGATAGGCAATGTCGCAGCTGGTAACTAAACCCCTCACTGCACGCTGATGTGTGGTAATGTGCAGACACTACTATGTTGAGAGCGGATATGTTGATCGCACTACGTCGATAGCACCACATCGATAGTCACACATCGATAGTTACTCATCGACAGTTACTCATCAACAGCCACTCACCAATAGCTCGATCAACTACGCCTAACATATGAGTGAATCGCCGTGTTGGCTTTTTGTATTTTAGATAAGAACACATCGTGTACAATCACACATATGAGGAAGTATAGCATACCGAACTCACAGAAGCTCAATCAACTACCCACATCTGCGAAACGATTGTTCGACATCATGGGTAGTTACTTCGTTGCATCGTGTTATGACTATCTCTATAAGTCAGCTGTTGATACTGATCATCGCACTAAGGCTGGAACTGTGACTGAAACGTATAAGTCCAACGTGTTGATGTATGCACGTGGTATCGGAGAGGTGCGATACTATCATCAAGAGGTGAAGAACCTGTTTGAGTACTACTGTCGATACAACAAAGCACAGTTTGCTGATTTCATCGACATCATAGTGAAGGAGTTCATCCCAGAGGACTACTTTGCCGTTCTATCTAACTCAGATAAGGAATCTGCGTTGCGACAGATCATGATGAAGTCAGTCAAGGAGTTCACAACCGTGCTGTTGACTCCTGATAACTTACTTCGCATCATCGATGAACATGGTAACAAAGAGCACATCATCATATTGCAAGACACGATCACTGATATCTTCGTTGAGATACGAGAGGAGTATGGCGACAAGTTCCTCAGACAGCAAACTGGTCACCACTCAGCTATTGCTGATACTGTTATGATCACTCAGTTGCGGAGTGAGCTCATGCAAAAGGACAAGATCATAGCTGAGCTCGAATCACGCAACCAGTATCTGTTCACAAGACTATCGCAGTCAATCGCGTTCATAGAGAAAACAAGTCAATCTCTCACATCATATGGAGAGCGATCAATCGACATTCAATCTGACTATCGATCTAACGCACAACCCGACTATCGATCTAACGCACAATCGAATACTAACAAGCGAGCAACTGCTGATACTAACCACAATGTGAGAACAGTACCACACATCAAAGGTACATTCGCCCCTTCATCAACTGTATCAACGGTGAATGCGGTCCCACCGAGCGTCCCTGATGAACAATACTATCGACCGTTGCAACCAGTTAGCAGACCTAGAGTTCGATTCGCTGATAATGAATCGCAGCAGATCATCAATCCCCAACCCAACAACTCACAACATAGCGGTTCACAACATAGCACCTCACACAACAGTGCCATGCAAAACAGCAGTTCACAGCATAACAGCAAGCAGAGGGATAGCAACGCTAGAGAGAACACCGCTAGAGAGAACACCGCTAGAGATAGCAACGCTAGGGATAGCAACATGAAGGAGCATCGGGAGAAGCTACAACGGCAAGAACAGAATGTGCATAAGCAGAGTGCGAGCATCAAGAACGATACGATAGACGATAGTCCAACTGTCGATCTCACTATAGATGATGCTCTCGTGTCGTTTACAGATGATACGATCGATGATGTTGAAGAGCTAGATGATGATGAGATACTACAACGACAACTAGCCGCTATCAACAACAGGTGAGTTAGTGAACTACGATAAAGGACCATTGTTTTGTGTTACTCGGTTAAGTATAGAGAGCAACAACTATGCCCTTCTACATAAGCGACACCATCAACTACTTCGCAGATGCGTTCTTACGTGTGTCCGCAGTTAGGACGATCGCTAACAACCCCATCTATTCAGCTATGATGATATCGATCGTCATAATGATCATCATCATGCTCATCTTCCGCAATGTGCAAACAGATGAACCGATGTCAACACTCGTATTGCGAAGTGGACTATGGGTGTTCATCTTCCTAACTGGTGCGCTGCTGTTACATAACAAGGTACTGTTGATAGAGACTACATCAAACGATAAGACTGCAGCATATGAGGACATCTTTCAGCCAAGAGGTGAATACACATTTGAAGGTCCGATCGATTTCACGAAGACATGAACGTCAACATAACCACCAATGTGCCATCCGACATGAACAGTACGATGGAGTTGCATGTTGATGAAGTGGTGAGCTAGTATGTAGATCACGTTCGACCATTTGTGTTTTGTGTTCAGTGTTGATCTCTGCAGTGAGTATAAGAGAGATGCATTCAGTTGAACTACCTGAGTTCGACGTCATCGCGGAGAAGTTCGTAGACAAGGTCTCTATGTTCTATGGTGATACAGGCACTGGCAAGAGTGTCATGATGAGACATGTGCTCGCATGTTTGAAACAGCATATAGAGCAGATCATAGTGATCAGTCCGACAGATGCTCAGAATCACACCTATAGTGATGGCACTGTTCCAATACCATTTATACATGAGGTGATAACTGAGACACTGTTGAGCGACATCTGGGAACGACAATCTGCATTTGTCAACGTATATAAGAAGGCTAACGACCCTGCGACGCTATTGAAGCTGTTCAATCGCATACCTAACATCATGTCAACTAAAGTGTGCATAGCTGAAGTGATAAACAGGCTAGATGCATTCAAGAAGGATATGGAAGACTCAGGTGAGGCTCCTCATCTCATCACTAACAAGATCAACGAGAAGACAGACATCTGCCACCAGTTCATACGTAACATCTATCGCACAGTGATAGATCGCAATCGAGCTAAACTGGAGAGCATGAACTTGAGTGAAAACGAGAGATGGACGCTCAAATACATCAACTTCAATCCTAGTCTGTTGTTGATATTCGATGATTGCACAGATCAGCTGAAGAAGTTCAGATCGAACCAGATACTGCAGAAGCTATTCTACCAAGGTAGATGGTCGAAGATAACTTGTTTGATCGCATGCCATACTGATAAAGCACTCGATCCTGAGTTGAAGAAGAACGCGCGCATCAACGTCTTCACTGATACTAGCAGTGCAACATCCTACTTCGCTAGGCAGAGTAACTTCTTCGACCCTATACTGAAGAGCGAAGCAACACGCGCTATCACATCTGCGTTCACATCATCGGAACCACATCAAAAGCTCATTTGGGTCAAAGCAGAGAAGATGTTCTATCGTGCAACAGCGAAGGTACATAAGAACCTGTCATTTGGATCGCCGATCATCCGTGAGTTCGCTGAGAAGGTGCAAACCAACACTCACACGCTAGACAACAACCGTTTCATATCGCAGTTCAAGTGATAGCTGAGTAACTGGTGAACGAGCAACTGATGAAGTGAGCGACTGGTGAAGTGAGTAACTGGTGAACGAGCAACTGGTGAAGTGAGCGACTGGTGAAGTGAGCAACCGGTGAACAAGCGATCAGCGAAGTGAACATGAACATACAAAAGTGAGCAGTATCGGTGTATGAATATGAGTAGTATCAGTGTACAAACATGAGTAGCGTTAGTGTGCGAACATCATCATCCGGTAGATTGTATACTTGATATCGCTGATGGTGATGATCGTTGACAATAACAGCAATCGCATCACATCATCGCTGATCAGTCGATCGCTCTGCTGTTTACAATTAGTGCACATGTACCACACCATATCGTTGTCACGATTCAACAAGCAACAACGATAGCTCGGTTTACAGCACATGATGCAGACCGACCGATTTGACCGTTCGACTGATTCATCGCAGAACAAACTCAGCACCTTCAATCAATGGTTGATGAGGTTATCAGTTAACACGATCGATTGCAATGTCTCACATCTTGTTTTGTGTTGAGTACACAACCAGTATATCTGCTCACGAAGATACGCATGTGTATCAAATATGCACGAGTAGTCAGCATCTGCATAGCAATCAAGCCATCCACACTTACATCTCGCGCCCATTAGTCTTGATGTCATACGAGTGTGTGCTAGTATGCTTGGATCATCCGCTATGTTGCGAACCTGCGTCATCGCGTCTTGTTCTATCTCGTTAGTAGCTATGTCGATTGTTGAGTCGGTTGGTGCGTTCATCATCCTATTACTGCAAGAGATGCATATTCAACTTTGCTATCAGCGAGCAACACAGCAACGTATAAAACGAATATGAATACATGCGATCATTTCACATAGCGGAGTATCATTCGGTAGATCACATACTTGATATCATCAACAGCCATGAGTGTTGACAATAGCAGCAATCGCATCACATCATCACTGATCAGTCGATCGCTCTGCTGTTTACAATCAACGCACATGCATTGATCATTGTTATGATCCAGCGAGTAATAGCGATGTGTTGATGTGTAACACATGATACAACTCAACTGACACAAGTTTATGATCGGCTTGTTGAATGATAAACCTAACACCTTCAATCGGCGAGCTATGACGTTATCAGTTAGCACAGTTGATTGTAGTATCTCACATCTTGTTTTATGTTGCGGACACAGCCAATATAGCGATTCATGAGCATACATCTGCACATCGAATCTGCATTCATAATCAGCGTACGCACCGTTATCGCACCACTCACATAGGCGCTCACCATAAAGAGTGTTCACTCTCATGCGTGTGTGTAACAACAGACTTGGGTCCTCTGCTATGTTGCGAGCTTGTGTTATCGCACATCGTTCTATCTCGTCAGACGCTACGTTGACTATCTCGTTCATATATAACCCCAAGATATAGATTCAACTTTGCTGATGTGGTGAACATAGCGATGTGTGAGCAAACGTAGTGAAGCGAGCAGCGCAGTAGCGCACAAAAGCGATTACATCATCACATGTAGTGGAGCATCGTTCGTATGATCAACACTCTGATATCCTCAACTGCGATGATCTCCAACGATAGCAGCAATCGCATCACGTCATTATGTATCAACAGTTGACTTCGCTGTTTACAAGATGAACACATGAACCCGCTGTATGATTCATCATCAGCACCGTAGAATGGCGATGTGTGAACTGTCTTATAACATCCAACACACATGATCTTATCACCACTTTGATGTAGCTCACCATAGTGTGGACCGAGTATCTCGAGTCGATACGAGATGACGTTTGCAGGTAGTATCTCTGATTCCCAAACATCACACTGCTGTGAGTGATACTTGCACAGCTCTACATGGTTGCCGCCCATATGCTCATTTTCGAACAACCAGGTGAAATATGCCCACTTATCACAACATGCACAACAGCTCTCACTACTCATGATCCCATAATACATCCGCACGAAGGACGTGTTGGTTGGGTTATCTCTTACCCACTGTGCATACGATTGTACCAACCTCTTAGTTGGTTCTTCCAGAAGAGCAATCAACGAGTGCTGAGTAGTCATCAGTTGTTGGGTAGTCATATACACCTACGATATGATGATTCAACTTTATATCGCGCGAACTATGATGGCGCGTGTTATGCGAGCCAGCAGTGTCGCGATGCACAAAATGAAGACACGACTACTTGGGCTCGCACAACTCAGATTGTGATGTCGCAGTTATGTAGTCTGACGAGTATCACAGAGTTGAACATATGCGTGGGTGGATAGTGAGTAGTGTGCGAATGAATGATAGTGTGCGAGTTAGCAATAGCGTGCGAGCGAATGAACGATAGTGTGCGAGCTAACGAAGGTTAGCGAGCAGTTACTGTTTGTTCATCGAACTGGTCTTCACAGTGAAGGTGATGTTGTCGTTGTCCAGCTCAGGGTTCTCTTTGATCGGCTGATACGTAGTTGCGTACTCTGAGTCCTTCGCTAAGAACAGAGGTGCTTCTGCTTGAGTGAACAGCTTCTTACGTTCGAGTGTTATCTCACCATCATCGTTGACAGCGGGTACGAACATGTTAGTTTGAATAGCACCCTTCGGAACCTCCATATCTTCCTTGATGTCACGCGCTTTGTAGTACTCTTCCTGCTCCTCACGCGTCAGACCACGTTTGACACCTAGGTCCTTCACAGTGTTGACTGATTTGATGTACTGCTCGAGCCCTTTCGCATCGAGACCCATCTCGTTGATGCTCTTTTGTTTCTTATCCTTCACAACCTTGTCAACGATATCCTTACCTAGCTTGTGATCCTGTTTCAGCATGTTAACCATCCCTTCGAGCACTTCAGTATGCTTGTTGTAATAGTCGACTCTATCGCGGTTCTCCTTGAATGGGCCGATCAGTGTTATACCAGCGTTCTCGATGATGTGCACTTCAAGTTTGAAGTCATCAGCCTTCTGTTTCTTGTGTTTGATCGCGTCGTCTTCTGTTTTGAATGCGTGATAGAACGCAACCATGAACTCAATGTCAGGTTTGCTACCATAGACTGACGACATGATCGCTCGTATCTCTTCGTAGTGATTGGTCAAGTAGCGATCATAGTGGTAAAATGCATCTGCTGGTGGTGATATCTCGCATCCGTGTATTGTCTCTGATTGCAAGATCGGTTTGATGATGTTAGCTAGGTCACTCGATAGCTGTTTCATCACACCGTACTTCTTGTAGATGATGCCGACTTGATCTGCGAGCGCATCATATACATCAGTGCCAGCGCACAGTTTCATGAGCTCTTGTGTTGTTTTGATCACGTTGGCTGATTGTTCTATGCTCTGTTGCAAGTGCTGGTATGTTGCAGCGGATGTCTCGCGTAGGTATTGATAGAACAACTCTGGTTTCTCAGCATACTTGCGTTTGATCAGATTAGCCTTATCAGCTGATTGTTTGAGTTCAGCTAACACGCTCTCTTTGAGTTTGCGTTCAGTATCAGCTAGATCACTAGAGTGAGCGGTCCTAACATGCTTATCTGGGTTGAAGCTGAAGTGACGATTGAGGAACTTGAGTATGATGTCGCGTACATGTTTCGTTTTGTCCTTTATTCGCTGTTCATGACGCTCGCGCACAGATGTTCGTTGTGTATCGGTCTCACATTTATCAAGTTCACGTTTCATATCGGCTCGCCACATGTCAGCTTCATCTTCTGGCTCATACTCAAACACCAGTCTGAACAACCAACCTATCAACCCAGTCATATGCATGCGACGCATATCGATATCCTTCATGTTGATGATTGACATGTTGGCGAACATCTGTTCAGCGCGGACCACGTTGCCGAGTGGATTGATAGACTGACGAATAGCGTTAGCTTCTTCAACTGTAAGTGTGTTAACGAGTGTTGGATCGTGTGCCAGTCTCTTACTGAGATCTCTTATTTTGTTGGGGTCCATGTTTTGTCTCTTATAAAGAGAGACAATCGTCTATATAGAAATGCAAGTGAACCATACATTCCCAGGACAAGGATATCGCAAGTTGCGAGTAGTATCGGGCTCAACGTATATCAACAATGAAGCAGTGTTGGATACGATCGATACATCTCATCTGAAAGTGATAACCAGTATTCAACTAACCAAGTCTCACGCTGATCGTCTAATGGAAACGCTGTTGCGATTAGAGACATTGTTCAAGAGTGCCGATGAACCAACATGCGCACCCACCCCAACAGGCAACGATGCACAACCTCCCAACATGCAACAGCCCAACGCGCAACCTCCCAATATGCAACACTTCAATATGCAACAGCCCACAACAACACAACAGTACAAGACTCTGCAGAAGATACGTGAGATGAAGAACAGCACATTGAACCTCATCAACCAGACGAACGCAGTATACACTGAGTATAGAGTATCCATCATAGGTCACATAGCGAACTACTATCAGTGCAAGAGCAAGGAAGTGAAGATCACGAAGTCGTATCATAGAACACTGTCGACTAATGACTTCGTTGGTCAGATTGAGTACTCGATACAGTGTTTGGAGAAGATGAACTGCGAGGTCATCAACATCAAGAATCAATATCCGACGATCGTGAACATAGAAGAGCAAACACGATGTGACGATCCACACAAGTTGCCACTGTTGATGAATAGTCGTCCTGCTGTTAACAACTTCATGCCTGAGAAGAAGTGTGAGAACATATGTCGATGTGGGCAAGGTATGAATCTGTGTCCCGAGCAATCAGAGTTCCGATGTTCACACTGCGGTGAGGTTAAGACAATCAGTGGTACGTTCTTCAGAGACGAGCAGGTGTATCTATGCGAACGAGGTCTACCTGGATATAGTGAATACCGCTATAGCAAACACTTGCGATTCTGGCTAGAGCACCTGCAAGCGAAAGAGAACAAGAAGTTCAACCTAGACGATCTAGCGAAGATAGATGCTGTGATCAAGGAAGACCGCATCACATGTAGCCGACTCACATGTAAGGAGATGCGCTCTATACTTAAAGACCCACGAGTGGGTGCGTCGACTCTAAACGAGAATGCACCATTGCTAGTTAAGATGTTTGGAGGCCATCCACCACCCATATTCGACTTTGCTGAAGAGCGATTGATACAACTCAAGTTTGATCGCATCATGCGGTTGTTCGAACAGGTCATCGTGAACGCATCTGCGAACAAACCATACTATCCATACTTCATATACAAGATCATCGAGCTGTTCATCAAGGATCCAGAGAAACGACGAATGCTAAACTACATACACTTGCAATCATCAAAGACGATAACGAAGGATGATGGTTACTTCAAGTTGATATGTGAAGCTAGCTTATCAGAGGATAATCTCGTTTACATACCAACAGACCCATCATCGCACATATAGTCGATCAGCTATCACAGCCCGATGAACAATGGACTCATGTGACTACGTACAACTCACATTAACACATCACCCACTGTACACCACATACTACGCATCATACATCACGTATTACACATTGTACATCACACTGTCACCACACTGCACAGTGATGGCGTCATTCAACATACATGTCTAGCATACACATCGAATGCACATTGATCGCATACATGGGTCGATACTGAGTTATGGATACACAACTATCACTTGCAAGTTGAGTCCACCACGATGAGTTCGTCATGATGGGGTCTGTCATGATGAGTCCATCACGATGAGTCCACCACAGAGTGTAATATTGATTTCGGTTTTTTATTTTCACTCAGATAGTATACTCTGTTATGTACGCAGGATTGTTAGTAGTCATACTGTTGATACTGATATGGAT
>JACCDR010848778.1_pt1 | contig 12848 bp, 24 predicted proteins | sample 7446431 | NCBI WGS metagenome assembly JACCDR01 (sample SAMN15323443, study PRJNA562643) | freshwater metagenome | isolation source: river surface water | place: USA:Blue River Watershed | collected 2017-08-17
CGGGTCGGGTCGACGGTCGGGCAGAACTGCCGGCGTTGGCGGGTGTCGGCGAGGGTGGAGTCGATGTCGGAGCAGACGATGTCCATCCGGGAGCCGGCGACGGCCAGCAGTCGCGGGGCGGGCACGTAGGAGGTGGCGGCGCCGAGGTCCAGGCACGGGTTGACGGTCACGGTGCTTCCTCCAGCAGTTCGCGGATGGTGCGTTCCAGCCCGGACTCCAGGCCGATGTCACGCACGTGGGCCATGACCGCCTCGATGGAGGTGATGTCGAGCTTCGCGGTGCCGACGGAGGCGAGGAACGTGGCCAGCTCGGTGCGGGCGGTGCGGGCCTGGTCGGCTTCCTGTAGCCGGAACACCTCGGCGGCGGGCTTGTGCGGGACGTCGAGAAGTTCGAACAGGCCGGTGGCCGAGGACCAGGCGGCGATCTGCACCTTGCGGGTGAGGTTGTGTTCGTGCAGGGATCCGGGGGACAGCGCGCCGGGGTTGCAGAAGGTCACGCCGCGGGTGGACCAGATGCCGTGGGGTTCGTGGACGTGCCCGTAGTAGCAGGATCCGATCAGGCCCATCGCCGATGCCCAGGTGTCGGCGGGGAAGTATTCGTGCACCAGCTCCTGGCCGGGCGGGTACAGCGGCGCGTGGGTGACGACCAGGTAGTTGTGGCCGGTCATGTTCATCTGCCGGTAGTCCTGGAACCGGGAGTACACCATGCCTTCGGTGAAGTGCTGGAGCCACGGCAGTCCGAAGACGGGCTGGAACCGGTCGGCGACCATCCATCCCTTCAGCAGCCGCACGGCGCCGGAGGCGATGACGACGCCGAGGGGTTGGGTAGCGTCGATGGAGTCGAGCCGGTCGTGGAGCATGTCGTGGTTGCCGGGCACGACGTAGGTCGGGCAGGGATAGTTGCCGACGAGATCGATCAGGTCGATGACGGTCTTGTGGGACGTCCGGCCGGGGGTCTTGTGGTGGAAGATGTCGCCGGCCCAGATGACCGCCTCGGAGTCACGCTCGTCGGCGATCTGGCCGACCTTTTCGAGGATGTCGAGGATGTCTTCCTGGTAGGTGTCGGTGCACGAGGACGGGGCGCGGTCGGACAGGTGGATGTCACCCATCAGGAGGAACTCACCCACAGCCGCACGCCAGGGGGACCTGCCACTGGTCCTGTTCGAGCGTGGCGAATCCGCCGGGCCACTGGGCGATACACAGGCCTGAGTTGCGCAGCACCTTGTAGCAGCCGTAGCAGGGCTGGCGGGTGATGTAGATGTGCCCGCCCTCGTGGCGGCTGCGGTCGGAGTACAGCAGTGCGTTGACCTCGGCGTGGGTGGAGATGCAGTTGTCGTAGTCCGACCCGGGCGGGCACTCCTCGGCGCTGAGCAGTCCGCGTCGGCAGCCGCCGGCCAGGCAGCCGGTCTGCCTGGGGGCGGTGCCGACGTAGCCGGTGGACACGATGCGGTTGCGGCTGTCCACGATGACGGCGCCGACCTGGGCGCGTCGGCAGTCCGAGCGGGTAGCGACGGCTTCGGCGATGGACATGAAGTACTCGTCCCACGTCGGCCGTTGTTTCTGTTCCTGCAACAGTCCCCCAAAATGCCGAAGTCCCCGAGCCGGGCTCGGGGACTTCTACCGGCAGAACTCCTCAGGCTGCGGCGCGATGACGTCCGGGGACGGTGCGGGCGCGGAACCAGATCAGGTACAGCGAGCCGAGGAGGATGAGGCTCAGGCCTGACAGCCACACGGTCAGCACGAGGGAGTCGAAGCTGGAGTCGTAGGGCGGCTGCGGCACGGTCTCCGCGCGGGGCAGCATCTCCACGGTGCCGTCGCTGGTGATGGCTCGCGCGGCGTGGATCTCGGCCGGGCTGAACGGTCGGAAGTACAACGTGATGCCGAGCAGCGCGAGTGTGGTGACCGCCGTGGCGACCGGCTGGAGGATGCGGCTGACGAGCAACGCGGTTCGGGACATGGGTTTACCTTCATTTTCAACGGTTCTGGGTTCACACCGTGAAACGAGGTGCGGCGGGACGAGGTTACGCCGCGACGTTCTGGTTGCAGGTCGGGCAGACCCCGAGGGTGGCGAGGATGCGGCGGTGTTCGTCGGCGAGGCGTGTTTCGCTGTCGACGGTGGCCTCAACCGCGAGGGCGTGTTTGCGCATCGCGGACGTTGACTGGCTCGTGTGACGGAGCAGCTCGCTGAAGCGGGCGAGCCGGCTTTCGGCCGCCGACGCCGCGGATAGGTCCGGCACTTCGGGTAGTTGCGCGGTGCGAGCCAGTACATTCTCGGCGATCTCCAAGGTGTTGATGGCGTTGCCCAGTCGGGTGATGCGGTCGGACAGGCGGGCGGCGTGTTCGGCGGCAGCCTCGGCTCGTTCACACGCGCCGAGCCGGGCGGGAAGGTCGGTGAACCGGGCCGCGTCGGCGGTGATGCGCTCGTGGTCGGCGCGGCGGGTTTTCAACGTCGACGCAGCGCTGGCCTTGCGCCGGTTGGCTTCCCGGACGGCGGCGTAGATGGTGTCGACGTTGGTCAGTTCGCCGAACGTGCGGGCGACAGCCGCGCCGGCCTCGGTGAGCAGGAACGGCCGGTCGAACTGGCCGGCGAAGTTGAGAGCCGGCGTGAGCGCGAGCGCGGCGGTGACCTGGTCGGGGACGGTGCGGTTGAGTTTGGAGAACTCGATCTCGTCGCTGCCCCGGGCCAGTCGGTAGCGCCACCCGCCGCGGCTGTACTCCAACGTGACTTTCGCCTGTGCCTGCACGGTGATGGCGGCGGACCCGGCGCCACGGGTGATGGCCGAGGTTCCGGTCGTGGTGGCGGCGAGGGCGCGCATCGCCCGCATGAACGCGGACTTGCCGGAGCTGGACGCGCCGACGATGACGGTGAACCGGCCGAGGTCGAGATCCAGGGAGCGCAGCGACTGCCAATTGCGGATCTGCACAGAGGTGAACACGCCGGTTCTACAGACGAGGGCGGCCCCTGCCAGAAACAGGGACCGCCCTTGCCTCCCACTACCGCGTTCAGTTATACCGGCTACGAGGCCAGTTGCATCGGCGGCGGCAGGAACACATCGGGGAATCGCTCGTCAGTGGTCCACCGGAGGTAGGTCTTGGTGTTGCCGGAGGTGCGCTGGTTCCACGCCTTGATGACCAGTGCAGCGGCCTCCCACGCCCGGGGTGCGCGGCTACCTTCGTGGCGGATGAAGTAACGTCGCAGGGCCCACACCGGGTCGTTGCGGGTGTCCAGGCCGATGCCGGATTCGAAGTCGCTGATGAACGACTGCACCCGCGGGTCGCCCTCGGGCAACTTCATAGTGATGAGGTAGATGGCCAACGCCAGACCGTTGACGTTCGCCTTCAACTCGCGGCGGATCCGGGCTGCGGTGGCTGCCGCGTCACGCAGGACGTCGCCGGCCTCCACGACCTTGCGGTCGACCCGGTCGATCGGGGTGCGTTTCGTCGTACGGCGGGCCGCTTCGCCGCCGTGCTGTTCGATCTGTACGAGCATGCGCCCGACCGAGGTGAGGATCGCTTCGTTCTTCTCGCCGCGCAGGTAGGCCAGGTCGCGGGCGTTGCGGGGCATACCTGTGTCGATCTTGCCGAAGTTCTCCGGCGGCATCCCGATGGTGATGTAGACCGGCAGCGTCTGGCCGGTCTTCACGCATGCCTGGAGCCGGTGCTGCCCGTCCTGGACGTAGCCTTCGGTGTCGATGGCGATGCCCTGGTGGGTCCATCCCCATTCCTTGTTGACGATGATGTCTTCGAAGAACTCGACCCCGCCGGGCCTCTTTCTCCGGTTGCGGTTGTTGGCGGCGAGGATCTTCTCGGCGGCGTCCGGTGTGAGCAAGACCGCGCGGCATTCCGGCTGTGTCGTCTTGCCGAGGACCCAGTTGATGTCGACCGGTGAGAGGCCGACCGGTTTGGTGGCCAGCTCCAGCGCCTTGGCGTGTTCGGCGGCCTTGGCAAGAGCGACGTCGTTCTTCTTCTTGACCGTGGCGAGCTTCTCCTTGCGCAACGCCTCGTCCTGCGCCAGCCAGGCTGCTTCAGCTTCACTGAAACCCTGCGCGTCGAGGTCGCGCATGACGGTCTTCTTCCAGTTCACGTCCGATGGCGACCAGTGAAGCTGGACACGCACACCGGTCGGCGCAGTGACCCGGTACTTCCAGGCTGTGCGGCTATTGCCGACTTCGACCTTCCACTGGATGCGGCGACAACGCGCGACGATCTCGTTCAGTTCCTGGTTCATCGCAGCCATCAGGACGCCACCTCGCTGAGAGACGGCTTGCAGTAGCGGCAGGCGACGGTTCCTGGATACAGGTCGACGGGGGCGGGAACGGGACTTACTGACCTCTTCAGCCAGCCGCAGTCGTCCTTATGCAATGTCCAGCCCGCGTCGCCCTTGGGCTTTGAACCTTTGCCGTAGTTGGGGCGACGGCGGACGAGACTATGACCGGTCAAGTACATGATTCTCCGAACGTGATGCGCAACGGTGCCTTCGGTGGCGATCAACGAGGGCTTTCTCGTCTGGTTACTGCTACCGAAACTTGAAGTTGCGCTGCGCTACACGAACGGATGACGGCTGGTTGCTAGTGGTACCAAAGGGTTTCGATTGGTACCTGGCGGCGTTTCGTTGGTACCTAGTGGTTCCTGAAGGCGTTTTCTGGTTTCAAGAGGCGTTCAGCCGCCCATCTCCTGGGCCGGTGAGCCGTCATCCTCATTGCGGTGACCGCCGAGGCGTTCGAAGTAGATGCCGAAGAACAGGCCTTCGACCCAGGCGTTGGACATCTGCTCCACGATGAGCTTGAACAGCTTCTCCGGCTCTTTCGGGATATTGGGCTGCTCGCCGGCCAGGGTCACACCAGCTCGGTTGATCGCCAGGTAGGACGCGCTGTACACGTCCACGAAGCCGTTGTAGACAGCCTCGGCGGACAGGCCGTCGGCTTTTATCTTCTCCACGATCTGCACGACCTCGACCAGCCGCTCCCAGTCGGGGTGACTGGGACGCAACGGGAACTGACTGCGAACGTATTCGGGGAACTCCACGGTGTCTCCTTAGATGATTCCGGCGATGATCTGGGTGAAGCGGGCCATGGCTTCGTGGTGGGCGACCAAAGGTCCCCGTCCGAGGGCCTCAAAGCCCTTCTTGGGCCACCAGTGGACGGGGTAGCAGACCTGGAAGCCCGGACCCGGCATGGCCTCCACAACGGCCACGTAGCGGTGCACAGGCTGGTTCGGCTCCTGGGGCAGCCTCGCGGCGGCAACAACCCGCCAGCCGTCGATGCGACCGGGCACGGCGACGGTCTCCTCCCGCCAGGGAGGTTGGCCGACCGGCCGGGCCGGGGGCTCCTGCTTGGCCACGATCTCGGTCCAGGCGTACCCGCCGGACCGGTCGAAGTCCTGCCCGACGTCGATGCCGATGACGGTCAGGTCCCGGATCAGAGGTGAGCCGTTCTCATCCACGACCCGGATGGCGACCACCTCGCCGGGCCCGGCCACGATCCGCTCCCCCAGTTCGGCCGGGGTCCACTCACGGAACTCCTCGATCATGAGCTGCCCTCCTGTTCACTACACAGGGCAGCCAGAGTATTAGCTGTCAGGTGCAAAAACGAACGCAGCGCTGTTATCCGGGGATAACAGCGCTGATAAGCCGGCTTATCGGAGCCGGCTGCGGAAAAGGGGCCCGCGGGCCCCTTTTTCACGTGTCCAGGTACGTCACCACAATCGCCTGACGGTCATACAGAGCGTTAAGGGCGACGACGAGGGCCCTTCCACGGCTCGTCAGCTCCTCGGTGGTCGCCGACCAGTAATTGCCCTCCCCGTCGCTCCAGCAGATCGCTGAGGTGCCTAGGACGACCGCTGCGAGGACCGGGTGGGCGGCGTCCATCTGGTCGTAGGCGTGCTGCTCGACCTGCATCCGGGTGGGCTCGGGCTCCCACGGCAGGTCCAGCTTCAGGTCGTCGCGGTAGAGCCGGTCGGCCGGCAGAGCGGTCGCGACCGAGTCGGGAAACGGAAGGGCGATGGTGTACTCCGGGCCGTGGCAGCGCACGAACGGATCCTGGTCGTCCTCGCCCAACTCGCACAGCCAGAACGCGGCCACCCACATGCCGCCCTCGCCGCTAGCCCGCCAGCCGTCGAGGCCCTCGGGCCAGTTCACGTAGCCGGTGGCGCCGGACTGGGAGCCCATCAAGCCACCTTCCGCATCGGCAGCAGAGCGACGTCGGGCTCGCCGAGGAACCGGTCGACGGCCGCCAGTGCGCGGGCGCGAAGCGGGTGCAGGTTCGCGGGGTAGATGACCATCATCATGTGCTCCTCCGGCGCGTGCCCACAGGCGGGGCAGGACACGTCCTCAGCCGTCTCATCCCCCGCGTACTCACCGGCCGCGCAGCAGCGGCAGTTCTCGTAGCCCTCATCGCTTGTCATCCGTGCTCCTCCCGGAAGGACCTCTGCGTCCTCCACCAGGCCATGAACTCCTCGAAGCAGACCGAGCAGAGATCGCTCTTCTTGTCACCCGTCGCGCTCTCGGCGGGAAAATTGGCGGCATACTCGGCAGCGGCCTGCGCCTCCGACCAGCCGGTGATGAAGATCCCGCCGCACAGCGCACACCGGTACTCGTCGCCCGGCTGCCTCAGGCTGGCCACTGTTCCTCCACCACACCGTTGCGGTAGGTCAGGCGCACCATCACCCGGATCCCGCGGGCGGCGAACCCGGGCACCCAGACCGGCCCCGGTTCCTTGACGACCGACCAGTGCAGCGGTGGGTCGTCGAAGTCCAACCGGTCGATGTCGAAGTACTCGATCAGGAACGGGAAGATGGTCCGGTCCACCGACACCCGGGCAACCGGGACCGGCTCGGTCCCGGCCTCAGGGTCGCTCACGCAGCCCCCTGTAGAAATCGCGCGCCTCGTCGGCGTCGTGGCTCGGACACCAGCCGTACTCGGCGTCCCCGCCGGCCCGCATCGGCCTGCCGCACAGCGAGCAGGGATAGGGACAGCCGGCGTGGTAGTCCTCCTCGCCGCAGCCGGGCACGAACTGCGTGTTGCACCCCTCGCAGTAGATGTAGCTCATCGCCTGTCCTCGTACAGCTCGACGTGCAGCAGCGGCCAGCAGTAGTGCCGCTTGCGGTCCTCATCAGTGTCGATGACGAACTCGCCGTCGTCAGTCACCGAGACGAGTGTCCCGATCAGCCAGGCCGAAGGGTCCTCGTGATCCATGACCGCCAGCACCCGACGTCCGACGAACGCCTGCCCGAACACCTGAGGCCCGCTCAATCCGACACCGCCGTAACCAGGAAGACGCAGCCGCCAGCCGCGAGCACCGGGCCGAACATCGCCAACGACCCGGGCATGAAGTAGATGATCACGGCGCCGGACGTCAACAGCACCACCCCGGTCAGGAAGTCCCCCAGCCGGCCCAGAATCCCCCGACTCACACCAACGCTCCAATCACCAACATGCAGGCTCCGAGAAGGCCGAACACCAACGCGAGATAGGGGTTGTACCCGAACATCAGCACCATCGAGACAGCGAACGACGCCGCCGGGATGAGCCACGGAATCCGGTGCACGTGCAGCCTCCAGTGAAAGCCGACGGTCCGCGACTTGCGCGGAACCGCCGGGCGGAGAAGCTTCACGCGAAAAGACCGACACCGAGGAACCCGAATCCGACCAGCATCAGCAGCGCGGCGACCTGCACGACCTCCAACAGCAGCGCGGCGATCCCGCCCGCGATCAGCACCAACCCAGCCTTCATGAACCGGACCGGCCGATCCTCGTCTTCTTCGTTCACGGCGGGCTCAACGAAGATCCGGCCCGAAGGTCGCGGTCCCCGGAAGGGTCAGTCGTTCGGAGGCTGCTGCTCAAGCTGACGGGCCAGCTCCGAGAAGACCTTCAGGTGCCCCAGCCGCGCCCGCTGGTCGATCCACCAGGTCGCGTCCTTGACCGTCAGGGCGACCCGCAGGAAATCCCCGGCCGTCCCGAATCGCAGCACCGCCTTGTCCCGCAGGACCAACCCGTAGGCGACCTGCCGGACCGACCGCCCGACCAGCTCCGGCAACCCGAGCTGCAGCGCCCGCCCCTTGGCCTCCTCGGCGAACGCGAAAAACTTCCGGTCGGCCCTGCCCTGGCAGGCCTCGCAGCGCGTGCGTTGCAGCGCCAGCAGATCCTCCACCGTCGTGGAGAACTTCAACGCCAGGATCTCCCGGTGCGCGCAGCCCCGCTCGACGTTGACCTTCGCCGACCGCAGCCCCTCGACCGCCCAGGGCCAGTGGCAATCATTCAGAAACGTCTCCACCGTCATCGCGTCCATGCCGTTTCTACGGGAATCAGCCCGCCAGGCCGCGTCGGCGCCGGTCCAGGTGTAGGGCTGCGGAAACACCTGCACGACGCTCCCGTCCGGCAGCCGCTGGAAGAACAGGTCGTCGCTCATTCCAACCCCGCGACGAAAGCCGAGAGAACCTCCCGCTGAAGCTGAGCCGGCTTCACCCCGCGCCGTTCGGCCTCCATCCGGAACCGTCCGGAAACGTCCCGCGGCAACCGCGTCGCGTGCATCACCCCGTAAGCCGACAACTCCCCTCTCGGCTCCCCGCCCGGTGATCGCGGGGCCCGCTCCGGCCGAGCCGGCAACGGCGCCGCCGGGGGCGGGGTCCTGACCCGGGCCGACAGCAGCTTCAGCGCCTCGACCGCCTGGGCGAGGCAGACGCCGTTGCCGATCAACCGGAGCTGCTCGCGCCTGGTCACCTCGACGCTGGCGCTCCAGCCCCGCTCCCAGCCCATCAACCATTCGCCGAACGCCGGCTCCAGCCTGATCCCCTGCTGCGGCCCGCGGAAGACCGGGAAGGGCGCCGGCCCGTGCAGCTTCTCCCACCGCCTGACGGCGGCCTCGAACTCGCCGAACCAGAACGCCGCTCCGTCGCGCTGCTCCTTCTCGGCCAGCATTCCGACGACCGCCGCCAACGGCGGGCTCTCCTTCCCGCGCCGGCTGGCCCGCTTGCGCGCCTCCCAGTAGGCCGACGTCCCCGCCCCTCTCCTGGTCCCCTCCCGCGCGGTCGGGGTCGGCAGCAACGGCATCCCGCCGATCGCGCCGCACTCCGCGGTCAGCAGCCGGACCACCTCCGGCGCTGCACTCTTCTCCGCCAGCAGGAAGATCCGGTGCCGGTGATGCGGCGCCCCCACCGCGCAGGCCCCGATCGTCAGCCACCTCACCCCGTAGCCCAGCGCCACGAAGTCGGCCAGCACCTGCTCCCAGGCCAGCCCGAAATCGACGGACAGCAGACCCTTCACGTTCTCGAAGAACACCATCCGCGGGTTCAGCTCGAAAATCGCCCGCCGCGCCTGGTCCCACAACCAACGCTCCGAGGTCGCTGACGCGAGCGCCGCCCTCGCCTGCGACACCGGCTGACAGGGGATGCCCATCGTCAACAGCTCCGGCTGGTCGACATCCAGCCAGTTCGCTGTCCTGATGTCCCCGAGATTCTGCACTCCGATGAACCGGCGCCGCAGGATCGCCGACGCCGCCCGGTCCGTCTCCGCGACGAAGGAGAGTTTCGAGCCGAACACCCCGGCCGCGGCGAGGTCCAGAGCGCCGGTCCCCGAGCAAAGGCTGCCTGACGTCAGCCTAGGCGCTGACGCGCAAAGAGACCCTGAAGTTAGAGGGTGAGCCACGCTCTTTCTACTTCAGTGGCTCACGCGCCTCAGGGCTCCTGCGTCGCACGCCAGAGACCCTTCACTATCGGTAACGCCGTCAATGTCCGGGTTCCGGGGTATCCGCGAACCTTGTCGACCGTTCCAACCCGGGCCCAAAACAAGTCCCGGCCGAGGAGCAGTGACTCGGTGTAAGCGAGCGACAAAACTAAATATGCAACTCGATCTTGAATAGGGGTCCACAGTGGATCTGTCAGCTCTGGAACCTTTATACAACCACAAGTCTGTAAGTTGATCTTGCTATACCCGTTGCGCTTGCAATGGTTTCCCGACCCGGTGGCCAGGCGCGCCGGCCGGCGGCATGGGAAACGACCCCCTCAGCGCTCCGCGCAGCGCCGACGACCAGCGCCCGCGGGCGCTGCTGCTGGTCGACCTGGACGCCGACGAGAGCGCTCCGCGCAGCGCCGGACGACCAGCGCCCGCGGGCGCTGCTGCTGGTCGACCTGGACGCCGACGAGAGCGCCCTCAGCACCTCTGGCCGCCAAGTCCGCGCGCGCCCTCTGAGAGCGCCCTCAGCGCACGCAAAAGCGCCCGCTCCCCGAGTGGGGAGCGGGCGCCCGCTAACGCCGCTTAGGAGGCTGCTCGCGGAGCCTCGCACGAGTGCGCCGATACAGCCGGGAGAGGCTGCCCGGTCGTGGTGTCGTAGCGCTTGGGCGCGTCGATGGTGGCGCACACCTGCGTCGACCCATCGGGGTTGGTCCGGACCTCGATGCGCACGTACTGCGGCTCCACGTCGACACCGAACGGGTAGGGCTCGCTGGTGGGCAACTCGCGGTTGTCCCACCACGCGTTCATGCCCACGGCACCAGCAGCGCCACCCACCAGGGCGCCCACCAGGGCGCCCGCCACGACGAACCGCTTCATCGGCCCGACACCTTCCAGTCCTTGGCGCCCTCGACGCTCATGCAAGCGTCCTCGGCAGCGTCCCGGAGAAGCGCGTTCACGTGGTCGGTTGCGTCCTCCCCGTGGGGAAGCTGGGCAGCGTCGAGAACGACCTGGACGCGCACGAACGCGGTAACGGTGCGGACGTCTTCGTGCGGGCGCATACCCAGGCCAGCAAGCCGCGCGTTGAGCGTTTCGAGGTCGACACCACCGGCGTTGAAGTCCGCGACCAGCAGCGCGCGCACCTGGTCGCGGAAGTCGATGAAATCGTTGGAAGCCTTGTCGAGCCGCGCCCGCACTCCGCGCAACTCCTCTGCCTGCTCGCCAGCGCGGGCGCGCAACCCGCGGTACTGCCCGAGTCGGTACTCAGCGCTAAGCCGCGCGTCCGCGACCGCGTGCCGCAACCCGCGGATGTCGACAGGAACGCCAGCCTTTTCCAGGCTGACGAACGGCGGGCGCCCGTTGTTCGCGTACATCGTGTGTTGCCTCCGTCGTATGGGTGTTCGTGAAAGGCAAACAATCCGCGTTTACGCACTCAACACCAAGACCCACAAAGCTTTCACTCCCGAAATACAACCGGGCGCAATGAGTGCAAGCGTGCGAGAGAAACGGCGGGCGCAATGAGTGCAAGCGTGTGCGCGGAAAGGCGGGCGCTGGCGCTGGCGCTGCTGCTTGGCGCCCTGGTGGCGCTGCTGCTGGCGCTGGAAACGGCTAGGGCGCCCGACCGGCCGGAGTGCGGCTGATCGGACGCCCTGGTGGCGCTGGCGCCCGCTCTAGCTGGCGCTGGTGGCGTTCCTACGCGGGTTGCGTGGTTCCCTCGGGCGCTGCTGCCTTTGCCTGCGTGAATGGGTGGCGCGTCGTGAGCCGTTCGGCGTTGCTCACGTGCGACGGAATCCCGTTGTCGTCGATGGTGGCGAACCATCCGTCCCAATGCTGGCCGAACTCCGTACGGGCGAAGTCGACGCGCACCAGGTCGAGATTGTTGTTCCAGAACCATGCGCCGTTGCGGATTGCCGTTCCGCACATCGCGACGAACCGCGGATCTCCGCCGTTGTCGCGGAATTCCTTGTTGAGCGCCCAAGCGCGCTCCATTGCCTGCATCCCGTTCATCGGTTGGCCTCCTTGTTCACCGGGCGCCCGTTGGCGCTGTATTCCGTAATCGTGGGTCGGTTGCCGTTCCAGAACGCGGTACCGACGTCGTTGATCCCAAGCCATTGCGTGTCGTTGTCGAACACCAGGACGGTGTATCCGGCGTCGAGGCGCCCGCCGTGGCGCTTCACGTTTGCCTTGGCCTCGGCCAGGTCGTTGCCGGCTCCCCACACGTTGGGAGCGACCACGACCGTTTGCCCGGTCGGGCCGGTGGCGGTTGCGTCGTACATGCGTCGTGCCTCCGTTCGTGGCGCCCTGGTGGCGCCGGAAAGGCCAACGATGCGGGAGGACGGTTGCAGGGCAACCGGTTGAACGGATTTTGCTCCGCGATTGCTCCCAAACAGCAGCAGCGCCCGCCGTAGCCGTTTCTGTGGCTGCTGGCGGGCGCTGCTTTTGCGTTTGTCGGGCGCTAGCGAGGCTGGCTCGCTGGCTTGGCGCCGACGACAACGGCGACCGGGGCGCCGACGACCACCGGCTGAGAGCAAGAGCGCCGTTATGGTCCGGCGTTGTGTCCGCGGGTTACGCCCGGGCGGTTGCCGGCAACTTCTCCCAGAAGGTGAAGGCTTCGCGCTCTCCGTCGTTCCAGTCTCCGCAGCCGTCGCATTGGGTCGTTGAGTGAGTGCGGGTGGTGCAGTCGCACTCCACCTGCTCGCCGTTCGGGCAACGGTTCGGGCAAGTGTCCGCGTGAGACTCGCGGACGATTCCCGCGGTAACGGTGAACCGCTCGTAGTCGACGTCGGACAGAACCTCGGGGAGGTCTTCCGACCGGTCGCCTACCTCGGCGTAGTGGAACGCGTCGGCGCAGTCGCGACAGAACCACTCGACCGAGTTGAAGCGCGCGCCCTCGATTCCGGTCCGAAGGTCCGGCGTTTCCAGCAGGCAACGGCAACCAGGGCGCCCGGTGGCGCAATCGTCGTTGGCCTCCTGGTCGTCGCCCTGGTCGTTGTGCTCCCCGTACTGCTCCTCATGCGAGAGCGTGGGACGGTCGGGAGAGCTTTCGTACGCTGCGATCACGCGGGAGATGTACGCGTGGGAGTAGCGCGCGTCGTTCTCGAACGTGCGCGAGAGGTAGTCCGCGGGAGTCTCGTTCGGGCGCCCGAGGTCGACCACCGGCCACGGGATCGGCGTGGCGCGCGCCTC
>JACCDR011189270.1_pt1 | contig 12848 bp, 11 predicted proteins | sample 7446431 | NCBI WGS metagenome assembly JACCDR01 (sample SAMN15323443, study PRJNA562643) | freshwater metagenome | isolation source: river surface water | place: USA:Blue River Watershed | collected 2017-08-17
CGCATCGTGCTGGCCGACCCGCGCATCACCGACATCGGTCGCCACACTTGGCGCACGCTCCAGTTCAAGGCCGACACCGATGTGGCGCTGCTCAATGCCATGTTGCACGTCATCGTCCACGAAGGGCTGTGCAACGAAGCATTTTTAAAAGAACGCGCCGACAACGTGGCCGAACTCAAGGCCCATGTGCAGGACTACACGCCCGAGGCCATGAGCGCGGTGTGCGGCATCCCGGCCGACACCATCCGCGAAGTGGCGCGGGCCTATGCCACCGCCAAGGCCGCCATGATTTTGTGGGGCATGGGCGTGAGCCAGCATGTGCATGGCACCGACAACGTGCGCTGCCTGATCGCGCTGGCCAGCATCACCGGCCAGATCGGCCGCCCCGGCACCGGCCTGCACCCCCTGCGCGGCCAGAACAATGTGCAGGGTGCGAGCGACGCGGGCCTGATCCCGATGATGTACCCCAACTACCAGCGTGTGACCGACAAGTCCGCGCACGACTGGTTCGAAAAATTCTGGGGCACAAAGCTGGACGACCAGCCCGGCTACACCGTGGTCGAGATCATGCACAAGGCGCTGGCGCCTGAGATCGACCCGCACAAGGTGCGCGGCATGTACATCATGGGCGAGAACCCGGCCATGAGCGACCCCGACCTGAACCACGCCCGCCACGCGCTGGCCAGCTTGCAGCACCTGGTGGTGCAAGACATCTTTCTGACCGAGACCGCGTGGCTGGCCGATGTGGTGCTGCCCGCCAGCGCCTGGCCCGAAAAAACCGGCACCGTGAGCAACACCGACCGCACGGTGCAGATGGGCCGTCAGGCGGTGTTGCCGCCGGGCGATGCGAAACCCGATTTGTGGATCACCCAGCAGATCGCCGCACGCATGGGCCTTACCTGGGCCTACGCAGGCGAGCACGATGGCGTGGCTGCGGTGTACGAGGAAATGCGCCAGGCCATGGCACCCGCGATTGGCGGCATCGATTGGGCGCGCCTGAACGCGGGCTCGGTCACTTATCCGTGCGTGAGCGCCGACGACCCGGGCCAGCCCATCGTCTTCCATGACCACTTCCCCACGAAAGATGGCCGTGTGTGGCTGGTGCCTGCGCGTGTCATCCCGGCGGCCGAACGACCCGATGCCGAGTACCCGTTTGTCTTGATCACGGGTCGCCAACTGGAGCATTGGCACACGGGCAGCATGACGCGACGCGCCAGCGTGCTCGATGCGCTGGAGCCCGCGGCCACGGCCTCGATGCACGGTGACGACATGCAGCGCCTGGGTTTGCAGGCCGGGGATGTGGTTCAGGTCCATTCCCGTCGCGGGCAGGTTCAATTGGCGCTGCGCCAGGACGAAGGCACACCGTTGGGGGCGGTGTTCATTCCCTTTGCCTACCAGGAGGCGGCGGCCAACTTGTTGACCCATGCGGCGCTGGACCCGTTTGGCAAGATTCCGGAGTTCAAATACTGTGCCGTCCAGATCAGGCCTTTGGCCGCACTGACCGCATAATCGGCGTCCATCAATGACCGTGTGTCCGGGCTGGGTCCGGCACCGGTCCAGCCCCACCGATTGGCCAAGGAGGCCCGTTTGAATCTGGATGTGCAAACCATCTTCTGGATGGATGCGTTTTTGTACCTGATGCTGCATGCCGCTGTCTGGTACGGGATGGCCCGGTTTCGCAGCCCTGTTGTGGTCTTGTGGAGTGTTTCGGGCATTTTGAGTGCGCTGAGCCTGTGTGTGCTGGGCAGCCGTGGCTTGCTGCCTGACAACTTCATTGTGGTGGTCGGATTGTTGTTGATGACGGTGGGCAACTGGGGACGCCAAATCGCACTGCGGTCTCTGGATGGGCCGCCCGAGACCCGGTGGATGTGGCGCATGGGCCTGTTCAATCTGGCCTATCTGGGTTTGAGTTATGGCCTGCAATTTGGAGGCGCTTCGCCAAGCAGCCTGATGCTGCTTTTCTATGGCTTTTTCACGGTCAATTGCCTGGAGTATTTTCGATCTGCCCAGCGCATCGGGGTGACCCACGACACCATTGGTGCCGCATCGGTCCAATGGGCGAGCGTGGTCTTGGTGGGTTCTTTGGGCATCAAATCATTGGCGATGCTGGTGGGGGTGGGAGCGGCCGATTTGTACGAGGTCTCCTGGGACCAGGGCGTGGTGTTTGCCGGACAGTTCGTCGCGATCATCATGCTCAGCGTTGGTTTCATGCAGGTCTACATTGACAAGGACCAACGCGCCACGATGGCCGCCCAGAAACAATTGGCCCGGGAGCAAGAGCGATCGGCGCTGGCGCTCCAGCACTCGCAAGATCTGTCCCGCTTGCTCAAGGAGCGCGAAGAAATCATCCGCCAGCTGACTTTGTCCAACAAGAGCGCAGGCATGGGGGCTTTGGTGGCCAGTTTTGCGCATGAGCTGAACCAACCGCTGGCCGCCACCTTGCTGCATGCCGAGTTGGTTCAGGGACAGATGAAAGCCGCGCTCCATGGCGAACGGCCTGTGGACCCACAGTTGATCAGCACGGTGGCCAGCCACATCGTGAGCGATACGGAAAGGGCGGGCGACATCATCCGCAAATTGCGCAACCTGTTTCGCATGGGCAAGGGCGAGTTTGCCAAGCTGGACTTCAAGGAACTGGTGCTCGATGTGCTGGACATTGTGCAAGTCAAGACGACCGAGCACCACGTTCGGGTTCTCACCTCGTTCGATGAGCCATTCCAATTGTCGGGCGATGCCACGCAGCTGTACCAGGTGGTACTGAACCTGGTGAACAACGCCATCGACGCCATGGCCCTGGTTGAACACCGTCAGCGGGTGTTGCAAATTCGTGGCCTGGTGTTGCCGGGCTATCTGGATCTGGAGATCGAAGACAACGGCGCGGGCATTGCCCTGGACAAGCAAGTCGAGGTGTTCAGCCTGTTCAAAAGCCCCAATGCTCAAGGCATGGGCGTGGGTTTGTGGCTCAGCCAGTCGATCGTGCAGTCCCATGGCGGCACCTTGGGTTTTGCCAGCCAGCCCGGCCAGGGCACGGTCTTCACACTCCGTTTGCCCTCGACGGACTATGTTTTGACGTCTTGATTGACAATGCAGGCATGAGCTCCAAACCCCAAATCGATGTGGCTGTGCTGATGCGCCGCGAACCCGTGCAAGGCCCCATGGCCCGTTGGCAAACTTCGCGCTGGGTGCTGGACGATGTGGTCTTGCAAGAAGCCGGCTTTGGCCAGTCCGTGCGGTGCTTGCGCGAAACCCCTGATGACGCGCAATGGTTGTACCCGGGCTGGACCGTGGTGTTGTTTCCCGATGACGCCGAGGGTTATTGGCTCAACGCCACATCGCCCACACCCTGCTGGTTTGTGATGTGGCGCATGGTCGACATCGAAGGACAGCCGCCACGCGCAGAGCCCCAGGCTGTCAGTTTGAGTTACCACGATGCCGGCCGCTGGCTGGACGCGCAGGAAACCGTGGAGACCCGGCCTGCCCCACCTGAGGTGGTGCAGTGGATCCGTGAATTTGCCGAACAAAACTATGTGCCGGAGGTCAAAAAACGCCAGCGTCCGCAAAGCTTCCAGGGCTTGACCGATCGCTTTGGTCAGCCGGTGTCGGTCAGCACGACCGAAAAACGCAAAGGTCCCGGAGGGCGAGGCGCATGAGCGACCATTTCTTCAGCCGCTGGTCGCGTCGCAAGCAAGAGGCCGCCCAAGGCCTGCCCCTGCAAGAGGCCAAACAAACCGAAGCCCAAGTGACCACAACGCGCGCTCAAGCGGAGCCCGTGGCCGCTCAGTTGGCCACTGCAGCGCCAGTGCCCCCAGTCCCAGCAGAGCCTTTGCCCACGCTCGAAGACGCACAAGCCCTCGCGCCTGGATCGGAGTTGGGCGCTTTCATGCGCCAAGGCGTGCCGGCAGAGGTGCGCAACCTCGCGGTCAAGAAGTTGTTTGCCGATCCGCACTTCAATGTGATGGATGGCCTGGACATCTACATCGGCGACTACAACACCCCCGACCCCTTGCCTGCAGGCATGTTGCAAAAAATGGCCAGCGCCCAGTTCATGAACCTGGTGCCGCCAGAGCGCCCTGAGCCCCTTGCCGCTGAAGGGGCATTGCTGCATGAAAACCCTGATTTGGGCACGCAGGGCGAAGAAACAGCACAGCTTGTGGCACAGTCTGCGCCATCGCAAGCCACAACGGCATTGCCCGACTTGCCCATGAGCGACCATGACGACCCTGATTTGCAACTGCAACCAAACCATGCCCCTGCAAGCCCAGACCCTGGGCCAGGCGCTGGGTGAAGACTTCAAACTCCACACCACACTGTGCCGCCGCGAGGCCGGTGACTTCCAGCGTGCCGTGCAAAGCGGCCAGCCCGTGGTGGTGGCCTGCACGCAGGAAAAGCGTTTGTTTTCCGAGCTGGCCGAGCAAACCGAAGGCGCCACGTCGCCGATCCGTTTTGTCAACATCCGTGAGACGGGTGGCTGGAGCCGCGAAGCCGCGCACGCCACCCCCAAGATGGCCGCCTTGCTGGCTGCAGCGCGTTTGCCCGAACCCGAGCCGGTGCCGACTGTCACCTACAAAAGTGAAGGGCGCTTGCTGATCCTGGGCCCCATGGATGTGGCCGAGCGCGCGGCCGCTTTGCTGGCCGATGCGATGCAGGTCACGATCTGGGCTGACGGTGCAGGCAACGCGGGCGGTGGGCAGGAGCGGCGCTACCCGGTCATGGCCGGGCGCCTGCTCAGCCTGAGCGGCTGGCTCGGGGCTTTCGATGTGAGCTGGGACGCCAGCAACCCGATTGACTTGGACCTGTGCACCCGTTGCAACGCCTGTGTGGCCGCCTGCCCCGAGCAGGCCATTGGCCTGGACTATCAAATCGACCTGTCGCGCTGCACCTCGCACCGCGATTGCGTCAAGGCCTGTGATGCCGTGGGTGCCATCAACTTCATGCGCGAGCCGCAGTCGCAAAGCGCACGTTTTGATGTGGTGCTTGATCTGCGCGGCGCCAAGGCCTCGCCCACCTTCACCTCGCACGCCTTGCCCCAGGGCTATTTCCGTTGGGACGGGCAGGACCTGCAGACCTTGCTCAAGCTGCGCGAGCTGGTGGGCGAGTTTGAAAAGCCCCGCTTCTTCGCCTACAAGCAAAAGCTGTGTGCCCACAGCCGCAACGAGCAAGTCGGCTGCAATGCCTGCGTGGACATCTGCTCGGCCGAAGCCATCAGCTCGGACAAGGCGCGCCAGCAAATCAAGGTCAATCCCAATCTGTGTGTGGGCTGCGGTGCCTGCACCACGGCTTGCCCCACCGGGGCCTTGACCTACGCTTACCCGCGTCCGGCCGAGCAGGGCGAGAAAATTCGCACGCTCTTGAGCACCTACCAAGCCGCAGGTGGCCGTGATGCGGCCCTCTTGCTGCACAGCCAGGACCACGGCCAGGCCCTGGTCGATGAGTTGGGTCGTGGTGCGCAGCTCAAGGTCATGCACGGCGTGCCCGCCCGCGTGATGCCCGTGGCCTTGTGGCACACCGCCAGCGTGGGGCTGGAGCTGTGGTTGTCTGCCGTGGCCTATGGCGCCCGGCAGGTGCTGGTCATGCTGACCGACGAAGAAGCGCCGCAGTACAAGACCGCCCTGATGGAACAAATGGCGGTGGCCCAAAGCCTCTTGAACGGGCTGGGTTACGAGGGCGTTCACTTTGAACTGTTGCAAGTGGGCAGTGCCAGCTCGCTCGACGCCGATCTGCAGCGCCTGTCTGGCCGCGCGGTCAAAGCCCCTGCGGGTCCGGCCCTGGCGGCACGGCACGCGGTGCAGGCCGAAAAACGCAGCAACCTCGAATTGACCCTGGACCACCTGATGGCGCAGGCCCCTGTCATGGGCGAGCCGTCTCGCCCTGCGGCTTTGACTTTGCCAGCAGCAGGCTCGCCACTGGGCACCATCGTGGTCGATGCCAGCAAATGCACTTTGTGCATGAGCTGCGTGGGGGCGTGTCCGTCTGCCGCCTTGCAAGACAACCCGCAGCAACCCGAGATCAAGTTCATTGAGAAAAACTGCGTGCAGTGTGGCCTGTGTGCCAAGACATGCCCCGAGCAAGCCATCACCTTGCAGCCGCGCTTGTCGCTCTTGCCGGAGCGCACACAAGCCCGGGTGCTGCACAACAGCCCGCCCTACGGTTGCATCCGCTGCGGCAAACCCTTTGGCACCGTCAAGGCGATCGAGACCATGCTGGGCCGCCTGGCGGGCCACAGCATGTTCCAGGGTCCGGCACTGGAGCGCCTGAAAATGTGTGGCGACTGCCGCGTGGTGGACATGTTCACCGATGAAAACCAGGTCCGCATGGCGGGCGACAAACCCCTGAATTGATCTGTCATGAGCTCTGAACTGCACTTGTCCCATGCCAGCCACGCGCTGGACGAAGAAACCGCACGCGCCGAGATTTACGGCCTGCTGTCCTTGCTGTACTACCAGGCCCCCTCGGCCGAGTTGTTGGCCCAGTTGCAGGTGGCCGTGACCGAAGCACCCGATGCCGGCGCCTTTCTGGAAGAGCCCTGGCGCGCCCTGGTGGCCAGCGCCCGGTCCTTGACGGCCGAGCAGATAGCGACCGAATACAACAGCCTGTTTGGCGGTGTGGGCAAGCCCGAGGTGTACCTCTTTGGGTCGCATTACCTGAGCGGCTTCCTGAATGAGAAGCCCCTGGCCCGTTTGCGCCAGGACCTGGCCGAGTTGGGCCTGGGCCGCAGCGAGACCATGCCCGAGACCGAAGACCATGTGGCCTATGTGTTCGAGGTCATGCGCTACCTGATTGCCGGTGAGGATGTGGCCGTGGCCAACCTCAGTCGCCAGCAGGATTTCTTCACACAGCACGTCCAGCCTTGGGTTTTGCCCATGTGCCAGGCCATTGCAGCGCACCCGCGGGCTGTGTTTTATGCCCATGTGGCGGCCATGACGCAGGCGTTCATGGGGGTCGAGGCCCAGGCTTTTGATCTTTTGGATGGGTCGGCTTGAAAATTATTTCAAGGTGATTACCGGTTTACCCTGATGGTTTTGCTAAATTCAGTCTCTAACATCAAGAGAAGCAAGAGTTTGCCTAAGTGCAGGCATTTTTGACTTGTCCAGGAGAAAACCATGCGTGATCAATCTTCGACTGTTTCCCGCCGCAGCCTCTTTGCAGGTGCGGCCACAGTGGGCGCGGTGGCGGCCGCTTCGAGCGTGTTGCCTTCGGTGGTTAAAAACCATGTGCCTGCTGTCAGCCCATCTTTGCCCAAGCCCGAGCGTGGCGGCGGCTACTCGCTGAGCGAGCACGTTCAGCAGTACTACAAAACCACCCGCATCTGATCAGGCCCTTCGCCGGTCTTTCATTGTTCCCCCCAACTGGAGCCCTCCATGTTGTTGACCAAAAAGCAAAGCACCGCCTCGGGTGCCGTTTCATCTCCTTTCGTTCACAGCCTGCGCCGCGGTTTGTCGCAAGCGCTGCCCACCCTGGACCGCCGCAGTTTTCTGCGCCGCTCGGGTTTGGGCGTTGGTGTGGGTCTGGCCGCTTCGCAACTGAGCCTGGTGCAAAAAGCCCATGCCGCAGCGGGTGTGGACAACATCGGCAAAGGCAAGGTCGAAGTCAAGCGCACCGTCTGCACCCACTGCTCGGTGGGCTGCGCGGTCGATGCCGTGGTGGAAAACGGCGTCTGGGTCCGTCAGGAAGCAGTGTTTGACTCGCCCATCAACCTGGGCGCACATTGCGCCAAGGGCGCGGCCCTGCGCGAGCACGGCCACGGCGAGTACCGCCTGCGCTACCCCATGAAGTTGGTCAACGGCAAGTACGAGCGCATCAGCTGGGACACGGCCCTGACCGAGATCAGCGCCAAGATGCTCGAGCTGAAAAAAGCCAGCGGTCCTGACAGCGTTTACTTCATCGGCTCGTCCAAGCACAACAACGAACAAGCTTATTTGCTGCGCAAGTTCGTGAGCTTCTGGGGCTCCAACAACTGCGACCACCAGGCCCGCATTTGCCACTCCACCACGGTGGCCGGTGTGGCCAACACCTGGGGTTATGGCGCCATGACCAACTCGTACAACGACATGCAAAACAGCAAGGTCGCTTTGTACATCGGCTCCAACGCCGCCGAAGCCCACCCGGTGTCCATGCTGCACATGCTGCATGCCAAGGAAAACGGCTGCAAGATGATCGTGGTCGATCCGCGCTTCACACGCACCGCCGCCAAGGCCGACGAGTACGTGCGCATCCGCTCCGGCACTGACATTCCTTTCCTGTTCGGTCTGCTCTATCACATCTTCAAGAACGGCTGGGAAGACAAAAAGTACATCAACGACCGCGTCTACGGCATGGAAGCCGTCAAAGCCGATGTGCTGGCCAAGTGGACACCCGACAAGGTCGAGGAGGCTTGTGGCGTCAAAGAAGACCAGATGTTCAAGGTCGCCAAGATGCTGCACGACAACAACCCGGGCACCATCGTCTGGTGCATGGGCCAAACCCAGCACACCATCGGCAACGCCATGGTGCGTGCCTCGTGCATCTTGCAATTGGCCTTGGGCAACGTCGGCAAGTCCGGCGGCGGCACCAACATCTTCCGTGGCCACGACAACGTGCAAGGCGCGACAGACGTCGGCCCCAACCCTGACTCGCTGCCTGGCTACTACGGCTTGGCCGAAGGCTCGTGGAAACACTTTGCCAACGCCTGGGGCGTGGACTTCGAGTGGATCAAAAAGCAATTCGCCAGCCCCGCCATGATGGGCAAGAACGGCATCACCGTGTCCCGCTGGATCGACGGTGTGCTCGAGAAAAACGAACTCATCGACCAGGACAGCAACCTGCGCGGGGTCTTCTACTGGGGCCATGCGCCCAACTCGCAGACCCGTGGTCTGGAGATGAAGCGCGCCATGGACAAGCTGGACTTGCTGGTGGTGGTGGACCCCTACCCATCGGCCACAGCCGCCATGGCGGCCATGCCTGGCAAGCCTGAAGACTTGAATCCCAACCGCGCTGTGTACCTGCTGCCCGCCGCCACGCAGTTCGAGACCAGTGGTTCGTGCACCGCCTCCAACCGCTCGCTGCAATGGCGCGAGAAGGTCATCGACCCCTTGTGGGAAAGCCGCAGCGATCACATGATCATGCACCAGCTGGCGGGCAAACTGGGCTTCGCTGCAGAGCTGTCCAAGAACTACAAGATGCAAAAAGTCAAAGGCATGGAAGAGCCCATGCCCGAAGACATCCTGCGCGAAATCAACAAGTGTGTCTGGACCATTGGTTACACCGGTCAAAGCCCTGAGCGCCTGAAGGCCCACATGAAGAACATGAATTTGTTCGACGTGAAGACCTTGAAGGCCAAGGGTGGCAAGGACAAGGAAACCGGTTACGACTTCACCGGTGATTACTTCGGTCTGCCCTGGCCCTGCTACGGCACACCCGAGCTCAAGCACCCTGGCTCGCCCAACCTGTACGACACCTCCAAGCACGTCATGGAAGGCGGTGGTAACTTCCGCGCCAACTTCGGCGTGGAGCGTGAAGGCAAGAGCCTGCTGGCCGAAGACGGCTCGCATTCCAAAGGCGCAGACATCACCACGGGTTACCCGGAACTCGACCACATCCTGCTGAAAAAGCTGGGCTGGTGGGATGAGCTCACCGATGCCGAAAAAGCCAAGGCCGAAGGCAAAAACTGGAAGACCGACAGCTCGGGCGGCATGATCCGTGTGTTCATGCAAAACCATGGCTGCCATCCCTTTGGCAACGCCAAGGCGCGTGCTGTGGTTTGGAACTTCCCTGATCCGATCCCGCAGCACCGCGAGCCTTTGTATGGCACGCGCCCTGACATGGCGGCCAAGTACCCCACGCACGACGACAAGAAAGCCTTCTGGCGTCTGCCCACCCTGTACAAGACGGTGCAGGACAAGAACATCGCCGACAAGGCCTACGAAAAATTCCCGCTCATCCTCACATCTGGCCGTTTGGTCGAGTACGAAGGTGGTGGTGAAGAGACCCGTTCCAACCCCTGGTTGGCCGAGTTGCAACAGGAAGCCTACGTCGAGATCAACCCCAAGACGGCGGCCGATCGCGGCATCCGCAACGGCGACCGCGTCTGGCTGTTGGGTGCCACCGGCGCCCGCCTGAATGTGCAGGCCCTGGTCACCGAGCGTGTGGACACCGGCACCGTCTGGATGCCTTTTCACTTCTCTGGCCGTTGGCAAGGTGCCGACATGCTGGCTTACTACCCCAAGGGCGCCGCCCCGGTGGTGCGTGGCGAAGCGGTCAACACCGCCACCACCTATGGTTATGACAGCGTCACCATGATGCAAGAGACCAAGACCACCATCTGCAACATCGAGAAGGCTTGAGGAGAACACGATGGCACGAATGAAATTCATCTGTGACGCCGAGCGCTGCATCGAATGCAACGGCTGCGTCACCGCTTGCAAGAACGAACACGAAGTCCCATGGGGTGTGAACCGCCGCCGTGTGGTCACGCTCAATGACGGGGTGCCTGGCGAGAAATCCATCTCGGTCGCTTGCATGCACTGCTCGGACGCGCCTTGCATGGCGGTTTGCCCGGTCAACTGCTTCTACAAAACCGACGAAGGCGTGGTCTTGCACGACAAGGACGTCTGCATTGGCTGCGGCTACTGCTCGTACGCCTGCCCATTTGGTGCGCCACAGTTCCCAAGCCAAGGCACCTTCGGTGTGCGCGGCAAGATGGACAAATGCACCTTCTGCGCCGGTGGCCCCGAGGAACACGGCAGTCAAGCCGAGTTTGACAAGTATGGTCGCAACCGCCTGGCCGAAGGCAAGCTGCCTGCTTGCGCGGAGATGTGCTCGACCAAGGCGCTCTTGGCCGGTGACGGCGATGTGGTCTCGGAGATCTTCCGCAGCCGCGTGGTTCAGCGCGGCAAAGGCGCTGAAGTCTGGGGCTGGGGCACGGCCTACGGCAACCAAGCCAAGCAAGGAGCCTGATCATGCGAAGCACTTGGATTTTTTCAGCGGCCGTGGCCGCTGTGCTGGCCCTGTCGGCTTGTGGCGAAAAGCCGCAAGACAAGATGGGCATCCGCAGTGACCAGCCCGCGCAAGCGGGCACCGGTGTGGCCGCTTTCACGGAACCCGGATGGAAAGCCGGTGACCAGGCCAGTTGGGCCAACCACCTCAAGGCCCGTGCCAGTTACGGCATGAACGATCACCAGCGCGCGCCCAAGTGAGCGCATGAGGAGTCCATCATGCGTCGCTTGATCATCACCTTGGGCCTGAGCTGGCTCGCTTTGGGCGCTGCTGCGCAGGCCGTGGCGCCGGCTGCGGCACCTGCTGCAGGGGCCGATGCGGCCGCTGGCGTCAAAAGCGCCAACATCTTCCAGATCGCGCCCGGTGCGGACGCGGACCCGAAGTACAAAGACCAGACCAATGCCGAGCGCGGCCAGGTTCAGCCCGGCAACAACGCGCCCATGTGGCGCCAGGTCGGGCAGGGCGTGACCGGCTACAGCAGCCTGCCACTGAGTCAGGCCCCGGAAGCGGGCAACCTGATCCAGAAGTTCGTGCAGTACCCCGGCTCGCGCCTGACCAACGCCGGTGAAGCCTGGCGTCAGGTGCGCAACCAGTATTTGATCCCTTACGGTGGCTCGCTCCTCCTGATCGTGCTGGGCGCGATCGCGCTGTTCTACTGGCGCAAAGGCACCATCGAATTGCACGGCCAGGAAACTGGCCGCAAGATCGAACGCTTCACCCCGTTTGAACGCTCTGCCCATTGGGCCAATGCGATCGCTTTCAGTGCGCTGGCGCTGTCGGGCATTGTCATGGCCTTTGGCAAGTTCTTCATCCAGCCGGTCATCGGCAACGCCTTGTTCGGCTGGTTGGCGTATGCGCTGAAAAACATCCACAACTTTGCAGGCCCCTTGTTTGCGGTGTCCTTGGTGATCGTCATCGTCACGTTTGTGCGCGACAACATCCCCAGCAAGGAAGACCTCACCTGGATCCTCAAGGGCGGTGGTTTGTTCTCGGGCACCGAAGTGCCTTCGCACCGCTTCAACGCCGGCGAAAAAATCCTCTTCTGGTCGGGGGTGTTCTTCCTCGGTCTGGTGGTGGTGGCTTCGGGCCTGGTGCTCGACAAGCTCATCCCAGGCTTGGTGTATGAGCGCGGCACCATGCAGATCAGCCACATGGTGCACGCCGTGGCCACGTTCTTGATGATGGCCATGTTCATGGGCCACATCTACATGGGCACCATCGGCATGCGCGGTGCCTACAGCGCCATGCGCGACGGCCATGTGGACGAAACCTGGGCCAAAGAGCACCACGAACTCTGGTACGACGACATCCAGGCCGGCAAGATCCCGGCGCAGCGCTCGACCCCCATCACTGCAGCACCCAAGCCCGCGCCTGGCGCCGCTTCGGTTTGAACACAGGAGTATCCCCATGAAAAAGACCCTGCTTGTTGTGTCCGCCTTGGCCCTGAGCTTCAGTGCCGTGGCCAAACTGCCGGCGCTCAGCGACGAAGCCAAAGCCAAGGCCGCAGAAACAGCTGCCAAAACGGCTCACGGCAACAAAGTGGCCGACTTCCAACTGTGCAAGTCACGCGAAAAAGTTGCGGCCCACTATTACAAAACGGCCAAGGCCACTGGCGCCAAAACCAATGCACCCACGGCCACACCCGCGTGTGTGGACCCTGGCGTTTACAAGCCTGCAGAGCAAGCAGCAGCTCCCGCAGCGCCTGCGCCAGCCGCTGTACCAGCCAAAAAAGGCTGATCTTTTTTTCAAGACCAGCGTATCCCCATCCCCCGCCCTCACCGGCGGGGGATTTTTACGTTAGGCTCACACCCTGTCTGCCGTTTTGACCGATCTCACCGACACCCCTGTGCGCCTCACACCCGCGTTGACGCACGCCC
>JACCDR010112033.1_pt1 | contig 12847 bp, 21 predicted proteins | sample 7446431 | NCBI WGS metagenome assembly JACCDR01 (sample SAMN15323443, study PRJNA562643) | freshwater metagenome | isolation source: river surface water | place: USA:Blue River Watershed | collected 2017-08-17
GGGTGAAGGGGTTTACTATACCTTTTAGGTATGCTCAAAGGGGAAAGCGGACAAAAGATAAGAAAAACCCCTAAAGAGAAAGAAAATAAGAATGATATAAGAATGCCATTATAAAGGTTTTGCGGCGGGGCAGTTATACGGGAAAATGGCATTTATCGGGCAAAAAACTTAGCCTAGACTAAGATTCTTATATAGAGTTAAGAGAGAGTTGCGGGGAATAGGGTAAGAATAGATAAGAGGAATAGGTTAAAAGGAATTTTGGTGTTGCAATTTGCAAGTGTCGCGGCTCCCTGAAAGGGAGAAAACTTGGCTATTGCTCTATGCAAGGTAGCAGGCAAAATAGATTCTCCCGATAAAATAGAGTTACTTAAGAAAATTCTTAAATAAGGGGAACTTAAATAAGGTGCGGAGTTTGCGGTTTTCCGCCGCTTGGGGCGTTTTAGATATATAAACCTATATAGGAAAGATAAGAATCTATAGGGGGAGAATAAACAAAAGGAATAGAGGTAAAATAGGAAAAAGAAACAAAAACTGGGGAAATAAAACAAAAAACTGGGAAATTGGAGAGATGGGGAGGGTTTTGGGTGCTGTATTCGACCCTTCTTTCCCATTAATATATTTCTTTTCTTCAAAAAACACTACAGAATCGCCAAAATAGGGTGCAAAATCGCCAAATTAATAAATAAATTTCAACTTTTCGGATTTTTGCTGTAATCAATTGTATATCTAGCTAGCTAGATGCCCAATTTATGAATTACAAAGAAAAAAGAAAATTAGTAATGGAGTTTTTAGACTCTTGGTTCGCCGAAAATGAGCATAAAGAAGATGTTTGGAGAAGAAATGTCTTTGGTATATTCTTAAAAAGAAAATTACAAAGAGTAAGAAGGTGGCGAGCTTTAAGCCGTGGGAAATCTTCAAAGGGAGGGCGCGGAAGATGACCAAATGGACGAATAAAATAAAAGAGGAAAACTCGAATACTTGTTGCTTGTGTGGGCACGAAAAAGATAAAAGGGTTTTACATTTACATCATGTTGATCCAAGTGAGAAACTTGGGCAGGTTGGCTCATTTAGCCTAGAATCGAAGGCGAGAAGAGAAGCTCAAAAATGTATTTTGGTTTGCGGAAATTGTCATACCGAAATTCATTGTGGCTTGCATGAAGAATCTTTAATTCTTTCTTTGCCAAGGGCAGTTTCATTGGAGGAAATAATTCAAGAGGTTGAGGAAGATCCAGCGAAGAAAAAAATGGGGCGGCCTGGAAAATTATCAGATAAAATAAAAAATGTTCAAATTATTGAAAAAATTGTTTATAGAGATGTGTCGAATCTTGATAATTTCAGAAGCACTTTGAAAACTAATACATTGCTAAAAGTCCGGAATATTTTACTTTCTCGACCAAAACAAAAGACGGATTTTAAACTCTGCGCTCTTTTCTTGGAATTACTGCTTGATTTCGACATAGTAATTGAGCCAAACATTGTTGAAGCACTGAAAAGAGAAAGAAGGACAGCCTCTATAGAATTAATAGGAGAAGCTTTAAGAATTCAAGAAAATCACCGTATTTTTCGGGATTTGGCATTTTCCTAACAACTTTCAGCCCAAAACATCAAATGTTCCACAAGATGAGCAATATTTTGCGCAAATAAGAGGTTTTTTGCCTGTTTCTGGCCATTTTATTAACTTTTCTCTATAGAGGAGATAAGGCGAAAGTGTTAGGATTGGCTGTCAAACAATCTCTCTCGAAAGATTGAAAGAAGTTATTGAGAAAATTAACGAAGATAATACTGTAATTTTGAACGGTTATGAACTGAATCCGCGCCGGAATTGCTTGGCCGTTTATAGGGAAAGTAATATTTCCTGGGAAAAGTGGGATGAATTCCGGGCCGAATTAAAAAAACAACAAATAATCTCTTGACTTCCGGCTAAAGTGTGGTATATTGACTTAGGGAATGAACCAAGCCCACACACAAAAAATGAACTCAATTCCTTTTACTCTCTGGCAACTAAACTCTCTTGCGGAAGTCAGCGCAAATCTCGGTTTTGACTTAGAGGAAGATGAAGAGCTTCTTGACCCGGCTGAAATTAAGCATACTCGGGAATTTTACAAATTATCCGAACAAAATGAATCCTAAAGAAACAAAAAAATGCCCGAAAGACAATGAACCTTTCCATTGGGAGCAAATTCAGGGAATGAGAATGGTTAGGGTGGCGGATGGAAAGGAATTCTATTCTGTTTATTGCCCGAAATGTAAAACTTATCAAACTGTTTTAAAATGAAAGACTCATTCAATTTCCTTATTCTTTGTGTCGCAAGAAAAATAGAAAATCAGAGACTTGCCGGGCAAATTACAAGGGGCGAATTTATTGAAAAAATTGAAAGTCTTAAAGGTTTAATACGCTTTTGAGACTAGGGAAAAACAAACAAACAAAAACAAAAAAATGAGCAAAAACTCTCTCTATTACCGTTCAAAAAGCGAAAGCGGCGGCACAAATTGCCTGGCCCTCCTAATTTTTATTCTCATCAGCGCCACAATCGGCGGATTTCTCTGGAAATATTCTGTAAATAACTGGCTGGAATGGGCGGGCAAGCCACAAAGTTTCAAATTCTGGCACGGATTTTTGGTTGGATTGTTCCCGCCCGTGGGTTTTGGATCAATTCCAGTGGCAATTATTACTTTTGTCCTTTCCTTTTTCTTCGTATAACTTAGGTATAAATCCCTAAAAACCCTTTTGGCCCTGTATCTCATCCGCCTTCTAAGCGGCAGCCGAGTAATTGGATCAATGCCAGTTCGATCCTGGCCGGGGCTACTAACAATTTTGCCTAGTTACGCTAACGGAATCGCGAGTTGACTTAAAATCAACTGTTTTTGTGAGTTCGACTCTCACACTAGGCACCAACTTTCAAAACTATGCAATCCCTAATTTACTTTTACATTTTTCTCTTAATAGTTTTGTTCTTTTCTATGAGTTTGTGGAGCAAGAGAAATGTTAGGGAGGGCGAAATCATTACAAAAAGGCTTCAAAAATTGATAATTGATCGGAAGCGGGCGGAACTAAGGAGTAAGGGTTGAAATATTTTTTTGCTTCTTTTTTCAAAAAGATGACTTGACTTTTCCATAATATGTGGTAAGTTAAACCAGCGGACCAACCACCGCATATACAAAAATGAAAGTTCAACCAAAATTGTCTTATCAACTCCTTGGGACCTCTGTAAAAATTAATTCCTCGAAAACTTATCGGGCGACTCATGCGAAAAATCAGCCAGATTGGAAAGAAAAAGGATTAGTTTTTGTAAAGGGAATTCTTCTTGAGCGCGGGGAATACACAATTGTAAAAGACTTTCCTGCGGGAAATGTGGATGAATAGCGCAAAATCTTCCTTGAGACAAACATATGAAAACTCAATACCAAAACAGCGTTCATCGTTCAAACGGCGGCACGGCACTAACAAATTTCAACCCGAAGGAATACGCAATTTATCAAACGGCTATTAACACTCACGGCGATTCAAGCTTCTTCATTGTAAAAGAATCTTACCTTGGAACGCCAAAAGGATATTATTCTTTGCATCGGGAGGGGAAAGATGGAAATGCTTCTTCTTTTTGGGAAACTTTCCGCAGAACAAAAGAAAAAACAAGATTTTTCACCCGAACCGCGCCAGTTTACCCAGACCGCGCCATTCAAATCATAATCGACCCGCAAAATCCGCTTTCTACTCAGCTTGAAATGATTACAGGAGATGGCTGGAACGCTTTTGATTGGAGCGACACACTGAAAAGTGGGGAAATTACTCACTTGAAGAGCGGCCTAACAATTAAAATCATGAATTAACAGGGGATAAATCCCCCGTTGACCCCCTTCCGTTAAATCTGAAAAACAAAAACAAAAATGGAAATGTTCTTATTTATTATGTTAGTGGTGACAATTTCGGCGAAAGTTGTGGGATTTGACTCGGATTAATTAATTTTTTCTTGACTATGGAGTAGTGTGGTATTGTGAACCAGCGGAATAAACCAGCCGCCATACAAACACAATGAAATTCTATCGTTTGGAACACAAAGAAACCAAGGGCGGCGTTTATCGCGGAAGTAATTCATTAAATCCTAGCGTTGATCCGTCGCGCCACCCATTGCCGCATAATGATTCTAAATTAGTGCGGGAAGGAATAGATAAAATTTTCAAGAAATATTACGACGGCTCTGAAGATTGTTATTTTGATGGCTGCGATTATATTTTTGGATTTGAATCTGCGGATCAATATCGTTCCTGGTTTTATCGTGATGAAGTTTTAACCTCCGCAAAAAGAGAAGGTTTCGCATTAAATTTGTATGAAACTGAAAATTTCTTTTGCGGCAATACTCAAATGGTGGCGGAAAAGGAAACTCTTGTTTTGGTTGGAGAGTGTGACATTTTTTCCGGTGAATTAATTAATTGTTTGAAAGAAAAAAGCGCCCCGAAACGGAGCCTAAAAAGAAAAACCAAATAATTACTTGCATTCCGCCAAACCTGTGGTATAGTAAAACAGGAAGCAAAGGAGGTGAACCTCCCTTGAACCCTCCAAACAAACAACAAAAACAAACACTACCATGAACAACATCGACCTCGACCCCTTCTGCGATCAAAACGACGACACCGAAAGCGATTTCGACAACATCTGCGACATCTACGGCGTTAATTACGACGATCAGGACGCGAAAACGGTGGAACGGTGGCTTAACGCTGCTTAAAAAATTACGAGGAATCTGGCTCTCCTTACAAACCAGAAAACAATTTAAAAAGAAAAGAAACAAAATGAACGAATTTATTCAACGTGTAAACGATCAACTTTCCCTTCCCTGCGATGAAACGGACACTGCAACTGTAGAGAGTTTCCTGGAAGAAGCCCTTCTTCGCCTGGAGTATTTGCAAAAGGCTCTGGCTGATATCGGGCGGGAAGATATTCTTAAGGATTGCGAAGCGATCTGCGGCTAACATAAAAAACAAGGGATTCCGGCTCTCCTAACACAAAACCGGCACCATAATCTTTCTTTTTCTCTTATAGAAACAAACTAAAATGAAAATTTCCAACGCATATCTCACTTTCCGCGACTCTGACGGCGAAGAAATTCAAGTTTCAATCTCTGATATCCTTCATTCTGGAATTCCAATTGATGAAGAAAGCGGCGACGACCTGGAACTTGTTAGCGAAGAAATCATAGGGATAAATCCCTAAGAACCCTAAATAATTACCCCTCTAAAAAATCCGCAAAGCGGCAAAATAATGGAGGTAATAGGAGGATTTATCCTCTTATATTTTCTTAATAAGCCTCCATTCAGATTCATGAGTGAATAGGAATTTCTCGAAAAAACGAGAACGCGGGTGGTAGCGCGGGAGGCACCAAATTTCTTTCTCATAAAAATATGGAAACAACTTTTGAAGTCTGGATTGAATCATATGATGGAGTTTGCATTGTATTGGAGCGCGGCCCTAACAATGAACTTTGTTTTTTGAAAGAAGAAGAAGCAATAAATTGGGCGAAAAAGCGGCGCGAAACTTACCCAAATTTGCATTTTAAAGTGGTGAGTGAGGAGGGTTTTAGGGGAAAGCGGGAATTTATCTTCTCTACAAAAGAAAAATGAATTAATTAGTTGCAATCCGCCCGGCATGTGGTATATTAACTCGGGAGATAACCAACCCACACGAACAAAATGAAAACAATTACCCTCGAATACGCTAAAGAAAAAATCAAAACTTTGAAAGCCTACGTGGCGGAATGCAAAAAAGAGGAAGAAGAATCAGACGAGTGGTGGAACAATCTTTCCGAAGAAGAAAAAGAAGAAAAAGAAAATGATGATGATTTCTGCGGGGAACCTCTTGAACTTGAAGAAGTAAGGGTTAATTTATCAGCAGCAGAGGGGCGACTTGAGGAAGCAATCAGAATTTATGCGGATATCCTGGAAATTAGTGAGAGCGAATTAGAATAGGGAAACGAAAGGAACCCGGCAATCCTAATAAACCGGTAAACAATTTAAAAGAAAAGAATAAAATGAAACTTCCTAAACTAAAATCAGGTGTCACGGGATTTACAAATGAAAGCGGGGAATTTGTTTGCACCGGATCATCCATAGGCCGCGCATCCTCCGCCCCTGGCCCTTGCACCCCTGGCGCGAAATTCAGCCTTTCTCTTTTGAAATTAAATTCAGGTGGATATGATTCGGGCGGCGCTTATTGGGGATTGGGGCCAAATCTTTACCGTGCTTATTCAAGCGAAGGAAACGGGGAAGAAATTCAGGAATGTTTTCTCCGGGCAAAAGATCGGGAAGAAGCAAAAGAGAAAATAAAGGAACATTGGTTTCCGGGTGCTAAATTTTACCGGTGAAAATTACCCAAAAATTACAAAAGATTCCTAGAAAAACTAAGAAAATTACCAGAAAAATTGTATGAAAATTGACAAACTTCTTGAATTCCTGGACGAAGATGAAAAGGACGCTCTTTATTTTGTTCTTTGCGAAAGGAAAATGAAACAAAGTAAAGCGGCGGGCGAGGCATTGCGTCTGAATGCTTACGAAGAAAAGTTGATTGAAAATAACGAGAGCTTGGTCCCGGCCATTATGGAAATCCGCAGGAGGTTCAATTGCGAATTGACTGTGGCGAAATATGCGGCGGAAAAATACCGAGACAGGGTGAAAGGTAAATAATTTCTTTTTCTCTTGCAATGGAATAGGAGTGTGGTATAGTAAAGAAGGGAAAAGAAACCAAGTCCCGCCTCAAATATGAACACTTCTCCTTTTCAAGAAACTCTCAGCGCCTGCCTAACAAATGCCGCAAATCAGTTTGAAGATAGCGGTGTAGTTTTCACCCAGCCTGAAATTTTCAAAGCTTTCCAATACGGCGGCATGGGATATAAAGAAACTAAAACCGCCTCAGAAGAAATTGAAACAATAAAGGGAAAGAAAACAAAGAAGATGGCCCACTTGACAATCTGGCGCGACGAGACTGGACGGTATGAGTGGAATGCTTATATTCTCTAAAAGAAAAAAGAAAAGGGCGGCTCTGGGAAACTGGGGCCGCTTTTTGTGTCTGGAAACAAAAGAAAAAGAAAAGAAATAACGTCCGGGAATAAAGCTTAATAATAACGTCCCGAATTTCGTCAGAATCTGAAAGCAAATAGAAGCCAAATAATGAGTGAGTTCAGGTCTTAATATGCTAGGCTGCCGCACCTGCCCGATCCTAACAATCGCTGCATCGCTATGTAACGATATAGTTGGATCGCTGGATGGCGATATGCCGATGCGGCGTTTTATGGTAATTATAGTGATACCGCGTCCTATTTGCATTATCATATTTGCGAACATTAAAATTCTAATTTCCATAAGATCCTGCCAGCATTAAAATTCTAAATTCTATAATGCCGGCTTATTGAGATTGTTTCTCATTAGTGGCCGGGCGTCTCCTTTTTCTTTAGTCCGGTGGAAAGGAAACAAAAGTAAACCAAGGGGAAAGGAGCGGCAGCAAAGGGAAAGCCTGGGGGCGGGATGTCTGGACGCAAGAAACCCTGCCAAGCGGGAAAGCCTGACAGGGTAAGAAGTAAAGGGGATTAAAGTTTAACGTTTACCCCATACAGTATTTTCCCATGATGGAAAGAAAGCGGGTTTAGACTGTTGCTCCGGTTTATTTTCCCGCCCGATCTTTCTTAACTTTTGAGCGGCTTTGCATGGGGATTTAAGTTTAATTTTTCCAGCACCGCCGCAAAATTCCGCTTTAATTAATTCTCCACTATTGGAAAAAAGAGCGTAGGCATTATGAATGCAACCAACGTTGCAATGGTAAGCAGAAAATGTCCCGTCAGGGTGATAAACGATTTTCATATATGAAGATAAGATTAAAGGTTTGCAACGTGGAGACTGGCAAGAAGAAAAATGATAAAGAGCAAAACGGAAACTGTAATTTCCATAATGGCATTTTCCCCGTTGGTTAAGGGCTGCTTAAGAGCGGTTTTTAATTTGGTTTTCATAAATGGAAAGGATTAAAGTGTTTCGACATCTGATTTTTTAACGTATCCAAGCCAGGCAGGCATACAATCGACAAGGCATTCGTCATCGCCCTTTAACCATTTTACAATTTTTCCAGTTTCGCAGCTCGACTTGATTTTGATTTGCGTTCCCTTTTTCATAGGACAAAAGTAAACCATTTGCCGACGATTGCAATTAGTTTTTTCTTTTCTTTTCCGGAAAAAGACTCCGCTTTGAATTAATTTCTTTTTCGCGCTTGCACGCTGGCAGGGAAAGGCGGATGTTGGCATGGACCCCTAATCCGGCAATATGTTAGGGTGCTGTTCATTTGAGTTTTCAAGCGGAAACTTGTCAACCATTCATTTTTCTTTTTTCACGCTGGAAAAGTATCAGAATTCATCTGAAAAAGAGTAGACGCGATAAACGCAAGCTAACATTGTTTTTTCGCATCCGACCCCTTTTCCGCTACTGTCACCCTTGAAAGTTTTTTGGACGCTACCAGTGCAGTTTTATAGTGGTTATGGTTAGGATTTTTTAATCAAATTTTAAGGTAGGGTTGGCACGGTGTCTGCTATGCGCGGCGCGATTGTTTAAAGGGACGGGAAAAGAAATTATTTTGCCGAAAAAGAAATTATTTACTGGACAAGGAAAAAGAATCGTTTACTTTCTCCCCGTCAGGCAAAAACAACCAAGCGCCAGACAATCAACCAACTAAACTGATAGCATATTATGAAACTTGCCATTGCATTTGAAAAGACTACCGGAATTCCAGCGTCTGAAATCCCTTCCCGTATCGCTGCCGGGGATAAAGTTGTTATTAACACCCTAGCGGAAATGAGGGAGCATCCATCCATCGGAAATGATAGGGTGGAAAAACTGCTGGCCTTTGTTTCCCCCGTGGAAATTCCAGCCGCAGAGGAAACGGAAGGGGTTGAAGAAATGGAAGAAACTAAACCCGCTTCTTTCCACGGATCTTATGCCATCCCACGGGACGCCCCACCCCTTTCGTCCCTTATAGGGCAGGAAACGGCAAAGGGTATGTTGGAAGAAATTACTCGATCTGTATTGAACGGCGGAACACTTCCCGTCAAAGGTTTGTTTGGCGATCCTGGAAGCGGTAAAACTGCTTTAATTCAGGCCTGGGGAAATGATTTACAGGCACGAAGCAAGGGGGAAATCGTCGTCCGTTTCGTGAATTGCAAGGTATCAGGAAACGTTTCTGAGCCGGAATTTATTGAATTGATGCAAGAGTGCAATAACGCCCTTTTGGGTATCGGTCCGCGCCTTATTCTTATCCTGGATGAATATGGGACAAAAGAAACGGGTGACGCTGGAAGCGCGTATAAAAAATTTGTTTCCATGGCGTCTGTCATCGGGGGAAACAAAAACGGCGGCGGCATTCTTCCCCTTTACAAGTGTGACCCCGCCCCTTTCAATCCGCACCGCTTAGGACTTATGGTTTGTACGTGGGACACGGGAAAAGTTATGGCAGACGTGAAAACCCGTTTCCCCCAGGAGGGGGATAATTCCATGGCGTCTTATATGTCCGAGGAAATGATTGAAATTTTGGCAATGCTTTTCAAGGGTCGGATGAAAAAGGAAAATTGCCGCTTTACTTGGACAGAACCGGCGCTTGGATTGATTGCCCGATCCTTGCGGGGAAATGCCCGTGACGCGGAAACCGTTGCAATCGCCGTAGCAGTGAAAGCAAAAGCAGAGGGGGGATTGCACCTTGTAAAGAAAAACGCCCTGGCAATCCTTAAAGCTAAAAAACTCCGTCCTTATGGTTTGAGGGATGAAGATATTAAAGTTATTAGAGCCTTGGAACATGGAGCGATGACAGAGGCAAAGGTCTGTGCTATCCTGGGGGATGACCCTAAGAAGCCGTTAAAGCTTAATTACCTTCTTTCTACCTTTTCGACCCGCGATGAAAACGATTCTGTTGTGGATTCCGGCCCGCTTGTCATGATGACACGTAATGCGCGTTACATTAAACATCCCTTTGCTGATAAGATTATCGCTCTTTTGTCCAAAGGCGAGTGGATTTAATTTTAACTTTAACTTTTCCTTATTATGAAACTACAAACCGAAAAGTTCACCGTTGAAGCGGATTCAATCGAAGATATTAAAGCTTTGCTTGAATTAATCGAATCCGCGCCACGTTCAAACCCTTCATTTTCTCAATCTCAGAAATGGGGGCCTAGTGAAACAAAGTGGCGAAGTGAAAACCCCGGCTTGCGCGCTCCTGTTTACAAACAATACATGCAAGCGAAATTCCCGGAAGGGAAAGAACAAATGTTTTCCGCTATCTTGAACGGAACTTTTGAACCAATGGAGGACCCCGCCCCTATCCAAGCAAAGGCGGACTTGGACGAAAGTGAGGGTTTCTAAGTTTCCGCTAGTCAATTCCGGCCCTTGTCAGGTGTAAAGCTTGGCAAGGGTTTTTTATTTTGTTTTTCTCTATGAGTAGGTAATGAATGGAATGGATAGGGTAGTGGAATGGGATTAGCTAGCTGTTTATATGTATAGATACGTGTATGGTGATAAGATGAGAGCCTAACAAAACAAAGGCCGGGTATTAACGGATTCTTATGTATACCTAACACTAACAAAAGCCGCCGGTGGGGCCTAATTTTTGACTAAACTCCGATTTTCACCTTTTTGTTTTATTTTTACCTTTTCGGTTTTTATTTATCTACCTGTTTATTTTCACCTTTTTACTTTTGTTTTTCCCCTTTCCCTTTTCTTTTTTCTCTATACTTATCTTTCTATTTTTCCTATTATCCTTCACCTTGCTCTTATCTATCTCCTATACATCTTTACTTTACTACCTTTCTATACTATACCTCCTATTTTAGAAAAAAAACACAAAAGCTTTTTAGGGCGAACCAGTCCAGTTTTAAAAAAACGGTGGAACCTAATCTGTTTTTTAGCTTTTTGTATAGTATTAATACCCCCGCCTTTTTCAGATTAAAGTAAAAAGTTTATTTGGAGAGTCAACCCAATTCCTGAAAAAAGCGGGGAGAATATCTCCAAAAAAGGTAAATTTAACTTTTCTTAACCTTCTCCCTCAACTCTTCAATCTCAACCGCCATCGCCCGCACTAAATTATCTCCAACCAAATTTCGCCACGGCTCGCCGTAACGCAAAGCACTTAGCGCCCCAAGATCGTTAATGAGAATTGTATATTTGCCGTCCAGTAAACTGATTTCTCTAATCCGCGCCGCGTCATATGTTAGGGTTTTCATAATATTAAGATTGGAAGAACGAGTCTATATTTATTTCTTTAATCACAAAGCGGATACGCTCCCAATTTTGATCGAAGGCCCAAGGGCAATCTTTAAAGCCGAAATATTGCAAAACTGCGAAATCTCCATCATAACTTTTGATAAGATAATACGAATCCACTTTTAAGTCTTTCTCTTCCAAGTATTTCATATTTTTAGGAGGTTGTAGGAGGATTTATCCTCTTAATTATCACTTTTGAGAATTTACAGCGCAAGCTCCACACTCTTCTTCAACAATCTCAGGAACAGGTTTAACCGGAGGCGGGCCGCAAACCTCAACAAACTCAACTTTATACTCTCTCCCTTTTGCCGAATGAGTCTCGCTGCAATAACGCCGAAAAGCTTCCTCAACATTTTCATTATCACTAATATCAATTCCAGTTCCAAGCGTGCCGCCTTTCCAAGATCCTTTTTCCGGCCCGGTTTCTTCATTAAAAGAAATTCTTAAACTGCGGCGCACTTTATTCTTATAAAAGAATTTGAGCCACTTGAACCATCCTTCGCCCCGGCTCCACTCGCGCTCCTCAATATAGCAGGTTGCAACTACTTCTTCTCCATCATAATCTTTGATTTTAAAATGCGCCTTTTTGCAATCTTCCTCTGCGGCGTTAAAGTCATCAAAATTATTGGTTGTTATAACGTGATTTCCGTCGCCGTCGTAGAGAGAATGGCGCTTAAAATTCCACATTTTCCACGGCAAATAGCACGCCCAATGCTTACGGTCCCGCGAATCATAGCTATCCGCCCCATAAAAAATTTGGAAAAAGTTATAGCCTGCGCCCATGTCACTCAAAGTAAAGCCGTAACGTTTATCGTATTCTCCATATTTGCCTGCGGGTTTAATAATTTGCGGCAAACTACATTTGATTGCCCAGCCGAAAGCAATAACGCGAAACTCGTTGCCGGGGTCTTCATCATCGCCGCTTGAAAGTTGAACTGAGAAATTACCCTTCCACGGGCCAAATGTAAAAGGTCCCCATTTTTTATCGTTGCTTGTCATGCTCATAATTTATTTTTCAGAAAAGTTTTCCTCAAGCGCCATCACCAACTTTGGAATATTCGCTTTATAAAATCCACAGGAGTTTAGCGTATTAATTTCTACAATTTTAATTCCTTCTGGCGTATCACAAACATCAATTACAAAAGCGTCATGAGGTTGCCACTCATTGATTCTTAATCTTACATATTCATAAAATCTTTCATCAACTTCGGCGCGATAAACTACCCACGAGCCTACTTTATATTGACTCGCCGTTATAATTTGGCCTTTTACAATCCAAAATCGGTATTCAGCATAAATCTTCTTTGGTTCAATTACCTGAATGAGAGTTTCGCCCGTTAAAGAAGAGCCATCATAGCCCGCGTCGTCTACAACTTTCTTTTGCCAAATTTCAAACTCCTCTTTTTCAAAAACTGCGCCCGCAAAAGCTTTGCTATCCTCAATGGGCCGAATAAACATTAAGTTTTCATTAAAAACTACTGAACCAAACGGCAAAACCTCTGAGCTATAATTCAGCATTTCTTTTCCCCAGTGGTTTCGTTGCTCTATGAAATTATAAGGCTCTAAATCA
>JACCDR012023334.1_pt1 | contig 12842 bp, 19 predicted proteins | sample 7446431 | NCBI WGS metagenome assembly JACCDR01 (sample SAMN15323443, study PRJNA562643) | freshwater metagenome | isolation source: river surface water | place: USA:Blue River Watershed | collected 2017-08-17
CTATTCTTAAAGAAACTATCTCTCCATCAGTAAAATCATGATTTGTAGATGTAGTAACAACACAATTTAGTTCATTTGTGATGTCATCTACAGTTCTAGATTTAGGATAAAACCTTGAGCTTACCATTAAAGAACATCCATAGGAGTAAATCTAATTCTTGACTGCACTTCATAGGTTGAAGGAAGTCCTCTTTCTGGCAACTGACCACCTTTATCAATACCAAACTTTCTAATTTTCTTTTTTGTGTTATTAATATGCTTTACGACTCCCATAGGTATCTCACATATCTCACCGTGTGTGAAGTGATACGTTTGAATAGGCTCACCAGGAAATATTCTATAAGAAAAATCAAACCATCCACCTTGAGCGTCAATAAATTCAAACATGCCTTTAACAAGTTTCTCACTATCTTTACGCATTTTTTTTAGCATATCGGTATATTGATCAGAAGGAAGTCTTTTAGTCGTTTTCTTGTTTATTTCTACAACTTGCACCATAATTATACCTATTTATATATGTTTATATTTAAATGGAGGGGTGTAATTATACCCCTCCATTAATTAATTTATAAAACTATATTATTTGTTTTATAATCATCATATTTATATGCCTGCCACATCCAATAATCATTGTCATCTGAGACGTGAGCGGACACGTTAAACAAAGCTGCTCCAAAACGAATGATTCTAACGTTTCTATTGTCGAAAGCGTCTAGAAGATTTGTTCCTGGAGGTTGCTGAGGAACTGTTGCGCTTCCATTGAAAGGAATCACTCCAGAACTAGAAGGAACAACTACAGCAGGACTTACACCAGCAGCGGCTACTGCGCTTGTTGGGAAAGTAAATGTTGTAAAGCCTGTAGTATCTAGACTGATTGTGATGGAAGAAACAGTTGCACTATTTGTAACACTTAGCACTCTTGCAGCTTTATTGTTAATTTCATCCATTCCAAAGTCAGAAGAGACTCTGAAAGAAACAATTTCACCAACGGTAAAATCATTTTTAGCGGTGAAATAAACAACGGCTTCTGCGGCTTTAGTGATGTTAGCAATATAGTTCCAACGTGGGTACATTTTATTAGGAATGTACTTAAGTACTTGACCAGCTGTTGCGTCAGCAGCAAATGTCATACCACTAGAAGCCATATAGCCTAAAGTAATGCTAACGTTTGTTGTGACTGCAGTTACTTGGAATGTGTAACCAGCAATCTGAAGTTCACCAGTTGTGCTATATAAGCGAACATAGTCACCTACAGCAATTGTACCAGTATTAGCCATTGAAACAACAAAAGTACCAGCGCTTCCAGTAATAGCTGTTGTTGCCAATGCTGCATAGGAAGGCGGATTAGCCGTATCCCATACAGAAATAGCATCTACAGCAGTTGTACCAGTTCTTGGTAATCTATAAGCAGTCATTGCTGGAATTTGAGGATTGGAGTTTTCAGCGGCTTGCAATATGCCATTAGCATATCCATTACCCATCGATCTTTCCCACCACCATTCAATAGCTTGAGCATCGTTTGCTTCGCCCCATCCTGTTATTGCTTTTGCAACAATATAATCAGGAGGGTTTTGGCTTTGGCATTCTACGTTGATACCAGAAGCAATAAGCGCAGTAGTTAGTTGAAATCTACCACCGGCAATCATTTGGTAAGGTAACATATTATCCTCCTTATGCTGGTGTTAGAGTTGAACGTAAGTTTTGGATCCAGAGGTCATTAGTAATGCACTGACCTTGATAGAATGAGCAACCAGCAGTATGTCTTAACATGCATGGGTCGTTATTGTATCCTGGTGGCAAGTAAATAAATCTTGCTTTACCACCTGCTTGCCAAACAACTTTGTAGGATTCTTTAGCAGCAACAAAGCAGTTAGCGACATCAGCACCAGCTAAGGACGCGCTAGGAGTAATCGAGCCTTGTTCTGAGATAAAGAATCTAACGTTATTAACAGCGCCCCATTCTGTCTGAAGTGTTTCAGATACGTTGGGGTATTGGAATTTCTTAATAAAATTAGCATTTGCGCTTGACATGCTGTTGAAGACAGGAATCATGCGGCTAGACGCCATACAAATATAAGCATCACCAATTGGAGCTGTACCAAAACGGTTTTCACCCTGAATCATGTTAGTAAAATATTCTCCGGAATTGTTTTGCAGAACTGTTACTACATCGTCCACGTCAGAGATTGCCATTTCAGTAGGCAAGTCACCATTACCACCACCTACGGAGTTTATAACAGATGCTGAAGCTTCCAAGGCATCACGCATAAGAACGTCTTGCGTTTCTCTCATGGATTGACCTAAACGCGCAGCTGCACTGTTAAGAACTGGGTCTTCATTAGTGATGGTTACTTGGCGTGTTAGAACGATATATGTTGCATATACTCTTACGCGACAATCAACATCCACGCGATTTAATTGCTGTGGAGGAGGATTGGTTTGTGCATCATCTAATGGTACTGGGAAAAGATCCAATCTATCATATCTAGATTGTCTATCGATAAAGCCTTGATTATCTGGCAACTCAACAGGCATAGCACCTAACATGTGAATTAGGTTTCTTTCTGGAGTCGACAAAAGCTTTGCGTTATACCGCTGTTGAATTTGCGGCGGCATCGTTGAAATAGATACTGTCATTTATAACCTCAGTTTAATAACTGAACCCGCTTCCACGTGCAGAAATCATCATCTCTTCGTATAACGCTTTTTTTTCTGTCTCAGTCATTTTAAAAGCTGCAGCCATAGGCCTTTTGTCATAAGCTTGAGGAGAGGGGACAGTTTTAGCGTTTTTCTCAAGTTTGTCTTCGACTTCTTTGGCTCTTTTTGACTTTGAAACATCCCCCTGAAGATTAAATGCCTTGATATACTCATAGCTTTGAACCCCTATTTTGTAGGGATCTTTGCTTTCTGCTATCGCTTGAGCAAGTGCAGGTTTTTTTTCTTCTAAAATTGATAAGGTGTCCGCATTAACAACATCTTCGAAATCTGAATATTCACGCTTGAGTCTGTCTAAAAATGTAGATTGGTATTGCTGCTGCATAAACTTTTCTACTTCTTTTCTTGCAGCTTCAGCGGCTTTTTTCTCCGCTTTTTGCTCTACAAGCTTAGCAACCTTACCCTTGGGAATGTACTCATCATCACCTATGGAATCAAACTCATCAACTTCAGCTATTGCTTTTGGTTGATTTTGTGACGCCATTTGAAGAAGCCTTTCGTTCATTTCCCTTTGCATCTTTAATTCTCTTTCGAGATCTTGTTGTTTGCGTCGCATTTCACGCCAGTTTCTATCCTGAGAATTATCAGTTTTAGATTCTTGCGTTTGCGTATTATCACGGTTTTCAGTAAGTTGAGGCGCGACCTCTTGAATTGCGCTATTTTCTACATCATCCATGTATACCCTTTAGGCTTGGTGAGAGCCAGTTACTACCTTTAAAATACACTGTTAATGGGTGTGACCCTTTAGTTGCACGGTAATTATTTTATTTATTATTGTCTAATTGAATTTTGAGGTTTACATGCTATGTAAATTCTGTGGTAAAGATCGTGATTCCAAGGATTTCTATCACGAAAATATTTGTTATAAGTGTGATGTAGAAAACAAAAGAAATTGCACAGTTCAAATTGAAATAAAAAAAGTTATTTCATGCAAAGAATGTGGTAAAAATATTCCAAAACAAAGATCTGTTTATTGTTCAAACGCATGTTATAGAAAAAATTTACTTGAAAGAAGTAAAAATGCTTGGTTTTTACAAATAAAAATAGAAAAAAAGGATTGGCGAAATTGGAATTAGGCCGTTAGGATATTAAATGCTTTTTTGTTTTCCATCTTTTTGTCCTCGAAATGAGGATTGGGCTCCCAATTACCCATAGGATCTTTTCTAAATCCGAAATGATAAAGATCTTCACGCTTCCAAGCTTGAAGTTGTTGAACCATTTCAGGCTCATAAAGTAAAACATTGTTAAGGATGTTTGTCATTTCTGACCAATGAGGTAAACACCAACAAAAAAGGACGCGCATTTCCTTGGGTATCACTCTGAATACCATGGAGTCATCCTCAGGATAGGGTCTAAATGCAGTTTTAACCATACGACGTAATATACAATTGGGCATTGCCAAATCTTTTTTTTCGTGTACTGTAATATAGAATTCATTCCCCTTAAATTCTTTATTTCCATCGATAATCGTTTGATTAATATCTTCTACTAGGGAAGTTGTAAGTTCGCGAGTCATATCTCCAACGTCTATGGGTGTTCCATCGTAATTCATTTTATTATCACGATAAATTTTTCCAACGGTATCACGAGAAGGGTCGTATAGGCTTTTATTTGATGTCATGTAAAAGGGCCGTAATTAACGTCTACGGCCAAAGAGACGTTTACTTTTTGGGAGTATGCGTTTTTAAAATCTGTCCATCTCTTCGACCCATGCGATCTTGAAAGTCCATTTCGACTTGCTCGGCACGCGTTCTGGTTTTCATAGTGGGTTCATCTGATTTTATGGGGCCTTTTTGAACTGGCACCGAATATTTATCCTTTGACATTAAGAATATCTCCCCTTATACGCTTGCTTTTTCATATCTGAAGAAGCTTTACTTTGATGGGAATCCTGTCTTTCAATATAGTTCAAAGTCTTTCCGAAAGGTTCTTGACTATAGTTAGACATTGGTTTTTGATAGTCTTCTACTTTAGGAGACATATCGCCAGGCATATTGCCTTGTCCATTGTTTTTCATAACATACCTCGAGGTTATTTAGGTTTCTACACTAGTTAATTCTTTTTTTTCTTTCAATGCTTGTGGTCCATCAAAATTAATATTATTGATACCATGAAGAATCTCAAGTTTTTTATTGATTTGATCAATATCCATACCTTGTATTTCTTTAAGAGCTTTGACAATATCTAGGAGTTGCTTCTTATCTTCTGTCTCAGATTTTGCTAATTTGTCTTCGGCAATAGCTATGTCTGTTTGTATTTTTGCTACACGTTCTTTTGCGAGTCCATCTTCTGCGCGCGCATATGCTAATTTTGTTTCGTTATCTACGCGCATTTGTTCCATTTGGAGTTGTGCCATTTGTTGTTGTTGTTCTTGCTGAGCTTTCTGTTTATTTTGGATCTTTTGTACAAGACGATCTTTGTTTTGGAGAGTCATACATTCTAATATTTCTTCTGGAGGTACTAAGTCAGGATACATTTGCTGCACTTGCATTAATTGGGCTAGCTCAAGTTGTTGTTGAGTTTCTGTTAAAGCTCCTTGAACTATTTTGCATCCGTAATCAAAGAAAAGCTTGTTGTCAAATTCAGTGGTAGGTTCTTCGCCGATTATTTGCATGACCTTTCCGTATGTATAATTTTTCTGGATCATTTTAATTAGAATGTTTCCAGCAATGCGTTGCATTTCGTCGAATTGATCGAAAAGACGTTGAAGATTACGAGCAGTTGCTGCTTGCCGCATCATAGAAATGATTCCAGCCTTGTCATCAACGTCAATACCCATAGATGAAGGATCTACTCCAGAAATGCGGTAGACTATATTCATCAACATTTCTTCCATCTGCAACATCGCTGGTGCTGGAGGATGAATATCCATTTGTTGCACATCATCCATCATAGCTTCTTTCTTAACAACAAGAACGCGACCATTTCCAGAATTAAGGGCATCGTCAGGTGTTACTAATGAACCCTGCTTCATCTTAATTCCCTGCTGCTGAGATTCTAATATATCGAGGTCAGCCACTTTACGACGGTTGAACAGATATTGTGCATCGCGCATATCACGTACCACACCACGGAATTTATAAGCATAATAGGGTGTATCAGGGCTAAAATAACCAACAGATGGAATAATAGGATAACAATCGAGACCGTAAGGATTGTCTTCATCTATCACCGTCCTGTCATTTAATATAATTGATCTTCTGACAGTAGGACGAGCCTTTTTAATTACTTTTAAACGCCCTCTAAATTGCTGCATAATAGCTCTTAAATCTTCTTCGTCCCCATTAAATTCTTGACATTCGTTTGTCTCTATATCTACTAGATACTCAGCTTTTCTAGATGAAAGATACCAATATTCATCAAAGGCAATGACGTTAGGAAATTGGATTTGATATACTTCTGGCATGTAGTAAAATTTATCATCTCTGTATGAACCTTTAGGTAAACTTAGTATTTCATCTTGAAACTGAGGATAAAGCATTGCTGCTTCTTCTTTGCCAAAGAATTGCCTAGTCCAGAAAAAACGACAATCGGACATGTCTCTTTGCCTAAAGTAGGGATCAAAAAGACATGATTTCATATCAATATAACGACCTTTTATGTCACCTGATATGGGATCATCACTATAATCTATATGGAATCCAATAAATCCTAATCCTTGAATTAAGCTTCCTTGTTCAAAAGCATCTGAATACAAATGGTAGAGACGGCCTTTGTCATGTACATAAAACAGACATTTTGTGAGCTGGTCTGCCGTTTTCTGCATTGGTGAATGTATGGGAATGCAGATCGTAGATTTTCTCATTTGTCTTTGATGACCAGAAATTGCTTGTATAATTGGATTGATGATGTTGAAGTTAAAGATTTTTCTTCTGTAAGTAGCGACACCCGGGAAAATAAGTCCCCAAATATCCTGGTCGGCCATTGCAAAGCGTTGATCAACGTCTGCTTGATACCATTGAGTCTGGAGAATATTTATACAGTCGGTATAATTCTTATCTCTTTGCTGCTTAAGACTTAAGTCAACATCATTTGTGGGTAGAAAGATTGGATCATTGTTGCGCATTTTATCTCCGATCTATTAATAGCGCAAGATGCTTAAGTTATTATTTTAAATCAACTTTAGACTTTCTTTCTTTAGTTGCCGTCTTTAAAGAAGCTCGGGACATTGATACTACTCCCTTTAATTCTTTAGCCATTTCGTTTAGTTTATCAGTGTTTCTTTCCATCGTTTCCATGGAATCTATGACTGAATTAACGTTCAACCTCTCAATGAGCTCTTCTATTTGAGTAAGCTTTTGATTCATGTCTTCTAACTTAATCCAATGATTATCCATTTCTTTCTTAACGGCTGATTCAATGATATCAGTGAACCATCTCTTTACAAAACCCATCTTTCTCTCTTTTTGTTATTAATTTTCATCAACCCCCCCAATATTTATGGAGAGCTTTAAAATCATCTTCTACACGTCCTACAGGACCACCTATCTTCTCCATACCCATTGCACAATAGCGTAGGGAGTCGGCCCCGTGACTATGCTCATCATGCAATGGCCTGTTCTTATAACATCCAAGACGATCATCCCATTCTTTTCGGTAGGCCTCTAAATGCTTTAATCCTTTTAGACATTTTGATTCATCAAAAACTGATTTACCAAGTATTGATCTAACCGCTTGTATTCCATTGAATACATCGTCTCTTTCTAAGACTATAATATCGCCCTGAAGTAAAGGTTTTATGATGGATTCATATGTTGTGTTGGTTTGAACAGATTTGCTTCTGGCATCATGAGGTAATATATGAGTACCAAATTTGTACTTCCTTGATGTAAGCCAATCTACATAATGTTTTGGAGGCTCGTCGCAATTCTCGTAATAATCTATAAACTGTATTTCACCGCCAGGAGAAAGATGAAAACACCAAATAGCAGTATAATCATCCACACCAAGATCCCAAGCAGTGTGAACGAGCGAATATTCATTGTAAGGTACGCGACAAACACGACCGTCACCACGAAGCTTAGCAATTTGAGTACCATAATAAAGTCCTTCGTTGGCTGATTCAAAGGCTTCTTTAGGAGTAGATGGGTATTCTTGCTTCATCGCATCATGAAGCATCCTATGCTTTAACTCATACCATCTGCGCTGCTCTTCCTCGATCTTGCGTCCTGTCTCACCTTCTATTCTATCCAAGTATTCGTTTACCTCTTTTGATATGATGATAGACGGATCTTTCTCACTATAATCAAGGTGCTTGTACCAGGGAAAGAAAAAGAATCGCATCTGCATAGGTGATAGTTTAGTCTTGGCATTAGCTAAGTCCTCGGCTTGCTTGGAGAAGTCGTAGAAGTATCCTGATCTTCCTTCGGCGGTAGACTCAATAACGACAATTTGATCATGCGCCACCGTATTGAGAGATCCTTTAACGATTTCTGAAGCTGTGTCAGGCGATCTAGCGCAGATGTTGCCGAACTCACTGACAAGCAATCTTTGTGTAGTACCACTACGGAAGCCTGTGCTGACGCGATAAGATGATCCATTTCGGAAACTAAGCTCTCCCACTCTATCGTTTTTAGCTCCATTGAACACTCTTGTCCATTCTGGCATTCTGTCATATGCGTACTTAACCTTCTTTTTGAATATTTCTTCAGCAGCTTCTTTCTTGTGTGCAATAATACCAGCGCTTATGTTGCTGTACCAAAAACAATCGTCTAGGAATGATATAGCAAAAAACGTTGTTACTCCTAGCTGACGGGCCTTTAGTATCAACATTTGATGCCAGAATTTATCGTAGAGTTCTTCTTGAGCCCAATTTAGATTAAAAAGCTTTTCGTTTCCGCTTTTATCAATGATGTAATAAAGATTTTCAAGCCTCCACTTCTTATCCAGGATCTGTTTCTTCGTCGGTACCATGCGTTATAATCATATCTTTGCTAGCATTTATTTCTTTCAGCACTTCTTCGACCAGCTTTGTTTTAACTTTCTCAGATTCGGTTGTATCAGTCTGACCAAGTAAAACTTTTCCTAGATGAATTAGCATTTGTGCATTGCCCTTGGATGAGTTGTTGAGGGCTTTTTGCATCTGAGCTGTCCTAATTAGGCCTAGTCCATACTGCGACTTCCTACACGCGTAATCTTCGAATCTTTCCCCGTGATGAGCTTTAAATCTGCGATAAAAGGTGTTGTCATCAATACCTAAACCGCCAATTATCTCTTTTGATTTGCATTGAGCTTCGATCATTCGATCTACTTTATCCCAATCGATAGCTTTTAAAGGTCTAGCCATAATATAAAAATGTTTTTATTTTTATTGTAGAATTAAGGCAATTTTTGTCACTAGTTTTCAGAAAAAACGTTAATTTTTTTATAGTAAGATAGGCTGATTTTCATTGCTTAACCTTCATTTTCTTGCCGCAAGTGGGGCATTTTTCGCCTTCTTTAGGAGGCGGAGGAGCACCATCACTTTCTTCCAAGTCTAGATCGTCTAAAGTAAGACCATAAGTCATTAGTTCAGGTAAGTCCCATTCATTAGCTATGATATTTTCGTCCCATTCACCGTAATGAAGATTTAGCTTAATACATAACTTTTCGGCTTCTTTTTCAGTAAGTAGTCTTTCAGGAATAGAGCAATTGATCTCTTTGATCTTTTTCTTTTTGAATAAATTGTAACGTTGATGACCACCGATGATAGTATTGTCTAGATTGATGATGATGGGTTGAGCTTGTCCGAATTCATCTAATGATTCTTCAAGCTTGACGGCTTCATTTTTTGAAAGCCTGCGAGGATTCTTAGGATGAGGTTTTAAATCTTTTAGCAGACGAGTTTCTACATGCCATTTAAGGGCAAGCTCTAAGTCTTCGGTATTCATTTATCCTGTAGTCTCCACATGTAGACATTAAAAACTTTGCCTTCAAGTGTTTCCCATTGGTTCTGTTCACGATTGTACTTACAAAGAGCGATACGAGAAGTAGATTTACCAATGACAACCTGATCGGATTTTGGCTTTTCTAAGGCTGGGCTGTGCCAAGTGATAGGGTTAGTCATTTTTGTAACTTATTTCTGGTTTCATCTGGTTATACCGTATAAAATAAAACAGGCAAAGAAGGTAGCGCAAAATATGATGATAATAGATTGAAAATCATTCATTTTTTGTCTTCTTTTTCAATTTTTTTTTGTAATTATTAATTAATTTTGCTATTTCTTTAAAAGACTTTCCTTTTACAATATACTGAGAGCGATATTTTTCGTATGGAATAGCATTGATTCTGATTAAATAGTAAATTTTGTGAATGGGGATGCCGGTCGATTTAGAAATTTGACTAACACTGAAAGCGCCTTTGGTAGGATCAAAAAGTTTGTTTCCATTTGCATCTTTGGTTAGCTGTCTGTCATACCGAGATTTGTAGTAGTTAATAATATCAATAGGAGTAATTAACCATTGGGAATTTTTTTTCTTATGAGCTTTTAACTTACCAGATTTGATGCAAAGGTAAATAGATTGATTGGTACGTTTTAATTTCCTAGCGAGTTGAGGTACGCTGTAAAAAGGAACAGTTAGATCCATCTTTGGTATATTCATAGGCATATTTTTATATATACGTAGATTTTAATTTTAAAGAAAGGAAAATTTTAACAAAGAGGAGTTTTTAGGCTCCTCCGTATAAAGTTAAGAAATAAGCAATGCGTTAAAAGATACGCTTGTCATTGGAACAACAAGTTCTGGATGGATTGCTTTTAAGAATATTGGGAATATTGAAATGTTTCTAAGCATTAGAACATCACCAACGTTTAGTGGTTCGCATATCAAACCAGATAAAGCTGAAGCATCATCATCGGGAGACTGAGAAAATCCAGCATAAGCACTACCTGGTAAAATAACGCCATTTCGAAACAAAGCAAGACCCCAAGATGGTACAGGCGCTGGGAATGGAGGCTGTAATTGCCCATTAGCATCCCAAGCTAGCTGATAAACACCTGCTCTAAGGACTTTTATTTTACCGTCTATAGCAGCAGTTGTCCAATCTAAATCAGTAGCAACGCCAACGCTAACTCCCTGCCATTTGGCAAAGTCGTTTAGACCTCCATTAGCATCGAGATGTTGATCCAAAACAGAATAAAGACTCAGATAGCCTCTATGACAGCAATCTTCACGAGGTTCACAATCTTTTCCTGGAGGACCTTGAAGTCCTTGGGGGCCTTGTAATCCTGTCAAACCTTGTTGACCTTGAGGGCCAGGTATACCTTGAATACCTTGTGGTCCCTGTATCCCGGGAACGCCTTGTGGTCCTTCTTTGCAACCACAGCAGCGTTTGAATTCCCAATATCTATCGTTACAATCTTTACACATATTTCCTCCTCCTTGAGTAAATATTGCCTAAATGGCAATTTGAAGTTGATACCATTAATAATTTTTGTCAATATATGACTTTTTTTTAAAAATATAATATTAAATATGTTAAGCGTTAACAAAGAATTTTGTTTGACGAATATCTATTAGGCGAATTATTAAGTAAAACTTTTAAAGATTCTAAGCATAAGGTGGCTCGTCTGAGCCATAATTCCTTAGCTTTATCATCCATTTCCGCCAAAGCTCTTTCAGGCGTATCCAGTAATTTTTTACACTCATGGATTATATCCTCGACTTGTTTGGTATCCTTTGCTTTAGATGCCATTGGTAAAATTTCTTCGCAAGGAATAAATTCGATTCGGACAGCAGATTTACCTTTTTCCTGAGCATAATCGAATGAGATGCGAGGATCTCCGTCAGCTCGACCAGCAGGAAGGCCTGGAATAAGAATATCGGCTACGACATCGCGAATGTTCTTGAAAGCAGAAACTAGATTATCAAAGTCGCATTGACGAGGCGCGATGCGTATAAGCCGAATTTTGCAAGGAAGTTGGCAATTGATATTCTTGAGTGCTAAAGTTAGAAAAAAACGTTCTTTTCGATGGCGATTGTAACGGGTGCGCCAGTGTTCGGCAAGGTTAGCTTCTGACTTCAGTCGGTAAGAAAAAGTAAATGACTCAGGTTTTTTTAACATTTTCTATTCTCATTTTAAGCCATTCCTGGCCATTTTTTTTCTTCAGGCTACCTAGCTATTACTTGCACCATTATCTCGTCTCCTAGTCAAAATTAGAGGCCTTCCTGAGCCAATAATATTTAAACCTCATCACTCCCATCACCCAACAAGTCCCTAAACGTAACAAATGCTGTCCAAGAAGCAAAAAACAACAAAGGCAACCAGAGAGGAGTAAGACAGACCTCCCAAGGCCATGTAATCACATGTGATGCCTTGAGTATAGCGATAATCAATTGTAAGATAATGAATAATAATATCATAAACCTCAAAATGGTACGTCATCGTTAGAGTTAATAATAGGTTCCTGTCCTTGACCGTTAGTCATTTCAGACTTAAGCTCACCTTTAGCCTCCGCCTCTTTAGCCTTCTCGATGAACCATCGGTCTAAAGCCTTCAAGGCTGCATCCTGAAAACGTTCATGGGACTCTTTATTAACTAACCCACAATAAGAGAAGTACTTAGTCTGACCATCTTTTTCATAAGACCTGGAAGGCATTGATAACCAACGTCTCCCCTCTTTTTGAAACAAACTTATGTCATTGATAAAAAAGTTCCAAGAAGGAATTCTTACAGCAAATGTTCCTACCAGAGCGCCTTTGTTAATTGGTTTGTAGTTAGTTACTTCTAGCATTATTCGACTCCTTCTAACATTTTTTCTTCTTCTACTCTTTCAATTTCTTTTTCAAAAAGTATATTTAATCTTATAAGAGAAATTTCATCTCTTTTTTTCATTCGTTATCTCCTAAATTTTAGAAAATGACTCTTGTTTAAGTATATGGTTATCAACTATTTTTGTAAATGTTTCTATTGGTAACTTTAAAGAAATTGGTTCCATATCATATAAATGAACCGTTGTATCATAAATTTTTTTTACTCTTAGAATACCTTCATTCTTTAAAGTCATTACTAATAATCTATTGCGTGAAATATTCTCTTTCTCTAAAGCATAATCTTTATTAATAGCATTTTGCAAATAAGCTTCGTATCCTACTCTAGGAACTAGTCCTTTTTCAAACCTCTCAATGCAGAGTAGGAAATTTTTAATC
>JACCDR011906682.1_pt1 | contig 12838 bp, 13 predicted proteins | sample 7446431 | NCBI WGS metagenome assembly JACCDR01 (sample SAMN15323443, study PRJNA562643) | freshwater metagenome | isolation source: river surface water | place: USA:Blue River Watershed | collected 2017-08-17
CGGGTACAACTCTAACAGCCAATGGGGTACTTCTGAAAATAACATTGAAACGTTGACAATGGGAACCTCATGGCCCTGAAGTACGATCCAGTTCACTTGTTTGCAAAAAAGGTCTATCAGTTTGGCGTGATAATCTAATATCGCCTGGCCTTTTTCCACGTAGCCATGAAATAGAACCCCATTCAATTCAATCGTTAGTTCAATTGCCTTCCAGACGTTGAAGTCAAAAGGCTGAGTGCACAAATAAGCGTGGATTTGCTTGGTGACCGGAAATTCAAATTTCCATAAATCCCTGTCCTGGACAAACTTGAGTAAAGAAGGAACGTTTTCACCGGGGTTGAAATACTCCCAGGCCATCACAGCACCAGACTTGCTCATGTCTAGGATGCAATGATAGTCCAGTCCGTTCATGTTCAAAAATTGCATAGCCTCGCCGGTCTCGGCAATCGCAGTTTTATGGTGGTCAATAACCGTAAGCTTTGCCCCTTTATCCACAACCGTTATCAGGTCATCCGCTTTTCGAGAATAATCCACCATAAAAATTTCATCGCCGGGTTGGATTTCCGGTAAAGGCGAATCATAATTCATGGGAATGTATTCCGCTTCATCCCTGTATTTATTCCAGGCCGCGTAAGCCGCGCCAAACCCGTCGTAACAATTGGAGTGATACCAGATTTTAATAGCCATCTTTACACCTTTCTATATCGATCAGTAATTGCCCCGGACACATCAATGGGGATTGTTTTAGCCCAGTCAGGTTTTTCTCGCATAATTTGGTTGTAATGGTGAATATCGTTAAACCCCTTTGGCGCTTCAGATACCGCCTCATCGTGGACTAAAAATAACGGGTGATACCCGGCTTTCCTTACACGGACAAAGGCGGCGGCCATCAAATCACGGGCGATTGCCTGGACTGCGTTCTCGGTTAGTTTGCCCCCATAAGTTTCCAGGCGTTTGTAGATGCCGTCTTTGCGCCCAAGGTAGGTCAGTACGTCGTCATAGGTTCCCCAGTCATTCTTTTTTGACTTGATTCGGGGTCGCCTGTAGGACAAGTACCCGCCTGACGGGAGGTACATCCGCAAGTAATCGCCCTTACGGATAAAGTAGACCTTATCCGTAACGGGAAATGCCTGGCCTTTATTGCGTGTCGCCGCGATTGACGCGTGATGCATGTCGCTCCAAAGCTGTACAATTTGTTTCCGTTTGCGGCGATACCGTTGTTTGATGACATCGACGGCCATCGCTACCCGCTTACCGACTGGTTTTTTGGCTTTTTTCTTATAGTAGTTGTACGCCTTTTTGGCCAGTTTCAATTCTTTCCGCCTGGCGGTTGGCAGGACAACCTTGGCCAGCAATTCCAGGTTGATTTTATACCCGACCGCCGCGCCTACAAAGGCATTGATGCCCCCGTTATACCCTAAGAACAGCTCGGCCACCTTACCCATCTGACGCTCATCGTCATCCGCTTTCGTGATTAACCGGCCTAAGAACGAAGAAGCCAGCTCACAATAGTTATCATTATCCCTTAGACCCCAGTCCAGCTCCCAAAACAGCTCGATTAAATCCTCTTGACCCGCAAGCCAAGCCAGCACCCGACTTTCAATCCCTGAGAAGTCAGCGATATACATGTCGTGACCTTCAGTCGGGATGATCATTCCCCGAATGGCCAGCGCGATTGTGTCGATGATGTTGGGGTAAAGCAAAGAAAAAAGGTCATAGTCGCACTGTTTAATGTCGGCTATGACCTGAGTGAGGGGGAAATGTTTCGGCATTCTGATAAAGTTTTGAGGTTGAAATCCTGCGCCTGTCCAACGACGAGTCCGCTCAGCCCCGCAATAAATCAGATAATCACGTATTCTGTCATCATCGCCCAACATTTCCAACATCTTGTCGTACTTTGCGGTCGATGTTCTCCCCAGGTAACGTGCCTCCTGAAGGGCCGTTTTTACTTCGGGGGGTAGTGTATATAGGAGACCGTCATTTTCGAGCGTTGACGCGACTGTCTCGCCTTGCAGGTTGGGTAAATCAAAACCGTGTTCCGTTAGCCAGGCTTTAAATTTTTCCAACTGCTTTGGCGAATTAAGACCGGTCGCCGTCTGAAAACGTTTTAGGGCTTCGGCCTTATCCTGTTTCAAGAGCCGGATTGCCCCGAGAATGGCTTCTCTGTCCAGCCGCATTCCACGCTGGTTCATTTCCTGATCCAAAACCCAGATTTCTTGCTCTTCCGGCTCAAGGTCAGGAAGGGTGACATCAATCGCACGTTCGGCGTCAACATCGTTGATATTATAAGCGTACAGTTGTTTAAACTTTTCCGGGGCCGTATGCGGACGCCAGAATCGATCCTTGTTGGTTTTACTCAGGCGACTGCGAGGTTTACTCAGGCTCAACATGGCCTTGTTCCCCTCTTTGTCCTTTTGAACCGCAAGTTCTAACTCTTCCCCACAGGCACCCAGGGCGCGAGGTAATGCCGCTCTGGCCGCTTTGGCCGCTGTACAATACCAGTGTTTGGGCGCAATGGGGTCATACCCGTGAATCCGGGCCATTAAATAACGCCAGATCGCTTGCTCAAAGCCAGCGTTATGCGCCCCAAACCGTATTTTTCCCTGGTTCGCTCTGGCAACATAGCCTTTTAGTTTTGAGGATGAAAGGTTTTCTTCCGTTAAAAGCTCAACCGGTTCGTCTTCTAAAGCAAACGCCAACGACATGATTTCAGTAGACGGGTGGGACGCGTACTTAGACGCGCCCACCTTACGAACGTCCAGCTCTGAACGAGTCTCAAAGTCTAAGTGAAGGCGTAGCGCCAAGGAAAGGCACCCCCAAAGACATCGCTAATTGAGTGACCAAAAGACTCGCTTCACTGGTGTTTCCCGCCCGGATATTAATCACTTCTCCCCGAGGGCCTAAGCCAGGTTTAACGGCCTGGCCGTCGTAATGATAATACCCCATTGTTAATAGCGCCCTTCTCTGGCCGCACGACTGGCCAATTCCCGCTTTGCAGTTTCCATAATTTCTTTAAACAGGTTGGGTATTTTTGCCCTACCATGTACCGGACAATTCGGGTTGTCACACTTTTCGTTGTTCATGTCGTACTGCTTTAGAACCTCGTCGTAAGTGTCATCTATCATAGATAACATGTTTACTTTAAAAGCCTTTTTAGCCGCTGCCCGTTCGCTTTCGTCCAACTCAAAAAAGGATACCGTTTTAGTCACATTCATAAGGGCGGCATACATAACGGCCAAGTGGACAGTGTTGATAACGCGGGTCAACTCCTTTGCGTCTGTAACATCAACATCCATCGCATTGAATTTATCCCTTTCTGCTCCTAAAGCCTTTCTTTGAGAATAAATATAGTCTCCAATAACGGTGTCAGTTGCCTCTGCAATCTTGTCTCGCAGTTGATTAAGGTCTTCTAACCAAGTGGGGTCAGTTTTACTAAAATTAATCGGGTCCATTGGTTCTCCTTTATTTAATAAAAAACCTTGGGAGGCGATAAACCTCCCAAGGTCGGGCATTTACTTAATACTCATCATCTTCATCATACTCGTCATCTTCGTATTCTTCATCTTCAAATTCATCGTCTTCGATTTCACCAAAGTCATCGGCTACCGTCGCGCCTTTGACAAGCGGTTCCCCATTAGCCAGTTTAATAATGTTTTGAAGGCCAAACGACACCCCACGGCGGCCAGAGTTTTCCCAGGCATAGGTAGTCAACGCGGCTTTGGCGTAACAGCCTGAATAGAATTCCGCATGGTCGGTAATCTCAATGACCCGTTTCGGGTGGCCTTTGGGCTTACTTAGGTCAACCTTGCCCACGCCGACCGGCTGATTATAAGAACTCGCGTTGACAATAATATTGCCAATATATTCGGGATTCTTTTTCCCGTTTTTCTTGTGATATTTTGTCCCGTCTTTGAACGGGCTGACGTAATTACTAGGCTCTTTTCGACCCCACTTGTCTTCCCGAGTCTCAGTAACCAGTTGTTCCATTTCACTCAAATCGGCGTCCGGTTCATAAATCATCGTTATGCCATAAACAAGCGACCCGTCTTTGTTCTTGTGGGGTCGCCATACTTTGTTGTATGAAACGCGAAAGCGAGGACTGATTACCTTTTGTTTTGCCATGTTATTTATCCTTATCGTGGAACACGTGCGGTATCGTGGTTCGTCGTTATATGTCGAGATCAATAAAATCAGTCATTAGCGAAGGCAATAACTTTTTTCGTTTACTCTCGACCCTGGCCAGGGTTCTCCCGGTCTCAGGCTTCTCCCACAAGGTATCCAGCACGTGACGCTCACCTCGTGGGATAAACTTTTCAATCTGGTTGGGGCTTAATAGTTTGGGTTTTCCATATATTTTCTCACCAAAAAGTAGATAGAGTATATTTTCCGCGCCTTTTGTCCAACGGCGTCGAGCCAGCCGGTTTGTCAAAATATGGCCTGGAATGTCTTTACCCGCTTCAGCCAACCCAAGGGCATGTTGACTCACCTTTTCACACCAATCCAGGATAAAAGGGATTTTATCGAGGACACGGCCTATTTGCTCGGGTGTCAAACGTGTGTAATCAATGGGGTTATTCAGGCCCTCCCCTTCAAACTCGTCATCTTCTAAGTCTGAAAAATCGGTGAAAACCGCCTTTAAGGCAAAAGCTCTTGCCTCACTGCATATAGGTTTTGCCGGGCAGAATTTACAATGTGATCCAGCTTTAAGAGTGTCGTCACCGCGTCGAACTCGCTGGATGGCTTTTCGCAATCCGTCTTCAAACTCAAGAAGTTCTGTAACGGTGTACCGCATTGAGCGCACCGCCCCGTCTGGATGGGGGCAACGAGGTTGGACAATAACCGTTTCAACGCCTTTAACATTCGCCCTTTCCCTCCTGGATAATGAATAAAAATACCCCAAGGCATAGTATAAAGTTTGCTTGTTTCCCCCGACTTCTACAGGCACCCCGGCACCGTGTTTGTAGTCAAAAATGACGGGCCGTTTAGCCAGGCCAAGCACCGTGTCACAGGTTCCGTAGGCATCAGGGTCAAGATGAGACAGAGTGAACCCCACCTCAACCCTGAGCCTACCAGCGGGTACGCCGGAATTTTCCATTGTGTCGAGTACATGATCAACATAGACCGACACCGCGTCTAGCATATCCGCGTCTACTTCAACCCCAAAGCCATCGGCTTCCAATATATCACCGAGCGGTCGGGTGTCAACGCGTTTTCCTTTTTTCAGGTATCGTTCCGCAATGCTATGGGCTACCGTCCCTTGGGCGGCGGCGAATGACGCTTTCTGGGGAGGCGCATTTTTGGCCAGGATAACAGAACCAGGACATTCCCAGAACCGTTCGCAGGAAGACGCGCCTATCGGGCTATGGCCCATTGAATAAAACCTTCTCTCAAATACTGAATGGATGCCGGGGTTTCAAGTCCTTTACCGGCCAGGACATAACGACTAATCGTCGTATTCTTCGTCATCATCGCCGTCGTCGGACAACTCGGCTTCAAAGATGCTTTTCAATTTTCCGTAGTATTTTTCGTCTACTTCTGTCAGCGTTTTAACCTTAGAAGTTTTCTTAATAAGATCACGGATCTCTTCTCGGTTCAGTTTTTTAGTCTGAACCAATTTTGTGCAAAGGGTCATCAGGTCTTCCAGAGTTACAGACTTGGCTTTGCCCTTTTTAGGCTTTTCTTCTTCCTCGTCCTCGTCTTCCGGCTCTTCCTCGTCTTCGTCTTCCGGTTCGACCGGTTTGGCTTTGCCTTTTTTGGCCTTTTTGTCCGACTTTTTAGTTTTGACGGGCTTTTCGTCCTCGTCTTCAACGTCCGCGTCTTCCTCTACCGGAACATCAATCACTTTGCTGGTGGGGACGCTCGTAGCAGGGCTCAGACTTTCTGCAATAGTACGTAAATGGTCTTCAATCCCTTCCAAAGCCGCTGCCTGGCGGATTAAAAGCTCTTCAATAGTCATTCGTTTTTTCTCCGGTCTTATTAACTGGCTGATTACGTAGTCTTTTCGTTCCAGTACGTCCGATATCCTCGCTTCCAACGTACCGGCGGCCAGTAAGTATACTACCTGGACTGACTTTATTTGCCCAATCCTGTGAAGTCGGGCGACAGCCTGTTTCATACTTCCGTGAGACCAGTCTATTTCAGCGAACACAACATGAGCGCACACTTGCTGGAAACCGTCTACAGCTTCACCCCCGGCCGATATCTGGCAGATACAAACCTGGACTAAAGGGTCTCCAATAAACTTATCAACAAGTTTTTGCTTTTTAAGAGCGCTAACCCCACCATATATGGCGATGGCACTCTCTTTTCCCTGTTTTTCCTTAAATAACTGGAGTAAATCTTCCGTTACTTTCCTATGGTAGGTAAATACCAAAACCTTGTCAATGACCTGTAAAGCGTCACAAAGGTAAGCATAAACCGCAGGGATTTTAGATTCTGCTATTATACGACGTAATGTCGTTGTAGCCATCTCCTCTTCCGGGTCAAATTCACCCGTTCTCAAGACCATTGGGTTTTTTAACTGTTCTTTGATTTCTGGATGTTTAAATATATCAACTTCCAGAGGGACAACATCTTCGATTACTGGCGGTAACTGCTTAAAAACGTCGCTTAACTCACGCCTCAACATAAACGGTTTTAAGCGTTTTCGTAACTCTGTAATATGGCTAGCCCCGCTAAAATTATACTGTTCACTGGGGTGTAACGGGTCTCTTAAGCCTCTTTCCCCATCATAGCAATGCCTTCCATTGCAAAACCGCATCCCAAAGTCTGTCCATTTTTCATACGGGTGGATAAGCCAGGGAACCATGCTTTGTAAAATAGACCAGGCTTCAATCGGTCGGTTTGGGATGGGGGTTCCCGTTAAAAACCACTTGACCCGACACCGCCCAATTACCCCTGTTTTTTGCCCGATGACCCATTTTCGGGTTTTTGAATCAGGGTTTTTAAGTCGATGGGCCTCGTCGATGGCACCAAAATCGAATCGTCGTGCGGTAATCTGGCTGTGAATACCAGGGTAATGTAGTAAATCATAATTAACCACGATAAAAGGTACAGCGTCATCAACCAGGTCACGACTGCCATTAATAACGTGGATCGTTTCCTCACTGCCTAAACCCCATTGGATCATCTTCCTTTTCCAATTGTACTTGACCGAAGCAGGGCATACGATGAGCCCGCTTTTCAGGCCAAGCCGCTTGGCAGCCGCAATCACCTGGATAGTTTTCCCCAGGCCCATCCCGTCAGCCAGTAATTTGCGGTTTTTCCGGCGAAGTACCTTTGGGCGAGCACATAAGAATTCAACGCCTTCTTGCTGGAAGGGGTAGAGCTTCACAACAAGTCCCCGAGCAACACGTCTTCTTTGGGCATAAATTCACTCGGCGTCCCGTTTTTGTCCTGTGTCATGATATAGCCTTCTGACCACATCAGGTCAACCAGGCGAGCATGCTCCAACCGGTTGAACGAAGGCTTGCCAAGCCAGTTGTGGATCATTCTCAAGGTAACCGGGGGTTTGTCCGGGTCGCCCAGGTAATTTTCACGGTACTGGCATAAACCTTCACGCAACATCTCGATCCGTGGATCCATCATGGTTCGGGCCATCGCTTCTTTTTTAGCCATCTCAACAATTTCTGGGTCATGTATCCAGTATTTTTCGCCCTGGTTATAGCGGTATAGGGCTTCCGCCCACAATTGATCGCGGTCTTGCTTAAGCTCGTCCAGTAAAAAAGTTTTGGTCACTACAGGCCAGTAACGCCGGTTTCCGGTTAAATCGGACATATAGCCCCCGCGACCCGCGTTACAACTCCCGATGATAATGCACTGCCTGGGGTAATCCATCGCCTTACGTTCGTAAGATAGACGGATATGGTCGAATTTACGGGTAATGAAGGACTTGGTTGCCGCTTGCTCGTTGGCTACGCTTAGATACTGGTCAATCTCATCCAGGTCAACAAACCACACCCCCTGTAACGCCTGGACGGCACGCTCTTCATCACGCAACGTTAGCTTGATGCTGGCACAATAGTCTAGGGAGAGCGTTTCAATAAATTTACCCTTCTCGTTTCCTTGATCCCCCTCCAAAATCAACACCTGATCCAGCTTACAACCGGGTTGCATAATCCGGTACACCGCGCCCAGCATCGTGTTCTTACTCACTTCACGGGTATAGGGATTATCAGGGGACCCCGCGTAATAGGGGAGTAAGGTTTCCAGGCGGTTGACCCCATCCCAGGTCAAGGATTCCAGATAATCAATAATGGGGTGAACCGAGTACAGGCGGCGCGTGACGGCTAAAACAGCGTCCGCCGCGACATCCTTGCTGACCCGGTAGTGCCGTTCTTGTGCAAAGTGCTGCGTAACCATCGTCACTTCACTCTGGTCAAAAAAGTTTGGCTTGCCGCGTTTTTGCCAGGGGGGAAGCCGGGTATAACGGATTTCTCGCCGCAACTCGTCATACATGAATAGCCTGTATAAATCCTGGCCAGGCAACGTTAAGAAGGCCATCGTGTTCGCCAAGTCATTGACCCGGATTTCACCTTTTTCCGTGTTCCAGCGATCTGAAATTTTCCGTTCTTCCGCTTCAAGGTCACTCTGGCTTGCCGGGCTTTCCTCGTCATCCAGGTCTACAAAGTCATTGCGAACATTGCGGTTGCCAAGTTTATCTGTTGCACTGGTGTAAGAGCTGTATACTTTAACCTTCAGGTCTTCCACTTCCCAGGGCGGGGAGCAACGCGGGTTAAAATGCTCCAACATTAATTCCAGCATTAAGTCGGGCGAGATACCCCAGTCATAACCGAAACGGGCAACAGCGCACGTATGCGGGTCACCGAAGTCCCCTTCTACCGCTGGCTCTACGTTTTTCAGATATTCGGTGACAACCCATATGGTATGCTCGTCTTCCGTGTAGTCTTCAAAGCCCTTGGTTTCGTAATGCGCCTCTTTCTGCAAGAGTAAAAGCATCTCGTCGGGCGCGTCGATAATCTTTTTCGGGCTTTTGCGTTTGATTCGGTACGGTTTACCGGTGTCCTCGTGGATGCTCCCAGGGCCAATGACGTAGGTTCCGAACCGCTTAAACTCTAAACCAGGATAGTCCGCCAATCGAGTATTGGTCTTTTGCGCTACTTGAGTTTTGAGGTGGATATGGTATCCTCCTCTACCAGTGACCACGGTATACGTGTCCAGGCCGTCCGGGCATCCAATATCTGAAAGGAACCGGGGCAACGGGTTATCGTGCTCGCCTTCTTTCAACTGTAAAACAGCCTCAGACTTGCATTTTTTCCACGGCCCTGAAAAGGCTTCACCGTCTCGACGTTCAATCCGGCCTCCCCGCCGCCTTGCAAAAGCACGGGGATCGACATCAATTACCAGGTCATCCGGTTTAAGGACAACCCCGTAGTCCCCATCAAAGTCGCTGGGTTCTAGGGTGGGGTCGAATGTGGTTGAAGCCCCTTTTGAACCGGCTACAGGTTTTTTACCCTCACAAGGAAATAATGCGTAGCCAGCATCCAAGTAAGCCTCTATCGCCCGGTGCCGTTCCGCATCCACGTCAAACGGCTTTTTCCGTGCTTCCTCAATACTAACAACATTCGCCTTCTCTCTGTTTTTAGGCATTAAAAGTTTTCCTTAAATACTGTATAACCGTTGTTCCCCCAACGGTTTTTTCTTTTAAAGAACAAAACACCTATCAAGAACACTATACACGACAGACGCGCCGCCGTGTTGTGTCCCCTTTGTTTTTATTCTAGCCGTTAGCCGAACAGCGACGACAAGTCTTCCAGCTCGTCATTTTCTCTCTTAAGGGTTTTATCTGCCAGCTCGTCATACAAGAATTCATCCTCTGGCGGTGTAATGGGGTCTAATACCGACCGAATAGCATCTTGCCTAAGTAAGTATAGGGTTAGCTTTTTGTGTGCGTTCTGGAGCCCCTCAACGGCCTTTGTGGACTCGTTCATTAGATGCATGTTATTAGCGGCTGTCGTCGCATGGTGGCACTGTAAATCGTGGATCTTGTCCCCCAGCGTTTCCATGCTTTCCCCCAGGTAGTTCAACCGTGTATGGATGGAAGACTCATCTTTAGCGGTTTCTAAACGATCGACTCTATCGGACAAGCCGTCTAATGAAGTATACAAATAATTTAATCGTGTATGAATAGAAGCCACTTCAACTTTAAAAGCTTCTGTGATCCCCACAATCAGCGCTTTTACTTCGGGCGACAATTTTTCCCATGAGTCAACGTCAAAACCAGGCGGTACGCCTTGCTCTGTCATAGTAAACCTTCCAATAACTCTTGATAACACTTATCTTTCTGGCCAGCCTTTACCATCTTCCCACGGGTATTGGCTGACTCATCCTTTTTACCACGCCTCTGACCAAAAATAAAGGCACAAGTTGGGCAATAAAGGTATTGGGGTGGCCGAGTCTTGACCTTCGTCCGATCTGGCGCTAGCCACCCCTCGTTACAAAGCCGGTTATAGCAGAAATGAATCACATAAGGCCGTGTCATCAGCCAAATAACGATTCTAGGTCAAGTTTTTCCTGCCTTTTCTTAGGGCTATTGTTGCCCCCGGCATAGGCCGCCCGACGTTTGTCTTCCAGCTTTTTAAAGACTTGGGGCAAGTAAACATATACCCCTTCCCCGTTTTTCTTGAACTCTGGGAAACGGCACAACGTTTGACGGACATGCCGCAAATCAACTTCTTCCGCAACGCCCAGGTCAGCCAGGTCGATTTGTTCACGGATAAATTTATCAATCACAATGGTGTTGCCGTGCGCTTCCGCCCACGCTCTTAACCGCTTGCGTAGGTTGACACGTCTAACCGTTTTCGTAGGCGTAGAGCTAGGACTGTCCCCGAAAAGGTCGCGTAGATCATCTTGTTCTTCGGCGTTCATAACTGATTCTTACGTCCCATTTTCCTCATTACAAGCTGACAGCAAGGGCGGCGCGGGTCGAACCCGACCATTTTTGTAGCGGTAGGCTCGTCTCCAAAAAGGTCACATAAATCATCATACTCTAAAGCAAGCTCATCAAATTCAAAATCCTCCATAATGGGGTTTTGCAAGATGTAATAAGCATACTTGGCTTCCAGAATTTTCCAACTCAGTTGAGCCAGTCGGTTCATTAAACCCTTTCCATGTTGTGATGTTCTTTTAAGTGGGTGTCTACGTCTACCTCTTTAGGCATCCACTTGGAACAAGGAGGGCAAAACCAGTCATTCGGTTTGACATTCAATTTGAGGTTCGGATCGATCATCCCCCCGAACCAAGCATGAGGGTCAGTGTTAGACCCCACGGAATCGGCCTGTTTTAACACGGTTATCAGGTTAATACTGTTGAACAGTGACGGCTGTAAACCATGTACAGCCGTGCTGACTGCGAGTATCCACTGACCTAACGGCGTGGTGGGCATGTACATTTCAGTACATTGTGCTTTTTCTACTTTTTCCATTAAATAGTCTCCCTCTCTTTCAACTGACGGGCTAGAGCTTCGCATTCTGTCCTGACGAAAATTAAATCCCGGTAAACCGGTTTAAAAGCGACGCCTCCTAACGTTTCCAACGCTTTGTCTATTTCATTCTCCCTGTTTTCTGCCTTTGTGCCTCTTGTGATGATTTTCGCGTAGTCACAAGGCATTAAGTCACAGTAGTGAACACAATCAAAGCCAATCCAGTACAACTGATCCCCCACTTTATCAACGCCCATAGGGGGCGCAAAAGAACTGTAAGTGACACCGCCATGAACTGAAAAATCTGGGAAACTTGCTGAATCATATCTTGACCCGTACATTGGGTGAGACGACGGGATGCCCACATACCCGCACCAAGCCCCAAAATTCGGGTGTCGGGACGCCATGCAATAGTATTCTGTCCAGACATCACGCCACACACAGATATCGGGCTCACTGTCCCACTCGCCTTGATCCCAGTTCGTGCGGTCAAGATACCGGTGGAAAATCCGTCCACCGGGTTCTAGCGTTTTGGTTTCAAATTCTTTCATTGTCTACCCTTTCAACTTTAACATCCTGGACAAGCTCAGCCGCCCAACGCTTCATACGTTCATTGGTGATGCCTTGCACTATTTTACCGGCCTGTTCAGCTTCTTTTTTAGTAGGAAATAGAAATGGTTGCGTTTCATTATCGGTGTAAGCGTAAAAGCTGTACGGGCCTATAAACGCTGTGCAAGGGGTACTTTCACACAGCCAAAGTTTAGCCCCTGTATCACTATAAGCAGTCACTCTATACCCCGCCGCGTTTTTCCTCTTATTAAGAAAACCACTGATATCAATTAAATCGGCGATATTTTTCATTGTGAAATTGCCTTTTCATACTCTTTCCACGCGTCTTCACTTGATATAGTGTGTTCTAAGTCAAACGGGCTGTACTGAGGGATGTTGTACGCTTTGAGAGGTATTTCCCCATCAGACAACCGCGCCAAGTGGCTGATTAAAATAATGTTATTCAAAATAGGTTTGTGCTCTTGTACCGGAAAATAGCTTTTCAATACCGAAGGCTCAATATTTTCAGGCACTTTAGCCAAAATACCCCGAATACTGTTTGTCAACAATATAAGCCCTACTTGTGAATCCCCGGCACAATAGACCCTTTCCACCCCGCCGTCCCTGTACCGGCCATACCCAACGGCCACTCCGAAAATCCGCTGAACGTGAAACATTTCCCACTTGCCGCCTGTTGAGCGCCAGCGGCGTAGGAAATACCCTTGTCTCTTTTCAGTCTTCGTTAAAGGCTCCTCCTCAAAGATCATTGCCGTCCCTTCTTTTCTGTTGACAGGCCAGTCCGCCTTTCTTCCCTGCTATTGATGCCTCTTCTTTTGTCCACTTATGGGC
>JACCDR011150530.1_pt1 | contig 12837 bp, 16 predicted proteins | sample 7446431 | NCBI WGS metagenome assembly JACCDR01 (sample SAMN15323443, study PRJNA562643) | freshwater metagenome | isolation source: river surface water | place: USA:Blue River Watershed | collected 2017-08-17
ATTTTGAACGCTCAGTAGCTTCTAATCCTTCAAGGAAGCCCAACCATGATTTCACAATGTCATCAGGGTCAATCAACTCATCTATTTTGAATTGATACAATTCAATCGGATGAATTTTGAACTCCATTGCAGCTCCTCGAGGGGTAAATGCTTTTTGAAAGGCTTGAACTACACGACCCCCTGCGGCCGATACTTTTACAACACGCTGGTCGTCAGTTGTCATTACATCGTCAAAAATAGCTGTTGTTTCATCAGCTTGAGAAAACTGGCGAATAAAGCTATTTTGACCCTGACCTAAGTCTTTATAGTGATTTCCAAACTCGTTCACGAGGTCAGTTACACCGAAATTTGTTTTTGCTGGTTGTGGCATTTTCTTTTAAGTTGAACTTTTGTTATTATAAAATGTGGATGCTGAAAAAACTTATTCAGCGAACTCAATACCTAAGCTCTTAGCAAAAGCAATTGAAGAAAACTCTTTTGCTTCTTCTTCATCTTGCTCTTTTTCGTCTTCGGTTTTATCCCCTTTTTGAAGGTTCGTAGCGGCAGGTTTTTGTGCTGGTTTTTCGCCAACTTTTTTCTGAAGTTCAGCAACTTGTGTTTCAAGTTCTTTCTTTTCAGTTTCAAGTTGTGTTTTTGCTGCAACCGCATCATCACGCTCTTTTTGAGTCGTTTGAAGGCTATTTTTCATTTCGCCGAACTTAGTGTTCAGTTCACTCAAAATTTCATCTCCATTCTTCTCAGTATTATCAGCTTTTGTGGCACTAAGCCCAAGAGAACCCATCAGAGTCCCTAATTTTACTGGTGAAAATTGCATGTCGTTGTCTGTTGTATTGATTGAAAAATTAATAATTTCGGAGTCTTTTGGTGTTTCACCAACCAAACTAAGTGCTTTGTCAATGGCATCTTGGAGTGTCCCTTGAGCATCACAAATCCCGTTGGCGATTGCATCACTTGTGAAGAATTCAGTACCATCAAGGGCTTCTTGAGTAATGTTTGGCCGTTGCAATTGAACAAACTCCATAAACTTGGCATCCATTTCTGTTGCCATTTCTTGGAGTGGCTTTGTATTTCCTTTATCAGCTTCTCGAAAAGCATGATTTTTCTTCTCAGAAGTCTTTGAATATACCGTCAATCTATTCGGGTCTGGCGTTTGTTTGTTGTAAGTAATCATAGCCCCTAAACTTCCAATTGTATCAATGGAAGAAGAAGCAATGATGTAGTTTGAAGCTGAACCAATCCAAAGGGCGGCACTGCACATCATATCGTTTACAAACTCAACAATGGGCTTAACTTCCTTTACTTTTGCCTTTACATTGGCCAATTGAGGTGTTCCACTGGCTTGCCCACCTGGCGAATAAACAACTTCTACGATTGCCTTTACTTGTGGGTCAGTTAATGCCATTTCATACCATTGGCCAATAGTGTCCATCCCTGCTGAGTAGCACACATCTTCCTTAAAAAGAACCCCTTGCAATGGCATAAGAAGTACGCCATTTGGAAGCAAATGAGGGGTTTTTCGATAGTCTTTTGTAACTTGATTCCATTTTTCTCCAAAAGAGAAAGTTGGATTTCCTGTTACAATCTTCTCATCAAAACCGCCTTTTTCGAGGAATTTTTCAGCAATATTATATAGTGAAACTTGATGCGATTCGGCAATAAGCCACTGCTCAGAGTATAAGGCACGAACCGTTTGAAAGAAGCTCATTTTCGAGATTTTGTTAATTTCTCGAAAAATCATTAATAGTATTCGACACAAAAAAGACAAGTTAGAGGCTTACATTGCGTAAGCCTCTGAAATTTCTTGTGTATCTTCTGTGTTTCGAATATAGAAGAATGGATGAAGTTCTGTGCGATTAGGAAAAGAAGAGCTGCTCTGCCAACTTACAGCACCATTTTGGGAGGGTTGTATGCCATAATCTAATTCTTTTTGGCAAGTATTATCAACTTCTGTTACTTGATAGCTATAAGGCTCAACGTTTGGTTGCGTTACGGTATAACTAACTTTAGATGTGCCTAAAACATTATTATCTTTCACTAATTCAATTTCAAAATAGCCATCTCCAACATTGCCAGCAATGCCAGTAATTTCAACAGTTCCATTGTTCGGATTAGTCAAATTTACCCCAACCAATACACCTTTTCTACTCCAGTCCTTAATTCTGTAAGTAGCACCTGATGGTATTCCGCTATCGTTGTTTGAAGCTGTTACAGTGGCAGATTGATTAGTGGCAAAACTACCAACTACATCAGGAGTTAGGGTAACAACTGTTCCTTCACTTGACTGAATAGAGCCGTCTCCGTTGTAAATCCATCCGGGAGGTAATACGTAATCAGAAGGCTTTACTAATCCAGAAAGCCCCGAATCAGCAAAAGCAAAACAACTTACCTGGGCCGCATAAGCAGTTGTTGTATTGCTTGCCGTAAGAATGTTTTTGCCACTTGGAAACCATACGTTTGTAGTTCCAACTTTAGGGCGAAGGATACGTTTAAGTCCATCGCTGAAAATTTTGCAAATAAGTTGTTGTGTAGAACTGTCAAGAGGATTTGTATAATAACCCAAATTAAGCCCATCCGTGAGCGTATCACATCCGCCACCGCCACCAGTGGCTTGATAGAAAGGGTTTGTAAGCGTACCACTTTCCGTTGCCCAAGTTTGGGTGTTTGGCAATAATACTTGGTCATTTTGGTTCGTAAGAAGCGGATTCGCCCAGCGAATGTTACCACCAGCATATACCAAAGAAAAAGTATCTGCATAAACAGTGGCATCAGGCGGATTGCTCGTAAATTGAGTTCCGTTCGTAAACCAAGCCAATGTGTTTATCTTCCACCATCCATGCGTATTTGCCGAAAGCGTAAAAATAATTGTAGTTGATTGCCCACCAATGAGCTGTTTATGAAGTTTTTGGTTTGTTACGCCATCAACGGTGCCAATCGGATAAGTTCCATAGTCATTTGAATTGCCATTGGTGTTGATGTCACTATTGAATATCATTACTTGGCAAGGAAAATTATTTTTTGATATATTCCTTACCACAAGTCTAATTCTTGTGCCATCGCCAATGTATAATTCTGAACCATTTGGGTGGTTATCATCTGGGTGTACCCCACCATCAACATCCCAACGGCGTTCAATGAGTGTGTTTGTTTCATCATTCCAAACCTCAATCAACACACCTACTCTTACAGCTGAATAGTTAGTTGAACCATGATTAAAACCCCAAGTAAGGCACTTGGTAGGAACAGAAAGTTTCATAAGTTATGTATGATTACGAATGATGTATAACGACCAAAGCACTTAATATCAGCTTGTTTGTTGCCAATTCTTACTTTAAAAACTGCCATTTTAGTGGCATCGCCATGAGCATTGCATATTTTCACAAGGGCTTTATTGCCCGCCGCATTGAGTTTGTATTTAGCAATCGGGTTTTTGTCATACATGGTTTGCGATGGCAGTAAGGCATCGCCAGTAATCCATGTTTGTCCGTTATCTTTCGAATATTCCAAATATTGCCAGCTTGTGTTTGCTTCGATAAAATCGCCGTTTTGTGCCACTCTTTTGGCAGCACCCCAAAGCCAATCCATGCCCGATAAATCCTGCAAGCAATGAACCTGTGTTTGTCCGTTATTACTCGTATAACTATTTGCCAAAGCATTGCCATTCATACCAAAAGTATCATCGCCATTCCCGTAGAAATCAGGATTATTGATGCGATAATACGGTTCGCTCCATAAATCTACTCCACTATTTTTTTCGGTTAAAAACCAAATGCCAACATTCCAATGGTCGTGCGGAAAAACAATCGGCTTTATGTTTTGCCTAAGTGGTGTTCCATCATTTTTCTTGAAAAATAATTGCCCACTTTCAAATTTATTACCTACATACTCAACATTATGCCACCACGAAAAAAGATTGATTTTTTCTGGGAAAAACTTTTTCATCATTTCCAACTGAATCAATCCATGCTCAAGCAAAGAAAAATTGGTTGGAAAGTTCATATAGCCTCCAATGTAGAAAAAATCCATATTGTCAAGATAAATCTGAGGCGTAAGGCTTAGTTTTGAAACGTTTTGTCGCTGATTTGTCCAGTCTTGGAAAGTACCATTAAACTTTAAATCGGTTGTCAATGATGCCTTATAATTTGTTCCTTCAATTTCTGCCCTACTTAAATTCAAAAAAGCCCTTCCCCAAATACCTAACTTTGAAGTAGCATTTTGTTTCCAAACTTTAAAGCATTCACCGAGTTTGTTTTTAGTTGTACCCTCATCTACATAATCACCAGCATAAGGGTTGGCGTGGGCAATGGCCTCATAGTCCATAACTGTCATTCCATTGTCCTTATGAACATTCATAAATGCAGAAATAAAACTATTCTTAAGCGTAGTGGCATCTACGGCACTTAGCCAGTTTTGTATGTTTTCTTCAGTTGTTGAATAAGCCTGTGGACATCCAGAAGTTACGGTTTCTTGAGAAATGATATTTCCATTTGCGTCTCTTGTAACCTTATTCCAAGTAGCCACTGCATTATAAGCCCAAGCGTCATAATCATATTGCACTCGTTTTGAATTAGGTCCACCCGGTTGTTTGATATGCGTAGCACCTTTCGATAATGCCAGCAGGTTGTTTTGGTTGCCAATGCCAAACTGATTCAAGAAATACACACCACTTGGCAGTTGGAAGTTATTAAGTGTAAGGTAGTTAGGAATTTTAGAGTTGGTAAACTCGTATTCTTCGGGCATAAAAAAGTATTCCACATCTCCTTCTTGCCATCTTCTTCTATTTTGCCCTGCACGTGTAGGTATATGAATAGAATGATTTAAGAACTTTCTACCCTCCCAAATCGGGTTGTTTTTCATATAGCCTACCCAAGCCGCAAGGCTAAAACCTCTCATGTCTTCAAGGTCATTGTTTACAAGCTGTTTGGTTCTTACACCTGTTTCAGTTTCAGTTCCCCAAAATACCACTTTTGTGTTCTGTGAAGAATCTTCGAAATGTGAATTCCATTGTAAGTCATTAACAATGAATTGATTTGTAGTCTCATTGATAGATAGTTTCGAGCGAGTTTCTGAAACACCACCTGCCGAGTTATAAACTACATCGCCAACCGATTGGTCGGGAATGAGTACCAAGTTTTCTTGCCCAACAGTTCCACCACCATTGCCATCTTCTAAGATTTTGGCAATAGAATAAGGCAATGGAACATTATCTTCTTTCACATGAAAGAATTGAGTGCCAATAATTGTCTGAATTGTAAGACCATTCGCCCAAGTAGCATTATTTGGGTTATTGTCTGTCGAAACTCCAATCATATAAGCCTTTCCATCTTTCGCATTGATGATGGTTGCTGTTGCTTGATTGCCTGAAATCGTAAGGGCAAAATAAGTATTGTAGTATCTTACAACCGCTCTGATGGCAAGTGTGCAATTTCCGCAGTTTACCTGCACTCTTTCAAAATCAAAAATCTTTTGATTGGTCTTATGGCGGCTGCATATATAATAGTATCCATCAGCAATGCCACTAAAAATATGATTATTTTGCCAGTTCGTGATTTTGCTAACATCGAAAGGCTCAAGTGTGGCTGAAGTTTTATAAAATCCAAATTCCCATTGGTTTAGTTCATAATCGTATTTCAAAAGGACTGGAAGAATTGACTGGGACATAGTATTAAGGATTTATACATTCTACAACCGCAGAATCAATGATTTCGCCAACAACAGCATTGTCATAAACACGAGCTGGCTTGAAGTTGATTTGATAATATTCGCCTTCAAAAAAGTTGTCAGGCTGTTTGAGAGAGTAGTTTGCCTGAAGTGGACCAAACATTCTTTTGTTTTCGTTGAAGTTCAGAAACTCAATTATGAGATTCTTTCGCTTGATAGATTTCCATAATACTCCAAACTTTCCTGAAGATAAACTTTTGAGTATTTTTAGGCTAAATGAAAAATCTTCTAAAACCCCTTGTTCGTCGGTTGCTTCAGAAAAACTAAAACCTTCAAACAAGGCATCTTCATGCGAAAGCTCAAGAATCCAGGGCTGTTCATGAAGAAGTGTAGTGTTTTTGATTTCTAATGAAATATATTCCATCAACACGCTTGAAGCCAAAGCGATGCGAATACGAGCGATTTTCCCTTCATTCGTATGATTATTTCTTTGAAACCGTTGGTTTTGCATTGGCTTTTCTTTTTTTGCGATTGATTCGCATGATATGTTGATGCAATCTTAAGAAATTGTATTCTTCATCTAAAAGACCGTATTCCTCCCTAAACTGCTCAATTGCCTCATTGATTGAACATAATTTTCGTCCTAAATACCTTACAGTATTGATGGCTACATACTTTTCAAGTTCAGAATAAAGTAATTTTGTAATATGCCGATGAACTGACACAACGGCCATTCTTCTGAGTACCTTACAACTACGTCTAAGTAGTTCGCCTTCTTGAATGTATATTTTAATCGAACTTGAGTATTTATCATCTATTCTTTTTCCATCACTTTTATTCCTATAGGTGATTAATGAAAGAATAGTAATGCCTAATGCATCTGAAAGTTCTGCTCGAATAGGCTCGGTGCGATACTTTTCGATAAAGTTTTTAGTGGCTGGAGTAACGGGGATTTCCTGAAAAATTTGAAGTTTTGTTGCCATTTAGAAAAGCTGACAGAGTAGGTAAAAAAAATAACACGAGAACCCCAAAGAAAATAAAAAAATTAATAGGCAAAGACCCAACTTGACCCCTTCCAAACATACACTCCAGCCGTGCCATCGCTTTGATAAACATGCAAACCAACATCGCCTGATGTTAATGACATTGCTGTTCTATTAGCTTGTGTCATAACGGGAAAAGGAATACTGCCTTTTGTTGTAGATGCTGCATGAATAATTGCGTTTGAATTAGGATTTTGAGTTCCAATACCAACATTGCCATCTTTGTTTATAGATACTCGTATAGACGGCAATGTATTAACTGTACTTGCTGTTGCAAACTCGATAGAGCTACTTGTCGTTGTTCCGTTTGTAACAATATAAGATGCCATTTTGGTAACATCGGAAAATGTTCCAGTCGCAGGTTCACGATTAACACCAATATATGCACCATCTTGCCAAGCTGAAAGAAATGCTTTGTTGTTTAGTGCAGAGTTTATCGCTATACCCTTATTGCTTGCTCCTCCTAATTCCAGTAATGAAAATGGGTTATTTGTTCCTATACCAACCCGTCCAGATTGTTTTATCGTAACAAAATCACTTCCACTTAAAACTCCTCCATTATTAAAGACAAAATCTCCGCTCGTTGCTTTTTTTCCGATTGTCCACTCGTTTACTCCTGCTTCTCGAAAAGAAATTAAGTTGTTCAAGCCTGCGATGGAGTTTAGTCGTATTCCATCGTTACTATTTGTTAAAGTTAAATCAACCCTGAACAAAGGGGAAGTCGTCCCAATCCCGAATCTACCATTTGTATTATCCCAAAACAACTGACTATTATTTTGAACCAAAGTTGTTCCATTAGAAAAAGGAATGCTTCCTGCTGTAAAGGCAGGAAGTGTGAATTTGTTATTGAACGTATTCCAATCTGTTGAGCTTAATACGCCAGCACTATTAGTGCCAGCGTATGATATTGAAATGTTAGGAGTAGTGTTACTATTAGTTACAGACAATGGGGCAGATGCCGTTACGTTCGTTACCGTACCAGGATTACCACCGCCAATACTTGTTATATATTGCCAAGAGCCATTTCCATTGGCATCGGATACCCAAACCTTATTAGCCGCCTGATTACCATCCTCAAACCTTACTGAACCTTTTACATGTAATTTTGCTGAAATTGTTGCCCCACCCATATTAATACCAACATTGCCTGAGTTATCAGCCAAATAAATATCATTTCCTTGTGGGTTTATGGATAAGGGCTTCGAGTTATAGGTTTGAATGTAAGATTGATAAATCCCTGCACCAATGCCGATTTGTAAAACGCCCCCTTTTTGTATATCAACTCCAAAATTTCTTGAACCCGACATATTTGCAGGCACCGTCCATGACGTTTGATTTATTGTACCTAATCCTTCTTTTGTTGTTGAGCTTCCTAACGTATAAGATGGTAGTTGTAAATTACCAGTTAAGGTACCACCACTCAAAGGTAAATAAGTAGATAAAGTTGAACTAAGTGAGGCAACATCGGAAATTTGTATATTCAAATTGTTAAGAAATGTTGAAGGCTCTTGCCAAGTAATTACGTTATAAGGTTGGCTTGGGGGCATTGGATTCACCTTGTAGTTTACGCCAACGGCAAAATCACCGCTATATTCTCCTAATTTCTCTTGTTTATTATTTAGCTCTAACTGCATGTTATGCAAATTTGTCTTCACCGTTGTTAAGGAATCGTTTAAAGCGTATCTGTTAAAGTCGTATAAAGTTTGCCATGTTGGTGCTTGCATGCCATTTGCAGGAATGTATTTATATATTTTATGTTCATTGACATTGTCAAACCCCATCGTATAGCCCTCATTAATTGGGTAATAATTTTGCTCACCAAAAAATATTTTTTCTTTGGTGTTAAGTATATTAATAGCCGCATTACTCAGCGGTTTGTCAATATCTGCCGTATTGTCAACATTACTCAAACCAACTTTGCTTTTATCAATTGATAGCCAATTGGGGTTTGTGTAAGTGTTATTGCCCCTGATAATTTCAGCCTTGCCAGTATTGTCTTTGATGTAAGTTCGCCCGCCCTTGCTTGCAATGCGTGCAAGCCCCAAAGGGGCAGCTTTATTTGTGTCTGTAGGAATAATTCCTAATTCTTGCCCCATCACTCCCGATGTTAGCAAGCAAATCATGAAAATTAAGCTAATTTTGTACATAAGATTACACCAGTAAAGGTGCGGTTTAGTAGGTCATCAAAGACCGGCGTTTTGAAAATAAAATGTGAATTGTCTTGATATTCCGAATAGAAGCCGTTTCGGAGGGTATAGTTATTTCCATCTTCTTCATAAAACTGAATAGCAACTTTTCCTGTCATTCCATCAGGAAGATTTACAATTGTACCATCTTGAATGTTTTGCACATCAATACGTTTGTTAGGGCTATAATATTCAATCATTTCATCAAGCGAAGCATTCGGAAGATTCTTTTCTGCCCTAAACATTTCAAGAGCGTTCATTCCTCGGACCATTACACCAAGCACAACTTCTGTTTCAATGACCTGTTCACTAATTGTTACGCCAATTTCAAACGTTGGAATACCAGAAACCGCACTATTGGCAAATGGGTTTGGGTTCTCCGAAATCTTAAGTTTTGTTGTGGCTTTGGCATCTTGTTTACGCACGCCTACATCTTGCCAATCAACTGCCAAGCCAATATCGTATGTCCCATCGCAAAACATTTGTGTAGTTTGAGATTCAACGCAGCACAAAAAACGGTTAGAATCTTGCGTGTCTTGTTTGATGCTTTCATTCGATAGTTTACCGATAATCATCGGGCCTATCGAAATAGCAATGTCTTGAATGTTTGGAACTTGAGCCTCTTGAAAAACTATTGCGAAAGTGATTGATTCGCCTTGATTGATGCGTAGCGTTGCCATATAAATCAAAATTTCTACTAATATACTAACTCTATATGATATATAGAATATATATAGTAAAATTTGTTAATGATTTTGCATTGGTAGAAAAAAAGCACAAAACATATTAGATTTGTGCATGTGGAAGAATGTTAAATTTCAGAAATACAAAGAATCGCAGTCTTGGAAAGAAGGAACGATAGTAAGGAAAGTAATTTTCTACAAAGCAGTGTATAAGGGAGTTACTTTTTACAGGCGTAATCAAGTCAGAAGCGGGCTCGGTACAAACGAATGGGTTTCTATCAACGAGGAATTTTCGTTTGACTTGAAAACTTGGGTAGATGATAGCATAGAAATTTATAGAGAAATAAAGAAGAAATCCTGACCAAATCGGTCAGGATTTCTTCTTTATTAGGATAATCGCATCTATTTTGAAAAATAGTTGAATTATTTTTCAAAATCAGTATCTTTGTTCTGTACTAAAATTATATTAAAATCATGCCTCTGGTACTTTATTTACTCTTAATTTTAACAAGTTTACTTTTAAATGCTTACTATCACGGTAAACCAAAAGAAGGTAAGAACAACTTTTGGTCATCATTTATTAGTTGCTTAATACAAATGGGTTTGTTGTATTGGGGTGGTTTCTTTCACTTTAAATTTTAGAGTCTTATGTCAGAAATAACCGAAAATAGTATTGCTCAAGTAGTTTCTTCCAAAGAAATTGCTTTCATAGGGTGCTGTGTTCAAGTAAGCTCAGTTAGCCAAGACACCATCAATGGCTTTGTTGCTTATCCTCTCAATCCAAATCAACCATCAGAGTTAATTCAAATCTCACTTCCAAAATCAGATGTGAAGTTTGTCGGAACAGCTCACATCAATCCAAATCCATCATGAAAAAGTTCCTCGCATTCGCCTTCGTATTTTTGTTAATGGCTTGTACTAAAGATGGCACAGTCATAGAGGTTAAAGAAACTTCTCCCGGTAAATTCACCGTAGTTGACGAACGAAAAGATGATAATAGTTATGTGATTGTCAGATATATGAATGGTCAGGTTAAATCAATGACCTTCGACCAAGCTGAGCAATTCATGGCATCAAATCCACCTTCTCCAGCTGGCTCGGCTGTTTTTCAAAATTATGGTTCAGCTCCTAACTCTTCAGGGCTTACCTTATCTGATTTATTTTTGTATCACATGATGTTCGGAAATATGGGTGGTTCTACCTATCACACTCGTGTCATTGAAAGATACCCAACATACTACACTTCAATCAGGTCAACGAAAATCATCAATAAAACCTACTCAATTCCTCGCCAATCAACAGGCTTTAAGCAACGGTCAAGCGGTAGTTGGTCTTCGATAGGTTCGAAGTCAGCTACGCCAAGTAGTTATAGCTCAAGGAGTAGCACAAGCTGGAGTACACCTTCGTATAAGCCTCCATCAAACTCATATAGCAGCTCACGAAGTTCAAGCTCATGGAGTAACCCTAAATCAAGCAGTTTTAGTTCGAGGAGTAGTTCAAGTTGGGGGAGCAGCTCCCGAAGTTCTTACGGGAGTAGAAGCTCTTTTAGTAAGAAATAAGTTAATAATAAAATTATTATATTACATCCCTTAGTTGGCAACGTGGATTTTTGATTTGCTGAGAATCAATTTATCCAAAACGACCGTTGCCAACTAAGGGATTTAATTTTTATGATATGAAAGAATCTGAAAATAAAATTAGAGAAGCTGCTATAATGCAATGTGCAATTGAAAATATTATTCCTTCCGAAGAAAATATAAACTTTTATGTAAATGCTATTAAAATGAGTCTTAATGAAATTTCTTCTATGCCAGGGGTAGTAGGTCAAAAAAAAGCGATTAATTTGCTGGTTGATTTTAATGTAATGGTTAAAGCTCCAACGATGGAAGAAAGATTAAGAGATGCTGGTGCAGATGAATGGCTAAAAAGATATAATAGAAAACCCAAATAAGTTTTTGATTTAGAATAGCACTTTCCAACTTTTGTAAATGATATGAAAATGTCATTTGCGGAGCAAATTTGCTTTCTTTTACTAATTTGCCTGTGTTGGAAGCGAGGGAAATATTTATTAACTTCGCTTATATCACGTCGCCCACCAAACAAAATAGATAATGAATAAGCAAGAATATATTGAAATTGCCCGAAATAATCGAAAAAATAGAGAGTTTGGTTCTCATGAAATCTTGTCTGATTCAATTAAGGAGGACTATAAAGAATTATTTAAAAATAATAAAACGCCATTTTCAGATTGTATAATTGAAGTAGAGATTTTACACAATTATGGTGTGCCATCTTTCACAATCGGGGAAGTAAGGCTATTTAGAGGACATCAAGTTGATTTTAAAAACAAAACACTTGATGGATATGCAATGAACTATTTTTTATTTAAATCTATAAAAGTATGAAATATTACTACCTTAAAGAAGGTGATATAATTCAAGAAAATGATGAAGTCGAAATGTCAAATTCGATAAAAGATGGGCCAAAATGGCAGAAAACAAATTGCATAGGGCAAAAGGCTCCAAACCCTAATTATCCAGCACATAGAAGATATAGAAGAATCGTAGAATAAGCACTTTCCAACTTTAAGCTGGGCGATGGAGAAGTATTTTGACTTCAAAATTGCTCACCTTTACGCATAGCGACAGTTGGAACGGTGAGCCTTGAAAACTCCGCCGACCAACGGTCGCAAGACCAAATTTGAGAACCAATAGACAAAAATAAACTATGAGCCAAATATCCGCCGAAATGTCGAACGAGACTGTAAACATTGTTCCTGCTGTTAGAGTAAGATTTTCGCCTACTGATACAGATAAAACCTATGATGGAACTGTAATTGGGAAAACTCAATATTCTTATTTAGTTATTCCAGATGATAATTTGACTGGTACGGCCAGATGGAATAAAAGATGCTGTAATGTATTGCATTTGAAACCATAAAAACCTGCTTTTATCATGTCGAAAAGAATCAAGCACGTAGTAAATGTGCAAGACGTAATTAAACTGATGCCTCCGAGAATGCAGTCAGAAATTTTAGAATTGAGTGAAGAACTTAAACGACTAAGAAATGTGGCAAAAATTTGAACATTACCCAAAAGATTTAGAACATATTTTGGTTGATTATGGGAATGAAAAAGATAAAATCCCCAAAGTTGCTTTGAAAATATGGAAATACGATTTTTACATAAACGATGCAAAAGGAATGCCTGATGCAAAATGGTACAGTGTTGAAAATATAATTAATTCACGTAAATTATAAAAATATGA
>JACCDR012077903.1_pt1 | contig 12835 bp, 13 predicted proteins | sample 7446431 | NCBI WGS metagenome assembly JACCDR01 (sample SAMN15323443, study PRJNA562643) | freshwater metagenome | isolation source: river surface water | place: USA:Blue River Watershed | collected 2017-08-17
AATGATACCCCATACCAGCCCCAAAAGAACCAAGCTGACGAACACTAATGCCGAACCTATATCCTTAGCGCGGCCGGAGAGCTCATGTTTCTCAGAGCCTGTCCTGTCGACAACTGCCTCCACCGCTGAATTCGCCAACTCCGCCATCCACACCCAAAAAATGCTCGAAAGAAGCAAAATTAACTCTATGTGCGAGCTTGCCAACCAAAAAGCTAAAGGCGCCAACACTACCCCCAAAGCTACCTCCTGTCGAAACGCAGCTTCAAATTTCCAAGTTGCAGCCAAGCCTTTCATCGAATAGCCAAATGCATCAATGACACGTGCGATTCCTGTTTTGCCAGGTTTACTCATTCAAATTCTCCAATATTCATCCGCGAACTTACTGCTGTCACAGTTCGTTCATATGTTGGTCACCAAAAAGTCATATTAGGGTGATATTTCTAGCGCTCATGAAATTCCGCACCTTCGCACAGGGCGCAGAATAATGAATGGTTTTTAACGGCGAGTCCATCTTATGAAGATACTTTATGGTGTTCAAGGAACCGGGAACGGCCACGCAACGCGCGCCCGAATTATGGCAAAAGCTTTCGCAAAAAAAGGCGTTGAAGTTGACTGGGTATTTTCAGGTCGGCCAAGGGAAGATTTTTTTGATATGGAACCCTTTGGCGATTTTCAATGCTACCGCGGTTTGACCTTTGCGATTAAACACGGCCGCATTCAATACGTGAAAACTGGTTTGCAAGCCAATCTTTGGCAGCTTTATAAAGACATTAAAAAAATAAATGTCGAAGGCTACGACCTTATTATGAATGACTTTGAGCCTGTATCCGCTTGGGCGGCGAAACGGGCAGGTAAAAAAGTCATTAGCATTTCTCATCAAAATTCTTTCTTGCACGACATCCCCAAGAAAAACAATAATCTTGCTACTGATTGGTTTATGCGAAATTTCGCACCTTCCACATTGCCTATTGGTTTACATTGGCATCATTTCAATCAAAAAATTCTACCGCCCTTGATTGAACCATCTCATTATCCAAATGAATCTTTACATAAACATTATTTGGTGTATTTACCTTTCGCGGGCCTTGAAGATATTGTGCCGCAATTGCGCGCCTTTCCCGATTATGAATTTTTTATCTACCAAAATGTTCCTAAACCTGTTGACGATGGCCACATTCACATTCGCCCTTTTTCTCGTGAAGGATTTCAAAGAGATTTGCATCGTTGCGAAGGCGTTATTTGCAGCGCCGGCTTTGAATTGCCGAGTGAAGCGATTCAACTAGGGAAAAAACTATTGGTGCAACCCGTTGCCGGACAAATGGAGCAGGCATCCAATGCGTTAGCGTTAAGTCAACTGGGATATGGGTCTGCGACCCAAGTGCTCAGCGAAACTGCTATAGGCCGCTGGCTGCCGCTGATGAAACCGGCTCCAATCATTTACCCCGATGTTGCTACTGCTTTAGTAGATTGGATTTTAGCAACAGGTGGCGAAAATTTTGAAGATTTACAACGCTCGTTGTGGCGCGACACCCCGTCCAACGACGTGAATTTTTCCGGAGCGGTGCTGGGAAAATAATCTCAGCACCTATTGAATACCTCTAAAAATTCAGTCCAAATCCACCTGTTTTGAACGATTGATTTTTAGTGTGCTGCGAATACTTTTGCCATTCAAACGCTTTTGCTTCGCACCGTAACTCGGTTTTGTTGCAGTGCGCGGTTTTTGAATTTTTATGGCATTAACAACAATTTCTTGCAACCGCACTAGTGCGTCAGTGCGATTAAGTTCTTGAGTGCGATGGCGCTGAGCTTTAATAATCAACACGCCTTCACTTGAAATACGGCTGTCATCTAAGGCAAGTAATCTCGCTTTGCAAAATTCATTTAACGACGAACGATGGATATCGAAACGCAAATGTATCGCACTCGACACCTTATTGACATTTTGCCCACCGGCACCTTGAGCGCGCATCGCACTGAGTTCAATATCACTCAGTGGAATTTGCACGTGGTCATTGATAATCAACGACACAGAGCTATACCTGTGAACAGGTTTGAATTAGCTCGGCAGAGCCATGCTCATCAACCACCACGGGTTGCGCGCGGCCATCAAACAGCATTTGCTGAGATCGCCAACGCACAATGACCGCACCCAAGAATAATCCCGCGAAAGCAAGCAAGGTTGTAAATCCTTCACTCAATTGAACATGATGTGCGGCTAGAGTGAACAGAATCATGCTCGCAAGAGGTAGCAAATAAATTAATAGCGAGCCTTTGACAATAATGTCTTCAGGAATTCCTATGGTCACTTTCTGCCCAACCCGATAATTCCCGCAGGAACGCCCATCGAGCAAAACCCACAAACGCGAAGATTGAGCCCCCATGGTCGCCAAGAGGCTATGGCCGCAGCCTTTTTGCGCGTGACACGAACCGCACACAGAACCTTGAATAGTTTCCACCCAAAGACCTTGGGTTTCTACGGCGACAACTTGGCCAGTTTCAAGAATCATATTCGGCAAGGTCATCAACTTTGCGGCTTCCGCAGAATATTCTGCGCAATCTTGGAGGCTGCTGCGAGAGGAATTTCACCCACAACACTGACGCGGTATACAATTTTATCGGCTACTAAGCGGTGCATGTAAGCGAGCGTCGCCCCGCGTCGGCCAACACCTTCCGGTACAAAACTGGAAGTCGGCTCAACAAAAACACTGAAGGTCGTCAATCCGTCGGTATACATCAGCATAGTTTGACCATTAGCTAACTGGCGCTGCCCAGCGAATAGAAAACCACTGGGTACCCAACTCAATAACCACTCGGCCGGATCGGTCATTTCTGTCGGATTACAGGGCGTCGCTTCTGCAAGCGCCTTGTGCTGATGGGTAGAGCTATTCAAGTGAAATTGGCTAGCATCCGGAATCAACTCAAAGGTGACAAATTGATATCGCTCCAAAGGATGGGCATTTTCGTCAATCAACCAAGATTTAAGTACCAGCCCGGTCTCTTCGTCAATACTCAAGAAATAACCATAGCGGTAAATATCCTTAGGTATAACTTGTAAAACTCGGGCTAAGCGGCCTGCAATGCGTTCTTGGCTGCGAATTTCAAATTGATAAAGTTCATCTAGCTTGACCAACGCCTTACCCATTTGGGGAAAACCGTTGCCCCTCAACTTATCACCCATCGCCAGACAGTCAACCGGCTGGCCATCGCGAGCGATTAGACGCTCCGGGCCATTTAAAAAAAGAAAGCGTTCATGTTCGCTACCGTTTTCAATCCAGTGCTCGACCTTGAAGCTCTTTAATTCAATACTCGTTTGATTTTGATAGGTAAAAGCACCGCGGTAATTCATTTGCGGAGCGTTTTGAGACATTTTGCTCAACAAGGCTTGAACGCTCAACGGTGGGGCAGCTTCCTTTGTTGATATAGATTCTTTGACGGGCTCGGCATTATTCACCGATTGGGGTTCATTAGGCAGCGCAGGCAATGAGCTATAAACTTGCACCTGCGCATGCGCAGGTGTCGCTATCGACAGTAATACTGCAGATAACCACACAGAAATCTCAGACATATTCTATTCTTCATCAGTAATAACTACGCGCGCATAAGGCAATACACCCTGCCCTGAATTCATTGCCGCGTTGTCGGAGTGGGCGCGAATCATTTGATTAACATAGCGAGTGACTTCCTCATCCGTCCCCCCAGAATTGGGTTGAAGTGGCTGAAACATCACACGGCGGCTTTCTTGTGGGCGAGTTTCATAACCCGTTTGGGCGGCAACGGTCCGAGTATTAATAACGGGGCTGTTAATTCCAGAAGGCAAAGTTACCAGTGGTTGCTCAGTAACGGGAGCAGTCGAATTGATTGTTGCCACCCTGCTGTCCACTAGCGGCTGGGTGCCGGTAAACTGTTGACTTGCCATGATGACTAGCCCCGCCACAGAAGCAACCATAGCCATACGACCAAGCTGATAGCGCCAGCTCGTGTGTGCCTGAGCCGCTTGGCCGCCAGATGAAACCAAGACTTGCCCTTGCTGGATTGGCTTATTGGCTGATTTCAATGACTCTTCAAATTGCGCCTCTTCTTCAGCGATAGCTGCACTCACTTTTGCAGCAAAATCAGGTAGCGCCATTTTAGGTAGCGCAACGGCATCAGTCTCGCCGCGCAAAACTGCGCCAACTAACTGATCTCGAGACCAAGTGTTCTTAACAGCAAGATCCAGTTCGCTGGCTTTTAAGACTCGCTGCAACTCCAACTCTGAGGCTTGATTGTCCATTAAAGCAGACAAAGATTCGGCGAGGACGTGCGATGAATTTTGCTCACTCATTGAGAGATACCTGTCAACTGAAAAAATGTTTTGCTAACTGAAAAAGCGCTTAACAACCTTAGGCCTAGGGACAAACAGCAACAACCCCTAAGACCCAAAAAACCTTTTACATCTATTGCTTAGTACGACCAAAGCACAAACAAAAGGTTCAGCTTTAGTTCATATTTCTTGTGTCGCAGCTAAAAACAGAGAGCAATCGTCTTAAAAACTATCATCAATGGGTTACTCGATTAAAGGTTGAATTTTTTTATCTATGGCTTCGCGTGCGCGAAAAATACGCGAGCGGACGGTGCCTATTGGGCAGCCCATTACCTCGGCAATCTCTTCATAGCTCAAACCTTCAATCTCACGCAGAGTAACCGCCGTACGCAAATCCTCAGGCAAATCGCGAAACGCTTGATCGATAACACCTTGCAACTCGTCACGTAATAAATTGCGCTCAGGCGTATTCATTTCATGCATAGCGTCATTGCCGGCATAAAACTCAGCGTCTTCCACTTCCAAATCGCTGGCGGGAGGACGGCGATTACGTGCGACTAAATAATTTTTCGCCGTATTGATGGCGATGCGATACATCCAAGTGTAAAACGCACTGTCACCACGGAAATTAGGTAAAGCACGGTAAGCCTTTACAAAAGCATCCTGCGCGACATCCTGGACCTCAGCATGGTCGCGCACAAAGCGGCTAATCACCGCAAAAATTTTGTGCTGGTATTTGATAACTAGCAAATCAAACGCGCGTTTGTCCCCTCTTTGAACACGTTCCACGAGTTGTTGATCGACATCATTTTCTATATCAGGCGCGACTTGCGCTGTCATTATGAAACCCCCAAGTGTCTTAGCACCTAAAATTAGCCAAGACAAAAATTCAGCATTTTAACAAGTATGCTGATAAGTATTTAACGGCATGCGACGTGAGTATTTGTTATTACTGCTTTGAGCGCAATTGACCGACACTACCGCAAATAGTTCCGCCAATGGTGGCCGCCGCTAACGAGTTTAGGCGACTAATGGCATGACCAACCCCTCTAGCTTGTATATACTGCGCTTAGTTTACGACGTTGTTCCCCATATTGCTGCAGAAAACTTATGACTCGACCCTATTCTCACGATGTATTGGTTATTGGCTCAGGCGCAGCCGGCCTGACTTTGGCATTGAGCCTCGCCAAACAAGCCAAAGTTGCCGTACTGAGTAAAAATGCACTACATCAAGGTTCTACTTGGTTCGCTCAAGGTGGAATCGCCGCTGTGCTAGACGATCAAGATTCCATTTCTGCCCATGTTGCAGATACCTTGGTAGCCGGCGCCGGACTTTGCCATGAAGACGCCGTGCGTTTTACCGTAGAGAATAGTAAATCCGCTATAGAATGGTTAATTGAACAAGGTGTCAGCTTTACTCGCGACGGTGAGACAAAAGATTATCACCTCACCCAAGAAGGCGGTCACAGTCACAGGCGCATAATCCACAGCGCTGATGCAACTGGTCGCGCCGTTCACAGTACGCTCATAGATCAAGTTAAACAGCAAGCCAATATCGATCTGTTTGAAGACCATATCGCCGTCAACTTAATTACGCAAGCGGATGCGGACTCACGCAAAATTCGTTGCACCGGCGCCTATGTGTTGAATATTTCCACAGAGCAAATTCATTTATTCCAAGCGAAAGTGGTAGTGCTAGCAACCGGCGGCGCCAGTAAAGTGTACCTCTATACTACCAACCTCGACGGTGCCAGTGGCGACGGTATAGCTATGGCTTGGCGCGCGGGTTGTCGTATTGCCAATATGGAATTCAACCAATTTCATCCCACCTGTTTGTACCATGCATCCACAAAGAATTTTTTGGTCAGTGAAGCCTTACGCGGAGAAGGTGCAGTGCTACGCCTGCCCAATGGCGGCCGCTTCATGCATCGCTTTGATGACCGCTTGGAGCTGGCGCCGCGAGACATAGTCGCCCGCGCTATAGACCACGAAATGAAACGTTTAGGTTGCGATTGTTTATATTTGGATATTAGCCACAAACCAGCTGAGTTTATCCGCGAGCATTTCCCTACAGTGTATAGCCGATGCTTGGAGTTAGGCATTGATATCACCCAAGAGCCCATTCCCATAGTGCCTGCGGCTCATTACACCTGTGGCGGAATCGTGGTGGATCATCAAGGCCAAACTGACTTAAAAAATCTCTATGCGATTGGTGAAACCTCGTTTACGGGTTTACACGGAGCCAATCGCTTAGCCAGTAATTCATTGTTAGAGTGCGTAGTCTATGCACAATCTGCGGGCCAACAAATATTAGCCTCTTTGCCGAATATTAATGAACCGGAACACTCGCGAGATTGGGACGATAGCCGTGTCACTGATTCCGATGAAGATGTAGTGATTTCGCACAACTGGGATGAGTTACGTCGTTTTATGTGGGATTACGTGGGCATAGTGCGTACACAAAAACGTTTGCAACGCGCTTCACATCGCATTGAATTGCTAAAAAAGGAAATTGCTGAGTATTACAACAATTATAAAATCAGCAGCGATTTAATTGAGTTGCGTAATCTATCTACAGTTGCAGAACTTATTATTCGCTCCGCACTGGAGCGTAAAGAAAGTCGCGGCTTGCATTATTCGTTGGATTTCCCCGAAAAATCCTCCATCGCTCGCGACACCATTCTCGTTCCAGCAAACTTTGCCGCACAAGACGTTGTAGTGAGCAAAGAACAGTAATGCAAAAGCACAGTGGGCTTACTGGGCTATTACCACTCGGTTACGCCCCAGCAATTTAGCCTGATACACGGCTTTGTCCGCACGTGAAAACCATTCATCTTTTGTTTCGCCCGGATGTAACTGGGCGCAACCAAAAGACGCGGTAATGTTTAACCCTGAAGAAAAAATCTGCTGCTCAATTTGAACACGCATTTTCTCCGCAACCATCTGCGCCTCTGCCAGCGACGTATTGCGCGTTAAAACAACAAACTCCTCACCACCGAACCGAAATACTCTATCCATCTTGCGAATATTTATGCGCAGTAAATTGGCGACTTCGATAAGTACATGGTCACCGGCACTATGGCCAAATTTATCGTTAATGCGCTTAAAAAAATCCAAGTCGAGCTCTATGATCGATGCCGAAATCTGCATGCGCTCGTAATCTTCTATGCAAGACATTAAATCTTCGTCCATGGCGCGGCGGTTGCCAACTTTCGTTAGAGGATCTTGCACTGCAAGACTTTGTAGCTGTTTGTATTGTTTTGCAGCAAGCACAGCAAAGACATAGGCGATGCAGCTCGAAAAAAACAACGATGCCAACATCGACCATGCATCAACGAGCTTCTCCATGCCCATGGCGATGGGCGAGACTGCGATAATAGCAATAACACTCAACGCTAAGGCGAAGACAGGCCCTAATAGAAAAAAATTAATAAAAATTGCGGGGAAAACCCAGAATATGAACACATACCCGCTAACATAAGCAACAGTCACAGCAAAAGAAGAAAAGAAGAGCGCGGACAGCAGCGCAGGAACGCGAATTTCATGCTTAAAGAAGAAAATGACTGCACAAACAACAACTGAAATGATGAGCAGCGCATCTATGGCAGCGTTGAGGTAATCCGCGTGTAAAAACCGATAAACAGCAAAAGGCCCGATAACCAACAGTGTAATAACGGCAAAGACGACTGCCATTTTACGCTTAAATCCTTTGACTAGATTCATAGCAAGGCTGATCTCGACAATGATATGTCCGTAAAATTTAGGTGTTTGCTTTTCCCTTGGATACATTATTAGGGTCTGTTGAAAAATATTATTCTACAAGCCGTCCATTCCGAGTAGCGAAACGACAAGGATATTTATAATCATTTTGATTTTATTGCCAAGACCTGTTGCAGTTTATGAAACAAAAAGAAGCCAAGCATACCACCCTGACTCAAAGGCATCACAACAAACAACATTCGATCAGATTGTAACGATTAACAGCATTTAAAAGCAAATTAGTTGATGCGCCCACGTAAACGCAACCAAACCTTCAGCCGACGCCATTCATCTGGGCCAACTGAATCTGATAAAACAGTCATGAGATATTTTTTATTTGTGGACACTTCTTCAAAAGGCATAATGATTATCCACGACCAGAGCACAATAGCATTAACTGGAGCGAGGCGAATCTCAGCCTGAGCGGTGAGCAAGCACCAACTATCTTGACGATAAATTAAGTTGACGGGGCGCTCAGATAGATTCCGCCGAGCGCAGTACATTAAGCGTACAACGACAAACACCCCTAGCAACCATAGGCAAGGCCAATAAAAGGCAGTCAAAAAAAATGGCAGCAAGGCAAGCGTATAGCAAAATAAAAACCCAAAGAAAATGAAAAGTTCAAAACGCCATAGATAACGCGAGGGCGTTATCTTGATCGAAAACCTGTCTTGCAGAGCCTCTAGGGAATCTGCCGACTGCAAGTAGGTGAACTGCGCTAAAATATTGTGTGAACTACTCTTTTGCGCGTTATTCGGTGCGCATTCCGGTGTTGTCTCTGACAATGCTGACAATCCTTTTCAAGTCGACATCTTCAGGATCTTCTCTACGTAAAAACCACGCAAACATATCCTGATCCTCACACGCCAACAAAGCCCAGTAACGCTCTTTGTCTTCCTGCACTAAATTGGGGTACACATTTTCCAAGAAGGGGAGCAACACTAAATCCAGCTCTAACATGCCGCGACGGCTACCCCAAAATAATCGATTAATTTCCACGCAAAGCACCTTCAAGAACGCGACAGTGGCCGAGATTATACAACAGATTGATTAATTTCATCGTGCTACAATTGCACCATTCCTTACTCATTTTGAGCCTTCACCATGTCTGATTGGATTGAATTTTTAACCCGTAAAAATGCCCTTGGCCCAATTCTTAGTGCACCTGAGTCTGTGCCATGTGTATCGCCTTCACAAACGCTGATAGTCCCTCTGGTTCACCAAGGATTACTTAGCATTCAAGGGCCAGATGCCGTTAAATTTTTACAAGGCCAACTCACTTGTGATCTTCGCGAGCTCGCCGAGCCGGTTACGCGCTTAGGTGCGCAATGTAATCTTAAAGGACGGATGTTACTGGCCTTTCGGGCATTGCAAGCCAACGCAGAACAAGTGTACCTAAGAGTGCACACTGAACTTGTTAGTAGCGGCTTGGCGAACTTGGGGAAATACGCGGTTTTTTCTAAAGTAAAACTATCTGATGCAAGCCCCTCCTTCAGAGCTGTCGGCGTTGTTGGGGCTCAGGCACAAGCACTGATCAAACGTACGTTTGCCCTTGAACTCACACAAGACGACCAATGGGCCGCACAGCGCGGACATCTGATCATCCGCCTAAGCCAAGACCGCTACGAATGTTGGCTGGATTCGGCTGAGGCAGAATCCATTTGGGATCAACTAAGTGACCAAAGCCGTGTCGCAGACCAGAACTACTGGAAGCTGCTGAACATTCAAGCTGGACTCGGCGACATTTCATCGGTAACGGTGGATAAGTTCACGCCTCAAGGCCTCAACTTCCAACTGATAAATGGGATTAACTTTCGCAAGGGTTGTTATACGGGGCAAGAAATCATCGCGCGCCTGCATTATCGCGGCACCTTAAAACGCCATATGTTTCGCTTCGAATTCAACCATAATGGCGAGCCTCTACCGATTCCGGGTTCAGATCTGGTGGATGCAACCGGCAAAAATATCGGTGAACTTGTGCTGGCAGCCTATAAAAGTGCCAACAGAGGCGAGCTCTTAGCAAACCTTATTGATAGCGCGGTCGAGGATGCCCATCTTGTAAATATCCCGCAAAAACTCCGACCACTTGAGCTACCCTATGCTATACCTACTGCAAGCGAGACGGAGTAAGCAGTCAATCTAATTGACAGATTTCAACATGGTTGGTAGCTGCTCCTGAAAATAGATAACTATCTGAAAAGAGCAGGTATTTCATGAGTCAAATTGCCGAGCGCGTCCGCCAAGACATTATTACCGCCATAAAAACTGACCAACTTGTGCTACCAACGCTTCCGGAGGTAGCACTTAAAGTGCGGGAAGTCGCTGACGACCCTCGGGCAGACATCGACAAATTGGCTAATGTTATAGGTGGCGACGCAGCCCTAAGTGCGCGAATTATTCGGGTTGCTAACAGCCCCCTCCTCCGCGCCTCCCGCGCTATCGAAGACTTGAAAACCGCACTTATGCGCCTTGGTATTTCATACACCTGTAACATCGCTACTGGGCTAGCCATGGAACAGATGTTCCAAGCGACTAGCGATTTGATTGATATGCGCATGCGGGAAGTCTGGAGTCGCTCAAGCGAGGTTGCAGGCATCAGCCATGTGCTCTGTAAACATTACACTAAATTGCGGCCAGACCAAGCAACACTGGCCGGTCTGGTGCACAAGATCGGGGTGCTACCTATTCTCACCTACGCCGAAGATCACCACTCTTTGCTGAGTGATAGCCTAACCTTAGATACAGTCATTGATCGTTTACACGCGCCTATCGGCGACTTGATTTTACGAACTTGGGGATTCCCGACTGAAATCGCGATGATTCCTTCTCAACACATTGATTTTAGCCGTCAAATTCCTAAAGCAGACTACGCAGATATAGTGACTGTCGCCATGCTGCAAAGCCATGCCGGTTCAAAATCTGCCATGGCAGATGTCGATTGCACCAAGGTGACTGCGTTCGAGCGCCTTGGCTTAGACCCTGATATACATGTTGCCGAATCCGAGGAGCTTTCCGCCGATATGGAAGCGGCTATGTCATTGTTGTTGTAATAGTTTTTCCGAAAGATCAACTCTTAGAGGCTTAGGCTTTTTGCAATTTAAAAGACTTGAGCCTTGGTGACTCACAGGAATATGCATTGCACATCCCCGTGAACCACCTCAGGCTGATTAATCCGCGACGATTTTTCGATTCCCATTAGGCGCCCCATGGCAACCGCTACAGGCGCCGTTAGTCACAACACCTGGCATAGTATGCACTCCGCCATTAGCGCCCACGACTACTGCGTTAGCCCCATCTACAGTGGCTGGGCCACCGGCGACTTTTAACTGACTGATTGCCTGCGATGTATAAAAGTTTCCGCTGCCATCGGTAGCCATTGAAACAATAACCGAATTCGTATTTACCGCATATAATCGCACAGTCGCATTCGTTTGAGCGGTTCCATTGGACTTATAGACGGTTCCCGATACAGTGAAAACTCCATTAGCGGCGGCGGCACCACCCGCTATATGGCAGCTCATACAATCCTTGCCCGCATTGTGAGTTATTTTTTGACTCACCTTGCTACTTGATGCTGCCGCACTGCTACCCGTACTCGCCTTACTACTTGCCGTACTGGAGCCTGTACTCGTCTTGCTACTTGATGTTGCCGTGCTGGTGCCTGTACTGTTGGACGGAGTGCCTCCACTCGGGGTGTCACTGCCACCACCGCAAGCGCTTAGTATTGCTACATAAATAAATAACAACCAAAAACTGTTACGCATATATTCACCAAAAAATGATTGGGGGAACGGAGAATCCGTTGATGTTTACCCCACTGGTGCCAATCTCAACAGACTCTTGCGTAATCAGTCTAGACTATGGATTTCATTGTCACTAAATTCCATTTTCATCAGTTAATGAAGGGCTACTCTAAAAAACGTAATAACTTCTTTTGAATGTCCGTGTTATCCATCGCTCCCGCGAAAAGGCTTTTGTTTTTTCCGTAACTAAAAATTTGCACGTCTTCGCCCGTATGCCCGCCGGTGGTCCACCCCGTGGAACTGTAATTATTGATGTAGGTAAGTGCCAATTTTTTTACCTCATCATTGAGATTTTTAATGTGGCTGTTCAGCAACGTTTGCATAGCTTGGGACTCGTCCGCTGTAAGGGTGATACTCGTCAATTGCTGCCACAGATTTTGCCAATTAGTTTTATCGCTAATTAATTTTTCGGCAATCACCGGCGCCGTAGCTTTCACATTGATAATAACATCTGGCTTCCACGAATACTGGCCATTAGCCCCCAAGGTTAGGCCGCCCGTGGAGTGATCAGCAGTCGCGACGAATATCGTATTGGGATGTCTATCAATAAATTCCTTAATGAGTTTTATAGTTTCTTCCATATCCCGCATTTCTGCCATTGCGCAGGCGATATCATTGGCGTGTCCACACCAGTCGATTTGACTAGCCTCTAACATCAAAAAGAACGGCTTTTTTTGCAGTAATTCCAGTGATTTTTCGGTGAGTTCTTTTAGGCGAAGTGGATGATCGCTGTCCAACGCAGAGGTGAGGCCTTTGGCTGCAAATAAACCAATTGCGGGCAATTTTTTAATGGCGGAAACTTGGTTCAAGTTATCAATAGACTCATAACCCAAGGCTGCAAATTCATTGGGTATGTTGCGGTCGGCACGCAAAAAATAGTCTCGCCCACCACCAAATAAAATATCCACCTTAGGCTTTTTATTAATTCGCTCATCAATATATTGGTCCGCAATATCATTTAAGCTACGACGCG
>JACCDR012109493.1_pt1 | contig 12835 bp, 16 predicted proteins | sample 7446431 | NCBI WGS metagenome assembly JACCDR01 (sample SAMN15323443, study PRJNA562643) | freshwater metagenome | isolation source: river surface water | place: USA:Blue River Watershed | collected 2017-08-17
AGCGCGCGGTCGCACCAGCAACCGTCGACCGGGTCGAACGACGCCGCGTTCGGCGCGCAATCGGCGATGCACCGGGCCGCGCCGTCACGCGCCGCGCGCGTCCGTTCGCGGTCGCGCTCGCCGACCTTCCAGATTGCGCCCATGCCGCCGATCGCGAACGCGAGCATCAGCGCGACGATCAGCGCCTCGACGAGCGACAGGTTGCCCCTCACGTGCCGCGCACCCGGTCGGCGCCGACGCCGGGGCTCGTCCGCGGCCCGACCGCCAGCGCCACGCCGTTCGCACACGGCTTCTGCAGCACGGTCCAGATTTCGTTCAGCGCGGCCTCGGTCCGGTCATCGCGCGCCAGCTTCGCAGCGCCCGCCTCGGCGCCGAGGTGCACGTTCCCGTCCGGGTCGATGAACACGCGCCACTGACCAGCGGTGTACAGGCCGCCCGTCCCGGCGTCGCCGCCGCGCGGCCGGTGGTCCGGGTGCTGGACGCAGATCACCACCGTCCCCTCGCGCGATCCGCTCGGCGCGAGCGCGATAGCTTCGGCGCCGGCCGGGGGGACGAACGACACGCCGTACGGCTGGAAGTGTTCGACGTCGTCCTCGGGGTCGTCCGCGAGGACGGTCACCTGCAGGCGCTGCGTCTTGAGCGTGTCGTTTACCAGCTCGACGACGGCGCGCGCGACCAGGGCGTCGACGCGCAGGCGCACCTGACGCAGATCATCGATGATGCGGTCCAGGATGTTCATGGCTTCGTGTAGAACCCGCGCTTGCGGCCCTTCTCGACGGCCGCGCGATTTTTGCCGACGTCGAACGCGATGGGCGGCACGAGCTCAAGCTCGGTTTCCTCCGCATCGCCCTCGCCGAACCGCATACGCACGACCGACGTCAGCATCGTCTCGCGCAGGTCGAGCGCCGGGTTGTCAAGGTCGACCAGCATGTTCGGTCGCCACGGCGTCCCCTCGGCCGTCGTGAGCCCCAGCAGCACGCACCGCACCGTGTGCCCCTGCCCGATGCGCTGGTTTCGTGCGACCTCGGCGCGCGTCACCAGGTCGCCCTGCCCGCGCGCTTCCACCTGGATGAGCAGCGGCCGGTAGCGGGTGATCTCCGGGTCGGTCACCGACGACTTGAGCTGCGACGCGGCGCGCCCGTGCCGGTCGTCGGTGCCGCGCACCTGCCCGCGGAACACGTACTCGGAATAGCGCGAGTACCACGAGTCGCTGCGCGCGGTGCGAAGCAGCGGATACTGACCGCGCACCAGCCGCGTCGCGGTGCGGGTGGCGCCGGCGCGGCCGAGCACCAGCTCCCCGCCGACGGCGTACGGGTAGAGCCCGCGCGGCTGCGCGGCGCGCAGGATGACGTCGGCGCACGTTTCGCCCTGCTGCACGCTGAACACGGGGAACGGTTCGCCCACGTCCGACTCGGCGCGCACGACGATCCCGAACGGCTTGGCGACCGCCTGCGCGATGCCGAGCGCGGTCTGGCGGCCGAACGACTGCTTCACGGCCGAACAGTCGACCAGGTCCGCGGTGGCCGACCGACCCGCGACGCGCAGACGCAGGTCTTCGGCGGCGTCTTCGTCGTCGGTGGTGTCGACGTGGCCGCGGATGACGTCGTGCCCGTCGATGCGCACCGCGACCGCGTCGCCCGGGTACAGCGCCCGGTCGGCGACGCGCTTGCCGCCGGCGACGTATTCGAGTTCAAAGCTGTTCGCCAGCTCCGACATCGTCAGCTGCAGCGATCCGCGCTGCCACCCGCTGTACCGCACGCCGGCGACCGACACTTCGACGGTCATTCGCCGCGCCCGCAGTGCCGGCACGTCGACCCGCCGTCGATCGTGCGCTGCTGCTCGATGGTCTCGAGGCGTTCGATGTCGTCGAGGAGCGCGAGCACGTCGTCGCGCCGCAGCTCCACCGTCATCGCCGGCTTGGTCCACGCCACGCGCTTGCGCAGTGCCTGCCGCTCGGCCTTGGAGAGGATCCGCGTCATGGATGACCCTTGGACAGCCATTCACGCAGCGCGACGACGCACGCATGACATAACTCGAGGCGATACGACGGCGTCGCGTCGCGAAGGCGGTAGTGCTTGCCCGCACCCATCTGCATGAGCATCACGCACTCTTCGGGCGCAGTGGGCGCGGCGCAGCGATCGCAATGCACCTGTTCCGAGATGGTCATGGCCGCAGCACCTCCACGCGGCCGCGCACGAACAGCGGCTCGGCCAGCCGATTGCGCGCGATGATGTCTTCGGCCTGGTTCGGGTCGCCGTACAGCACGTGCGCGAGGAGCAGCGCCGGCACTTCGCGCCGCAGCTCCGCGGTGACGGTCTCGGGCAGCTTCGACGCAGTCTCGAACACGTGCGCCGCCAGCGCCGCGCGCAGGTCGTCGAGTGCGGCGAACACGTCGTCGCCGGGCTCGGTCTTCTGCAGCGCGTCGATGTCCCGGATGGTCCGCTCCATCGCGCCGACCGCGAACGTCGCGCTATCGAACTCCGCGTCGGCGTACGCGGCCGACGCCGCGGCGACGCTCGACGCGCGCACGAGCTGCGCGGTCGCGAGGCGCACGTCTTCGGCGCGCCGCTCCTGCGACCCCTTCGGGTTGCGATCGAACGGGTCGCCGAACCCGCGGAACGCGGTGGTGATGCGGTCGACCAGGCGCGCGGCGCGCCCGCGCCCGAACGCGGTGGTGGTGACCAGGGCCGGGATGCCGGCCAGGCGCTCGACGCCGCCGACGACGGTCTGCGGGATGCTGTACGCGGTGAACACCAGGTCGAGAAACGTGGTGGCGAACAGGGACGGCGTCGACATCAGGGTGATGGCGCCGGCGTCGAACGCGTCGAGGTCGCGCGAGATGTTCGCAACCGGTGCGACCACCGAGGCCGTGAAGCGGTTCGCGCGCCGCATCGCCGCGGTGCCGGCGCCGATCAGCGACGACGCGCGGTCGAGCTGCGTGCGCGTGAACCCCCGGTTCGTAACCCGCTCGGTCGCGTCCGCGACGGCCGCGCGGCCGACCCGCTGCGCCGCGACCTTGACCTGCGCCGCCGTGTCTGGCGCGCCGCGCAGGCCCGTCGACTCCAGCGGCTCGAGGTACGCCGTGAAACGCACCAGGCAGTACCCGCGCTCGTCCTTCTGCTCGCTCGTCTGCGGCCCGCGGGTGATGCGCGCGGTCCGCGTGCCCCGCGTCGGTAGCACCAGCGGACCGGTGCCGCCCTCGCGCAGTTTCGCCTCCAGCACATCGCGCAGCAGGTCGTAGTCGTCGCCGAACACGAACGCGGTGACGTCCACCTCGTCCGGCTCTTCGTTCAAGTCGACGGGGACGATGCCGCCGGGACCACCGCCCGCAAGACGCTTGAGCGACACGCGGCGGCCTCCGGCGCTGTTCGTCGACTCGACCCAGAACCGCGCGCCCTTGAACGACGCCGGCACCATGCGTTCGCGAAAGCTCATCGGTAGCGCTCCAGCATGTTGCGCGGCATCGGCCCGCGGTCGCGCAGGATAGCGGCCACGTCGCGCATTGCGTCTTCGTTTTCTTTCAGCGCCTTGACCAGCGTTTGCGTCTGGTCCTTCGTCGCCTCGACGATCGCGTTCTTGCCGAGCTGCGGCGGGGGCGCCGTGTAGTCGGTGGGCGCGGCAGGGAGCGTGCCCTGCGGGCCGGTCGTGAACAGGCCAAGGCTTTCGTCGACCGTCCGCGAGTTCACGGTGCCGACCGTCGGCGACAGGATGTTTTCTTCCGCCATGCGCTGCATGCGCGGCGTGCGCAGACGACGCATCATCGACTCGTACGAATCCTCGGGGAACATGCCGGCGTAGTTCGCGGGGATGCGCGGCGCGGCGGCCTGCCGGCGCTGCTTGTCGATCATGGCGTTCAGCTCGTAGACGCTGGTTCGCGACGCGCCCATCTTAACCGCGCGCCGCACGCTATCGGGCATCGCGTCCGTTCGACCGCGGCGGATGACGTGCCCGGTGCCCGAGTGCAGGATCCAGCCGCCCGCCATGTGCTGCGCCTGCGGGTCGGACAGCGCGCCTTCGCCGCCGCCGCGCGTCCCCGCGGTCGCCGGCGAATCGGCCCCCGACCCGCGCCCCAGTAGCTTGCTGATTTTGTCCGACAGGTTGAACGCGTTCTCGGCCCACGTACCGAGCGCAACGCCGGCCGCGGCCGCGGCGCCGACCAGGCCGAAGCGGCCCAGCATCGACCCCGACAGCGTGGCAAACGCCTTCTGTGCGTAGGCGCTCGCGGACGTGAACGCGGACATCGTCGTCAGCACGCCCGACAGGCCCGCGCTGATGCCGCCGAGGCCCGCGACCACTTCAAGCGTCGCCTTGGAAAAGCGCGGGTTCGTCGTCACGAACTTCTGCATCGCGCCGGCCAGGCCCTCGACCGCACTCGCGCCCGCGTGCACCGTCGGCGCCAGCACTTCGCCGACCGAAGTCTTGAGCCCCGACACCGCACCCGACGCGCGTTCCATCGCGCCGTCGAGGTTGTCGGTCATGATGTTCGCCATGCGCTCGTTGGTGCCCGCGGCGTGCTTCAGCAGCGCGTCGGCCTTCGCGGTGACGCCCTCGGTGCTGGTGTCCATCGACGCCTGGATCGCCACCGACGCCGCGGTCTGCGCTTCCATGCCGAAAATCTGCGACATCAGCTTCATGCGGCGTTCGTTCGGCAGCTTCTCGGCCGCCGCGCCGATGCGCGCGAGTGCCTGCTCGGGGTGACCCGACGCGACCGCGCGCTGCAGGTCGCGCACCTGCCGCGTCGTGAACCCGAGCTGGCCGAGCGCGCGACTGGCCTCGCGCGACGGGTCGAGCAAGCGCGTCAGCACTGCGCGCATCCCGACGCCGGTAGACGACGCCTCAAGCCCGGCGTCTTTCAGCTTGCCGAGGAACGCCGACGTGAGCTCCAGCGACATGCCGGCCTGGTGCGCGACCGGGCCGACGTACGCGAGGGCCGTCCCCATGTCGCGCAGGGTCATGTCGGACGCGGCCGCGGACGCGGTCAGGACATCGACGGCGCGACCGGCATCGGACGCCTGCATGCCCATCTGCGTCATCGTGTGGCCGACGATCGCGGCGGTGTCCGCGATGCTCATCGTGTTGGCCTGCGCGGCGGCCAGCGTGACGGGCGTCATCGCGATGATCTGTTCGACCGTGCGCCCGGCCTGCGCATAGATACCCTGCGCCTCGGCCACCTGCTGCGCGCTGAACGCGGTGGCCGCGCCGAGGTCAAGCGCTTGCTGCTTCAGCACCTCGTACCCAGCCGACCCTTTCATCTGGTCGGACAGGGCGGCCACGTTCGACATCGCCTTCTCGAACGACCGGAACTCTTCGACGGCGCCGGACATCGGCCCCGTCACGTACGACGAAAAGCGGCCCATCGCCTCGGCGGCTTGGTTCAGGTCCGCGGCGAAGGCCATGGAGGCCTTCAGGCGCTTGCCGACCGCTTCGACGTCGCGCGAGCGCGCTTCGATGCCGCGCAGGCCATCCTGAAACTGACGCAGCGGTCCGGTGAACGCGTCCAGAACCCGGATGGCGATGGTGCTGGTGATGTCAGCCATGCGTGGGCTCCTCCTCGAGCGATTCGACCCACCAGGACAGGTCCACCAGCGTCAGGTCGAGCAGCGCGTCCGGCGACCAGCCGAACGCACGCCCTACGCGGACGAGGTGGTATCGCCACCCGGCTGGGATTTTCCCAGGCACAAGAACACCACATTCGCGACCTGGCGCGACGTCCACGCGGGCAGCGCGTCGACGATGCCGGCGGGCTCGACCACCTCGGCGGCGAACGCGATGAGGTCGCCGACCGTCGCTCCGTCGTGCAGCGACCACGCGGCCTTGCGCATGTGGCGCCCGGTCAGCGCGGGGATGAACGCGCGGCTGTGCGTGTCGGTCTTGCCGTTGACGTCGGTCACCGTCACCGGGTGTTTGAAACGGATGACGGCCGAGCCGTCGCGATTCGACTCGACCGTGTACAGCTCCTCGTCCGCCGGCTTCGCCGCGTCGGTCATGCGTTCACTCGGATGCGGGGTCGCCCATGATCGTCACCTCGACTTCGCCCCCGTTCAGCTCGCCGATGGTGGCCACCGCCGCGTTCGCGATGGTGTACACGTGGTCGCTGTCAGTCTGGAACACGGCGGTCCCGTTCTTCCACTTTCGGAGGGCGATGAGGTCCGTGTCGGACGCGTGAACGATGGTCCCCTTGATGGCCGCGGGCGTGGACCGCTCGCGGAAATAGGCCTGGTCCTGGTCGGTGACATCGAACTGTCGCTCGATGCCGCCGATCTGCAGCGTCGCGCCGGGCTTGGTCCGGAGCGAATCGCTGTCGAGCTTGATGGTGACGCGGCCGGTAACCTGCATGTTGATCCCCCGTCAGATCTGGAAGCTGACCTTGAACGCCAGCGTCACGAGGCCCTGGATGAACCGCGGCGCGGCGTGCACGTTCATCCGCTCGACGTCCGACGTCGGCATCTCGACGACGAGGTCGCGCGCGAACCCCTCCTCGTCCTTCGACAGGCCCGCGCGCACGCGCTGCTTGTAGTGCGCGATGACTTCGCCGCGCATCATCTTCAGCGTCGTGACCGGCACGCAAGGGTCGACGACGGTCCCGTCGGGCGCGACCAGGTCGCGCTCGTGCCGCGCGCCGAGCCCGAGCAGCGACAGGTAGTAGTCGGCCAGGTTGCGCACGGTTTCGATCGACAGGTACGTCGCGTCGGCGGTGCCGTTCGCGGTGACCTGGTACGTGGTGATCAGGCGCTCGATGAGCACCTTTCCGGCCGGGTCGACCTTGTACGTGCTGACGCCGTCGTACAGCAGCGCGTTGCGCTCGGACTGGTCCAGGCGGTCGGCGGGCTTGGGCGCTTCGCAGTCGTCGAGCGACAGGCCGTTTCGCGGCCGGTTCGGCAGCGCGTCGACCTGCGCGGCGTCGCGCGCGGCGGCCTGCGCGGCCCAGATCCAGGGCGGCGTCGGCGACAGGCCCGCGCCCACCAGCGTCAGGTGTTCGTCGTTCTGCGCGTTGCCGAGCGCCACCATGGCGCCGTGCGTGCCGCGGATGCCGACGAACGCGTGGCATGGCAGCTTCACGATCGGCGTCCACCGGCGGGCGGTCTCGCTGCGCAGGAGCGCGATGTTCGCGGTGTCGTCGAACGCCGAAACGATCGTGTCGTACCGGGCGTCGTCGACGTTCGCGAGGGCGGTGGCGATCGACGGGTTGGTCGCGCCGTTCGACGGCTGCGCCGCGGTGGCGGTCAGGCCGACCGGGAGCGACTCCGCTACGATGGTGACGAAGTTGCTGAACGTTCCCTTGTGCGCTGCGGTCAGCGTGATGACGGCGGCCGCGACGGCGGCGGTCGCGTCGAGCTTCGGCTCGTTCCCGAGCGCGATGTTCACCAGGGCGGCGGCGGCCGCGGCGGTGGTGCCGACCGGGACGGCGACGGACACGCGCTTGTCGCCGACGCGCACGGTCAGCGACCCCTCGGCGGTGCTGGTGCCGGCCAGCGTCAGCGTGGACGTGGCGGCGACGCCGCCGGCGGCGTCCGCGACGGGCAGCACGAACACGCGGGCGTTCGGGTTGATGCGCTTGAACGCCCACACCATGCGGCTAGCGACCGAGCGCGCGCCGAACAGCAGGTCGCCGCCGAGCATGCCGGGAACCTCGACGACCTTGTCGGCCGGGGCGGTGCCCGTCAGCGTCGGGGCGATGATGAGCACCTTGTGCAGCTCGCCCGGTTGCGCGGACAGGGCGCGCGACGGGTCGACCTCGGCGTACGTGCCGGGGACGCGGTTCGTCTTCGGGATCAGGTCGAATGAGATGGACATGGCTTCAGCGCTCCCCGCGCGTGTGCGCTGCGCGCAGGGCCGCGCGCTCCTCGTCGGTCAGGTTCGCGTCTTCGGGCGTCAGTCCCCACGGGTCGGGGCGCAGGTCGTCCGCGACGCGCGTGCGCGGGTCGGCTTCGCGCGCGGCCGCGGCGTCGTCGTCGCGGTCGCCGCCGACTAGCTCCAGGTCGCCGTCGGCGATGCGGCGGCGGATGAGTCGCGTGTCGGCGACGTCCTGCTCTTCGGTGATGGGCAGGTGCGAGGTCTCGTCGCGCACCAGGCGGCCGTCGACCGGGCGCACGCGGATGGGCTTCGGGGTGTCGGTGCGGTCGTCGGTCGTCATGGCGGGTTGCCTCCGGGCAGGTTCACGGTCAGTGCCTTGTCGGGCGCGTCGGGTCCGAGCTCCAGCTCGACGTGCAGGGTCTTGAACGCGTGCAGGGCCGCGGTCGTGTCGGCGCGCGTCAGCTCGATGCGCTGCGACCAGGCCACGGACCACATCGCATAGCCGGACTGAATGACGCCCTCGACGCTGCGGTTCTGGATGCGGATGCGGGCCGGGCGCTGCACGTTCAGCGGTTGCCCGCCCGGCGTGCGCCACAGCGCGCCATCCACCAGCGTCGCCACCAGCGCGGCGAGGTTCATCGCGACGTCGGACGGTGTGTCGTCGACCTTGGTAGGGCCGGCGGGCAGGCGCGCGTAGCAGCGCGCGGTGATCTGCAGGTCCGCGGTCAGCGTGCCGAGCGACAGGTCGGTTTCGCCCATGCCGGTGGCCGACAGGATGACCGCCGGCGCGCGGAACGTGACCACGTCGCGGACGTCGTCGAGCATATGGTCAGTGATGCGGACGTCGACCGGCTGCGCGTCGCCACCGGCCGTCGCCGGCTGCAGCGCCGAGCGCAGGGTGCGCGCGACCGCATCGAGGACCTCGCTCGGCTGCGTCACGTCCCCAGCTCCTCTTCCCAGAACGCGCGGATGACGTCGCGCAGCTCGCGCCGGTCCGACGGGTCGGCAAAGCCGCCGTTCGTGTCCAGGTACGGACGCGCCGGCGTGCGCCGGTTGCGCGAGCCGTGCAGGTGCACGCCGGCATAGGCCAGGTTCGAGCCCACCAGCACTTCGCCCGGGTTGATGACTTCGTGCGTGACGCTGTCGGCCAGGTTCCCCTCGTTCACCAGCAGCGAGTGGCGCGCGTCGCGCGTCTTTGCGTAGCGCGGCGACCACGGCGCCCACCGGCGACCGTTCGGCGCGCGCTTGGTCTCGCGGATGCGGCGCTTGGCGCTGTTCACCTGCTGGTCGCCGATGGCGTCGACCAGGTCGGTCGTCTCGCCCATGGCGTGCGCCAGGTCGGCGAACCGCGCGCGCAGGCGCTCCATTTCGTGCAGGCCGATGACGACCGCACCCTGCTCGGACTGGCGAGCGGTCGTAGTCGTGAACGGCCGCGACGCGGGGCCGGTGCTGCGGCGCGACGCCATCAGAACACCCGCGACGCGCTGGCGCGGTTCCAGATCCGCCCCTGCGACTCGGCCTCGGGGTCGGCCACGTCGACGGCGACGGAGCTTCCGTCGTCGCCGCCCGGCGGCACGGTGACGCCGAGCGATGCGGTGCCGGCGGCGATGCGCTCGAGCCAGGGGATGACGGCGGCGTAGGACGCGCGCGCGTCGTCGGTCATCATGTCGCGCGCTTCGCGCAGGTACGTCGACGCGACGATCACGACCGCGCGGCGCAGCGCCATGGGGATGGCGTCGGCGGGGATGTGCGGGCTGATCTCCCGCGGGATGTACGTGTCCGCGAGGGCCGAGGCCTCGTCCAGCGCGCGCAGGACGACGTCGTCATCGGCAACGCGGTCGCCGTCGTGGTCGGCGATCGCGCGCAGCGTGTCGGCGCCGAGCGCGCGCGACATATCCTCGATGCTCGCGTATCGCACGGCCCCTCTCCCTCATCGCACGACGTTGACGACCCGGACCTCGACCCGCGGGTCGGTCAGCAGCTGCGACAGGTGGTCGGCCGAGCGGCCGCGCACCACGTCGACCTGGACCTGCCGCGCGGCCGCGGTGATGTGCTCGCCGCCGGCGTACACGCCGCTCGAGCGCGGGTCGCGCGTGCGCACCTCGACGACGCTACCGGGCTCGGCCACGTCCTTCGGGTTCACGATGGCGCGGTCGTCGCCCTGGCCCCACTTCTCGCGCTCGGGCAGCTCGCCCGGGGCGGTGGGCGCCGCGCGGTACTCGGCAGGCGGCGTCGGCGGCTGCAGCTCCGGGTACGCGGCATCGACCGCGCGCCCCAGCTCCCCCTCGCCGCCCTTCGGCGCCGCGCGCACGACGCCACCGTCCTTCGCGGCCGCGTCCTTGACGTGCTGCGGCGCGTCGCGCAGCTCGGCGTCCGTGAGCGCCGGGGGCTTCCCGGCATCGTCGGATTTCGGGTCGACCGTCGACGCGTCGGGCGTGCCGGTCTTCGCCGTCGGCACGTTGCCGCCGGTGATGGGCTTGTCGGTCTGCGGGGCGTCTACGCCCTCGTCCTTCTTGCGTCCGAACGACATGATCAGGCCCCCGTCAGACGGTTGGACACGATGACGTTCCACTCGTCCTTGTAGATGTTGTCGCCACCGCCCGGCAGCGACGCCGGGCCGAGCACGCGGCGAGCGTCCCACCGAAGCTGACGCGGCACCAGCAGGATCGTCGGGATGACGTCGAGCGACTCGCCGTACTCGTCGGCGCGGTCGCGCATCATCTGCTCGGCCGCTTCGAGGTTCGGGCCGGTCAGCGGCTGCTTCGACTTGATGGCGTACTGCCACAGGCCGTAGCCGGCGCCGCCGCGCGCACGCGCGCCCCAGACGAGCTGGTCGCGCCAGAACACGTTGTCATCGTCGGGCGACGGCTTGGGCCGCATCGACGGCGCGACGCGCGTCCACCACAGCCAGGGCTTGATGGGCTTCGACGCATCGATGAGATACCAGGCGGGGTTCGCGCCGGCGATGTAGTTGGACGCGACGCCGGACCCCTCCGGGTGCGCGGTGTCGAAGAACGGCCGGTCGTCGTACCCGAGCCCGTTCGCCTCGATGTTCTTGGCGATGAGCTGCGCCTGCCAGTTGCCGAGCTGGATGGCGGCCGTGCGGATGGCGGGCAGGTAGATGTCGAGGTTGTCGTCCTCCTCGTCCTCGACCTCGAGCGCGAGGGTCTTCTCGTACTTCTTCGTGGTCATGCGGTAGCTGGACCGCTTGACGCTCTCGACGATGCGCGAGCCCTTCCACTCGCGCATGGGGCCGGTGCCGAAGCCGATCGGGAACTCCAGCTCGCGAACGTTGCCGCCCGTGACCTCGGTGATGAGGGGCGCGAGCTGGTTGCCGCTGTTTCCGATCAGCGCCTGCTTGAAGATGCCGTTGACGGCGACGCTGAACGTGCGCAGGTCCTTGATGACGCCGGGCATGTCCGCGCCTCCTTACTTGACGAAGCGGACCCAGACGCCCGCCTCGGTGACTTGGTGGATGATGCCGGCCTGCGCGCGCGCGCCGCCGCCGCCGTCGGTCAGCGCGACCGTCTGGTCGTCGACCGCGTAGCAAGGCTTGCCGATGTCGGTCAGCGTGATGGTGTCGCCACCGAGGCTGTTGAACATCGGGCGCACGCTGTCGGATTCGACCTCGGCGCTGATCGCGTTCGGTGCGCCGCCGCGGTTGTCGTACCGGCGCTTCGCGACGCCGACGACGACGTCCGTACCGGCGAGGCCCGCAGGACGCAGAAGTCCGCCCGTCGTGAGCGCGACCATCGCGTTCTCGTACAGGCACACGTTCCCGGCGACGGGGAAGTTCCGGTCGCCGAAGTGCCGCTTCACGAGCGGCCTGTCACCAGTCAATGCAGCCACGGTGCCCCCTCACGCGCCGGCCGGCGCGCCCTCCTTGTCGGTGGTGTCGCCGTCGTCGTCCCCGTCGGGGTCGTCGTCGTCTTCGCTGTCGTCGCCCGGGCCGTCGCCGCCGCGCGCGCTGCGGAACACCTCGCGCTCCGACGCGCGGATGGTGTCCTCGGTCAGCCCGATGGCGCGCAGCGCGTCGTAGTCGATGCCGGTCGACTGCGACTTGCCGCGCAGCCTCTCCTTGCCGGGCTTACCGTTCTTGCCGGAGCCCTGCGGGGCGCCGACGACGGGCAGGCCCGGGTAGATCACGTCCTTGAACGTGGCGAAGTCGGCCTCGGACTTCAGCGCGAACGCCAGCCACCGTTCACGGTTGGCGGGCTGGATCTTCCCCTCGCGCGAACCGTCGGCGAAGAACGCTTCCACGTTGCGCTTGAACGACTCGGTGCGGAACGACGCGAGCTCCGATTCGAGCTTGTCGGCGCGCGTCTTTTCCGCGTTGCGTTCGGCGGTCAGCGTGTTGCACGCCTCGCGCAGCGACGCGGCGGCCTCGTTGGTCGCGTCGTCGTCGGCGGGCTTCGCGCGCTTTTTCAGCTTCGACCGCAGGGCCGCGGTCATGTCGTCTTCGGTGGCGTCCGCTTCGAGGCCGCACGCCTCGCGGATGAGCTTGGTCAGCTTGTCCATCGGTTCCTCGTCTGAGTGCGTGTCGGGCGCGAACGCGCCGAAGCGGGTAGAGAGCGATTCGCGGAGCATCTCGATGCCGCGCATCTTCAGCGCGGGGCGGTTGGTCAGCGCGACCGAGCCGAGCTTGACGACCGACAGCACCCGGTCGGCGCTGCGTCGGCCGAGCACCACGGGCGAGATGAACCGATAGGTCTTGGCCGCGACGTCCTCGCGCCCCTTGCCGGTCCACTCGACGCGGCCCCACAGCCCGTCAGCGCGCGCCTGCAGCTCTTCGACCCCCCCGGACGCGCGCGGATCGTCGGCTTGGGAGAGGTGCTCGCGGTCGACCAGCAGCGGCAGCTCCGTGTGCCGGATGATGTCCGCGAGCGATTCGACGCGGAACTGACGGCCGTCGCGGGCGCGAACGTCGGGACCCTTGGGCAGGACGTGAATCCACGTCGACGACGCGCCCGTGTCCGCGGCGAGCGATGCGGACGCGGGCGCGAGGTCGAACGAGAGGCGCACCAGCTCGTCGCCGGTCGTG
>JACCDR010239409.1_pt1 | contig 12833 bp, 13 predicted proteins | sample 7446431 | NCBI WGS metagenome assembly JACCDR01 (sample SAMN15323443, study PRJNA562643) | freshwater metagenome | isolation source: river surface water | place: USA:Blue River Watershed | collected 2017-08-17
GCCAGTGATTAAAGGCCTGCAGATTGCATTGTAATTATTTTTTAAATTCATATCATGGCTGTACTTACAAAGTCAGAAATTCTTGCACGAGTGAAAGAGGGAAGTATTGTGTTTGGACCAAACCTTGATGCGTTTCAAGTGCGGGCACACTCGATTGATCTCCGCCTCGGGTATACATTTATCATCCCCAAGCTTGCGCGTATCACCCCACAAGGTCGTGAGGCGATTCGTGTTGTCGACCCCCTTAAAACTGGTTACACACAAGAGTTTTTTGATGTGATTGAGCTTGAAGAAGGTCAGTATTTTGAACTCCTTCCCGGAGAGCATGTATCTGTCTCAAGTCTCGAGTCTATTAAACTCCCCGAAGATGTGATGGCAGTCTTATACCCACGTTCATCAGTCTCGCGTCGCGGCCTTGCCGTTGATCTCACAGGGATTGTCGATGCTGGATATGAAGGTCAGCTGATGATTCCTATACGAAACAACACAAGTTCACAAGTCATTCGAGTATACCCAGGTGAGCGCTTCTGTCAGGTTGTCTTTGAGACGCTCGAGCAAGCAGTTGCACCGATTGCGAGTCGCTACCACAAGCGAGACATCGCGGATGGTGCGCAAAAAGATAGAGCGACAGAATCAAAGCTTATTGAAAAAGGAAAGATACGTGAGCTGAAGACAAAGCACGCTCAAAAGATATAGCTATGAAAATCTCGATGATTGCTGCGATAGGGAAGAATCGAGAACTCGGTGCAGGAAATACATTGCTGTGGAATATCCCCGAAGACATGCAGTTTTTCCGCGAAAAGACGAAGGGAAAACCGGTCATCATGGGCTCAAAAACATTTGAATCAATAGGTCGCCCACTTCCAGGGAGACTAAATATTGTGCTTTCCCGTGAACCAAAGCAATACGAGGGTGCGACCGTCGTATCAACACTACATGATGCGTATGTCTGTGCAGAGCAATCTGGCGCGGATGAAGTCTTTAATATTGGTGGTGCAACAGTGTATGCGCTCGGGCTCAAGGATGTGGATACCTTGTATCTTACGCACATTGATGCCTCATTCCCTGAAGCGGATGCATTTTTCCCATCGTATGAGCATCTTTTTAAACGAGTATCGGGTAAAGCATCCGGCGACGCCATGTACTGCTATGAATTTGTAGAGTATAAAAAAATATAACATGGAGGGTGCACCGAGTATCAAAGCTGATTTTGATTGGTCTGAGGCACATGATGGCGTGCGAGCATTTGTCGAAATATTCCAGAGAGAAATAAGGCGGACTGTACCACAATTCCCACCAGTACTTTCTGTGCGAGGTGACAGGGTTGTCTTTTTGAGTAATCCTCTTTCGGTCGGTGATAGGTTGGAGTTTGATGTATCACCACACAACAAGAGTATCTCAGTTCAAATGATTGGCACAAATCCGTACCGTAAAGCAGATCCACATGATCGAACAGGTAGTGAAGTCGTCAAAGCCCTCGAACAAACAGCGCATGTTTTTCAGTTTAAGCGATTTTATGCAATTCGTGTACTCTCTGAATCTAGGGGTTTTTGGGAGAAATGCGGATTTCGTGAAATACCAAATAGTACTGGAGTAAACCCAAATTACATAAAAGAATTAACCTAGATTTTTCTGGGCGCTCATCTATACTACGGACATGCACTTTAACGACTATCAAGATGCTGCTTCGAAAACTGCTGGGTATCCTGAGCCAGGAGGTATTCCTTTCATTTACCCGACGCTTGGGCTTGCTGGTGAGGCAGGTGAAGTTGCAGAGAAAATAAAAAAAGTTATACGCGATGAAGGTGGTGTTGTATCAGATGCAAAGCGAGAGGATATCAAGAAAGAGCTTGGTGATGTGCTGTGGTACGTGAGTGAAATCGCACGACAGCTCGGGCTTGCGCTTAATGATGTGGCTGTAGCAAATATAGAAAAACTCGCATCAAGAAAAGAGCGTGGTGTTATTGGGGGAAGTGGTGACAATCGATAGCATGGAGGATGTACGACAGGGTACGGAAAGCGCAGATGAGCGGATTGAAGAAATCAGTCTTGCTGAGCTGAGTGATCGAAACAAATCACGAGTACTTGAAATGAATGCGCTCTTGCGTGGTCCAGGGGCGGCAGCCTCGTACGATCATTTGGTTAGTGAGATGGGAAATAATACGCACCGTGTCGTTGGAGTTTTTCAGGGTGAACAGATTGTCGGTATGATTGCGCTGCATGATGTTGGTGGCGGCGATATATGGATTCAGCATAATGTTGTGCATCCAGACGCAGGACGACAAGGGATAGGAAAGCGTATGTTTCTCGAGGCTTTGCTTCGTGCACAAAACAGTGGTGCAAAGGTAATCCATCTGCATTGCAAAAATATTCCTGAGCGGGACGCTGCACGCAAGATATATCTTGACGCTGGTTTCTGTAATATCACCAACGGAGCACTCGGTTCGCTCGATGAGTATGTGCTCACCGTACGTGCGTAAGTTGCACTTGGTCTGAGAATTGTTAGTCTTTCCCTATATGTCTATCCGTGCGCGCATCGAAGCTGTTCTCAAAGAAAGGGTTGCAGCACTGGGGCTTCCTGACGTGACTATTACGCTCACGCATCCAGATGTGCTCGCACACGGTGACTTTGCTACATCTGCCGCGCTTGCGCTCAGCAAGAAAGCAGGGAAACCACCACGAGTAGTTGCAGAAGATATTGTGCGCGATCTCAGCATTGATGGTGTCTCACGTATTGAGGTTGCTGGACCTGGATTTATAAACTTCCACCTACACTCAGATTTTTTCGCAGCGTCACTCAACGAGATAATGAGTACGGTTATGTGGGGGAGTACTCCAGCGCATGCCAAAAAAGAAATTGTCGTTGAATATACTGACCCGAACCCATTCAAAGCATTTCATATTGGACACTTAATGAGCAACGCGATTGGCGAATCTATCGCGCGGTTGTTTGAAAGCCAGGGAGTCACCGTCTACCGTGCAAACTACCAAGGTGATGTCGGTATACACATCGCGTGTGCGCTCTGGGGTATGAAACAGCTTGGGATTGATGCGAGTAACGGTGCTGAGCTTGGACGAGCGTATAGTCACGGAGCAACAGCATACAAAAATGACCCAGTAGCAAAAGATGAAATCAATGCGATAAACAAAACGGTATATGACAAGGCCGATGAAATATTGAATGAACAGTACCGCATTGGTCGCCAAGCGTCACTCGACCTTTTTGAAAGACTCTACGCACTTCTCGGCACAAAATTCAATCACTACTTCTTTGAGTCAGAGCTTGCGGAAAAAGGGAAAGAGATAGTACTTGCACACCCAAGCGTATTTGAGGATTCAGATGGAGCAAAAGTATATAAAGGTGAAAAGGTTGGACTGCACACACGCGTGTTTTTAAGTGCAAAGGGGCTTCCGATTTATGAAACCAAAGAGTTAGCGCTTGCATATGAAAAGCAAAAATATTTCCCAAACGCGCAGACGTTCTATGTTGTAACTGCAAATGAAATCACTGAGTACTATAAAGTGGTTATTGCAGCGATGAAAGAAATAGACCCAGCGATAGCAGCCAAAATGCATCATGTACCCCACGGCATGATGCGACTTCCTGATGGAAAGATGTCATCACGTACTGGAAATGTCATTACTGGTGAATCATTGATTGCTGATTTGATAGAGGCAGCAAAAACGCGCGCGACAGAGTCGCGCGCAGCAAACCCACAGCAACTGGCAGAAGCAATTGCCGTTGCTGCAATTAAGTTCCAAGTATTGCGACAGGGAACTGGTAAGGATATTATTTTCGAACAAGAAAAAGCACTGTCACTCGAAGGTGATTCAGGGCCATATATTCAATACGCGCATGCGCGTTGTGTTTCGATTCTACAAAAAGGAAAAGATGCAGGATTTTTTCCGGCAGCGACAGCGCGCGCTGGTGTGAGCGATCTTGAACGGACACTCTACCGGTTTCCAGATGTAGTAGCGCGTGCTGCGGAAAGTCTTGAGCCGCATCACGTGGCACATTTCTTGACGCATGTAGCTGGGCTTTTCAATAGTTGGTATGCACAAGAGCAAGTCCTTGATGGAAGTGATGCAGTTCCTCATAAACTTGCGGTAGTGGCGGCAGTTCAAAAAACACTTGCCCAAGGGTTACACTATCTCGGCATTAAGGCACCAGAGCAGATGTAGCTGGGAATTAAAATTATTTTTCTGTCAATCTGTACAGATATTTTGATAGTTACATACTAGTACAAGCGCAAAGGAGGGCGCGAGGATGATAATCAGACCCTTACAAGAGTCAGAGGCGGACGTAAGTCGACGACTTGCGAACACCTACATCCTGCCATTGTGGTTAGTTGTAGTACTCCCTTGTGGGAGAAAGGAGCTGTTCTGCGCAAAGTGCCTGCGCGAGATTCCTGATGCGGTTGACGCTGCATACTCCAACTGTCGCACAGATGCGAACATCGAGGTGTGGTTTAAGGCACCCACTGAGAGGTCATAATGGCTGCACAAGCGTAGCCGCCCCGGTTTGTTGACTGGAGCGGCTTGTTTTTTTGACATATCAGGCGTGCATGCGTGCCGCGTGATGTGCACAGGCACGTATCATATCTTTCAGTAATGGATGGTAAAACATCGGGCACCCAACACGCAGTTCAAGTGTGTTATTTCTTCCTACCGCCTTGACGATTTCAACGTGACTCTGTGTTGCTGTTATTTGTCGGGTCACAAAGAGATGACCTTCAGCATCTTTGCACAAGACGAGCGGAGATGGTTCTGAAATGATTGACTGCGTTGCGCTATTGTAGAGCGTTTCGACCGCTTGAGCGTGTGAGGCAAGGGGAAGCAAATTGTTCAGAAGTGTGTACTCGATAATTTCTTTTTTCCGCGCGTAGAGTTCTGGGGTTTCATTTGCACATCGAACAGCCGCTTCAGTAAAGGCGTCAATATGGTCAGCAAATGCAGCGAGTGCTCCTTTGGTTGTCATGAGCATGGGAAGGCTCGTTAGTACGGACTCCTTTGCAGAAAATTGCAGCACGGTCCGCAAGAGTGTCTCAGTGTCATGGCTGTTTAATGCATTCCCACTTCGCACTGCCTCATTAAAACTCAGCATGCATGCGCGTATACATCGCTGTGACGCTTGAGAAAGCCGTTGCACTTCTGTGTCGAACTCAGCAGTACTCAGTCCTTTCCCAGAGTACGGATTTCCAAAGATGACTGAGAGTGCTGCATCGCCGTGGGGTATACCATGCTGTTTGATATAGGTAAGTGCAGCTACGCCACGCTCTTTGTATACCACGGTGTAGAAGGTGAACATGCAGACATACGCGCGCTGCTTCGGGTTAAGCGCATGGAAGTCTTCATTACCAAGGAGTACAACAATGTCAGTGTGAGGTTCGGGGCTGCTTTTCAAAGCTTTTCTGATTGCACCAATGAGAGACAGTGTTCGTGCATCGACTGTCGCAAGGCGTCCTATCTGCTCAAGATGAGTTTTAGGGTCATGAAAAGGGCAGCGCAATTCTTCAGCCATTACTGAATTCTATCATGTTATGTCGCTGCACCACTCTTATGATTAGATGCAGAACAGACTGATATTTGCTACTATCCCTAGCATTATGGCAGATACTACGCCGCAAAAAGCAGCACCTGTTAAAAGTGATACGGCACTCCGCGAGGAGGCGCTCGTACAGTTTTGGAAAGAGCATAATATTTTCGAGCGCTCTATTGATAGGAAATCAGCAAAAGGCGAGTTCGTCTTCTATGATGGCCCTCCATTTGCAACAGGTATGCCCCACATGGGGCACTTGCTTGCATCAGCGTACAAAGATGCTGTAGGTCGCTACAAGACGATGCAAGGCTATCGCGTGCCACGCAGGTGGGGGTGGGATTGTCACGGACTCCCGATTGAGTCACTCGTTGAGAAAAAACTTGGACTCAAGACAAAAAAAGATATTGAAGTACTTGGCGTAGAAAAATTTAACGCAGAAGCACGTGCGTCAGTGCAGCAATTCGTGTCTGATTGGGAATGGTATGTGGACAGAATTGGTCGCTGGGTGGACTTCAAAAACTCATACAAGACAATGGACAACTCTTACATGGAGTCTGTCTGGTGGGCGCTGAAGCGTCTCCACGAGAAAAAGCTTCTCTATGAAGGAAATAGAGTACTTATGTATTGTACGCATTGTGAGACGCCACTCGCGAAGGCAGAGATTCAGATGGATAACACCTACAAGGATGTTATTGATGAGGCTGTTACAGTGAAATTTAAAGTAATCGACCCGAAGAAGCACGGACTCCCAGAAAATACATATATTCTCGCGTGGACGACAACACCGTGGACATTGCCTGGAAACGTAGGACTCGCAGTTGGCGCTGAGATTGACTACGTTGTTGTGAAGCAGGGCGCTGAGCAACTTGTACTTGCGAAGGAACTCCTCGAAAAGATGTTGGGGAGTGAGGCAGCAATTACCGCAAGTGTAAAAGGTTCTGACCTTGTCGGTATCAAATACGAACCGCTCTACACTGTTGCAGCGGTTGAAGCGCATACAGGAAAGAGACATGAAGTGCTTGCAGCTGACTTCGTCACGACGACTGACGGTACGGGTGTGGTGCACACTGCAGTGATGTACGGTGAAGACGACTACAACCTCGGAAAGAAAGAAGGATTGCCGATGGTGCAGCTCCTCACACAAAACGGTCACTATAATGAGAAAGCTCCAGAGCTCGTGCGCGACATGTTCTATAAGAAGGGAGGGCGCTATGTGCTTGAGGATTTGGAAAAGCGTGGACGTGTGTTCAAGATTGAAAAATATAACCACAGCTACCCGCACTGTTATCGCTGCGGTACCGCGCTCATCTACAACGCAGTATCTTCATGGTTCCTCGGTATCAACTCTATTCCTGAAGGTGGTACAAAGACAATCAAAGAGCGCATGCTTGAAGAGAATAAAGAAATCAATTGGGTACCTGATCACCTCCGTGATGGTCGTTTCAACAACATCCTTGAGGGAGCACCGGATTGGACCATTTCTCGCAACCGTTTTTGGGCGACACCGCTTCCTATCTGGCGCTGCACTGGATGTCCTGAAAAGTCAGTCATAGGATCAGTAGATGAGCTGCGAGCTCGTGCAAAGCAACCGGTACCCGAAGGGCAGGATTTGCATCGTCCGTACATCGACTCATTCACCCTCACGTGTGAGCATTGTCAGGGTGAGATGAAGCGAACTCCTGAAGTAGTAGACTGTTGGGTAGAGTCAGGTTCGATGCCATTTGCGGAGCTCTCATATCCCCGTGAAAACAAAGATGTTTTTGAAAAGCGCTTTCCAGGTGATTTCATCACAGAATACATCGCACAAACACGCACCTGGTTTTACTACACACACGCAATGGGTGTGATGGTCTTTGATACAAAGGCATTTAAGAATGTGACCTCCACAGGAACAATCCTCGCCGCAGATGGTGAGAAGATGAGTAAGAGTAAGGGAAATTATACTGACCCGAAAATCAACCTCGATCTTTATGGAGCGGATGCGCTGCGCTTCTACCTTATGGGCTCACCAGTGATGCAGGCAGAAGATACCAACTTCCGTGACGAGGATTTGAAGGAAACACACAGTCGCATCATCAATATGCTCTGGAATTCATACACATTCTATTCAATGTATGCGAAGGAAGTTCCGCAGGGTATAGATGTCACGAAGTCACCAAACGTACTTGACCGTTGGATTATTTCACGACTCTCACAAGTTATTACCGAGGTCACCACGTCACTCGATGGATATGAGACAACACCTGCGTGTCGGTCTATCAGAGATTTTGTGGAAGACTACTCGACGTGGTATCTCCGTCGTTCACGAGAGCGCATTAAAGAAGAGGGTGACGACAAGGCATACGCACTTGCGACGATGCGTACGACACTTCTGACACTTTCAAAAGTGATCGCGCCAATCATGCCGTTTATCGCTGAAAGCATGTATCAGGGTCTTAAAGGAAATGAAGAGAGTGTACACCTTGATGCGTGGCCACAACCTCTTGCAACGGTCAGTGTTCCGCTCCATGCTGATATGGATACTGCGCGAGCGGTCACTTCAGCAGCGCTTGAGGCACGCTCTGCGGCAAAGATAAAAGTGCGACAGCCGCTCGCGCTGCTCACTGTTTCAGGCGAGCATTCACTCGCAAAAAGTTTTGATAAAGAGTCATTGCTTGAAATCATTGCAGCAGAAGTAAACGTCAAAGAGATTGTGATGGGTGATACGAGCGGTCAACTCGTCGCTCTTGATACGATAGTTACTCCTGAGTTGCAAGCAGAGGGATACCTTCGAGACCTTATCCGTGCCGTGCAAGATTTCCGCAAACAAAAAGGTCTTAATCCAAACGATGTACCAACGCTCACACTCACGGTAACAGGCGAGTCAAAAGTATTTGCAGAAAGATATCGTGATGAGCTTATTAAAGCAACACACCTGACCGGTATCGCTTTTGCTGATACCGCGGAAACAACCATAACTGTCGGTGCGATGTCGTTCGGGCTTTCACTGTAATATGCAGATTCACACAGAGTGGTTCTATACACCGGGTGTTAAAGCACCAGCCACGCTGACGCTTTTTGAGGCAAGTGATGTGGTCCCTGATGTGCGCCGTGCGCGGGTTGTGTGTTTCTCTAAAGGCAGACTCGTGCTTATTTATGAGTCAGACAGCAATGAATGGAGTTTTCCTGGGGGAAAAGTTGAAGCGGGAGAAACAGCAGAGCAGGGCGCGATACGTGAAGTCTTTGAAGAGTCGGGGCGTAGAGTCACACATATTGTACCGCTCGGTGTGTTGCGTTGTGATGCTCCGCACGAGACTGTTGAGCGACTGTGGTTTGTTGCGGAAGTCGCTGAAGGAGTTGTGGGTCCTCTTCATGACCCTGCTGGCGAAGTCACTGCAGTAATGGAATGCGAACCTGAGCACGTATCGGCACATATTTCATGGCTGGGTAATGTCGATGCCATCGTTGCTGCTGCGCTGAAAAAACTATCGTAGCTTATGTGTGTCGGTGTAGTCTAGGGCGATGCGCATCTCGTGTCATAAAGTATACACCCCCGACAACAAACGGGATTGAAAGTAGTTGAAATGTAGTGGGTGCGCTACTCGTCAATGCCCATGCAACTATTAGAGTGATAAGTGGTCCAGTACTACTCAGCGCCGCGGCTTCAGCAGGGGGAAGTGCAGTGATGCTTATAAGCCAGAGGAGACGCGCGGCAGCGAGAAGGATGCCATTTATGCATAACGCAACTATCGCAGCAGACTGAAACACGTGTGTCGATTGGTTTTCAAAGACAAGTGCCAATAAAAATATTATAGGAAATGCACTCATGCTTCGCATGAGTATGACTGTAGTTGGATGAACTTCGGCGGCTGCATCACGTTGGAACATATTCCCAAACGGTGCAATACATACAGAAAGTAATATAAGCATGTCTCCTAGGTTGAAACTGCTGTAGCCATTACTCAGTACAATAAATGCGCCGCTTACAATCAGTACAGCCCCGAGCACATGCGTTCGGGGGATCGCGCGTTCCCCGCGAATTACATTGAAAACAACATATGAGGTAAAGACTTCACAAAGACCAATAATTGACGCATTTCCGGCACTTGTAATTGTGAGGCCGATAAAAATAAGTGAATAGTAAACTACGTCAATACACAAGGCAGCAGCAACACACTCTTTCCATGCATGAAAGTTGCGGAGCTCGTGTAAGCGTCCTGAAGCAAGCGCGAGACATAAAAAAATAACACTAATCGTGTATGTGCTAATCGCGAGTCCTGTGAAAGGTGGTATATGAATCAGTGCGCTCGCTGTAATGATAGGAAAGAGTGCCCATAAAAGGGTTTCTGCAAATACGGTGTGCCTACCTTGATGTTTTTTTGAGGTGAGTATAGATATGAATGTCGTGCGCATATGCTATTTCTCAGAAGATGCTTTTTTCTGAGGCGCAACAACACAAGTCGCTCTGGCGATAACAACTCGATTGCGACTGCAGCGAAGTTCATACGTCGTTTTGCGAGATGGCATGATGGTCACTGCACCTCTAAGAACTCCTTTTGTTTTCCAGCGCGCATCAGCAGGTTTTGATACTGCGCCTGAGAGTGTCGAGCGACCACCACATGAAAAGCGGATACGCGTTTGTGTACATACCATGCGAGCTATGCTTGCATCAGTACTTTCTGTTTTAATCGTGTCTTCACTTTTCTTCTCAACAACTTCAAATTTGTTTTTTGCGGAAAGTTCTCCACTAAAATCAGGTTGGTTCCCCGATGATACACCTACACCCTGCGTTGTTGGATATGTAGCAGTTGTTGGTGAACTTGTAGTGCTTGGTGCTGTGCTCGCAGAACTAGGGACTGTACTTGTGGGTGTGGGTCCAGCGCCTGATGATGGGTTCTGAGTATTCGCAAACGATGATGGCTGTTGCTGAATTCCTGAGGTTGCAGGAGCTACTCCAGGAGTGCAATTATATTTTCCTGACTGCGGATCATAAGCACACTGTGCACTGCCACTGTATGTACACTGTGGTGCACAACCGACAAATGGCATGTGCTGCTCGATTTTATTATCGATGCCAAAGTGGTCGAGATTGGGATAGCGGACATTGGTTATTGGCGATGAACCGCGCAAGTTCACTCCTGTGTAGCTGCCTGAGTTTGAAAAAAGACCAACAGCTTGCACAACATTTCCAGGGACTGTCCCGGCTGACCCCGCACTTGGGTCAGCAACAACAAGTGCACTCACGCGGATATTTTGACCTGCAAGTTGTCGTGCGAGTTGTATGGCGCGGTTTGCGCCAGCAGAATGTCCGACAATCGCAATCGTTGCGTTTGGGTTTTGTGCACGGCGCTGCATGATGTATTGGTATGCCTCGCCGACTTGTGTATGTTCGTACGCTGCGCCGCCAAACTTTTGTATTGCCGCATCGACACCGTCAGATGGATTTCTACCGCCCGTGACAGAGCGAAGGCCGCGAAATCCAACCATGATATCTACTTTTTGCTGACCTTGGCCATCTTGAGCACTTTCGGTGCGTGCGGGTGTGTAGAGGAGTAGTACAGCAGCTCCAATCATACTAAGAGCGCATATGATGGGAAGTTTCGTGCGTGCGCGCTGCATGCTATAAGACTATCGTCTCTGTGGCAGATTGATAGCCTGTTATGCACAAAGCGTACAGAGAGGGAAACTCACTTTGCTATACTAACGTCGTGGCATATCACACGTACACAACCCGTTCGTACATTCTAGGAGCGGCGCAGTATAGCGAGCATGATGCGATCTATACGTGTATAACGGAAGAATTTGGAATAGTGCGTGCGCGCGCTACAGGAGCGCGTAAAGAAGACTCAAAGCTGCGCTATTCGCTGCAGGTCGGCGCGTGCGTTTCGCTCTCACTAGTACAAGGAAGAGCCGGGTGGCGCATTACAGGGGCGGTACTGATCTACGAACCATCACAGAGAACCATTACATTGTTTGCCCGTCTCGGGAAACTCGCAGAGCGTTTAGTACACGGACAAGAGCGCAATGATGCGCTTTTCGATATATTTACTGCATGCAGAGGTGTGTCTGATGTGCGCAGTAGTGAATTATTGTTAGTTATTCAAATGTTGGTTTCTCTTGGGTATATTCCACCATATATCATCGAGTCTATTCTTGAAAAACCAGAATCAGAGCGTGTTGCATATATTGAGTCACATCGACCAATACTCCTCAAGACTGTGAACAATGCGCTACATGCGAGCCATCTGTGAACACAGAGCATAGCCCAAGTGGTTTCGTTGCTATACTACGAGTATGCAGGACGACCTTCGTGGTGACCTCAACAATCAGTACGCAAATGCTGAATCAAAGACAAAAGCGGAGCACTTGAAAGAGCGTCTCTATTCACGCGAGACTGAAGGATTTTTGCCATGGCGTGCACGAAGAAAGTTGGGACAAGATAGACCAAAAGTAGATACAGACTGGGCACAGCCAAAAGAGTTGCCTGTCGATTTTACTCCAAAAAAGACCTCATCAGCAGGAGTCGCGATGTTTTTCGCTGCGTCACTCATTTTTCTCATTGTGGCAGGTGCCTTTGCCTTGAACTATGTCCGTACAAGTTCAGCAACTGTGTCTGCGTCTGAGATTGATTTGCAAGTGACTGGACCGCAGACAATTCTTGCGGGAGAGGTGATTGAGCTGCAAATTGTTGCGGCCAACCGTTCGGAAGGTACCCTCGACTTAACTGATTTGGTTATCGATTATCCAAAGGGTGCGCGCTCAGCGTCTGATTTCACGCAAGACCTTGTTGCGGACCGCTTGCCGATTGGGCGACTTTCTCCCCGTAGCATTCGCCGCGGTACTATCCGTGCAGTTTTGCTTGGTAAAGATGGAGATCGTCAGACGATTAAGCTTGCACTTGAGTATCGCGTAAAAGGCGGTGATGTGATTTACACGAAGGAGACAACGTACTCAGTATTGCTCACCGCTGGTGCACTCACTGTGGCTGTAGATGCAAACAAGGAGGCGACGACTGGGCAAGAGACTGACCTTGAAGCAACAGTCACATCGCATGCAGTGACCACGCTCCACGACGTTCTTTTGAAAGTGCAATATCCATTTGGCTTTACTCAAACAGAAAGTGCGCCAGAGGCGACCGCAGAAGGCATCTGGGAACTCGGCGATTTCTTCCCTGGAGAGCAGCGCAAAGTGCACATTCGTGGCCGCATCGTTGGAGAAGACGGCGATAAGCGCATCTTTAAATTTAGCGCAGGGACACGCATTGATAAAGAAAAAGTAGAACTCGAAACACCCCTCATCGCATACAACCACTCAC
>JACCDR011010651.1_pt1 | contig 12829 bp, 11 predicted proteins | sample 7446431 | NCBI WGS metagenome assembly JACCDR01 (sample SAMN15323443, study PRJNA562643) | freshwater metagenome | isolation source: river surface water | place: USA:Blue River Watershed | collected 2017-08-17
CGTCCGATAGCCGTTCCTATTGACTCCGTCTCACGTCGAGAATTCAGGACAAGACGACGGGGGCGAGCTGGTCGGGCCATAGAGATGCCGTTCGATCAAACCGTTAGGTGCCCGGTGGACCCGGGTTTGCGGGGGGGACAAGAATCCTGTTCAGCGCAGTGGGAATGTGTTCAAGCAAGTCCCCCGCGATCATTCCGACTTCCCCCTTCATCGCTGCAGCCAGATCACCTGCCGCTCCGTGCAGGTAGGTTGCCATGCAGGCAGCTTCCCATGAGGGCAGGCCTTGTGCCAACAGACCAACGACCATTCCCGTCAGGACGTCACCCGTTCCGGCGGTGGCCATACCGGGATTTCCGGTCGGACAGATCGCAACGGCTCCATCCGGCCGTGCGATAATCGTTCGTGCTCCCTTCAAGATGACGAACAAACCACGCTCTCGCGCAAAACGAGTTGCCGTACCAATCCGATCACGATTGACGGTCTGAGAAGTCGCTTCAGCCTCCAACCGCGCCATTTCTCCTGGATGGGGAGTGATGATCGGCGGCGTCTTGCATGAAGCGAGGATCGCGGTACGTCCCGTCAAGGCATTCAGGGCGTCGGCATCAAGCACCGCCGGTCGGTCAAGCCGTGCGGTCAACGCCTGGACGAGCTCAACGGTCTCATGATGAGTTGATAAACCTGGTCCTATCGCCACAGCATCTCTGGTCGCCATGAAGGCGAGGAGCCGATCCAGCGCAACACGGGACAGCGTCCTGGCCTTCGTCTCCGGCATCGGCAGGGTCATGACTTCCAGGAGTTTGGATTCCAGTATGTCGTTGACACTGGAAGGAGTTGCGATGGTGACGAGACCGGCTCCAATCCTCAGTGCCGCTTGTGCAGACAGCGCTGCCGCTCCGGTTTTTCCGACGGATCCTGCGATGATCCCGGCGTGTCCGTAGGTGCCCTTGTGACCGGATCGTTCACGCCGTGGGAAACACCCCTGAACCCATTGAGGTGTGATCACGGTGACGTGACTCTGTATAGCGTCGACATAGGACGGCGGTATCCCAATATCGACCAGGTTGATGTTCCCAGATAGGTCAATTCCTTGATTCTGGTACAGCCCTGTTTTGGGCAGCCCAAACGTCACTGTGAGCGAGGCTCGAACGGCCTGACCAAACGCGGTTCCCGTATCTGCGTGAAGGCCAGAGGGTACATCAATCGCCACAACGGGGCGGTTGACCTCATTCATGCTCTCGATGACCTCGCCGTACCGACCCGTGACAGCCGAAGACAGTCCCGTCCCAAGCAGAGCATCCACAAGCAGGTGGCTGTCCTGCAAAAGCGCTCGCGCAGTATCCTTGGATCTGTAGGGAATGACGGAAGATTTGCCGGCGACTTTCACAAACTGTCTGTACATCACCGCAGCGTCGCGGCTTAACTCAGATAAGGAGGCCATGGTCAGGACACGGACATTGGCACGGCGTCTCCGAAGGAGACGAGCCGCAACGAACCCGTCGCCACCATTATTTCCTTTCCCGCAGACCACGGTAATCGTCTTCCCGCTGACGGTACCGACCCACTGCTCGATGCAGGCGGCCACGCCTGAGCCTGCTCGCTCCATCAGCGTGGTCGCAGGGATACGACCTTCTCCCATGGTTCGGCGCTCAAGCTCCTGCATTTGTGCAGCGGTAATGACTTTGATCATGAAAAGCTATCGGTCGCCAGATCGACGTAACTCGGCAGGAGACGACATTCCCCTAACCAAGCAGGGTTTTCATTTCTTTGACGGCTTGCACGAGACCCACGAGGACCGCACGGGCAATAATGCTGTGCCCGATGTTGTATTCTACGATTTCAGGAATATGCGTCAGCCGTTTGATATTACGGTAGTTCAACCCATGTCCTGCGTTCACCCCGATTCCGAGTTTATAGGCAAGTTTGGCAGCGAGGCTGATGGCTTCAAATTCGGTATCGGCTTCTTTCGAACGCGTGGCATTGGCGTAACGGCCGGTGTGTAGCTCGACAAAATCCACCGCAATTTTATGGGCGGCCTTGATCTGGTTCAGATCAGGGTCAATGAAGACGCACACCGGGATGCCTCCATTACGGAGCAAGTTCACGATGTGTTGAATACGTTCTCGCTCGCCCACGATGTCGAGGCCCCCTTCCGTGGTCAGCTCCTGCCGTTTCTCCGGTACCAGCGTCACCAGATCCGGCTTGATGTTGAGGGCAATCTTTGCCATGTCAACGTCAGCTGCCATCTCAAGGTCAAGCTTTGTCCGTGAGATTTCACGAAGGAGATGAAGATCTCGATCCTGGATATGACGCCGGTCTTCTCGAAGATGAACGACTAAACCATCAGCCCCTGCCAGTTCAACGAGAACGGCAGCCGCCAACGGATCGGGATCGGTCCCCCCGCGAGCCTGTCGCAAGGTCGCCACATGGTCGATATTCACGCCGAGCCGAGCCATTCCCCCTCCTTCACCGATATGCAACTGGGTAAAATAAAGACAAGAGACGGACGAGCGAGACAACCCCAATGCTATTAGTAGCAGAAAGGAGGGAGAGGGGGCAAGAACAGTCAGGAGGGGAAATCATCCGTGTCGGATCCTCGTCTCATGACAGGAAGCCTTTCAAAACATTGGAAATTGACTGGGCTAAAATGCTCCATTAAAATAGGCGCTTCTCAAGCTGCTATGCTTGTTTGCCACAGCGTAGTCGGGTGAGCATTCTCTCGTACGAACAGTCAAAGGAACTTCATGGGGTTGGGCGACGGGTTTTATCGAATCAAGCGATTGCCTCCGTATGTCTTCGCACAGGTTCAAGCGCTGAAACTGGAAGCACGGCAACGGGGTGAAGACATCATCGATTTTGGCATGGGGAATCCCGATCAGCCCACCCCCCCGCATATCGTCGAGAAGATGATCGAGGCCGCGCGTAAAGGGAAGAATCATCGCTACTCCGCATCGCGAGGGATCACCAAGCTTCGGCATGCCATTTGCGGGTGGTACAAGCGCAACTATAATGTCGAGCTCGATCCGGAGACCGAAGCGATCGTCACCATCGGATCAAAGGAAGGCTTGGCCCACCTGGCTCTGGCCATGATTGGTCCCGGTGATGTGGTGCTGACCCCAACTCCGACCTATCCAATCCACATGTATAGTTTCATCATTGCCGGTGGAGAGGTTCGGGGAATCGAACTTCGCCAAGACAGCGATTTTTTTGAAGACCTCACGCGTGTCTATCGGCAAACCTTTCCGCGGCCTAAAATCCTGGTCATCAATTTCCCACACAATCCTACGACGGCGGTGGCTGATCTTGGATTTTTCAAGAAGATCGTGGCGTTTGCCAAGGAACACAACGTCATCGTCATCCATGACCTGGCCTATGCTGATCTGGTCTTTGACGGTTATAAGGCCCCGAGTTTTCTACAGGTTCCAGGTGCAAAGGACTGCGGAGTTGAGTTTTATACCCTGTCGAAGGCGTATAATATGCCGGGCTGGCGTGTCGGCTTCTGTGACGGTAATCGAGAGGTGGTCGGCGCGTTGGCAAAGGTCAAGAGCTACCTCGACTATGGTATTTTCCAGCCTCTTCAGATTGCAAGCGTGATCGCCCTAAACGGCCCACAGGATTGTGTGAAAGAAACCGTGCATCGATATCAGAAGCGTCGCGACGTTCTGGTGGGCGGGCTGAATCGAATCGGGTGGCCCGTCGCGAAGCCGTTGGCCACGATGTTCGTCTGGGCGCATATTCCCTTGCCCTATCGCCAGATGGGCTCGCTGGAATTTTCGAAACTCCTGCTCAAGGAGGCGAAGGTCGCGGTTTCACCGGGGATCGGATTCGGTGAAGGAGGGGATGAATACGTGCGATTCGGCCTGGTCGAGAACGAGCATCGTACTCGCCAAGCCGTGCGGGGGATTCGCAAAGCCCTCAAACTTGAGGGAGGCGAGGAATGAAGTCTCAGATCGGAGTGGGGATCATCGGGTTTGGGACAGTCGGCACCGGGGTCGCCAAGACACTTCTCAACAATGCCGATCTCATCCGCCGCCGGGTCGGCGTGCCGATTGAATTGGTTCGCGTGGCAGATCTGGACATTACCAAAGACCGTGGAGTGACGGTGGCTCCAGGGGTCCTCACGACCGACGCGAAGCAAGTGCTGGCAGATCCCGACATCGATATCGTGATTGAACTGATCGGCGGGTACGACACGGCGAAGCGAATCATATTGGAATCAATCGCTGCCGGGAAGCATGTCGTCACGGCGAACAAGGCGCTCTTGGCGTTGCACGGCGAAGAAATCTTTGCTGCCGCCACCCGGAAAGGTGTGGAATTGGGGTTCGAGGCCAGCGTGGGTGGTGGCATCCCTGTGCTTCGAGCGTTGACGGAAGGGCTAGCCGGTAATACGATCGAGTCCATTTACGGGATCATCAATGGGACATCTAACTATATCCTGTCGAGAATGACCCAAGAGGGGCACGACTTTCAGGCTGTGCTCAAGGACGCCCAGCAGGCAGGCTATGCGGAGGCGGATCCCACGTTTGATGTTGCCGGGGTCGACTCCGCCCACAAGCTGGCCATACTCGTGAATCTTGCCTACGGGACGCCCGTCAACTTCAAGGACATTTATACGGAAGGGATCACGAACATCACGCCGACCGATATCGCATATGCCAAACAGTTTGGGTGCACGATCAAATTGTTGGGTATCGCGAAGTGTGTGAACGGAGAAATCGAGGCGCGGGTGCATCCCACGATGCTTCCGTCCACTTCTCCCATTGCTCAAGTCGAGGATGTCTACAATGCCATCCAACTCGTTGGGGATGCCGTCGGCGATGTCGTGCTCTATGGGCGTGGGGCCGGGTCCATGCCGACCGGGAGCGCGGTGGTCAGCGATGTGATCGCCATTGGACGCAATATTCTCAAAGGTGCGATCGGTCGGGTGCCGGTAGCCTCATTTCAACAAGACCATCGGCGACCGCTACGGCTTCGGGCCATGGAAGAGATTTGTTCACTCTATTATCTTCGGTTTACCGTGGTGGACCGGCCTGGGGTCTTGGCACAGATCGCGGGTGAATTAGGGCGTTGCGGGATCAGCATTTCCTCGATGGTTCAACAAGGGCGACGAGAGGGACAGACTGTTCCGGTCGTCATTAAGACCCATATGGCCAAAGAGCGTGACGTGCAAACCGCGCTTCGCGAAATCAACCGGCAGCCTTTCGTGGCTGAACCGACGAGACTGATCCGTGTGGAAGGACGAGACGAATAACCGATGAATCGTTGGCGAGGGGTCATAGAGGAATACCGTAAATTCCTCCCTGTGACAGAGAATACTCCCGTCATCAGCTTGGGCGAGGGAAATACCCCACTGATTCGTGCTGCGCGATTGGCCAAGGCCATTGCGCCGGGAATCGAACTCTATCTCAAGTTCGAAGGAGTCAATCCCACCGGGTCGTTCAAGGATCGGGGGATGACCTTTGCCATCTCGAAAGCGGTGGAGAGTGGTGCGCGGGCTGTCATGTGTGCCTCCACAGGCAATACGTCAGCTTCCGCCGCCGCCTATGGAGCCCGAGCCGGATTGTCCGTGTACGTATTGATTCCAGCCGGCAAGATCGCGATGGGCAAGTTGTCCCAAGCGATGATGCATCAGGCTACGGTCATCCAGATAGAAGGAAACTTTGATCAGGCCCTCACCCTCGTCAAAGACCTGTCGGTGTCACTTCGCATCGAGCTCGTGAATTCCGTGAATCCGTTCAGGATTGAAGGGCAGAAAACCGCAGCCTTTGAAGTCTGCGATCAGCTCGGCGATGCTCCTGCCATTCACGTCTTGCCCGTGGGGAATGCAGGAAATATCACAGCCTATTGGAAGGGCTACACGGAATATCGTACCGCCGGTCAAATCACACGACTGCCCCGCATGATGGGGTTTCAAGCGGCAGGTGCGGCCCCCATCGTATTGGGGAAGGTCGTCGAACAACCACAAACCGTGGCGACCGCCATTCGGATCGGCAACCCTGCGAGTTGGTCGTCGGCCTTGAAAGCTGTGGAGGAGTCATCCGGCGCGATCGATATGGTGACAGACGACGAAATTCTTCAAGCGTATACGCTGGTGGCTGCCACGGAAGGGGTCTTTTGCGAGCCGGCCTCGGCTGCGTCGGTGGCTGGCGTGGCCAAGCTCCATCGCAACAAGACTCTACGGGAAGGTGACACGGTGGTCTGTACTCTGACGGGACATGGACTGAAAGATGCCGATACAGCCATCTCCGTGTCCAAACAACCACTCACTGTCAAGGCGACGCTCGATGACGTCGCCCGATTATTGAACGTGTGAAAGGCGTGTAGATTCGATGAAATATGTGATCGTGCATGCTGGTGGGATGGCGGACCATCCACAAGCAGAACTCAATGGTCGAACACCACTGCAAGCGGCAGCCACTCCCCATCTCGATCAGCTCGCTCAAATCGGGGAACTGGGTCAACTGGTGATCCCACGCGAGGGAATTCGTCACGGAGGTGGATTACTCGGTGCGGCGATTCTCGGCTATGACCCGAAGAAATATTATCAAGGGCCTGGCCCGCTGGAAGCGGCCAGCTTGGGTGTTGCAGTCACGGAACATGACGTAGTCTATCGCTGTACGATGGTCACACTGCGTCCGGAAGGCGGGAAGGGCGCAGAGATCAAGAAATTGGGGCCTCACGTCATCATGGATGATGCGACAGCCGGCTTGATCGAGACAGAAGAGGCTCGTGAGTTACTCGAAGCGATCAACGAGCAGCTCGGTTCCGAAACCATTCAGTTCTTTCCTGGCGCAGGGCATCGCCATCTCATGGTGTGGGTCAATGGCAAGCCACGCGCCCTCTGCAACGACCCACAGTCCGTCCTCGGGCAATCCATTGCCGATGCCTTGCCGACGGGCGACGGCGCAGACATTCTCCGGAAGCTGATGGATGCGGCGCATGTCATTATGCGCGATCATCCGGTCAACGATGAGCGTACGGCGGAAGGGAAGAAACCGGCAAATTGTGTGTGGCTGTGGGGTGAAGGACGAGCGGTCATGTGGCCGAACTTGACGGAAAAATACGACATCACCGGGGCGGTCGTGGCAACCAGCGATGTCTATCGTGGCGTCGGGATCTGCGCCGGTCTTGAGGCGGTTGACCCGGAACGTCTTGCCGACGGGGATCTTCGCACCAGAGCTTCCGTAGCACTCGCCGAGTTCGCCAAGAAAGATTTCGTGTATGTCCATGCCAGGTTGACGGATGAGATCATCCATGGCGCCGATATTAAGGCCAAAGTGCATGCGATCGAAGAGTTGGATCAGCACTTAGTCGGCCCGCTTGTCGAGGGACTGGCCAACCAGGGGCCCTATCGGTTCCTGGTCGTGTGCGAACATGGACGAGGAGCGAACGGCCAGCCATTCTATGCGTTCGGTGAGGGAGGTAAGAAGGCTGGGTCAGCCAGTCGTCGTTTCACCGAGGTCGATGCTCAGGCCGCTGATATGCCCGCTCGTGACGCCACGAAATTCGTCAATAAATTCTTTTCCAAAAGCTGACCATCGTGGCGCTGATCGTTCAGAAATACGGCGGCACATCGGTGGGGACGATCGAGCGCATCCAACGGGTGGCCGATCGTGTCGAGAAAACCCACCGGGACGGCAATCATGTCGTCGTTGTGTTGTCCGCAATGAGCGGGGAAACAGACCGTCTCATCAAACTCGCCCATGAAGTGACCCCGACTCCCGATGATCGGGAAATGGACATGCTGCTCTCCACCGGGGAGCGCGTGACCATTGCCTTGTTAGCGATGGAATTACGCGGCCGGGGCATTAATGCCCGCTCCTTTACGGGACGGCAGGTGGGCATCGTGACCGACAGTGCTCATACCAAAGCTCGGATCGCGCGGGTGACGTCCGGACGACTCCGCGAGGCACTGGACCAAGGGGTCGTGCCGGTGGTGGCAGGCTTTCAAGGGATCAATGAACGGTCGGATGTAACGACGCTGGGCCGAGGTGGGTCCGATCTGTCCGCCGTTGCGGTGGCGGCGGCCCTCAAAGCTGATCGCTGTATTATCTTCACCGATGTCGACGGGGTCTATACGGCTGACCCCAACATCGTTCCAGCAGCCAAGCGCATCGATAAAATTTCCTATGAAGAGATGCTCGAAATGGCCAGTCTTGGTGCCAAAGTGCTGCAGACCAGATCGGTGGAATTCGCGGCCAAGTTCAACGTGCCGGTCGAAGTGAATTCCAGCTTCAAAGAAGGAAAGGGAACGCTCGTGACGAAGGAAGATACGGATATGGAGGCGGCTGCGGTTGCCGGAGTCACGGGAGACCGGAACCAGGCAAAGATCACCATCATTGGTGTGCCGGACAAGCCCGGTATTGCCGCCAGGATCTTTGGGCCTGTGGCGGAGGCCAATATCAATGTCGACATGATCATTCAGAACATCAGCCAGGCAGCCCTCACAGACCTCTCCTTTACCGTCCCTCGTGCGGATCTGAAGAAAGCCGTGCCGCTCATTCAGGGAGTCGCGAAGGACATTGAGGCCAAGTCGGTTTCCGTCACGGAAGCCATTGCGAAAGTCTCCCTCATCGGCGTCGGCATGCGGTCGCACTCCGGTGTGGCAGCCAAGATGTTCAACGTCCTTGCCCGCGAGGGGGTCAACATCATGATGATCAGCACGTCGGAGATCAAAATCTCCTGTGTGATCGATGAGAAGTACCTCGAGCTGGCCATGCGCTCGCTTCATTCGGCGTTCGGGCTGGATCAAATTCAGGCCTGACAACAGCCGTTAATAAGGCCAATACTCGTCTAATGCGTTTGATCCACATTGGACTGTCGTCTCGACAGGGGAGCCCCTCTCCTGGTACCCTTTCTGCCCATGTCTAGAACTACCAAACAATCGCGTACTTCCCGCGCTGTCCGCGAACGGGATCCAGTTTCTGTCAAAAGACCCTCCACCGAACAGGCCGAGAAATTAGAAATCTATGACACCACCTTGCGTGACGGCGCGCAGGCGGAAGATGTCAGTTTTTCTGCCGAAGACAAGGTGCTGATCGCGCAGAAGCTGGACAGTCTCGGTGTGCATTTTATTGAAGGGGGATGGCCCGGAGCGAATCCGAAAGATATTGAGTTCTTCAGGATGATCAAGACGATTCCGCTGAAGCATGCGGACGTGATCGCCTTCGGATCGACGAGGAAAGCCAGCAACACAGTCCGGAAGGATCCGAATCTTCATGCGTTACTCGACGCCGGTACGAAGATCATCACGCTCTTCGGAAAGACCTGGTCGCTCCATGTCACCGATGCGCTCGGTATCTCCCTCCACAAGAATCTTGAGTTAATCGGCGACTCCATCGCTTATCTCCGCGGGAAAGGACGCCGCGTTTTCTACGATGCGGAGCATTTCTTCGACGGCTATAAGACCAACCCGGACTATGCGTTGAGCACGATCAGGAAAGCGGTAGAGTCGGGTGCGGAGCGAGTGATTCTCTGTGATACCAACGGGGGCGCGATGCCGTGGGAAATCCGTGAGATCTGCGGCGTGGTGCAACGTGAGTGTGGAGTACCGCTTGGCATCCATGCCCATAACGATTGTGAAATGGCCGTGGCGAACTCCCTGGTGGCGATCGAGATGGGCATTCAGCAGGTACAGGGGACCATCAATGGCATCGGGGAACGCTGTGGAAACGCCAACCTCTGTTCCATTATTCCGAATCTCGCGCTGAAAATGAAACGCCAAGCCTTGCCCAATACCTTGAACCATCTCAAGGATGTGTCCGGGTTTGTGACGGAAATTGCCAATCTCATGCCCAATAAGCATCAACCCTATGTCGGAGACTCCGCGTTTGCTCATAAAGGCGGGGTGCATATTCACGCAGTCCTGAAGAACGCGGCCACCTATGAGCATATTGACCCGGCTTGCGTCGGCAATCGGCAGCGGATGTTGATCTCCGACTACGGAGGACGCAGCGGCCTGCTCGACAAAATCGAAGCCTATGGGATCATGCTTTCAAAGAACCATGTCAAAGTTGATGAGCTGGTTCATACCTTGAAGGAACGAGAAAGCCAGGGCTATCAGTTCGAAGGGGCCGAGGGCTCCTTTGAATTGTTGATGCGAAAGGCAATGGGGAGTCACACGTCGTCATTTCGATTGCTCGGGTTTCGGGTGATCGTTGAGAAAAAGCAGGAAGATGGATCGCTGCTTTCCGAAGCGACGGTGATGGTCCAGGTTGGGGACGCCGTCGAGCACACTGCGGCGATCGGCGCTGGGCCGGTCAATGCGCTGGATCATGCGTTGCGCAAAGCCTTGGAAAAGTTTTATCCGCAGCTTCGAGAGGTGAAACTGCTCGACTATAAGGTCCGGGTGTTGGCCGCGAACCGGGGAACTGGATCGAAAGTGCGGGTCTTAATCGAGTCGGGCGACCACAAAGACAAATGGGGAACGGTGGGGGTCTCTGAAAATATCATTGAAGCGACATGGCAAGCTCTTGTCGATAGTATCGAATATAAACTGCTGTCCAAAAACTAGAGTATTTTCGTAAGCATTCGCCAAATTTATTCTTGACAGGTGTCATAACCTCACGTAACTTAAGACAAACTTACCGCAATGAGTGGATAGTCTCTAGCAGAGAGTGCGGTGGGTGGTCGTCATGTAGGGGGGATGGCATGAGAAAGGCGGATATCGCTGAGGAAATTTTTAAGCAGGTCGGCATCTCGAAAAATGAAGCGGCTGATATCGTCGAGTTCGTGTTGAATCTCCTCAAGTCGGTACTGCAGAAGGGAGAGTCGGTTAAAATCGCAGGGTTTGGCAATTTTGTTGTGCGGAGCAAAGGCGCCCGGAAGGGACGCAACCCACGGACCGGAGAAGAGATTGGGATTACCCCCCGGCGAGTCGTTACATTTCGCCCAAGCCAGGTATTCAAGAAGTACGTCAATTCGTAAGGCGACTTCACCCACATTGTCGACCGCACCGTGAGGCCGGTCATGGGAACTGAGCCCAGGCTGGGCAGCAAGGTTTTCTATAAAATCGGCGAGGTGAGCCGGCTGACAAGGCTTCCCTCGTACGTACTCCGTTTCTGGGAATCTCAATTCGCATTTTTAAAACCCAAGAAGAGTCGAGGTAATCAGCGACTGTATGTCCAACGAGATATCGAAACCGTCTTGCAAATCAAGCGCATGCTGTATGAAGAAGGGCATACGCTGGAAGGTGTGAAGCGGTATTGGGTCCGTCGTGGAAGGGCTGCTACCCGTCGGATGAGGCCGAGAGAGATCGCCAAAAAGCTGAGAGGCGATCTCCAAGTCATCCTGAAGATCATCGATTCGCATTCATCATAAATCAAAAGAGACGGTGCATTTCACCGAAGACAATCACGAGAGAATCTGCGACAATCACCGGCTCAAGAGTCGAGAACATGTCGGGGCGTAGCGCAGCCCGGTAGCGCACTCGCTTGGGGTGCGAGTGGTCGTGGGTTCAAATCCCGCCGCCCCGACCAGTTTCCAGAGTCTTGAAGGGATGAGGGAAGACACGGATCTCTTGGTTCCGTCGAAGCTGCCTCCGGCAGCTTTTTTATTGTAATCCTCCCATGCGTATCCTAGTGACCAACGACGACGGCATTCAGTCTCCAGGGATCACAGCCTTGGCACAAGCCTTGGCGGCCATCGGGGAAGTGTGGGTTGTGGCTCCGGATCGGGAGCGCACCGCCGTCGCTCACGCCGTGACCTTACACAAGCCATTGCGGGTTCACCGCGTCGCTCCCAGGACCTACACCGTCAACGGGACGCCGGTCGATTGTGTGAATCTAGCCCTGCTCAAGCTGATGCCGAAACCTCCGGCCCTCGTCGTGTCCGGCATCAACAAAGGGGTCAACCTTGGAGACGATGTCATGTACTCGGGGACTGTCTCTGCGGCAATGGAAGGCACCATTCTTGGTGTACCGTCACTGGCGGTCTCTCAGGAAGGGCAGGGCGCGTTTCGCTTCAACATCGGGGCGACCTATGCTGCTCGTGTTGCCAGGCTTGTGCTGGACCAAGGTCTTCCTGAGGAAACCCTCTTGAACGTCAATATTCCAGATCGAACTTCGGCCAAGATTCGAGGAGTACGGATTACCTGTCTGAGCCGACGACGCTTTCATAATCCGATCATTGAAAAGCTGGACCCGCACGGGCGCACATACTATTGGATCGCCGGCAAGCGTATTTCATGGAGCCGCAGTCAGGATGCGGATCATGAAGCAGTTGAGGAAGGATATGTGTCCATCACGCCAATCCGTTTGGATAGCACTCACCACGAAGTGGTGGATCAATTCAGAGCGTGGGAATATGTCGTTGCGGGGCGAGGCCGCCATGCCGCTGTCTCGAAGTCGAACCGTCGTTCAACAAAACAGGTGGGGAGATGATCGGAGGTTTGATCGAGTCCATCATCGGTGAACTGAGTCGATTCACCATCGCCTGCATCTCGAGGTTTGGGTACGGAGGGATTCTCTTCACGATGGCGGTTGAGAGTGCTTGTATCCCTCTTCCGAGCGAAATCATTATGCCATTCTCCGGGTACCTCGTTATGACCGGAGAGTTTACGATGTGGGGTGTCACGCTGGCTGGTGCGGTCGGCAATGTGCTGGGCTCCATCGTGGCCTACTATGCGGGAGTCTGGGGAGGACGGCCATTTGCCGAACGCTATGGTCCCTATTTCCTGATCTCTCACCATGATCTCGATGTCGCCGATCGCTGGTTTGCCAAATATGGAGAGGCGGCCGTCTTTTTCGGCCGAATGCTCCCCGTGGTGCGTACGTTCATTTCGCTTCCGGCCGGTATCGCAAAGATGAACTTTCCACGATTCGTCATCTTCACC
>JACCDR010388945.1_pt1 | contig 12821 bp, 12 predicted proteins | sample 7446431 | NCBI WGS metagenome assembly JACCDR01 (sample SAMN15323443, study PRJNA562643) | freshwater metagenome | isolation source: river surface water | place: USA:Blue River Watershed | collected 2017-08-17
CCGGAGGGCTTTTGAGATGAGTACGTCCAAGTTAGTGCAGGGCTACGAAGTCGTGATCGGCTTCGAAACGCATGCCCAGCTCTCCACCGCGAGCAAGATCTTCAGCCGCGCGCCCACGGCCTTCGGCGCCGAGCCCAACACCCAGGCCTGCGCCGTGGACCTGGCCCTGCCCGGCACCTTGCCCGTGATGAACGTGGGTGCGGTCGAACGCGCCATCCAGCTGGGCCTGGCCATCGGTTCGCATATCGCACCGCGCAGCATCTTTGCGCGCAAGAACTACTTCTACCCCGACCTGCCCAAGGGCTACCAGATCAGCCAGTTCGAGATCCCGGTCGTCCAGGGCGGCGAGATCAGCTTCTACCTCGGCGAGGAGAAAAAGACCGTGCGCCTGGTGCGTGCGCACCTGGAGGAGGACGCGGGCAAGTCGCTGCACGAGGACTTCATCGGCCAGAGCGGCATCGACCTGAACCGCGCGGGCACGCCGCTGCTGGAGATCGTGACCGAGCCCGACATCCGTTCCAGCGAGGAGGCCGTGGCCTACGCCAAGGAGCTGCACAAGATCGTGACCTGGATCGGCATCTGCGACGGCAATATGCAGGAAGGCTCCTTCCGCTGCGACGCCAACGTCTCGGTGCGCAAGCCGGGTCAACCCCTGGGCACCCGCCGCGAGATCAAGAACCTGAACAGCTTCAAGTTCATGCAGCAGGCCATCGACTACGAGGTGCGCTGGCAGATCGAGCAGATCGAGGACGGCCACGCCATCCAGCAGGCCACGGTGCTCTTCGACCCCGACACGGGCGAGACCCGCGCCATGCGCACCAAGGAAGACGCGGCCGACTACCGCTACTTCCCCGACCCGGACCTGCCGCCGCTGGTGATCGCGCCCGAATGGATCGAACGTGTGAAGGCCGGCCTGCCCGAGCTGCCACGCGCCATGGCCGCGCGCTTCGTGGCCGACTACGGCCTGCCCGAATACGACGCCACCACACTCACGCAGAGCAAGGCCATGGCAGCCTACTTCGAGGCCGTGGCCCAGGCCTGCAAGCAGCCCAAGCTGGCGAGCAACTGGATCATGGGGGAGGTTTCGCGCCGCCTGAATGCCGACGAAGTCGGCATCGAACAGGCTGCGGTCAGCGCCGCCCAGCTGGGCGCACTGATCACGCGCATCAACGACGGCACCATCTCCAACAACGCTGCGCGTCAGGTCTTCGATGCGCTGTGGACCGGTGAAGGTCAGGACGTCGACGCCGTCATCGAGGCCAAGGGTCTCAAACAGATGAACGACTCCGGCGCGCTGGAGAAGATCATCGACGAGGTGATTGCCGCCAACCCGGACAACGGGGCCCAGTTCAAGGCCGGCAAGGACAAGGCCTTCAACGCGCTCGTGGGTCAGGTCATGAAGGCCAGCAAGGGCAAGGCCAACCCGCAGCAGGTCAACGACCTCCTGCGCAGCAAGCTGGCTTGAATCCGGGGCACCGCGCCGGGTGGCGCGGCGCGTCTAGTTGGACGGCGCGCCGATCTGGGCCCAGAGCTGCTGCAGGCGCGCCAGCTCCTCGTCGAAACGGGCGTTCACGCGCGCGATCTCGGCCTCCTGGTCGAGGATGAAACGCTCCTGCACGGCCAGGCTCTTCTCGTTGTCGTCGACCAGACGCCTCAGCGAGGGCGGCACCTTGCTCGGGTCCTTGGCATAAAACTCCAGCTCGGTGTCCAGTTCCTTGCGCTGGCGCTGCAACTCCTTGACCCGGTTGATCGCCGCCTGTCGCACCACCGCGATGGAGTCCAGCGCCTCCTGGCGCTCCTTGTCGTGCATGGAACGGTTGGGATAACGCACCAGCAAGGCGCGCTCACGGCGTTTTTCCTCGACCTGCCGGGCGCGTTCCTCGGCTTCGCGGCGCTGCTTGGCCTCCAGCGCGGCGCGCTCCGGGCCGGTCAGGGTGGGCGGAACGATGGCGCGCACGGTGCCGCTGGGATTGAGCACCGTCTGCTCGCGGTCGGTGCATTCGCGGATGGGCCGGTCCGAGGTGAGCTTGCGACCCTTGGCGTCGATGCAGGTGTAAATGCCGCCGGGATAGGCTGACTGCGCCAGCGCAGGCGCAGCCGCCGCGCCCAGCACCACGCTTGTCACCACCATCCCTGTCAGTCGTTTCATGTTTCAGTCCTGGACGCCGTAGCGTTGCCGGTAGGCCAGCACGCGCGCATGGTCGGCCGCCAAGCCTTGTGCGCTGTGCCTTTCCAGATACTGCAGCAAATCGGCCAGTTTCGCAATCGCGGCGACCTGCAATCCCAAGCGATTTCGTACGTATTGGACGGCGCTGTAAGGCACGTCCTGCCCGTTTTCGGTCGCCATTTCCTGCCGGTCCAGGGCGATCACCACACCGTGCGGCTTCGCGCCGGCCGCCTCGATCAGGGCGATGGATTCGCGTGCGGCCGTGCCGGCCGACATCACGTCGTCGACGATCAGCACCCGCCCCTTGAGCGGCGCCCCCACCAGGGTGCCGCCCTCACCGTGGTCCTTGGCCTCCTTGCGGTTGTAGGCGAAGGGCACATTGCGCCCGTGCCGCGCCAGTTCCACGGCCAGGGCCGCGCCCAGGGGGATCCCCTTGTAGGCCGGGCCGAAGATCATGTCGAACTCGATGCCGGACGCGATGAGGCGGCGGGCATAGAATTCGGCCAGCCGGCCCAGCCTAGCGCCGTCGTCGAAGAGGCCCGCATTGAAAAAGTAGGGCGAAAGCCGGCCGGCCTTGGTCTTGAATTCGCCGAAACGCAGCACGCCGCATTCGACCGCAAAGGCCACAAAATCCTGGGCCAGACTGTCCTGCCCCGCCACACCAACTGCCGTACCGCCTGCCATGGGAAAGTCCTTGTTCAAACTCGTCAGCCTCAACCTCAACGGCATCCGCTCGGCCACCAGCAAGGGGCTGGAAGCCTGGATCGACCAGACGCGGCCCGATTGTATTTGCGTGCAGGAAGTCAAGGCGCAGGCCCCCGACGTGGCCGGCAAGTTCGAGTCCCTGGCCGGGCTGCGCGGGCATTTCCACTATGCCGAGAAAAAAGGCTATTCGGGCGTGGGCGTCTACACCCGGCATGAGCCCACGGACGTGATCGTCGGCTTCGACGGCGGCGAGTTCGATGCCGAGGGCCGTTACGTGGAACTGCGTTTCGACACGCCGCAGCGCAAGCTTTCGCTGCTCAGCTGCTACTTCCCCAGCGGCTCCTCGGGCGAGGAACGCCAGCAGGCCAAGTTCCGTTTCCTCGACCGGATCTACCCGCACCTGCAGCAGCTGCGCCAGCAGCGCGACTTCATCCTTTGCGGTGACGTCAACATCGCGCACAAGGAGATGGACCTCAAGAACTGGAAGGGCAACCTGAAGAACTCGGGTTTCCTGCCCGAAGAACGCGCGTGGATGACCCGGCTGCTGGACGAGGGCGGGCTGGTCGACGTCTACCGCCAGCTGCAACCGGACGCAACCGATGCTGCCTACACCTGGTGGAGCAACCGCGGCCAGGCCTATGCCAAGAACGTGGGCTGGCGCATCGACTACCACCTGGCCACCCCGGCACTGGCCCGGCTGGCACGCAGCGAGTCCATCTACAAGGGCGAGAAATTCAGCGATCACGCGCCGCTGACCATCAGCTACGAGCTGGCGGTCTGAGGCCGCGCCGCCATGCTGCACACCGGCGTCAAGTCCCACGCCGCCAGGCTGCCTGGCCTGTCGGCCGTCGTCTTCCTGTTCCTGATCGCCCTGGGCGGCTGGCTGATCTGGGACCTGCTGCGCGAACGTGACCGCAGCCTCGAGCAGGCGGCCCGACTGGCCATGCAGAAGAGCCAGTTCATGGGACGCTCCTTCGGTGACACCTTCCTCGCCGCCGACTATGTGCTGCGCGACGTGCTGGGCCGGGTGCGCCTGGAGCGGGACCTGGTCCACCCCGATCCCGACGGTGACCATCGCCAGCGCATCGAAGGCCTGCTGCGGGCCAAGGCGGCCACCGTCCCGGCGCTGGAAGACCTGAACTTCTTCAACCGCGACTGCGTCTTCACGGCCTTCGCCAAGGGCAATTTCTATGGCCGCAAGAGCACCCAGCGTTTTTGCGCCGACCTGCAGGTCGGCGCGGGCGAGCACCTGTACATGCAGTACCTGCCGGTGGAGAAGTCCGCCTCGAAGCGCCCGGTGGTGGTGATGTCGCGTGTGGTCGGTGACAGCCAGGGACGGCTGCAGGGCGGGGCCATGGCCGTGCTGGACCTGGAATACGCGCAGAACTGGCTGGCCAGCTTCGACGTGGACGAGCACGACACCCTGACCCTGCTCGACACCGACGGCGTGCTGCTGGCCCGCATGCCCGCCCTGGCCGATGCCCTGGGACAGCGCCTGCCCACCCCGTCCGGGCAACGTACGCTGGACGAATTCAGCGGCGTGGACTCGTTCCGCGCCGTCTCACCCGTGGACGGCCGCAGGCGAGTCTACGGCGTGTCCCGGCTGGAGCGTTTTCCCCTCGTGGCCCTGGTGGGCTTCGACCAGGCCAGCGTGCTGCAGGCCTGGCAGCACCGGGCCTGGCAGCTGCTGGCCGGATACGCGGGACTGGTCGCGCTCTCGCTGCTGGTGCTGCGCATCCTGCTGACCCTGCAGGGCCAGCGCGAGGACCTGCGCCGCCTGGCCACCACCGACGCACTCTCGGGTATCGCCAACCGGGGCCATCTGATGGACACCGGCGAGCGGGAAGTTGCACGTGCGCGCCGCCATGACCAGGACCTGGCGGTGCTCATGCTCGACATCGACCGCTTCAAGTCCGTGAATGACCGCTGGGGCCATCCCACGGGCGACCGGGTGATCCAGGCCATGGCACAGGCCATCCGCACCCAGGCCCGCAGCCAGGACTTCGGCGGGCGCCTGGGCGGCGAGGAATTCGCGCTGATCCTGCCGGCGACCCGGCTGGAGGGTGCACGGGTGATCGCCGAACGGCTGCGCCAGGCGGTGCAGGACCACGAGCAGGTCCGTTCGGATGAAGGCGAGCCGGTGCGCTTCACCGTCAGCATCGGCGTGGCCGCGCTGGACCGGCAGGACGACGGGTTCGACGCCCTGCTGCAACGCGCCGACCGGGCCCTCTACCAGGCCAAGGAACAGGGACGCAACCGGGTCGTGACGCTCGACACGCAGGGCTCCCGCTGAGCCGGTGCCGCCGGCTCAGTGCGGGTGCCGCAGTTTCTGGTGGATGCGCCGTGTGGTGCGCCAGACGCCCCAGAGCACCAGCGGGATCAACGCCCCGGTGGCGATCTCCACGTTCAGCGGCACACCAGCCGCCTTCACCGCCTTGACGGCATAAAGCAGCAGGCTGACCACGTAGTAGGAGATCGCCGCGATGGACAGGCCCTCCACCGTGGTCTGCAGGCGCAACTGCAGTTCCTGCCCGCGCGTGAGCTTTTCCAGCAGCTGCTGGTTCTGCGCCTCGGTCGCAATGTCCACCCGCGTGCGCAGCAAGGCGCTGGTGCGGGCCACGCGCTCGGACAGGGAAGCCAGGCGCTGGGACGTGGCCGCCACCGTGGCCATGGCGGGCGAGAGGCGGCGCTGCATGAACTCGCCCAGGGTCTGGGTCCCGGGGACCGGCTGTTCACGCAACTCGGCCAGACGCTGGCCCACCAGCGTGTCGTAGGCGCGTGTGGCGGCAAAACGGTAGTCGTGTTCGGCCATGGCCCGCTCGATGCGCGCGGCCAGTGCGACCAGGGTGTCGAGCAGGTCCTGCTCCGACGCGGACTTGTTCTCCAGTCGTGCGGTGATATCGGCCAGTTGGCGCTCGGCCTCGCCCAGCGTGGCGCCCAGGCTCTTGGCCACTGGCAGTCCGCGCAAGGCCATGAGGCGATAGGTCTCGAGCTCGAGCAGGCGCTGTGAAATACGACCCGCCCGTGTCTCGGTGATGGCCGGGGGCGCCAGCACCAGGACACGCTCGAAACCGCTGTCACGCAGCTGGAAATCGGTGACGGCCCAGGAGTGGCCGTTGTTGCCCATCACGGAAGCCACCACCGGACGATCCCCGAACCAGCGACGCGCCCGCGCCATGGTGGCCTCGGCCGCGCCCAGGTCGCCGTGCGCCATGGCCAGCTGGATGGCTGCGATGGTGCGTCCAGGTATGTCCCGCAGCCACTCCCGCGCCACGACCAGTTCCGACAGCAGGTCCGGCTCGCTGGCCCCCAGCGCCGCCAGAGCGGGCAGGGGCTGCACGATGGAGTAACGCGTGAACTCGGTATGGCGTTCCCACTTGACGGTGTACCCCTCGAAACGCAGGCGCAGGAAGTTGCCCGCCAGGCGCTCCGGCGTCAGGTCCTGCTGCCCCGGCAGGCGGCGCAGGTGTTCACACTCCTGCTCCCGGCTCACGCCTTCGTTGAGCACCGCCACGTAGACCACCAGCGCCGGCAGGCGGATGCGCGCAGGCGGACGGGCGTGCACTTCGTTGTGCAGCAGGGCCCGTTGCTCGTCATCGGCGGGCAGCAGGCGGACGGATTCTGGCGTCGGGCTCATGCGCCTCATTGTGCCGTCAATGTGTGGCGCCCGGCGGTCCGGGGCGTGCACAATCCATTCATTTGCTCCATCGCGTTTTCTCCGGCCATGCTCCAATACCTGACCGTCCCCGTCACCGCCTTCGAACAGAATTGCTCCATCGTCTGGTGCGACGAAACCATGGACGCCGCCGTGATCGACCCGGGCGGCGACCTGCCGCGCATCACGGCCGAGGCCGCACGCCTGGGGGTGCGGCTCAAGGCCATCTGGTTGACCCACGCCCACATCGACCACGCCGGCGGCACGGCCGAACTGGCCCGCCAGCTCGACCTGCCCATCATCGGCCCGCATCCGGGTGACCAGTTCTGGATCGACCAGCTGGCCGAGCAGAGCCGCATGTTCCGTTTCCCGCAGTCCGAGCGGTTCACGCCCACCCGCTGGCTGCAGGACGGTGACACCGTCAGCATCGGCCACTGCACCCTCAACGTGCGCCACTGCCCCGGCCACACGCCGGGCCACGTGGTCTTCCACTCGCCCGAGGCACAGCGCGCCTTTGTCGGTGACGTGCTGTTCGCCGGCTCCATCGGCCGCACCGACTTTCCCCAGGGCAACCACGGCGACCTGATCCGCAGCATCACGGAACGCCTGTGGCCCATGGGCAACGACACCGTCTTCATCCCCGGCCATGGCCCTGAGAGCACTTTCGGGCGCGAACGCCAGTCCAATCCTTTTGTCGGCGGAACGTAAGCACCCGCTACTGTTTTTTCTCTCATGTTGCAGCGCCGCACAGAAACCATGGGCGGCACTTGAGTAAAGCACCGGGTCTGCCGATCTCCTGAATAATCAAATCCAGTGTTGAAATTCAGGAAGTGTCATGAATCCCCTGCGCGCCTGTCTGCTGGCGCTGGCCGTCTTTACCTCGACGGCTGGCTCCGCGACGGCTCAATCCCTGTCGACGAACCCGGACGCCTACAGTCTGGGTCATGCCCTGCCCTTGCGCGGGAGCCTGTCGCTGCGCAGTGACACCGGCCCGGGACTGAAGTGGAAGCCCAACACCACACGGCCCGATGCGGCCGGCCTGGCTGACAGCCGGCCCAGCCTGTACGCCGACTGGTTCCCCTTCAGCAGCAACAGCTTCCGCGTCGTGGGTGGCCTGAGCCTGCACGACAGCCCCGTCGGGCTGGCCCAGCAAGGGCTTCACGGCTCCGGGCTGGGCGTCAGTCCCTACCACCTGCGCCAGAAATCCCCGTCCGCATCCACCTACCTGGGCATCGGTTACGGCCAGCCCGGCCTGGGCGGCAAGGGGCTGGGGTTCTACGCCGACATGGGCATCTCCCTGGGGCCGCTGGCCGCCGACCTGGACAACGGCAGCAGCAGCATGGGACTGGAAGGCTGGCGCACGCAGAACAACGGCCTGCTGGGTTTCCGTTACCTGCCCAGCGTCTCGCTGGGCCTGATCTACCGCTACTGAACCCGCGTCCTGCGGGCCCGCTCGTACAGCGGGAGCACCTTGGGCAGGTTCTGCTCGATCTCCGTGATCCGTGACTTGCCCGAGGGATGGGTGGACAGCCACTGCGGCGGCGCGCCCTTGCTGGCTGCCCCCATCTTCTGCCACAAGGTGACGCCTGCGCGCGGGTCGAATCCGGCCCGCGCGGCCAGCTCCATGCCCACGAGATCGGCCTCGGTCTCGTCGCTGCGGCTGAAACTCAGGGCCGCCAGGCCGGCGCCACCCCGGGCCACGCTATCCGTCACCCGCGGATCGATGCCCAGCCAGGCCGCAATGACCGCGCCCCCGACCCGCGCCACCCCTTCGGTGACCGCGCTCTTGCCCATGCGTTCGCGCGCATGCTCGCGCAGGGCATGCGCGATCTCGTGACCCATCACCATGGCCACCTCGTCGTCGCTGAGCTGCAGCTGCTCCAGGATGCCGGTGTAGAAGGCGATCTTGCCGCCGGGCATGCAGTAGGCATTGATCTGTTTCGAGCCGATCAGGTTGACCTCCCACGTCCAGTCCTTGGCCCGGGGATTCCACGCCAGCGCATGCGGGATGATGCGCTGCGCGATGGCGCGCAGGCGCTTGAGCTGCGGGTGGTCGGGTGGCGCCAGGGCGCGCTTCTCCGCGGCCTGGGCCAGCTGCTGGCGGTACTGCTGCTGCGCCATCTGCTCGACTTCCGCCGCCGGGACCAGGCGCGTGAAGCCCGAGTTCCGGCCCACGTCCACCCCCTCGCGCGGCTCGTTGCTGGCGTGGACAGGCCCGGCGGACAGCAAGGCCGTGATCGAAAGAACAAGGAGACGGGTGGAGAGGTTCATGGTGTGTGAAATCATGCCGCAGCGGCGCTTATGATGCCCGCCATGTCCTCACGTGCGCCTGGAAACCCTGAAGTCAAGCCATCCTGGGGCGCCACCCTGCGGGTCTACCTGGAGCCGCCCACGCTGCGCATGCTGGCCCTGGGTTTTGCCGCCGGCCTGCCCCTGCTGCTGGTGCTGGGCACGCTGAGCTTTCGCCTGCGCGAGGCCGGGGTGGACCGCAGCACCATCGGCCACCTGAGCTGGGTCGGCCTGGCCTATGCCTTCAAGTGGGCCTGGGCGCCGCTGGTGGACCGCCTGCCCCTGCCCGGCCTGCACCCGCTGCTCGGCCGGCGGCGCAGCTGGCTACTGCTCTCGCAGCTTGCCATCATGGCCGGGCTGGCGGGCATGGCGCTGTCCAATCCGCAGGACGGCCTGCAGGCCGTGGTCTGGTGCGCGCTCATCGTGGCCTTTGCCTCGGCCACCCAGGACATCGCGCTGGACGCCTTTCGCATCGAATCGGCCGGTGCCGAACGCCAGGCCGCCCTGGCCGCGGCCTACCAGACTGGCTACCGCGTGGCCATGATCTGGGCCGGGGCTGGCGTGCTCTGGCTGGCCGCGCGCGCCGAGGCGCAGACCGGTGGCTACCAGAATGCCGCCTGGACTGTGGCCTATCTCGTCATGGCGGCCAGCATGCTGCCCGGCGTGCTGACGGTGCTGCTGTCGCGTGAGCCGGCACGGGCCGAGCTGCCGCCGGCACGCAACGCGGCCGAATGGTTGCGCGGCGCCCTGCTCGAGCCCTTCGCGGACTTCCTGCGGCGCTACAAGTGGCAGGCCGCGCTCATCCTCGGGCTGATCGCCGTGTACCGCATCAGTGACGTGGTCATGGGCATCATGGCCAACCCCTTTTATGTGGACATGGGCTACAGCAAGGACGAGGTGGCCGCCGTGACCAAGGTCTACGGCGTCATCATGACCCTGGTGGGTGCCTTCTTGGGCGGCGTGCTGGCGATGCGTCTGGGCGTGATGCGCGTGCTCATGCTCGGCGCGGTGCTCAGTGCCGCCAGCAACCTGCTGTTTGCCTGGCTGGCCGGTCACGGCCATGACCTGACGGCACTGATCTTCGTGATCTCGGCCGACAACCTCTCCAGCGGCATCGCCTCGGCGGCCTTCATCGCCTACCTCTCGAGCCTGACCAACATCAGCTACTCGGCCACCCAGTACGCGCTGTTCAGCTCCATGATGCTGCTGGCGCCCAAGTTCATCGCCGGCTTTTCGGGCCAGTACGTGGATGCCTACGGCTACAGCCAGTTCTTCGTCTCCACCGCCCTGCTGGGTCTGCCCGTGCTGCTGCTGGTGGCGCTGGCGGCGCGAGCGCAACGACACGCCGGCTGAGCACCGGTTTACCTTTCTTTACGGTCGCGACAAGGCCGACTGACGGCCCCTGCGCATCATGGCGGCATGAGCGATAGACTTGCCGAGATGAACCAGCCCCTGCTGATGATCGAAGACGATGCCCGCCTGGCCGCGATGGTGGGCGAGTACCTGGCGCAATCGGGCTACAGCGTGCAGGTGGCCGGCAGCGGCGCCGAGGGCCTGGCCCGGCTGGAAACGGCCCATCCACCGCCCCAGCTGCTCGTGCTCGACCTCATGTTGCCGGACATGGACGGGCTGGAGATCTGCCGCCGCATCCGCGCCCTGCCCTCGGCCCTGGCCCAGATCCCCATCCTCATGCTCACGGCCAAGGGCGATCCCATGGACCGTGTCATCGGCCTGGAGATGGGCGCCGACGACTACCTGGCCAAACCCTTCGAACCCCGTGAGCTGCTGGCCCGTATCCGCGCCGTGCTGCGCCGGCGTGGCAGCAATGGCGCCGCGCCCAGCAGCCAGCTGCGTTTCGGCTCCCTGGCCATCGACCGGGACGCACGCACCGTGACCGTCAACGGCCAGCCCTGCGAACTCACCTCCTACCAGTTCGACCTGCTGGTCGCGCTGGCTGAACGCGCCGGCCGGGTGCTCACGCGCGACCAGATCATGGAGGCCGTGCGGGGCCGCGAACTGGAAGCCTTCGACCGGTCGATCGACGTGCACATGGGGCGCATCCGTGCCGCCATCGAAGCCGATCCCAAGGCGCCCAAGCGCATCCTCACCGTGCGCGGCGTGGGTTACGTCTTCGCGCGCCAGCAGGACTAGGCCTGCCATCATGCCGACCCCGCTGGCCCAGCGCCTCTACCTCCGCATCTGGCTGGCCGTGGTGGCCGCCATCGTGCTGCTGACCCTGATCTTCGGCTGGATCTGGCGCCAGGAGGCCGAACGCGAACGCGCCCAGCGCCCGGGGCGCGAGATCATCCTGCGCAATGCCCAGGGCGAGGTCCTGGGCCAGGCCCAGGCGCGCGGCAACCGCGTCCCGGGTCATGGCTGGGAGTTCGAGGTGCCGCTGCGCGACGGGCAGACCGTCTTCGTGCAACTTCCGCGCCCGGGCAACCGCCCGCCTCCGCCGCCGCCCGCTCCCTCCTGGTGGCGCCCCCCCTACAACCTGCTGGGCATGCTCATCCTGGTGGCCAGCGCCGTGGCGCTGGGCGCCTATCCCATCGTGCGGCGCCTGACCAAACGGCTGGAAGCCCTGCAGCAGGGTGTGGAACGCTGGGGCGAAGGTGACCTGGCGCGCCGCCTGCCCGAGGACGGGCAGGACGAGGTGGCCTTCCTGGCCCAGCGCTTCAACGTGGCCGCTGCGCGCGTGCAGGCCCTGCTGCTGTCGCACAAGGCCCTGCTGGCCAACGCCTCGCACGAATTGCGTTCGCCGCTGGCGCGCATCCGCATGGGCCTGGAGCTCATGCAGGGCCAGCCGAGTTCGGCCACGCTGGAAGAAATCGCTCGCAATATCCGCGAGCTCGACCAGCTGATCGACGAGATCCTGCTGGCCAGCCGCCTGGACGCCAGCCCCGACGACCTCGGACCGCTGGAGCCGGTGGATCTGGTGGGTCTGGCCGCCGAGGAATGCGCACGCACGGACGCCGAATTCGAGACGCCCGCTGGTGTGCCCAGCGTGGTGGTCCCGGGACTCACGCGGCTGCTGCGCCGTGCCCTGCGCAACCTGTTGGAAAACGCCCGGCGCCATGGTGCGGGCACCGTCAGCCTGACGCTGCGCCTGCAGGGCTCCCAGGCCGAGCTCCGGGTCTGCGACCAGGGGCCCGGCGTGCCGGCGGCGCTGCGCGAACGCATCTTCGAGCCCTTTTTCCGCCTGCCCGGCGCGTCCGAGCGCGAGGGGGGGGTGGGCCTGGGTCTGGCGCTGGTGCGCTCCATCGCCCAACGCCATGGCGGCAGCGTTCACTGCGAAGACCGGCCCGGCGGCGGGGCCTGCTTCGTCCTGCGCCTGCCCCTGGCCCGTTAAGAGCCCCGCCCGGAGAAACTCCGGCGCCCTGGGGACTCGGTAGGCCTGTGGGACCCGCCGCCCGTCTGGCTCCGATGAATGGGCATCCTGAATGTCTTATTTCGCGACACTTCTGCGGCCGTATCCCCTATTTGTGGGATAGGCGTTGCGCAGCCGGCTGGCTATATTTGGTCCTGTACTGCTGTCACAGTCCAGATCACCGAAACACTGCGGCCTGCACCGGTCCCCGGACCTGCACGCTGACGACGACGATCCCAACGACGTCCTTTCGAGGACTTTTCAAAGCCACCCGCAAGGGTGGCTTTTTTTTATCGGGGTGAGGCCAGGGCCCGCAGCACGCGCTCGGCACTGATGTCGTTGAGGCAGCGCAGATGGCCCAAAGGGCACTCGCGCTCGAAGCAGGGGGCGCAGTCCAGCGGCGGCTGGTAGGCCGGGTCCTGCTTGAGCCAGAGCACCTGGGCGCGCGCGCTCAAGGGCGGCGTGTGCTCGGGGCTGCTGGAGCCGAAGATGGCGACCTGGGGCACGCCGAGAGCCGCGGCCACGTGCATGAGGCCGGTGTCGTTGCTGATAACCCGGCGTGCACCGGCGATCAAGGCAAAAGCTTCGTCCAGGCGCGTGGCGCCAGCCAGGTTGCGGCAATCGGCGCCCGTGGCCAG
>JACCDR011598202.1_pt1 | contig 12821 bp, 19 predicted proteins | sample 7446431 | NCBI WGS metagenome assembly JACCDR01 (sample SAMN15323443, study PRJNA562643) | freshwater metagenome | isolation source: river surface water | place: USA:Blue River Watershed | collected 2017-08-17
AATCCAATCACAACACCTGCTTCCAGCATGGCTTCCTCATACGTGGCGATACACCACGAGTTGATCCGTTTCATCCGCAACAACAATAACCCCCGGAAGTGACTCGAGGGTGAGCCAACGATCCCCCTTGGTGCCATCATGGGCCGTGAGACAGATTCCAGAATCGACAATGCGAAGTTGATCGTCACACACGCATTCAAATCGCCTCCCAATGAGTTGGAAACGGACGACCCATTCTCCCCGAACATGATGGGGACGATGATCCAGCAGCTCAGCCCCCCCAATCCTGAGGGCTGCGCGCGCGGCTTCCCCAAAATCCACGCGGGCCATGGCCCTTCGCCCTGCTCCATCCCCCAATTGGGAAATCAGGACTTGGCGCCGTTCTTCGGCCTCGCGCCGGAGGATTTCTTCCTGACGAAGGAGCTCGAGTTCTGCACGGCGTTGTTCTGTATCCGTTCGATGCTTTGTTTCCAAACGAAAAGAAGCATCCAAGGCTGGCACAACCCCGGGAATGCGATTGACGTGGTCTTTCCGATCCAGAAAGGAGGACAACACCTCTTCTTCTGGACCCAAAGGGAATTCTTGCCGACGGAAGAGGAGGGGCCCTTCCTTGTAGATTCGTCCTGCAGAAACTCGCACGAAGCGGTCCAATCCATGATCGAGCAAATGGACACGTTCCGCAACACCCCAAATCTGATTGGGGTCAGGAGCCACGCGCACCTCATCCGATACAAGCCGGTCTCCCACCAAATAACCCGTCACGATGTGGCGGAGAATCTCTGGACGGGGTTCCGTCTCGCCAATGACCGTGGCCTTTCGGTTTGTGGTGGTAAATCTGTACCAACCATGAGTGGGTGGGCGCTGAGCCAGAGTCCAAGTTCTTGACGCGGAATGAAGAGATCGATCTCCCGTCCAGGGGAGATCGATCTCTTTTGGCTCTTCCAAGAGAGCCATCCATGCGGGTTGCTTGGACATGTCGGGGCAGCTACGCCGCCCACGCTGGACGCTGCAGAAGTTCCGTGCTGAGAATCTGCTCCACAAGGCTCTTGCGCACGGAAGTCACAGAACCAACGGAGGGAGCCTGAACCGGGGTTGCGGCGATCAGGTTCTGTAGGGTGCGCGGAACAGTGTAGGTGTCCGCAAACGTCTTCTCATCGACCTGAAAGCACGGAATCGAAAGCCGCTGCGCCGTGGTGCGAACGATGGAGTGGGAGGGGCTCCCAAGCTTCACAAGCGCGAATGCCGTTGGACGAAGACCAGAGCTCCTCACCTCGTTCTCGAAGGAGCCGGGCTCCTCCTCATCTCCCACGAAGAAGAACAGGACATCTTCCCCATCCTTGGGCTTGCGTCCACAAAGTGCCCGAACACCACTCGCGTAGCTGGTGCCACCATTGGCCTGGATTCCGGTAAAGGCGGCCTCCACACCCTTGGCACTGGCGTGCCGAACCTGGATTTCCCGTCCCACCGTGTTGAACACAGCGATGTGGATGCGATCCGGAGGAAAAGCCGGGAGCAGTTGAGTGAGGTACTTCTTCGCCTCAGGAATGGCCCGGGTCATGGATCCCGAAATGTCGATGAAGAAGTAGAGCCGCATGTCCCTCATGGCGGTTTCCACAGCCTTTTGGGCTGCCTTCTCGGCGGCGGCCTGTAGCTTCTCCTTTGTTTCCGTGCTGCGAACGTTCTTGGCGATGTTGATCGCCCTCTGGTCTTCCGCAGACCGAAGAGCCCGATCATGCCGCTCCCGAACAACCTGGACATCCAGAAGTCCGAGGGCCTCCAGGGTTGGCGTCATGATGATCAGATCCTTGTCCGACATACATCCCGCTTCGATCGCGGCGGTCATGATGGCCCGGGTAACTTCCTTCTTTCCAAGAAGTCCCATGATGCGCTTCCACGAGGGACGCTCCGTGCCAATAGCTTGGCAGATCTTGGTTTCCGAAAGTCTTTCCCAACTCTCAGGGTCCCGAACAGCCTGGCCGATTGCCAGCGTGCGGCGACCATCCTCTGCCTGTACCTGCTTCCAACGTAGGGTCTGGAAGAACGTGGCCGATTCGGGCTTGTATCCCACGCGACGGCAGAGGGCCATCACCTGGGTCCGAAATCCGGCCTTCACCAAGGCCTCCAAGGCCTTCGGGTTGATGTCCCGGTAATGGAGCCACTTCTCCACAGCCTGCGTCCACCGCCCCAAGAAAGGACGGCGAGCGGACCGACCAAAACCAAGCCGGCGGTTGATTTCAGCAACGGCAGGCAGTGAAAGAACATCATGGATCCGAAGGAGTAGCTTCGGGTCCAAGTCCTTTCCATTGCGGCGAAGCAGCATCATGGCTTCACCCACGGAACGGAAATCCGAATCGTGGAGGAGAACAACGCCCTCGTCCATGATGGGAAGTCCAGCCCGCGATTGAACGAGCATGAATGCTGCCAAGATGACCTTCAGATCCCGATGATCCTGGCCGAAAGCAAAGGAGGCCCACCGTGCGGCAAACTCGTTGTCGAGCTTCCACACTTCAGCGATTTGCTGGTAGATCCACGCCACCACCTCCGGAAAAAGACCTGAGGGCCGAAAGATGCCCACCTGGCGTCCATTCTCCATCACGCGCTCAGGATATCCCGCGCTGCGGGTGCCATCTTCCGCAAGTACACCCAAACGCTCACGCTGCTTCTTGGAAATGCGGTACACGACCTTCGCATCACCTTCCACGCGGTGTGTTACGGGTTCCCACTTCACCCCAACGGGCGAAGAGGGATCCGGGGAAACAATCCCCGGACGACCATGGTAGGCATGATCTGTGTAGGTCAAAAGGGTCTGAAGGATCCGCTCTGCGGGTCCGAGTGACTCTAGGGTGGTTGTCATGGTTTGAACCTTACGCTCAATGCCTTGCGAAGCAAAGCGGTGTAGGAAGAATGTCCAGGTGCCAAAAACCCTTGCACGACAAGGGATTCATTTTCAAGGATGTCCACGACCCGAAGATCGTGAATGGGGAAATGATCTTCGGGGAAGTCCGCGAGTTGAAGCACCCACATTTCGGCTTCCGCCATTGAAAGCGGGAATTCACCATGTTCGTGGGCAAGTGCCTGAAATAGAAGACCGTGGAGGAAAGCCAAGATAACCCTTGCGCGGGAACTCTTCTCTTCCGGAAGGAGGAGGATACAGCAGCGTTCCCACCGCTGGAGCAGGTCGGAAAATCTCTTCTTGGCAGCATTTCCGTGTTCGCTCAGGCGCTCGGAGCGAACAATTTCCAGGACAAAACGCAGTGTTGCGTTTTCTTCGGGCGGAGAAAAAGCCCCAAAGAAGGCGCGCACGAACAACCTCAAACTGTCTGGATTCTTTGGAAGAATCTCAATGGGGGAAAGTGGGGCTTCCACGTGGAGAAAATACCTCTCCAAGATCGCTAGGAGGAGATCCTCCTTGGTGGGGAAATGGAAATACACTCCGCCCTTGCTGAGGCCCGCCTCGTTGGCAATATTCTGGAGACGCGTCTCCATGTAACCTCGGCGGACAAAACACCGCACGGCCGTCCGCAAGATCTGTTCCTTGGAAACTTCACTTTTGGGCATCATGGATCTGCGCTCCCTTCTGCATCACCAACCGCCCACGGAGTAGGGGCACGTACATCGGATGCCCCTTGCGAACGACACCTCGAACCACAAGGCTCCCATCTTCGAGAACATCTTCAATCCCAAGGATCTCGATGGGATTGATGGTCGCGGAGGTCGATGATGGGGCAGGTTCAGGCTTGGGGGCTTCGGGCTTTGGGGCTTCGGGCTTTGGGAGTTCCAATTTGGGTTCTTTCTTGGGGAGAAAAGCTAGGGAGGAAAGCTCCTTACGAAGGAGCTCCCTGAAGAACTCCGCTCTGGGATCTTCCTTTGCCTTCCGCCGAAGGGGCTCGTGGGAATTCCAAAGATGAATGAACTGTTTGTGAAGCCCAATCGCGGTGGCCAATCCGGAAAGAGATCCTCCAAGCTCCCGAACGACATCCAGGGCCCAAAGAATTTGAAATCGAAGCCGTTGGTCCCACGGGGCGTGCTTGGCGTGCCTGAGAACTCCCTCCCGAATCTGTTGCAGGATTTGGGAATCCTGCAGCGGCATTGGGTTCGGGGGGTAACAGGACTTCTTGGCTTCACTGGGGGGTCGTTCAAACTTGCTAAGGCGTCGGCTCAAAGCATGGCGACTGATTCCAAGAAGGAACGCAGCCTTTGCTTGGGTGCCGCCCTCTTGTAGAGCACCCAAGCAAAGGGCTTTCTCGGCTTCGGCCAAGTTTAGATTTGACAAGGTAAGCATGTGGAAAGCTACGCTAGCTCTCGCAGGACGTGTTTTCACCCTGCCCAAGGCAACGCATCACCTCCGCCAAGAGGTTTCTCCAATAATGGAGGCTTGGATGCTCCGGAATGCCCTGAGTTTTGGCAGCTCCATCGAGGGTCTCCTGACATGCGATCAAGGCAGACAGAACAAGCTCAGCCTGCTTGGGGCCGAGATTCATTTCATGTCCGTCCAGGCGGCAATACCACGTGGGCCCCAATCTCAGTGTCATCTGCGGTGAAGTGGGTTGGATACTCGGGACCCGAACATTCGCCACGCCATTGAAGTTGCGAATGTAGAGATGATCCCCGCGATGAATTGCGACCAGGATTCGCCACCCACGTGCAACTTCGGGATCTTCATTGTAGGGGGTAGGAACATCCAAGACGTTGAGCCTCGAGGGTCCAGCCTGTCCCGCAATGGAGCCCAAGATCTTGAGCGAAGGAAGGAGTGATTCAAGCATTGTTGATTCCCTTTCTGAGATGCGAAAGGACTACTTCAGGAATGTCCTTCTCGGAGACATTCGTGGCCAGCAGGACGCAAGCGCGCAAGGAGTCCTGTGCGCGCTTGTTTCCCGACTGATTCTTGAATTTGATGTGCTGCCCGCCAAGTCGCTGGCCGTGTAGCGAGTACCGACGAAAGACCCCGGGTTCTAGGACCAGCAGAAGAGGGTATTGAATTGCGATACCATAGGATGTTTGCATGTCGCTGGGAAGTTCATGAAGGAGAAGATCCCCAGGAGAGGCATTTTCGACGCTAATTAGAGCCATGGACCATTCCTCGATTTCGAGATCTTGTGTAGATCAATGAGCCTGGTTGTTGAAGGGACCTGATTCCAAGGATTCAAAATCCGGAATCAGAGTGACCGGATCATGGACTGAATTCGCCGCCAGGACCTCGAAGAGGTGCATTTTCCCTTGGGGATCGTGACCTCCAGAAAGTCGAAGGTCCCTGCTTCCCGAACCTTCTTCATGTGCCCCAGAATGAGTTCCAGGCAATCCCGGCGGGGACACGCGTTCGCAATCGTGCCCGTCTTTGAAATGAGTTTGGCCCCCCTCCAGAAGAAGACCTCGCCCACGCACAGCACGTGATACCTGCGAGCCTCATATCTTGAGGGAATCACGAAGTAGTGGAGATGAACACACACCTCCTCACCATCCAGATAGGCCGCGATCGCGCCTCTGGGAGATCGGATGTCCCCGAACAGATTTGTTTGGGTTAAGAACAGATTCTTGGTGGTGAACATGTGGAGGACATAATCTTGTCCCCCGGCTTTCAAGTTTCACTCAGGCAAGGTCACGCGGGTATAGCGGACGACAATCGCGCCTTCCTCGACATCCACCCGACAACAACCACCCAAAGTGCCGTCTGAAGCCATGTCCCCCACGAGAAGTCGCTTGCCGTCCGCAAACTCCAGCAACATGCCGACCTCGATCTTGTTGGAGAAGTAACTGGCTTTGTGGGCTTCCCGGATCTTTTGGCACTCAACGCACCAGGCCAACATTTCCGGTGTTTCCCAGATGCGTTGGAGAACTTCCAGGCGAGCCAAGCGATTCAATTCAATTTCGTTGCGGGCCCCGTGACTGAGTTCTTGATGACCAGGTCCAGGCTCAATTCCTTCACGATCCCAAATGGCCCGTTGTTTGGAGTAGTGATTGCTATCAAATTCCTCCCACGTCACCCCATCGCACAAATCCCTCCGTTGAAAGGGAGCCGTCGGTTCGGGGGGAAGAAGATCGATGATGGGGGCCGATTCGGCCCACGGAAGATTAACCGTCGTCCAAGTAGTCATGGGTCATTTCCCTGTGTAAAGACCGCGTTCACGAGCTCGGTACAAGGCCTCCACCAAAAGGGGATGGCCCATCCGAGCGGACACGATGCCGCTGCAATAATCAGGACCCTCCGAGCTTGCGCGAGCGATGACTGTGGGCTCGCGGGGGCAGAAGTACAGATCGTGTTCCTCGTAGGTCCCCAAGAACGTGCAGGAATCGCAATCGTGGGTGAAGCGGGGGGATTCCATGTTCAAGATTCCTTTTGTTCCTCGTAGAAAGTGCGAAATTGCAGGGGGCAACCCTCGGCATACATGAGAATTTTGTCGGTATCGATTCCCAGGTGCTCACGCCCTGCACGATGACACCACCGCAGATTTTCCGAATCCGAGACAACGTGAGCCCCCAAGGATTCGAGCATCGGCTGAAACCAACTTGGACAGTGGATGAGTGGAAGACACTTCCACAAGGTGTTTTGTGATGCGTTGGGCACAAACACTAATAGGTTGAGATTGGAGGTTTCAAGCTTCAATCCGCGCGATCTTGGAATAGGCTCACGCGAAGATTGAGATGGAGCCCGCGCTGATTTGAATGAGGATTGTGGGAAATTTTGTGGCGGCGAGCGCCCGCTCGATGTCCTTCACGTCAATGAAGTGCATAAAATCATCCCCTCCTACTGCGGCCGCCGCTCTCTCCCAAACATTGGCGTCCGCAGGGGAATATCCACGAGCATACGTCAAGGCTGGGGTGGTCGAGGAATCAATCCCCGTGGACACCATGTAGATCCCTTGATCCTTGGCGAGCAGCAATCCGGGCCGTGCGCGTTTGCCCCTCATCTTGCGGTGCTGCTTGGAAGCTTTTACATGCGCAAGGGTCTCCTTCAGACTCACCACGTCAAAATGCAGCTCGGCAGCCATCACTCCTCCCCCTCCCAGCCCGTGGAAACATCCCATCCGGCATCCCGCATGAGCTGAGCAACGATTTTTACCGGATCGTCTCCGGGCTCCAAGAAACGAGCCAGAAGACCCATGATGCGCTTTCCGTCGCACTCGACGTTGCGCATCAGGTTCCGAAAGGCACCAGCCCGATCCATCTTCTGAAGGCTTTCCAGGGAGGGTTTGGATTTTTTGGCTTGGCGAAGACCTTCCTCATACTTCCGCACCTCCCAAAAGGAGGCGCCCTGTGGCGGCGCCTGGACTTCCGGCTCAGGAACCACCACATCCTTCCCCTCGAGGTCATACCCATACACCCGAGTCAGTGCCCGAACCTCATCGTGGGTAAAGGTAACGCCGTTAAAGCTCTCACCCCCCAAAAGATCGATACACCCCGCAGATTGGGGGGTGGAGGCGTGAAATTTGAAACCACCAGGTCGCGCGTTCATGGGAGGCTATAAGAGATGCCCCAGGGTTTTAAGAGAGCTCCCCGCTGATGATCTTGGGGGATCGCTTCTGGCCAGGGTTCCGGTCCGCGGTCCGTGGCTTCGGCAGCGAATCCGGCTCCAGGTATTGAGCCGAAGCAAATCGGCCTTCCAGCAGAGCTCGATACCAAAGAATCAGGCGGCTTTCGTCAGGGTTTTGTCCGGGAGCACTCATACCGTCACGATTCCAAAGAGAATGTTCCAGGAACGCCGCAGCTCCAGAAAACTCTGGCCCAATTTCTTGCGAAAATTCCTCATCTTCGCTTCCTGTTCCCCATCCAGCAACCCCTCATCCCAAATTCCGCCCTGTTCCACGCATGCCGCGAGTTCACAAAGGGGGAGAATACCCTGGAGGAAGGTACACCCGCGGATGAGGGAGTATTTCCTCGAAAGCTGCTCAAGCTCATTCACAACCGAGCGGCTGATTTCCTGGCCATTCTGGAGGTTTTGGGCCGCGATGAGGAGAAGCTCAGGAACACGAAGGGCAGGATCCATTCTTGGATATAAGCTCGATGGTTGGGTTTAAAGGGAAACCCCGGTTCGCTGGAGGGGGAAAGCGAACCGGGGTTTGAGAGGGAAAACTCCTGTCACCCGAGAGAACGTCCTGGGTTGCTTTTGGTTTGCTGTGGATGCAAGTGCGTCTACCAATTCCGCCATCCCCGCATTGTTTAGCGGGGAGAAGGACTCGAACCTTCAATCCGGGTTTCCCCAGGTGCTTGTGAGGACGAAAGATTGGGTGACAGGCGAGGGTATCTTACGCCAGCTCCAAACTTCTTGTCAAGCGTGCGGATGAAGATAAAGGATGTAGGTCCGATTCTCAAGGTCGAGGTAGTAGAAATTGTGATTGGGCTCGGCCGCAGTGTTCGTGTTCGATCGGAGCACATTGAGAACCCGCGTCACCTGAGCGGTATTGATCTGTCCTTTCCGATCCTGGGCTTCTGCCTGAGCCGCCGAGTTGTCGGCATAGGAATAATTCCCGCGACATCCGCAACAGCATCCGGGCCGGCCCGAATAAACCTTGAGAACATCTGCCTGGGTGATTTGGTCGAGCGTCTTCATGTCAGACACATAGCTGGTGTCCTCAAGTTTCACGATTTTGCATCACAAAAAAGCGGTACCAAACGTGGATGGTCTGCATTGCCCGACGCGCAATCATGCGCGCCTTCCGGGACATTTTCAGATCCATGATCCTAGAAATAGCCTCGCGGGCGGGCATATATTCAGCTCTTGGTGGATCCTTGGGCCGCTTTGGGGCCTTTTTCCACTTGGAAGTAAACATTTGAGTGCGAAGGACATTGTAAAGGAATTGGGTGGTATGGAATCGAAAACCCAAACGCCTCAACACCAGCAGCTCCACCGCGAGCGTCAGAAGTTCATTATCCCGAGCCTCGACAGGAGAAAGCTTGGAGATTGCGTTGGATAGGAGAAGCGTGACGCACCTTTCTCCTTCCTTGTACCACGAGATCTTGGAGGCTTGGAGCGTGACGGCATGACAAAGTTCGTGGAGGACATTCTCCATCCGATGCGAACCTCCAGGGAAATGTTCTTCAAGATAGGTAGGAGAGATGTCTGTGCAGTGGAAGATGGCTTGCAGTTTTTCGCATCGAGAAGGCATTGAGGATTTCTACGCGCCCAAACATGGTAGCGTAGCCAAGAACCCATGCTGGAATTCGTCACACTCACCGGCGCCGATCACACCGTCCAAAAATACCGGATGTATGAGCTCTGCTCCAATCCCTCCGTTCCCTTGGAGATGGCCTTTTTGGTGTCCATTCCACGAATGGGAAGCCCCCGTTACCCAAGCTTTAGTGTTCTGACCAGTCTCCTTGAAATCGCGCGGGACTGTAATCAGCGCACCGCAATCCACCTGTGCGGCGGGATGGCCCGGATTATGGTGGGCCTTGGGTCTCTCTCCCAAATTCCTGGGGAGTTGTCTTCCCTTTTGGAGAAGGTTGACCGCATCCAGATCAACCTCCCCCAAAATCTCATTACGGAAGAAGGAATTTCGGAAGCGCTTCGACGTTTGAACAAACCACTTGTTTTTCAGTGGCGAAACCAAGAATTTCCTCCCACACAACCTCGCCTTCAATGGCTCTATGACCTTTCTGGAGGCAAAGGGATTGTTCCCTCCGAATGGCCTACTCTTCCTGGTGATCAGGTGGTTGGATTGGCGGGTGGTTTGGGTCCCGGACGCATCGCACCTCTCATTCGGAGAATGAGTTCTGGCCGATATTGGATCGACATGGAGTCTTCGCTGCGCGATTCCAAGGACCAGTTCAGTCCTGATATCTGCCATCGCGTCTTGGATGAGGCTCTCGAGGCTCTGAGTCAAGAATTCCAGGCCCACTGGGTACCCTCCCCGTAGCGTAGTGGGGTGGTGCCTGCGGTCTATTTTGACGATCTTGATGCCACCCAACGCCTCACCCTCTTGACCTTCGCCCTTCTTTCTCAAAAGGACCATCTTCCAGGGAGAAAAGAAGCGATTGCCGAAGGGATCTTTGATCACATCGTGGCCATGTTCGAGGCTGGCGAGTGCGGCTCGCCTCCCTTTCTTGTTCACGAACACCACAAGGAAATGCGAACCATCGAAGGCATTTTGGACGAGGTTGGAAATACCGTTCCCATCCTTCCGCACGAATCCGAGATCTCTCCTTGGGTCCTGATTCCGGGACTTACCTTGTGTTCACCCCAACAAGATCAAAATCCCTACAAGATCTTGACCACCAAGGTTTATGGGGAGGAGGGGGAAAGGCTGGCTATCCTGGCCAAGATTGGACCAGAAGAGGCAGAAGTCTTTGGAACGGAACCCATGATGGTGCTCCTTGATCTTCATCTCCACGGAGAAGAAGCTCCCACCTTGCACGAGATGCCGCTGGACTTGGGTATTTGCCTGGCCTCCATGTTGGCGGAGTTCCATCGCGTTCGAGCGTACGTCAACTAATTATTCCGTTTGGATGCAGTAGTAGCGAAGGATAGCGTGGCACGGCATCACCTCGTTGTTGTGGAACCAAGATGTATTGAGGGCCCCAATCTGTCCCACCCGCCCCTCATGATCCAAACTCAGCCACTCCTTACAAGTCCAATCCAGGACGCCATCGGGATCAAATCCCGTCCACGCCTTCACTTCCGGCGAAACAGAAGTTCCGGACACGTCTTGATCGATGGGGTTCCACAAGGGTCCCTTCCGAAGATCGGTCAGGCGACCCACAGGAACACCCGAAGGAAGCCGGTAAAGGCCATCAAAATCCCCCAGAGGCTCCCAAAAGCCAAAAAGAGAATCCTGGATGAGGGCAGCATAGATCCCACCACACAACTTGGGATTGTCGCACGCCCAGGTCTCACACAACTCCGAGGCAACTTCCACCCCTTGAAGGTCCCCCTGTACGGGTGGACTGAGGAAGATGTAGCGCACCTTCCACGTACAGTTGGGCAAGCAGCCCACATCACCTTCGCACTCCTCTGAACCTTCCACGATCCCATCACCGCAAACGCTGGGTTCGAGAGTTGTTTCGGAAGAACCCCCTTCCGAGGTATGGGGCTCTTCGGAGGTCAGATCCCCTGTTGAAGAGGTTCCCGTTGTTTCAGATTGGCCAGTGGTTTCTTGCGAGGTAGAGGTCTGAACCCCGGAAGTGGAAGAACTGGATTCACCAGAAGAAGATCCAGTCTCCGTTCCTTCGCCAGAAGGGAGATCGCGGGTTGAGCACGACGCAACAAGGAAAAGAAAAAGAAGGTGGCGCATGGTGAAACCTTCTACGACGGGGTTCATTTGTGGGCTCATGGACTGTGCTCTAGCTGGAGGCTGCAAACGCCCACGCAGAAGTACAGGATCGGTTCCACGCCCGTGATGGTATCATCACGGCTTGGAGGCCGGCGTAGACCTTTTCGATACGAAACGAGAACTTCTCGCAAAGGAACAACAGGTCATGAGTCGGCATCACATTTTCTCCCTTTCAACACTTTTCCTCGGGCTTTCGTTTGGGTGCCTCGAAACAAACGAACAACACTGTGGCCTCCACAAGGGAAAGTGTCCAAACCCGGGAGAGGTGTGCTCTGTATGTGAACCGACCAACAACGGGTGCACTATGGAGCCGATTATGGATCCCCAGTGCATTTTTCCCGGACCTGATCATTGCCAGTTCAAGAACGGTTATTGCGAGGATCCGGGGGAGTCCTGTGATATCTGTCTCCAAGAGAACCTTGGTTGTACCAAGGATCCGATCGCATCTGAGTGCCTCTTTGGGGGAGGTCTCGAAGATTCCTCGAGCTCCGGTCCCACCGCTTCGGAATCCAGTGATGCCGAATCTGATGCGGACTCAAGCACGGACTCCGAAACCTCTTCAGGAGAGTCCTCTTCAACTTTCCTCCCGTCCCTTTGTGGCAACGGCTTGGTGGAATCTGGCGAAGATTGCGACGATGGGAATTTGGACGAGACGGACGAATGCACCTCTGCCTGCGAGTGGGCGATTTGCGGTGATGGGTTTGTTCAGGTGGGCGTGGAGGAATGCGATGAGGGCGCTTCCAACAGCGACGACGCCATCTGTACCAAGACCTGCAAGAATGCCATCTGCGGGGATGGCAAGGTGTGGGAGAACATCGAGCAGTGCGACGACGGGAACAAGAATTCCTCCGATGCTTGCATCAACACCTGCCAGGCCGCCTACTGCGGTGATGGTTTTGTGTGGTCAGGAATGGAGGAATGCGACGACGCCAACGATGTTCCGAATGACAGTTGCGATGCTTGCAAGTTCGTCCATCGGTTGGTGTTTGCTTCGAGCCTCGAGTACAAGGGCAACTTGGGCGGGCTGACGGGCGCAGATGCCAAGTGCCAGGTGCTTGCTGCCTCTGCTGTGAATACCAATCCCATGTTCTTTGCAGGGAAGGATCCTGAGTCTTTCAAGGCGTGGATCAGTGATGGGAATGAAGGTCCGGATGATCGCTTTGACACCAACTTCACGGGAATCTACGAGCTTCCCGGGAAGGAAATGGGCTTCCCCATCACGGTCGTTCGCGGGGGCTGGAAGGATCTCACGGATGGTTCTCTCGAGAGCGAAATCTTCTTGGACGAGAACGCCACGCCACTGAGCTCAACCATCTGGACAAACACCAAGACCAGTGGTTTTCCTGCCACCGTGGATCACTGCGACGCATGGACAAGTTCCCTTGCGGATGACCTTGGGTTTGTGGGAACCACCATCAGCGCCAGCGCCCAGTGGACGGATGATCCGCCACATCAGGCCTGCAGCGCCACGGCTCGGATCTACTGCTTCGAGGATCTTCCCTGATCGCGGTATATCGGTTACCAAGGTCCGTTTTCGGAACCAGAAGTGGAACTCTG
>JACCDR010193819.1_pt1 | contig 12819 bp, 18 predicted proteins | sample 7446431 | NCBI WGS metagenome assembly JACCDR01 (sample SAMN15323443, study PRJNA562643) | freshwater metagenome | isolation source: river surface water | place: USA:Blue River Watershed | collected 2017-08-17
ACTTTTTGGTAAGCCAACATTTCATAGGCTCCTTTCATGTTCATATCAAGTATAAGAGGGTCTAAACAAGTTTCACCAGTATATGTATCATTTGTGTTACATCGTGGAACCTGTGCCAATTCTACCACATTTTCAGGTATCATTTTAATATCCAAAGTCCTAGGGATTACACGTTGTACATCAGCACCCCAAAGAATCAACCATTTATCCCTAATCTCATATCCAACGGCTGTTTTTAGAATATCGGAATATTGTGCCAAATCATAATCTCTTTTGGTCATGGGAATCAATTGTTTACCACCAAGAGTATAAACATAAAATTCATTCTTGTTCCTAGCTGTCAAAGGTCTAGGTAATTGAAACTTGCTTTTTAATACAGTACAACCAACTGGTACACAATCACAATCATGATTAGTTGCTACGCACATTGGAACACAAATATGTTGGTAATCCCAATCTGATTTATATTCAAATTTATTGTATTCTTTGTCCATCAATTCACTTCTAGCCTTACTTACCAATTCATACAAAAGTTCATCTGTGTAAGATGAATCATCAGAGTATTGGTTAATTAGCGAACGAAGAATTGATATTCCTGTTTCTACTGTCATTAGTTAAGTATTATTTCAGACACCATTCTGGTATCTACGTTATAAATTATATTAATAGGAGCATCAAGGTATAACTCAACTATATCATAAGTTAAATTGTCAAACTCAAATACTTCATTTTTACAGGCTCTTGCAAATATATATTGTGTATCAACATCAAAAGGATGCAATTTATCATATTCATCTAGCATAGTATTCTTTTAAAATGTTTGTAAAATCTTCACATGGATAAACAGAAAATAGGTTTTCAAACTTTCCTGTCAAATGTATAATCCATCTTTCTTCAACATTTAGATTTTCCACTTGTTCAAGACATAGTTCATAATGAGCCATTTGCAATTGATACCTATTAAAAGGTGTGTTCAACAGTTCTTCAAATGGTTCAAGCATCATATCCCCATAATTCTTTTCCAAAGATTCATTACTTTTCCAATCAGCTAAAATATAGTATTTATTGATTTTATCATACAACAACAAGTCACAAGTACCAAAATAATCATAAACAAATTGATACATCCTTTGCTCAATTGCAACAATTTCATATCTTTCATCAAGTGACATAAGAAAAGCAACTACACCCAACTCTTTTAAATTAGTAGGTTTGGCACAAGATTCTATATATCTTTCAGCAAAAGTATGAATCTTTGTTCCAGCATTTGCAGCATCCTTACCTTTTTGTTTCCATTTCTTTTGTAAGAATGTTGGAAATGGACTAGCGTCAAACTCTTTATAGAATTTCTTTATTACACCTGACACAGAAGAACTTGTTCTACCATCAATAGTATATCTATGAATCTCTTCATCAAATGTAACTTCTTTAAATTTCTCCCGAATCGCTGCTTGGATAGTGTTCATCTAAGAATTGTTGAAACTCTAAATGGTCATTAAATATATAGAAACTTTGTCCATCATAGAGAGTTGGTGTATCAATTTGTAAAGGTGTTCCATCATCATTTAATGGAACACCAAAACTATTTACAGAATTATGTATTATCATTGTTTCATTACTTGAATTTGTGTACAAGAAGCTGTACCAACATCAGCAGCATTGGCCATATTTATAGTTACATGAAACCATTGGTTAACAGAAAAATCAACTGCAACTAAAGCAGTAGCTGTTGTTGTGGAAGTTATATCAGAGTTTGCAGATGTTGCAACAGGATAAATTCTTTGTGAGTTAATTGATTTTAATACCAAATGTCTTTCCAAAGAACCATTTCTAGTAGTTGCTGTCATTGATAATTGTGCAACTTGAATAGCACCACTTACACTTGATGCACTTGTGCTAAACCACCATTTAACTGTCATAGAACCAGCAGTTCCTGTTTTATAATTAAGATTTGTAATTTCAACCAAATCAGTTGCTCCAACAGTTCCAGCAGCTAAAGCAATAGTATGTACAATTACATCTGTTGCAACTGTGGAAGTAGAAGCATCATTGTTTGTCCTATAAACAGTTGTTGGAAAATAAGACCTATTTGCTGCATAATACGTTGGAAAATAACTTGTAAACCAAGTACTTAGAAAAGTAGAATCAACAATAGTATTTATAAGATTTGTGATAATAGTGGTAAGGTTCCAGAAAGAATAAGTCTTAGACCTATTTCCTACTGGTGAAACCTGCCAATCTTCCAATATAATATCTTCACCAGATTTTAGTTTTTTAGGGATTAAGTAATCCATTATTCATATATTTTACCACCAAATACCAATTTGTTGTTTTTCCATTTTAGTATTTCTGTGTGTGCTTTTCCATCAACTACTGTAATAATAGCAAGTCCATTAGACCAAGATTTCTTTTGAATCTTTCCAGCATAGTTAAATACAGGAGAATCAAAGTCTGCCATTGCACCTACATTATAAGCATCAATTTCACTTTCTGAATGTGTTTGCTGTCTATGAGTATGACCAAACATAATAGACTTTTTCATCTTTTGTAAATCAGAATGTGCCACATGGACAGAGAAACTTTCACCATGATAGATAGTCAAATCACCAAGAACATACTCATCATTAGGATAACTATCAAGAATCTCATAATTTCTTTCTTTAAGACTTAATGCTTCAACTGGTGATTTAAGTGCAGAACCAAGTTTATTATTGTCAACACTAGACATATACTTGTTATGTCTAGCTTCATGATTTCCAGCTAGATACACTTTATAGGTAAAGTCATAATCTTCTATTTGGTCAAGTACCATATTTGTTTTGTCATATTCATAACCTAGATTGATTCCTTGAATAGCTATTTTACCTTTGTCATGACTAGAAAGTGAGTGCATATCAAGTACATCACCACCCAAGATAAGACCAACAGGTTTAATATCTTCAACAATCTTCATAGCTGCATTCAACAATCTTTGATTATGAAAAGGGCAATGTAAATCAAAAAAGGCCACCCAAGTGCCTTCCTGTGATACAGGTTGTACTACTTGAATGGCCTTTTTATTTTGTTCCCAACGAGCATATTTTTTGCGGAGCGCATTACCAGTTATATCTTGACCAACAATCTTGGCAAGGTTATCCCATGTAATATCTATATTTTCTTTCCCTCCTTGTGCGTAGATAGTTTGAAAGAGTGTGTTCAGTTTTTCCATTTAATTTTGATTTTCATCAAAAATAATAGAAAGTGAGGTTACTCGTTGGATTTATTTACTTTGGGTGAATTACGTCTAGTTTTCTCTATTGTCCTGTTGATACTATTGATTCCAAAATCTGCAAACATGAGATACAATAATGTTTCTGATATACTTGTAAAAGGTGGAAGGATAGTAGAGAGTAAAATAAGAATAGTCCATATATAATTTCTTACTGGTCTATTAAATGCTGATAATTCTTCTGCTGTAATTTTAGGCCACTTCACGCGCATGTTGTTTCCAAGTTTCAAGGATTGATAATCTTTTGTCTAAATCAAAAGTTTTTTCCCTTATTTGAGAATTGTCCTTTTTGATATTTTCAACATCAGTAAGAATAGTGTTGATATTTTGTTGCATTACCGCAATATCAGTTTTTAAGCTGTGTATTGACAATACCAAAGCATCAAGTTTATCACCACTAGTTTTTATTTTTGCCCCTATATAACCTGTTCCTAATGTCAGTAAAGCACCCCCTAAAAATTTAAGTATTCCAAGAAGGGTATCTAAATCCATTGATGACTATTAGAGAGTAAGGATTCTGTATTGAATATCAAAAGTGATAGTAGAATTACCAGCAGCAGGAGCAGCACCAGTACAAGCAGAAGTAATAGCTGTATTAGCATTTACATTAGTTGCAGCAGCAGCGGCAGGAGCAGGGGCTAATTTCCAATATTTAGTGGAACCAGAACTGATAATGCTGGAAGCAGCAGCATTGCTATAAAGAACAGCAGTACCTTGATTAATTTCAAGAGCAGTTAAACCAACAATAGTATAGGCAATAGAATTAAATGTCAATTTTGCCATAACTGACAATACATCAATAATTTTACCACTACCCGGAGCAGCAATAAGAGTTACAGGTGTATTCTTCCAGTCAAGAATTTGAGCAGAAGTTACTGTGACTTGTGTGGAAAGAATTTGCTCATCAATTAAATCTTGTGCAATAGTAGTAGCTTCTGAATCAGCTACATCAATAATATGTTGTGTAATATCCAAACCAATGTCAATTGGCCCTCCAATGGGAGAATAGTTAGGATAAGTGGTTTTCTTGTTTGCATAAACGCTTTTAGCAATATTGTAGTGTTTTCCTGTGTAAGACATGTTAATTAAGTGTTAAAATTCTATATTGAATGAAAAAAGTAATTGGTGAATCACCATCAGTTAAATCTGTTCCATCTGATAATGCAAGAATAGCACTACCACCTATACCTGATACAATTGGAGCATTTGATGAAAACCCCCATTTATAAAAAGCATCTTGGTTGCTTACAAAAGCATCACAAATAGCATCTTCATAATTGATATATCCATTAACAGCAACAGCTATTTTTGTGCTATTTACCGTATAAGGTGTAGTATTAAAATTAATATAAGAACAAACTGATGTAATATCATAAGCCTGATTTGAACCAAGAGTAGGGAGCAGTTCAATAGGATTAGCATCTAAATCAAGTATTTGTGCAGATGTAACTGTAACAGAAGTACTCCTAACTTCACTAGCAACAACATCTTGAATGTGTCTTGTAAGGTCTAATCCTTGTCTTGCAATAATCACATCTTGAACAGTATTCACCCGTTCAACAGCCTCTGGTTTAAGTTTATATCTTTTGCCCGTATAACCCATTATGCACAGTTGTTACAAGGTGAAGAAAAACTCTTACATTCTTTAGTGATAAATGAACGTAGAGCATTATTGAATTGTACATTTATACTGCACCCTTGACCTTCCAAAAATAATACACGTCTTATAAACGTGGCTTTAGCACAATTCTTGGTTTCATCACAATCTATACCATTGATTTTCTTTAGAATCCATTCGTACATATATTGTACATAATTGCACTTTAAACATAATTTATCTGCATCCGCAATCACCACTACCATTAGTATTCACATTTATTAGGGTTCTCAAATAAGAATAAATTTCCACCATTTGATTGCAATTTGTACAAGTGTCACCTTCTGCATTTAGTTCATTGAGAAATATCAATGCTTGCCATACATCCAGTTTTTCTGTCAAATCTTCTAGTGTAAATACTTCAACCCCAAGACAAGCAAGTTCACAACAAACAAATATACAAGCTGCTTCTGTACCAATAGTAATATTATATACCCCACATGGCAAAGCAACATCAGTTACATCACAATCCCCACCATAGAAGAAAGGATAGTAAAATGTCATTGTATCAGTAGAACTGGCATATTCAATACCACATGGTAAATCTGGATAAGTTCTTGCTGTATTGTTAATTGCAATATTATTACAAGCTGGAATAGCCCCTGCTTCAATAGTATAAGTTACTGTATATTCATTACCATTAATATCAACAATAGTAAACCCAATCACAGCATCTGTAACAGCAATATCAGCATCAAGAACCACAACAGTCCAAGATAATGTAGTTGTTTGGGTAACAGAAACTGTACCTGTATTTGTTGTAAGGGTAATAGTATCTACATTGGCAGTAGTTATACCAGTAATATTGAGCAAAAATTGATGTGAAGATGAACCCCCAAGTTTTACACAATTGGAAATTACACCTGTAAATGGATATATATTTGGAAGTTTGACAGTTGTATCTGTGCAGTTATTTAAGTTCCAAATAATATCAACATCCAATGTATTACCATTGTACCAAGAATCCAATAAACCTGACGTTGGTGTAGTTGCGGAAATAGACAAACAATCAGAAGTTGTTGTTAATGTCATTTTTGTTAAATAAAAAAGGCGGTAAAAGATTTTACTCTCTTACCGCCTATAATTAAGGTCAGATTAATTTAAACAAAGCAAAGTGCCAAAGTAGCAGAACCAACAGGGATATATTGGTTAGTACTGTTCGTGGATTCAATCCAGTCACCCAAGATAGTTTCACAATCCGCTACAAGAGTGGAGTTTGTGGTAGCATAGGTATAACCAGTTCCAAGAATAGTACCAGCATCATCAGTAGAGTTAGTAGCAGTTGCGGGGAACAACATAGATACACTCTTTTCATAAGCCTGTGAACTGTTGGGCATATCTGTTTGACCATAGAACCTAATCGTGGTTACTGTATAAAGTGCAGTAGCTTCTTTCGAGAAGTAATAAGGAGGTTCAACATAATAGCCAATCAGAGGATAGTTCTGTGCAGTAAATGGACGCAACATAGCATTGTTTCTCCATTGGGTGTACAGCCATTCACCAGTATTCAACGCTTCAACTCTACGGGATGCTTCTTCCAAAGTAGGGAGTGTGGTTCTAAAACCATCACCAACATTCAAAGTAAGAACAACACGCTTGGTAGGAATATCGGAGAAAGCAATAGCTTTTTGTTCATCCAAAGCAACCACTAAGAAAGTGTCAATGATATTGGTAGAAGTAATAGGTGCAGTAACATCAAGTGGCACAATTTCACTAGAGGTAGTAAGTACAGAATTGGCAATCGCATCACCAATAGTTTGTACAAAAGCATAGTCAGCAGTATAAGCCTGTGTAGCACCATTAATTTTCAACCAGTTAAACGAAGTACCATTTGCAATACTGCCAACAGCTTGACCAGTAATACCACCACCACCAGCAAGGTTTACACCAAATACAATAAATTCTTTGTTTCCACGATAACCAGTATTCATATCACGATATTCACGAGAATAGAACGCAAGGTTGGTCAACAGATTGTGCAACATGTGAGATTTAGCTTCTGTTGCAGTATAACCAAGAGTGGTATAATTTGGAGTAGTGAAACTTGCATATTCACGGTCATCCAACAGTTGTCCATAATCACGTTGTTTCCTTGAACCACGGATTACCAAAGAGAGGGAATACAATGTTTCATCTTCAACAGCAGCAATAGAACTAACCATAAGAGCATTTCGCTTACCATAATTGGGAAGTTTAGCAGCTACGCTTCTAATTTTATCACCTTCAATAATATCAGATGCAACAACAGCAGGATTACCATAGTTGAATGCAGAGATTTGGGTGATGTTTGCAGATGCAGGAGTACCTTGCACCACTTTAATTTTGCGCACAGCGGGATAAGTGTCTGTGTTTTGCAAGTGATTACCGTTAGTCCTTACCAAAGAATAAGGGTCAACAGAAATTGCGGAAATATAGCCATCAGTCAAGTTGACAGCATTGGAGGTGCTAAATAATGCACCTGTGGGGAACGCAGTTTGCGTGTCACCAGCTACAATAAATACTTCATTTGGCTTGGAACTGTTTTGTTTAAGTGCCATTTGTTAAACTAGATTTTTGGAAGAGTCCTACTCCTCCCGGTGAAAGTAAGTTTCTAAAGAGATTTTGTACGCACATATCGCACAGCAAGCTATGATAAGTTGTTGGAACATCAGAATCAACTTGTGGGTCGCCTGTTGTATATAATCCATCCAACGAATCATAACCACCAAAATACACAACTTCTGGTTGTTTGATGTATTCTATATAAATACCTGTAATAGTAAATTGCCCATCTGTATAAATGTATAAACTTGAATCTTGGCTACTGGAACTAAGGCTATCTTTACCTATTGTAGCAACAATTCTTTTCCACAACTTTGAAGGTTTTCTTGTCTTATCCCCTAAGACCGTAGATAAATCATCATGTTGTGTAAGATTTGCAGGAACCAAACTAATAGTTCCACAATCAGAAAATATATAAGCACGGACAAAATGTCTATATAAATATTTCAAAGCTGAAAACTTAAACTCATATACATTGAGGGTCGAATCAAAATTACTTGGGGCAAGAATACCTTGGTCTGGGTTTTTTACAACCAAAGAACTCAACATATCAATTCTCTGTTCACCAACTTCAAACCCCACATCATATCCTTGTATATTGTTTCCAGTATAAAACATTTCTATATAATCGCTTGTAGTGTCATTGATAAGGACATCTATTTGTGCAGGGGGAAGGTTTTTCATATAATTTGAATCCAACTTATTCCCCCGCATCTTTATTCGATAGTGCATTTCGTTGATATTCATTTATCTTAAAATTTAACGTTACGATTCTTCAACTCTTGTTCCAATTCCCCATACCAGTTCAAATGGTCATCATTTGGGTCATGTGTAACATATTCATGCAAGAAGAAACTTACTAATGCTTCAAAGCTGTTTGACAGTTTATAGACACTTGGTTGGTCTTTCTTGTTAGGTGCCATATTCCACCAGTAGTAATAACCATCGCGCAATCCAATTACATTGATATTAATGGCTTGTTGAATCACATATTGAGTGTGGAGTTTCCTCATACCTTCTTGTGTACCCAACAATTCATTATACTTCATAAACCGTGCAATAGCCTCACCTTGATATTTACCTGTATGTTTGATATAATCAGAAAGTGCATTTTTAACAGCAGCCCTGTTCATATCTCCTCTTACAATACTTCTGTTTTTATTGTCAGTACATAAGGTAGCAATTTTATACATAGTCATTTCTGGCAAATCTTGGAGAGCCACCAATTTGGCAATAGCATTATTTTCCCTATCTTCCATACGTTCTTTTTCAACTTCCGCTTCATTTGTCACACTAATGTAATAAATACTGTTTGGGGAAATATCCCTACTTGTAGCTGCAATAGCAGGATGATTTTCACACAATAATATAGCTAGTTCACCACGAAGAGAATCATCGGTAAATACATTGGTTTTATTTGGATAAAGATTCAATTGAAATGTTTCAATGAAAGTAGGTACTTGACCTTCCAATTCACGCAATGTTTTACCCGGAACCTGAAATATCAGAATCCCTTTCTGATTTGGTGTAAGGTGATTCTTTACAAGGTCATATTTAATTTCAAGCAATGTTTGACGTGTAATTGTTGGATAGCGTACAATCTTTTCCAAATCTTCCCTACTCCAATTAGATTTATCACCAATTACAGTAAGGATATTTTCCAATCCAATTTTCACATCATTCCCTGCATACCAAGGATTTTCTACATGTTTATCCAACCCTGTTACCCACATGCTCTTATTAATGTCAAGTGGAAACTTAAATGGAGTAAACTCTCCAATACCAATATCCCTTTTCTTTCCAACACCTCTTGTTCTTTGGCTTCCATTACCATCAACATAAGTCATAGTTTGTCTTGACCTACCTTGTGGGTCATTAGAAGAATTTCTATCAATGTGATTAACGTAAATACGTTTTGTTGCAGTTTTCATTTGCTAAGTTTAAAGAAAGGGGGAAGTATCACCTTCCCCCTTATTGATTGTTCAGATTAAATTAAAGACTTGTCGCAGGAGTATATTCAATACGACCAACACGAGAAACATCCCATACACACAAGGAGCCAGACATTTCACGATAGATAGAACCTGTTTTGTTATGTGCATATACATTTCCACCAGACTTTTCAGCACCAGTTTCAAAGTCATATACATTGGAGATAGTGAAATAAGATTCAACACCATCTTGCATAATCATGGTAATATTTTCTTCACGGCTTGCACCAGAGGCTTTTTGGTCAGTTTTACCAAAATCAAAAATATCCATTGCAAAGGATTCCAAAGTATAGTTGGAAGTACCGGGTGCCAATTCAGGGAACAATTGCTTGTTGTCCTTCACAGGGTCAGGAACCAACTCAACAGTTACACCATTGGGCGCACGCCATTTGGTAAACTGCGCACCAAAACCGAGAGAATTGTCATTATAAACAGAGTTCTCTTTATTGATGAACATAGTGTCAAGTGTCAGAATGCTAGATGCTTGGGCTTTCACCAAAGTATCAAACAAAACAGCACCAGCTTCACCAGTTGCAATACGAATTTTTCTATCAGCAAAGTCTTTACGACCAAGGAAGATAGTCATAAGATATTGGAAAATATCAGACAACGTAAGACTTCCGTTGTGCTGCATGTAGTGTCCCATTTGTTAACTTAAAGGCTTTTTATCCTTTAATTCTTTGAGTTTCCCCAAAGTCCCGCATATATCTTCATCCATTAGGATGTCCCTCACTCGTGGAAGTTTTATTGCTTTGTCTAGCTCAACTTCTATGCTGTGAACCTTCCCCATACTAAATTGAACATTCAGGGGCTTGGCTGCGGATTGACTCTATTGTAAACCTTTTTACTATCCTCAAAGTAGTTACCTTTGACCATTGACAACTTTCATCATCAACTTAGTAGTTTACACTTATCAAGTTATCCCCGCAATTCAAGGGATTTTATAGGAACCGACACTTAATGTAATTTATACATTAATGTTTCATGTATGTAGGGTCTTATTATATTCTCAAATCGGTCTTTAAAGACCAAAGGTAGATATAATTTATTTTCACTATGAATGACAAACTTGATTTGAAAAACATCTTTACAATGCTGTATAAATGTATCAAGCGATTCTTTTGTGAAAGAGTTTGTAGCAATTCCATAAGAACTACTTTTTTTATAACCATCGTCCATAAAATGAACGGCTAAAGACAAACCTGTATAATATTTAAGAACTTCTTTTGTAAGTTGTTTTGTTGGGCAATATAATTGATTTCTCAATTCTTTTAGTTTAGTATCACCTCTTGTATAAAATGTGCAACAGTAATATGTCTTTTCTGTTCTCTTGTCAAATCTTGCATTATTTTCAATAAACTTTATATTGTATGATTCTAATTGATTTGCTTTCCACAAGCAATAATCTCTTTGTTTCATACTATGTGCGCAAGAAAATCTGCCATTTTTATCAAGTGACCCATCGCCTAGTAAACAACCTATAATTAATGAAAGTTCTTTGCTTTCTTCTGGTTTGCTATATTTCTTTATTCTACAAACTGATTTTAAATTATGTCTATCTTTTATTATACTTATGTTCTTTTTGTTTGTCCCTAAGAGTGTAGCTATTTCTTGATTGGAATAACCACGTCTTACCAGTTTTTTGACAACTGTTGGACTAATAGTATTTGGATTAACATTATGATAGTTTATAAAAACAATACCATAATCTTTTGCCCTGCTTAGTACCATCGTTTTGCTTACTTTGTATTTTTCAGCAATTTTTCTAGCGGTACAACCTTTTTTGTGTAGGTAAGTTAATACTAATTTTGACAACATAAGATATAATTAATTAAGAATAAATAAAGTACATGAAAAATCCCTAACAATGCTTCTCCAACCCGGAGCTACTTTAATAGGAGAAGAAGTATCAAAATCATAGGTGTGTTGGGTTTGACCAAACTCCATCATCATTTCTCTATCTCTTTCTACCAATTCAAGCAAACGGGCTTCTGCTTTGGTAATAAACACACCTTTTTCAATCTTCTCACCAGTTCTACCAACTCCAAAATTCTGTGCATAGACATAACCTACACCTACACCATTATTATCAGAATTGTATTTACCCATAGACTGAACAACACTTCCACTCTTACGAGCAGCAATTTCAGCACGGATAAACTTGTCAGAAATTTCAACCTTACGGGCAACATTACCTACCCAAGATTGCAATTTGAACATTTGTGAATATTGGTCGCCAGCATATTTGGTGTTAGCTTCATCAGCAACAGAAGTTGCAATTTCAAGCAAGAACCTACCGGGTTGCAAATATTCAACAGGAATATAAGCATCTGGGCCACCTTGTACTTCTACTTCATATTCATAGCTATTGGCTCCACGCATTGTAGGATGACCAATAACTTTCATCAAAGGAATATTTGCACCTTCCGTCTTAAAGATAGTTGGTTCATGGTACCAATCTTGGTCAATAGCAATCTTAAATGTAATACCACCTTTACCGGGTTGAGCAGAAGGGTCAACCAACAGTTCAGTAATAGTGGCTTGTACATAACTATTGGCTACAAGTGACCATTGATAATCATCAACACCACCGGGCAACATATATAGATTCCCCTGTGCAATTGTCATGTAAGTGAACTTCTTGTTGATAATGTAACTTCCGGGCGTAGAACTAAAAAGTTGTGCCGTGCGTACACCAAAATTATAAGGTTGGTAAGTCTTAAACATAGCTGCATGGTTCAAGAAGTTCCAACTGGAACCTCCCCATGATTTCCTTTCCTCAACAGTTAATGCTGTTTGTCTGGTCATTTTTAAAAATTAAATTAGTAATAAATTGATTAATCGAATATTGGAACTAGGTTATCCAGTTCTTCACTAGGTTTCATTTTACCTGTTGATTTTGTAATCCTGTTAATAGCAGATTGTACAACAGACTTTGCTTCTTTTCTAATATTGGGGCTTAATGCTTGTTTCTTATAAGCATCCATATTAAACATACCTGTCTTTTCGTCAAAATAACTTACAAAATCAGCCAATTGCACAATAGCCTTAGGTGATTTTTCTACCTTACTAAATATATTGGGAATATTTGAAATAGTTTTTGCAACAACTTGCTTCCTTTCAGGTTTCCATGTAGCTTCTGTCAATTCTTGTTTTACACTATTGATAAACTCTTTTTGTGCTTGCATATCAGCTTCACGTTTGGCTTGTTGCTCTTGTCTAATTTTCTCCAACTGTTTTTCTTTACCAGCATTCATAGTTTCATATTCTTTCTTTGCTTCTTCCAACAGTTTATCCTCATCTTCAATATCATCAAGTTGAGCCTTGATAGCACTTTTCCTCATACATTCTTGTTCTTAAAC
>JACCDR011792649.1_pt1 | contig 12819 bp, 33 predicted proteins | sample 7446431 | NCBI WGS metagenome assembly JACCDR01 (sample SAMN15323443, study PRJNA562643) | freshwater metagenome | isolation source: river surface water | place: USA:Blue River Watershed | collected 2017-08-17
ATGAATAAATTTGAATTTATAAGTTTAAAAGAATACCCAGAAGGCCAGTACCCAACGGCGATAGCTACCATCGTTATGAATTTAAAAGATTTAGATGGACATCCCCATAAACAAATTTTAAATTTTGCTCGCAGAAATACTAAAGATGGCAGGGTTTTTTGGTCGATGGCAAGTCATTCTTTAACTGAAAATGGTGGAAGAATTTATCTAGATGATTTTGAGATAGATAGTAAAATTCTAGAAAAACAAATTCAAGATTTCATCAAGGAAAGCGTTAAGAATTTACTAGCTCCAAAAGCTGCACCTCAAGGACAAATTCTTTACCCCCATGGCTTAGTCCAACCCGCAACGTCGATGAGCGAGGTCGCTCAAGAAGAAATCCCATTTTGATTTGGTGACCATGAATTCAAATGCCATTATTTCGCATTCTAACTGGTCGCCATTGATTCAAAATCCTTTAGATGTAAAATCACCCTCTAAAAGAAAAACAAGCGATCTAAAGCCAAAAGAATGCGAAATAGAATTTGGTACAGTTTGCAGTCCGGGCAGAGTTCTTATAACTTTGCCCGTTCGAACCCTTAGCCCAAATCAATTCGAACCTTGGCAAAAAAGACACAAAAGGGAGAAAGCGCAAAAGCGTGCGGTTATGTTTGCTTTGATTCCAATCAAACAACAAATTCGCCTTCCTTGCGTGCTTAAGTTTATACGCTATGCTCCAAAATGGCTAGATAAACATGATAACTTGCCTATGTCCATGAAAAAAATGGTCGACCAAGCTTGTGCGGAAATAGTTTGCGATTTTGTGCCAGGGCGCGCCGATTCTTACGATTGCTTCACTATCGAATACGATCAGGTTAAAAGCAAAACCTATGCTGTTCAAATAGAAATAACATATTAAAAATCTAATAACAAAATATTATGCCGTTAGAAATCAAAAAATGCGACAAATGCGGAAATGAATTTAAACAAAGATGCGCAAAACAAAGGTTTTGTCAAAACCCATGCTCTATGGCAACACGTCAATCCATTGAAGAACAAAATAAATATTGGGCTGAAAAAGTAAAATTAAGAACAGGAAATAGGGACTTAAAAAAACCAGCTTTTACCTTCAAAAACAAAAAAGGCACTCAACAAGTTTACTTATGACAAATGTTTCTTTCAATAATCTCTTGTCTCGCAATAATCTCACCACATATTTTTTTTAATGAATTAATCTCAGCGTATGTTCCTTTGCGAACTTTTTCAAGAGTCATTTTTAATGAAATATGGTTTTTCCTGATTTCAGCTAATTCGCTTTCTTCAGGTGATCTGAAAAAATCTAATTGAAACATTTTATATAAACCTGTTGTGTTTGACGTAACAATATATTATTGTGTTCATTTCAACACAAGAAATTTAGGGTAAAAAATGACAGTATTTAAATCATTTAGCGTACGCCTTCCAAAGGAAGTGTATGAAAAATTAGAAGATGTAGCGTGGAAAAATCGTAAATTCAAAGCAGATGTTATTCTCGAAGCATTGTTACATTATTTCAAACATTTACACAAAAACGGTAAAGCATGATTAATTTCTTAAAAAAACACTATGTGCATATTATTCAAATCGCTCTTTTGCTGTTGGGTCTATTTTATTTAAGTCAAGTTTATGCATACGAAACAGAACATGCTAAATGGCACATTCATTTACATGCTCACAAAGCCCTTGTTTACGAGAATTGTTTTACGAATCACCAAAAGAAACAATTTCATGCCGAAAACTCTGAAAGGTGTTTAAAAGATGCAAAAGAAGCTTGTTGGTACTTACCCAATGTCTCAAAACGAGAAAAAGCTAGGCAATGCTTTACGAGCTTAGGGATTATGTTAATTCCAGCAGAACCAAAGATAAAAATAATTTCTTCTTTAGTGAGCGCATTAATCCAATATGGAATCAATTGCTCTGATGAATGGCACTACATTCAAGATAAGCTCTATTGGGCTCAATATCATGCTGAAATGTATGAGCATTACACACTTCTTATTGCACATGGATATCTTTAAATTGTATATAAAGATTGAAAATTGCGAATAAACGAATAATATTAGAATAGATATTATGGTAGAATACGAAATGGATTTCGAAGACTTTCAAGAAGCCTTCATTCAAGAAATCATAACATTAGATCAATTTCTCGATGTCTTAAACGATAACGTCGGACATATTAAAACAAGGCATATTCTTAAAAAAAATCTTAAACTCGCAAGGAAACAAGAAAGGGAACGTTTAAAGCAAGAGCTAGAAAACTTTAACAATAAAAATATTTGAATAAATATATATTTATTTTATATTGTCATTATCTTCAGTTATACCCAAATTCAGGTATAACCTTTTACAAACTCATAAATTGGATAACCATGATTCAGCCGCTCGGAAAAAGAATTTTAATTGAACCCATCGTTGAAGAAAAAAAACAAGGTATAATCATTGTTAAAGATGAGTCTCCTCAAAAATTCAAAGTATTAGCGATCGGGGACGATGTTAAGAAAGTTTCAGTAAATGACCAAATCATCATTGCTTCATTCACCACTTCTGAATTTACACTCAATGGCCAAAAGAATATTTTTATAAATGAAGATAACATCATTGCGAAGGTATAAAAATGGTTGCAGGTCGTCCAAGAGAACATGACAGAGAGCAAATATTCAAAGATTTGATTTCTTGGGCAAAAAAAGACGATAGTATCAATTTAAATGGGTTTTGCTGCTCTAGAGAACCTCCTTTACCTCCATCTAAGCTTCTGGAATGGTCTAAAACCACAACGGAATTTCGTTTAGCTTATGAAACCGCTAAAGCATATTTAGGGATGAGACGGGAAATGTGGCTAGGACAAGACTTGCTCCATAATGCAGCTTGGGCAAGAAATGCTAAAGTTTATGATGTGTTCTTGAAAGAAGAGGAAAAAGAATCATCTGCTTATGAAGCCTCTCTACGCAAAGAAGAAGACTCAAAACCTACCGAAATCAACATTAGGATAGATCGTGACGGCCTTGGAAGTGGACTTGAAGTTCAAACCGAGAAATTACCAACTAAAGTTCATAAGCGCGCTTAACAGTGGTATAAAGCGTGCTGTGTGGGTTGTTCATCGTCGCGGTGGTAAAGACGTAACGGCATTTAACTGGTGTATCATGCAGTTATTGCTTAACTCTGGATGGACTGCCTTTCATATCCTACCTACATATTCACAAGCCAAAAAAGTCATTTGGGACAGCTCCACGAATGATGGTAAGCGTATTTTAGATTACATTCCAAAAGAGTGTATCGAATCTAAAAACGGTCATGAAATGAAAATAAGGTTCAAAAATGGTTCTATGTATCAGCTTATTGGTTCTGATAACATTGATAGTCTTGTTGGAAGTAACCCCAAAATTATCATCTTTTCTGAATACGCTATTCAATCTCCTGCTGCTTGGGACTATCTTCGTCCTATCCTGGATGTTAACCGTGGCTATGCTATATTCATTTCTACTCCTCGTGGAAAAAATCATTTTTACGATATGATGTTAAGAGCAAAATCAAATCCTGATTGGTTTTGTGAAGTGCTGCCTGTAAATGAAACAAATGTATTAACTTCAGAAGAAATAGATAAAATACGCCTAGAAGGTGTCAGTGAAGAACATATCCAACAGGAATTCTACTGCTCATTCTCAAGAGGCGTCGAAGGATCCTATTATGGAAGGATTATTGAAAATGCTAGAATTGAATCTAGAATCTGTTCCGTCCCTTATGAAACGCGTTCGCCTGTACATACGGCTTGGGATATTGGATATGGAGACTCTACATCGATCACCTTCTGGCAGGAAATTGGGGGAGAGCTTAGGATTATTGACTTCTACGAAAACCAGGGAGAAGGAATAGCTCATTATGCCAAAATACTCCAAGGGAAGCCATACGTATATGGATCTCATTATATGCCTCATGACGCTGGATCTGGGTCCATTCAGACGGGGCGCACTTTACAGGACGTTGCCTATGAGCAAGGGATCAAGACAACGATTTTGGAAAGGGAAAAAGATATCCAAATCGGTATCGAAGCGGTTAGATCTATGCTTTCAACTGCTTTCATTGACGAGAAAAAATGCCATCATCTCATAAAATGTCTTGAAAACTACCACAAAAAATATAACGAAAAGACTCAAAGCTATAGCGAGAGTCCTCTTCATGACTGGACAAGCCATTGCGCCGATTCTGTTAGATATATGGCAAACGCTAGAATTCAATTTGGAAGAGGTCCTGGATTGATGAATAAGGACAAGCTAGATAAAATGAAAGCAATAGCTGGATATGGAGCAAAGCCAATGCCCATGAATGTTAACCATCCCTTACACAATAGACCATTTGGGAGATAGATGAACATAATCTTTAAACCCTTTATATGTTGTTTTGGAGCATGTATTCCTCCCCATGAAAAAAATGCTAATTTTATTGATGATAAAGAAATAGAGAAAAATTTTCAAAAATGGCAAATCTCTCAAGAAAACGACGTAAGCAAATACATAAAAGAAGAAATTAACAACAAATAAGCCGCTTATGGGCTGCACAGAACACATTTATAACAGACGAGTCTAAATAAATTCTACATCAGGTAGATATCTAAAACATATCATTTGCATATAACCCTGATATCTGATACATATGTAAAACATATGAATTTGATATGAGAGATATATATGATCTTTGTGTTTGGTGGAATTAAGGGCGGTGTTGGTAAAACCATGATCGCTACAAATATTGCTGTAAGTTGTGCTATTCAAAAAAAAAGAGTACTTCTCGTTGATGCTGATGAACAACATTCAGCTACCGATTGGGCAACACATCGCATGGAAAATTGTAAAAATTCTCCTCTTAATATAACGACAATTCGTTTATCTGGAAAAGGATTATATTCTGAAATTAGAAAAATGCTTAAGGATTACGATGATGTGATTGTAGATGTGGGGGGACGAGACACAACTTCACAAAGATCAGCCTTATCTATTGCTGATGTTTTCTTAACTCCTTTTAGACCTAGGTCTGTGGACTTATGGACCATCGACGATCTATTAGACATGATTTGTCAAATCAAAGCCGTAAATCATAAATTAAATACTTACTGCATTATAAACCAGGCTGATCCATCTGGTTCAGATAATGAAGAATCCAGGAAAATAATTTTAGAATACCCAGAATTAAATTGCTTACCATTTAATATAGGTATGCGTAAAAGTTTTGCAAATGCAATGAGTAAAGGCGCGAGCGTTTTAGAAATACTCAATCCTGATGCAAAAGCTTTTGAAGAGATAAAAACACTATTTGAAGTTTTGTGTAAAAAACAACCTATTTGCATATAGTTTACATATGTATTCTATATGTGATATATATATGTATGATATATTTAGTCTAAAAAAAGGGAACTTATGACCATAACAAAAAGAATTAATCGAGAAAAAATAGAGGAAGTTATTGCAAGGGGTGGGCATGTAACTTGTGATAACAAAAAAATTGACAATGAATGGAAGCAAGTCTTGATAAGAGTCCCCTTGGAAATGGTTCAAGAAATAGACTTAATAATAAAACAGAAAAGAAAGGGAATGACTAGGAATGCGTGGATTGTTGAATCCATTCAAGACAAATTAACAAAGCTAGATGAAAATGACACCTGAAGTATTGCGTGAAGTGGTAAAATATTTTCGAGCTGGTAACAGAATAGGTCCCTTTTTGTTAATGCGCAAATATAAAATCACATATGAAGCAGGTAAACATATCTGTGAGCATATTGAGAAGAGGTTTCCTAATTTATGGAAAGAATTTTCGTCTAATAAGTAAAAAGAAATACACCTATCGTACTATCAACGGAAAGAAGGAAAGGCTGCATAGAATGATTCTAGAAGAACATTTAGGGAAGCCCCTAGAATATAACGAGCACGTTTATTTTTTAAACGGTGATACGAAGGATAATAGAATTGAAAACTTAGTAATCATAAAAAAGAACATTCTCAAGTGTCGAAAAAAACGATAAACTTAATTTTATTGCGAAAAATTGTAATTTGTCAGTTGCGCCCATTCCACACTAGTATGTGCGGGTTGTGACAACGATATATTTGTCACATAATTACAATTATCAGACGTTAAAGCAATAAAAAAGGCCATAAAACCTTCAAAGAAATCCCTGTAAACTTCCAATCTACCTATCTAGGTGTTTTTTCAACAGTCCGCTGTCTACTATTTCAACCTGATTTGGCATATCTTTCGCATATACGAAAAGATAAAAACGAGCCAACAGATATGCGACCGTCAGCTGAAATAAAATATATAAGACAATTTTCAACAAAAGTCAGAATGAGAAGATTGGAATTGCGATATAGCCAAGAAAAATTAGCTGAATTAATTGATTGCCATGTAAATCATATAGGAAGAATAGAAAGGTCCCAAGCAGACCCTTCTTTAAGCATGGTATATAGAATTGCTTGTGCTTTGAAAGTTTTAACTAAGGATTTATTGCCATAATTATTCCTTAGGTGGTTTTGGAAGCGGCATCCAATGAGTTATTCCTTCTTGTTCCTCACAAGTACAAAATCCTTCTAAATGACAGCATGTAGATGGGTAATAAAATTTACCATTTGCAAACTCACCTTACATAGCAAGATCATTATAGGTCATTAAAATTGGATTTCTTAAACGTTCTGGTGGGGGTCTATCTTTAACGCTAATCCATTCCATTTTCATTCATCCTCACTATCCCATCCGGGATGATTTTCGTTTGCACAATCTTCGCAACATGGCTCCCATGTTTCATCCGGCATTTCAATAATGGCAGTGATTGCAAATCGCGGCATTTGCGAGCCACAATAAATACATTTCTCAATGTTTGTTCGACTGCGTTGATTCATTAATTTTCATTTCTCCGGATTTTTTTTATGATCTGCTTGACTTAATCTTGTTCATCCAAAACTTTGAATATTTTTTCTAATGTTTTTTGAGCTTGCTCAGGCTCCATGTCTCTTAATCGAGGCACTGTAGATTTTTTTGACATATCAGCGACCATTTTAAATATACTTTGCACAGGATTTACTATCCCAAATTTTGGACCACAACATTTATTGAACTCATCAAAACTTCCATCCATGCATTTACATTCATGGTTAGAATCCATGAATTCTCTGAATTTTCTAATCTCTTCTTCATTTGACTTAATCATTATTAATCACCTCAGAAAATTCAGATATTGCGTCTCTAATTTCCTGCATCTTTATGCACATCATTGCTGTATGAAAGTCTTGAGCCATAACTTTAGCTAGTTCAATAGCATCTTTTACATCCCAACCTTCATATTCATTCTTTAAGATTTTATACGCCTTTGATAAATAATCATCGGCAGTCATTCCAGCTTGTCTCATCGCGGATGAGCCATCAAGATCAATATCTTCTTTCATTTTATCCTCGTTATTATTTTAAAGTTGTTACGGTACTGGGCGGTGGCGTAACAGATTCATCCCATTGCATCAAAATTAACCTTACTTGCATCTCATCTATACTTAGTGCCATTGCTATTTCTGCATTTGACCGACCCATCTCTTCGCGCATCCAATACATAGCTACAGCTCTTGCATAAAGAAATTGACTCCAAGGATGATTGATATTTTTTAACTGCTGGAAATAATCAATATAAAGATTTGCGGTGCATTTACAATCCAAACAATGCTCTCCGCACTTATCGCAATCTCTGCTCATTTAATAAGACTCATGATTCTTCTAATATCGTTAATTCTGTTAAAATAATTTTGTGTCAAAATTTTTGCATGTTCATCATCGCCTAATCCATTTTCATGTAAATCGTTTGCCAAACATTCAATAGCAACTCTAATGGTCAAAGCGCAACCTGCACCAATATTTATTCCGTTGATAATGATTTCAGGCTCATTAATTCCGTTGCATTCATCGCTCATTTTTATTCACTCTGATCTTAATTCCGGTGGTGATCATTGTTATGCCAAAACACAAATATAAAAATGTCCAAGGGTATTCATATATAGCTTCAAGTATTTCTTTCATTTCTTTATCTTCTTTGCTTTTTTGAATGATTCAAATATTTGTTCTTTTTTCCAAAGAGATTCTAAATGTTTACTTATTTGATTGATATCTTTAAATCCTTGAGCGACATCTAAAACGAAATTGACAAACTCATCTGAATCATAATCAAAGTTTTTTCCGTTTATACGAAGAAATAACAATGCCGCAGAAGCAGCCGTTCTTTTGTTTGCATCCAAAAAAGAATGATTTCTAGCAATTGAAAAAAGATATGAAGCAGCCTTATCAAACACTGTAGGGTACATTTCTTGACCAAACATATTTGCTCTAGGGTTTGCTATAGCTGATTCTAAAAGCCCTCTATCTCTTATTCCTGGTAAACCGCCAAATGATTTTAGAATACTGTCATGTAAAGCTATGACTTGGTCGACAGTTAAATATTTCATTTATCAGATAACTTTTTCAGTAATTCTTGGTCATTAATAAGTAGTTTTTTTAGTTCCTTTTGATAGGCGGTATCATCAATAAATTCTACAGGCTCAGATATGTTTTTTGTTAAAATGTCTAAAAAATAATCTTTAAGACTTTTTTTGGCAGCAGCGGCCTTCATTTTTACTATTGAGTGTAAATTTGAGGGGCAATCAAAAGTAAACCGAGTAATTTCTTGTTTTTTCATAGAACCTCCTGTTTTCTTTTATTTTATCACATTTACGATTTATCGTAAACACGCATCTTTTATTCATTTTATAAAAGTGGTTATCTGATTGATTTTGTTGTTTTTCCTTAAACTACTAATTTATTTATGATATAAATTAAATTTTTATGAGGTAAGTTATGACCGGAATGCTTGAGCGCACTCAAGTAGTGCCTAATATATATCAAGGATATTACAAAGACGGTGACCGAGATATAGTATCAGAGGCCGATCAAAGATATCAACAAAATCTTTCTCCTTGGCAAACTTTCCTATGGGAGCAAATGATCGACCGCAAGGTATATCTAGGAGATCAACGCAATTTAAATCTATTTGGTCAAAACTACGAATACCAGAAATTTGTTTTTAATGCTGCAATGCCTGTTGGAAATATGATCGCAGGACGTCAAAGACAGCATCGCAAAGGCACTAAAATTATTCCTGTCCACGGATCAAGCGCTAAAACAGCTTCTCAAGCCACAAAGGCTATTCAATCTGCATATTCAATAGATAATACATATAATAGTATTAGTAGATGTTTCAAGGAAGGGGCGGTAATTAGTGGATTATCCTTAATGCATTCGTGGATAGATTATAGAAGAGATCCAATTTGCGGAGATTTGAGAACAGAATGTTTTAGCCCTGACATGGTCATGATGGACGCTTTTTGGCGTGAAATGGATTTATCAGATTGCCTTTTTATTCGTACCAGAAAGTATCTTCAAAAACGCCAAGTCAAAGAAATGCTACCAGGGAGAGAAAATGACATTGATTTACTTAATGACCAAGCTTATTTTGACACTAAGTTTACTTACATGCCTCAACAGTATAACATTAGACGGAAAGGGTATCTTGCTTATGATGAATATTGGTATCTCTCTGATCGAATGGGTACTTTTATTGTTGATCCTGAAACCTATGAATCCACAGAAGTAGAGTTAGATAAGGATGAGTTAACATTATTAAAGTATAATTATCCTGAAATTGTAATAGTAAAAGAAAAAGTTCCCACGGTAAAGTTGGCTATCATTGTTAATAATGTATGCTTTTATGATGGTCCAAACCCTTTAGGAATAGATCAATATCCCTTTACTCCTTTTATTGGTTATCATGACTTAAGTGATAATAATTATTCATTTAGATACCAAGGAGTAATGAGAAATATTAGAGATCAACAATATCTTTTAAATTATAGGTCACAACTTGAGCTTGATTTATTGGCTGCACAATTTAGCGGCGTCGATGTTGAAGAAGATGCGCTCATTGATGACCAAGATGCATTCAAGGTCGGCCCTGGCAAGGTTAGATTCTTTAAAAAAGGTCGATTACAGAGTCTTGTTGATAAGCCAGGAGCAAATATCAACCCTGCGAATTTTGAAGTTACTGAGAGACTTAGAAGAGGTGTCCAATCTGATGCAGGGGTTACACCAGAACTCTTGGGGCAGGCGGAAGATAATGATATTGGAATCACCGAGCAATTGCGACAGGGAGCAGCACTTACAACTCTACAAGAATTATTCGATAATCTCGATCTATCCCAAACAAATGCGGGGCGTTTACATTGGGAAATTATTCAGAAGAATTATACCCTTGGTAAGATTAGAAAAATGATTGAAGAGGAGCCTACAAATGAATTTCGAGACAAATCCTTTCAAAAATATGACTCAGTTGTTACAAGAGCACCGCTTACTGATACATCTCGCCAGCTTGCATTTAGAGAACGCTATTTTCTATGGAAGGATGGTTTTCCGATTCCTCCTGATCAGGTTCTTGTCGATCTCGATATTCAAGATAAAGATCAACTTATGGAAGCAATTAAGCAGCAACAAGAACAACAACAACAGCAACAAGCGCAGATGGCGAAGTTGCAGATGGAGAACCAATCCATTGTAAATGAATCGTTACAATCTAAAGCAATGAGTGATCGAAGCCTTGCAAATGAAAGAGAAATGCGTGGAAGATTAGAGCAATACGAGATAGTTACTAAACAGAATGAATCTGAGCATATGAAATCTCTTGCTGTTCTAGATAAAGTTAAAGCTGCTAAAGAAGTAGAGTCAATGCATGTGGATGATTTTGTTAAAGTATTTACTTTGATAGAAAATATCCAAGCAAGGCAAGATGAAAGTGTAATAAAAGAACAAAAAGAGGTTGCAAATGTCTAATTCATATAAAAATACATCTAGTGGTGGTTCTGGTAAAGGTGATTCTGGTTCAAGATATCTTCCTATAAGAGATAATGTTGATCCTAAGCCACCAGCAGGAGCCTCTAATTCTTATGAGATGATCAGAAAGAAAATTGATGCTGCTGACGATCGTGCGCTTGCTAATAAGCATTATACACGTGAGAAAATGGCTAATAAATAATATTTAGGGCTTTGGATTGGGGGTTCCTGGTCGGCCCTATATTTTTAAGGATTAATATGTGGAATAAAGTTCCAGAAGATGACAAAAATTATCTAGTATGTTGGGTGGATAGTGAGGGTAATTACTCACGTCCTCATGCAGCATATTGGCTATCGGAAGAACGTCATTTCTTCAGTTTAGAAAATAATAATTCTCATCCCATTGTTGCAGATATTTGGATGGAGATGCCAGAAACACCGAAAGGACAAAAATATGTCTAGAATAAAAATAATATCAGATAAAGTAGATGCTGGTAAACCCAAGCATGTGCCAACTAATAGTGAGTTAAGCACCAAAGTTGACCGATATCGCAATACAGGTAAACCACCATTACAATTAAGTAAATCATTTTCACCACAAGGAAAAAGGTAAATAAAATGGCTGCTACAAGTAAAACAGTTAGAAAAATGGTTAAAAAAATGGGTGCAGAATCAAGAGCATCAGGAAAAGATCAACACCCAGGTGTAAAAAAAGAATTTGAAAGAATGTCTGTAAAAAATGCCAAGACATCTAAAGGAAAGAAATTTGCAAAATCACAATATTAAAGATAAAATATTATTTATCAAAAATACAATTTTACAGCATTTATCTGATGATAAAACAGTAGGATGGAAACTTTCTTATTATGATTTGTCGTTGGTAAATAGAAGTGTTGAAAATTACTTTAATATATTTGATTTACAAAAAATTTTATTTAATAATTAATCTCAATCGATAATTTTTAATACTCATGATATTTAAACTCGTCATTTAATGTAGATAAATGAGGAAGAAGGGTTTGTTGCTTTCGAATACAAAGTTAATGGAATCCATAAATATTATGAATATGTAAAAATAGAGGTAAAAAATGAAACACCAAAAGAAGAAAACAGCAGCTCATAAAGACGCCCAGCAAGATAAAGCTCTATTTGGCAAGATGATGAAAAAAGAAATGCCAAAAATTAAGAAAATTGCGTGCAAATAATTAAAAAGGAGGGCTGCCATGGATATGATGCATGTTCCTGTTAATGAATATTTTGATACTTATTTGCAAAAAGATAAGATTCACGAAATTGTGACTACCCCTATTAATTATTTTAACTTAGCTAATAAAGGGGTTTTGGTTTATGACAATCATGGAAATTTTTTAAATGCCAACATGGTATTTAGAGCAGGAATTTCAGAGCATCATAAAAATTATATTATTTGGTTTCATGATGGAGAAAAAAGAATTCATTTAGAAAAGGTGTTTTCAACATATGATGAAGCTGAAAAATTTTTAGAGACAATATTTCATATTAGGAAATAAATATGACAATGATTCCCCCAAAGATTAAAAAACTTCCTAATCTTCATAAACCTGTAGGTTATGTTGAAAAACCACAACAGGCATCAACACATAGCAATAGATCTATGTATCCTGTTGGCGTAAATAAAATGAGGAATTCATAATGGAAGTTTCAGGTAAAGAACTGAAATATATTTTGATCGAGTTTTTGAAATATAGTGGTCAAATACACAATTTTCATGGGACCCACAATCAAAATGTGTGTGATTTCATACAAGACAGATATCCCGCTTTATGGAATGAAAATTTAAGAATGTATAATGAGGAATTCTTAAATGATCTTAGATAACAATAAATCTTATTTCAATGCTATGCAAGATGCTTATTCATTATATGATACTCCAGAAGCTGG
>JACCDR010173110.1_pt1 | contig 12818 bp, 12 predicted proteins | sample 7446431 | NCBI WGS metagenome assembly JACCDR01 (sample SAMN15323443, study PRJNA562643) | freshwater metagenome | isolation source: river surface water | place: USA:Blue River Watershed | collected 2017-08-17
ACGCGCTGGGCCATGCCCTACCACGAGCCGCGTGGCTGTGCACGCGGCGCCAGCTAAAGCTGGTACCTGTACAGCGCCAACCGCGTGACGTACCCGATGGTGCGCGGCCGCCTGCTCGAGCGCTGGCGCGCGGCGATGAAGACCGCCAAGACGCCGGTGGACGCCTGGGCCACCATCGTCGAGAACCCCGAGGCACGGCGCGACTACCAGAAGGTGCGCGGCATGGGCGGCTTCGTGCGCAGCAGCTGGGACGAGGTGAACCAGATCATCGCGGCCAGCAATGTTTACACCATCAAGAAGCACGGCCCCGACCGCGTGATCGGCTTCAGCCCCATCCCGGCGATGAGCATGGTCAGCTACGCCGCCGGCTCGCGCTACCTGTCGCTGATCGGCGGCGTGTGCATGAGCTTCTACGACTGGTACTGCGACCTGCCGCCCAGCAGCCCGCAGGTGTGGGGCGAGCAGACCGACGTGCACGAATCGGCCGACTGGTACAACAGCACCTACATCATCGCCTGGGGCAGCAACGTGCCGCAGACGCGCACGCCCGACGCGCACTTCTTCACCGAGGTGCGCTACAAGGGCGCCAAGACGGTGGCCGTCACGCCCGACTACGCCGAGGTCAGCAAGCTCGCCGACCTGTGGCTGCACCCCAAGCAGGGCACCGACGCGGCGCTGGCCATGGCCATGGGCCATGTGGCGCTGAAGGAGTTCTTCTTCGACCGCCGCGCCGCCTATTTCGACGACTACGCGCGGCGCTACACCGACCTGCCGCTGCTGGTGCTGCTGGAGGAAAAGTGCCTGCCCGATGGGCGCACCGTGCTTGCACCGGGGCGCTACCTGCGGGCCAGCGACTTCAACGGCAAGCTCGGCCAGACCAACAACCCCGACTGGAAGACGGTCGCCTTCGACACCGTCGGCAAGGCCGTGCTGCCCAACGGCTCCATCGGCTTCCGCTGGGGCGCCGAGGGCCGCGACGACGCCGGCAAGTGGAACCTCGAGGCCAAGGAGGCCCGCCACGACAACGACGTGAAGCTCAAGCTCAGCGTGCTGGAAGACGGTGCGCAGGCGCACGAAGTGGTGGACGTGGCCTTCCCCTACTTCGCCGGCGCCGAAGTGCCGCACTTCACGCCCAGCCCGCAGGCCGGTGGCGAGCTCAACCAGGCCCGTGTGCCGGCCGTGCGCCTGCGCCTGGGCAAGGACGGCGAGGAGCGCCACGCCCTGGTGGCCACGGTGTTCGACCTGCAGGCCGCGCAGTACGGCATCGACCGCGGCCTCGGTAGCGGTGCCAAGAGCTACGACGACGACGCCCCTTACACCCCCGCCTGGCAGGAGCGGATCACGGGCGTCCCGCGCGCCCAGGTGATCACCGTCGCCCGCGAGTTCGCAGCCAATGCCGAAAAGACGCAGGGCAAGTCGATGGTGATCATCGGCGCGGCGATGAACCACTGGTACCACGCCGACATGAACTACCGCGGCGTCATCAACCTGCTGATGATGTGCGGCTGCATCGGCCAGAGCGGCGGCGGCTGGGCGCACTACGTGGGCCAGGAAAAGCTGCGCCCACAGACCGGCTGGGTGCCGCTGGCCTTTGCTACCGACTGGATCCGCCCCCCTCGGCAGCAGAACAGCACCAGCTTTTTCTACGCCCACACCGACCAGGGGCGCTACGAGAAGCTGGGCGTCGAGAGCATCCTGAGCCCGCTGTTCAAGACCGAGGCCGACAAGGGCAAGTTTGGCGGAAGCCTTATCGACTACAACGTGCGCGCCGAGCGCATGGGCTGGCTCCCCAGCGCGCCGCAGCTCAAGACCAACCCGCTGCTGGTAGTGCAACACGCCGCCGCGGCCGGTCTGGACCCCAAGGACTACGCCGTGCAGGCCCTGCAGGACGGCCGCCTGGAGATGAGCTGCGAGGACCCCGACGCGCCGCAGAACTGGCCGCGCAACCTGTTCGTGTGGCGCAGCAACCTGCTGGGCAGCAGCGGCAAGGGCCACGAGTACTTCTGCAAGCACCTGCTGGGCACCGAGAACGGCGTGCAGGGCAAGGACCTGGGCCGCGACGACGCCAAGCCGCACGAGGTGAAGTGGCACGAGCACGCGCCAGAGGGCAAGCTCGACTTGGTGGTGACCCTCGACTTCCGCATGAGCACCACCTGCCTGTACAGCGACATCGTGCTGCCCACGGCCAGCTGGTACGAGAAGAACGACCTCAACACCAGCGACATGCACCCCTTCATCCACCCGCTGAGCGCGGCCGTGGATCCGGTGTGGCAGGCGCGCAGCGACTGGGAGATCTACAAGGGCTTCGCCAAGGCCTTCAGCGAGGTCTGCGTCGGCCACCTGGGCGTGGAAAAGGAACTGGTGCTGACGCCCATGCAGCACGACACGCCCGCCGAGCTGGCGCAAGGCTGGGACTTCAAGGAGTGGCGCAAGGGCGAGTGCGAGCTGATCCCCGGCAAGACGGCGCCGGTGATGACGGTGGTGGAGCGCGACTACCCGGGCGTCTTCAAGCGATTCACCTCGCTGGGCCCCTTGATGAGCAAGGTCGGCAACGGCGGCAAGGGCATCGCCTGGAAGACCGAGGTCGAGGTCAAGCAGCTGGCTGAACTCAACGGCGTGGACGCCGAAGGCCGCCCGCGCATCGTGAGCGACATCGACGCCTGCGAGGTGATCCTTCAGCTCGCGCCCGAGACCAACGGCCACGTCGCCGTGAAGGCCTGGGAGGCCCTGGGCAAGATCACCGGCCGCGACCACACGCACCTGGCCGTGTACCGCGAGGACGAGAAGATCCGCTACCGCGACGTGCAGGCGCAGCCGCGCAAGATCATCAGCAGCCCCACGTGGAGCGGCCTGGAGAGCGAAAAGGTCTCGTACAACGCCGGCTACACCAACGTGCATGAGCTGATCCCCTGGCGCACCCTCACCGGGCGCCAGCAGTTCTACCAGGACCACCCCTGGATGGTGGCCTTCGGCGAGGGCTTCAGCAGCTACCGCCCGCCGGTGGATCTGAAGACCACCAATGGCATCCACAACATCAAGCCCAACGGCCACAAAGAGCACCAGCTGAACTTCATCACGCCGCACCAGAAGTGGGGCATCCACTCCACCTACAGCGACAACCTGATGATGCTGACGCTCAACCGCGGCGGCCCCGTCATCTGGCTCAGCGAAGAAGACGCCAAGGCCGCGGGCATTGCCGACAACGACTGGGTCGAGCTGTTCAACGTGAACGGCGCGATCTCGGCGCGGGCGGTGGTCAGCCAGCGCGTCAAGCCGGGCATGACCATGATGTACCACGCCCAGGAAAAGATCATCAACGCGCCGGGCTCCGAGATCACGGGCGTGCGCGGGGGCATCCACAACTCGGTGACGCGCATCGTCACGAAGCCCACGCACATGATCGGCGGCTACGCGCAGTACAGCTACGGCTTCAACTATTACGGAACCATCGGCACCAACCGCGACGAGTTCGTGGTGGTGCGCAAGATGGCCAAGGTGGACTGGCTGGACACCCCGGCCGACGACCACCTTGCTGCCGTGTACCAGGCCCAGGGCGAGAACCCCTGAGCACGCCGACCGCCACGAACAAGGAGATCGCGATGAAAGTACGTGCACAGATCGGCATGGTGCTCAACCTGGACAAGTGCATCGGCTGCCACACCTGCAGCGTGACCTGCAAGAACGTCTGGACCAGCCGCCCCGGCGTCGAGTACGCCTGGTTCAACAACGTCGAGACCAAGCCCGGCATCGGCTACCCCAAGGAATGGGAGAACCAGACCAAGTGGAACGGCGGCTGGGTGCGCAAGCCCGACGGCAAGCTGCAGCCCAGGCAGGGCGGCAAGTGGCAGCTGCTGATGAAGCTGTTCGCCAACCCCAACCTGCCCGAGATCGACGACTACTACGAGCCCTTCACCTTCGACTACGACCACCTGCAGTCGGCGCCCGAGATGAAGCACGCGCCCACGGCGCGGCCGCGCAGCCTGATCACGGGCCAGCGCATGGAGAAGATCGAATGGGGCCCGAACTGGGAGGAGATCCTGGGCGGCGAGTTCAGCAAGCGCAGCAAGGACGCCAACCTCGAGGGCTTCGAGGCGGCGCAGAAGGCGATGCTCGGCGAGTTCGAGAACACCTTCATGATGTACCTGCCGCGCCTGTGCGAGCACTGCCTGAATCCGGCCTGCGTGGCCAGCTGCCCCAGCGGCAGCATCTACAAGCGCGAGGAGGACGGCATCGTCCTCATCGACCAGGACAAGTGCCGCGGCTGGCGCATGTGCGTGAGCGGCTGCCCCTACAAGAAGATCTACTACAACTGGAAGAGCGGCAAGGCCGAGAAGTGCATCTTCTGCTACCCGCGCATCGAGGCCGGGCAGCCCACGGTGTGCTCTGAAACCTGCGTCGGCCGCATCCGCTACCTGGGCGTGCTCCTGTACGACGCCGACCGCATCGCCGAGGCCGCGTCGGTGCCCAAGGACGCCGACCTGTACCAGGCGCAGCTCGACATCTTCCTCGACCCGAACGACCCGAAGGTCATCGCGCAGGCGCGCGCCGACGGCATCCCCGATGCCTGGATGGACGCGGCCCGCAACAGCCCCGTCTACAAGATGGCGGTGGAGTGGAAGGTGGCGCTGCCGTTGCACCCCGAGTACCGGACGCTGCCGATGGTGTGGTACGTGCCGCCGCTGTCGCCGATCACGGCCGCCGCGCAAGCGGGGCACGTGGGCACGGTGGGCGAGCTGCCCGACGTCCGGCAGCTGCGAATCCCGGTGAAGTACCTCGCCAACCTGCTGACGGCGGGCGATGAGGCCCCGGTCGTGCGCGCGCTCGAACGCATGCTGGCCATGCGCGCCTTCATGCGCGGTCGGCACGTCGAGGGCCAGGACAACACCGCACCGCTGTGGCAGGCCGGCCTCGACCAGGCCACGGTGGAGGACATGTACCGGATCATGGCCATCGCCAACTACGAAGACCGCTTCGTCATCCCCAGCACGCACCGCGAGTACGCCGAGAACGCCTTCAACGTGCGTGGCGGCTGCGGCTTCAGCTTCGGCAACGGCTGCAGCGAGGGCACCACCGAGACCAGCCTCTTCGGCAGCGAGAAGAAGCGCACCATCCCCATCAAGGCGGAGCTCTGACCATGGCCCTCTTTAACACCGCCCCGCGCCGCATGGCGCACACGCTGCGCGCCATCGCCTGGCTGCTGCGATACCCCGACGACGAGCTGCGCGACGCGCTGCCGACCATCGCCGAGGCGCTGGTCGACGAGGGCGCGCTGCAGGGCCATCGTCTCACCGAGGTGCAGGCCTTGATCGAGCGGCTGATCAGGCTGCCGGCGCTGCGCACCGAAGCCGAGTACGTGGAACTGTTCGACCGCGGCCGCCGCACGGCGCTGCACCTGTTCGAGCACGTGCACGGCGACAGCCGCGACCGCGGCCCGGCCATGATCGACCTCGTGCAGACCTACGAGCACGCCGGCCTGCTGCTGACCGACGGCGAGCTGCCCGACCACCTGCCCGTGGTGCTGGAGTACGCGAGCACGCAGCCGCCCGAGGCGGCGCGCGAGTTCCTGCGCGAGCTGGCGCACATCGTGCGCGCCATCTTCACGGCCACACTGGACCGCGGCAGCCCCTACGCCAGCCTGCTGGCCGCGGTGCTCGAGCTGGCCGGCGAACGCGCCGAGCGTGTGCAGCTGCCGCCGGAGCCCGAGCTCGACGAAGCCTGGGCGGAGCCCGAGGCCTTTGGGGGCTGTTCCAGCGCCGGCCAGGCGCGGCCCGATCAGCCGCAACCCATCCACATCCACCGCAAGGCCGCCGGCGATGCCGCGCGCCACGCGGCCTGAGCCCACGCCGAAGGACACCGCGCCATGAGCTCCCTCCACCACTTCCTCTTCGCCGTCTATCCGTACATCTGCCTCGCGGTCTTCCTGATGGGCAGCCTGGCCCGCTTCGACCGCGACCAGTACACCTGGAAGAGCGACTCCAGCCAGATGCTGCGCAAGGGCAACCTCGGCTGGGCCAGCGTGATGTTCCACGCCGGCATCCTGTTCCTGTTCTTCGGCCACGCGGTCGGCATGCTCACGCCCACCGCGGTGTACTCGCTGTTCATCACGCCGGCGCAGAAGCAGATGCTGGCCATCGTGGCCGGCGGCGTGGCCGGCGTGGTGTGCTTCATCGGCCTGAGTGGCCTGATCTGGCGCCGCATGACCGACCCGCGCATCCGCTACACCAGCCACCGCACGGACCTCGCCATCCTGTGGATCCTGTGGGTGCAGCTGAGCCTGGGCCTGGTGACGCTGCCCTTCTCGCTGGGCCACAGCGACGGCTCGATGATGCTGATCCTGTCGCACTGGGCCCAGGGCATCCTCACCTTCCGTCCTGACGCCACCGAGCTCGTGGCATTGGCCTGGCCCTACAAGGTGCACATCGTGCTGGGGCTGACGATCTTCCTGCTGTTCCCCTTCAGCCGCTTGGTGCACGTGTGGAGCGGCTTCGGCAGCGTGAGCTACTTGCTGCGGCCCTACCAGCTGGTTCGTTCGCGGCGGCTCAACGTGCCGGCCGGGCACAACGCCGGGGTGCGTCGGTGAACGCCCTGCCGCAGGTCAACGGGCTGGCACTCGCAGCAGCCAGCGAAGGCCCGCTGCCGGCCGATGAGCTGCGCCGCCGCGCCCACCAGGAGCTGCTGCGCCAGCAAGCCATGGCCCAAGGCCTGCTGGCCGCCGACGACCCCGCCCCGGTGGAAGGCGCGCCCAGCGAAGCCGCCAGCGAGGCCATCGAGGCCCTGCTCGCTCAGGACCTTGCCGTTCCCGAGCCCGACGAGGCCACCTGCCGCCGCTGGCACGCCGCCAACCCGACGCGCTTTGCCCAGGGCGAGCGCGTGCGCGTGCGCCACATCCTGTTTGCCGTGACCGACGGCGTGGACATCACCCGGCTGCGCGCCCGCGCCGAGGCCTGCCTGGTGGAGCTGCGCAGCCGCAGCCGCAGCGAGATCGAGGGGCCCGCGGCCGACGGCGACCGCTTCGCCACCGCCGCCGCGCGCCTGAGCAACTGCCCCAGCGGCGAACACAGCGGCGAGCTCGGTTGGCTCGAGGCCTCGGACTGCGCGCCCGAGTTCGCCCGCGCCCTGTTCGGCCAGCCCGAGCTGGGCATGCTGCCGCGCCTGGTGCACACACGCTTCGGTCTGCACGTGGTGGAGGTGCTGCAGCGCCAGGCCGGCCACGTGCCGGGCTTCGAGGCCGTGCAGGCCTCGGTGCGCGCCACGCTGCAGCGCCAGGCGTTCGCCACGGCGCTGCGCCAGCACCTGCAACGTCTTGCTGGCGAGGCCCACATCGAAGGCGTCGAGCTCGACGCCGCCGACTCGCCGCTGCTGCAGTAGCCGCGTGTGGAGACCGCCATGCCCGACGACGACCTGCTGCAGCGCCTGCGCCGCTTCCACGACGACGCCTTTCCCACGCAGCGCAGCCTGTTCCGCCACCTGGTGGACGACGGGCAGCACCCGACAACCCTCTTCATCGGCTGCAGCGACTCGCGCATCGTGCCCTACCTGCTCACGGGCGCCGGCCCGGGCGAGCTGTTCCTGGTGCGCAACGTCGGCGCCTTCGTGCCGCCGCACGACCAGAGCCAGGGCTTCCATGGCACGGCCGCCGCCATCGAGTTCGCGGTGCTCAACCTGAACGTGCAGCGCATCGTGGTCTGCGGGCACACGCACTGCGGTGCCATCCGCGCGCTCTACGGCGAGACGCCCGCAGCGGCCACCAACCTGCGCGCCTGGCTGGAACTGGGCCGCGAGGCCACGTTGCCCGTGGCCGACCCAGGGCCCGACGCGCTCCGCCGCACCGAGCAGCGCGCCATCGTGCTGCAGCTCGAGCGTCTGATGGACTACCCCATGGTGCGCGAGCGCGTGGAGGCCGGCACGCTTTCGCTGCACGGCTGGCACTACGTCATCGAGGACGGCGAGATCCACGTCTTCGACATCCAGCGCGGCGGCTTCGTGCCCGCCGGCCAGGCCGACAACGCCGGCACCGGGCCGTACCGCTTCTCGGAAGGCTTTGGCACCGAGGGCATCCAGGAGCCCGTGTGATCCCGATCCAGCCGGCAGCCCACAGCAGCCCGACGCCGCCGCCCAGCGCGCCGGCGGCCACGCCCTGGCGCTGGGCGCGGCTGGCCACGGCGCCGCACCGCCTGGCCTTTTTTGCCGGCGGCGTCGCGCTGGCGGCCACGGGGCTGTGGTGGGCGCTCATGCTGGCGCTGCGCCACTCGGGCATCCCCACACCCTGGGCCGTGGTGCCGCCGGTGGCGCACGGCCTGCTCATGGCTGTGGCCTTCAACCCGCTGTTCATGATCGGCTTCCTGTTCACGGCCGGCCCGCGCTGGCTGGGGCTGCCCGACGTGCCCGGAAGCAGCCTGGTGCGGTCCGTGCTGGCCTACGGCGCCGCGATAGCGGTGCTGCTGCTGGGCGTGCACCTGCACGCGGGGCTGGCCGCTGCGGGCCTGCTGGGCGCTGCGGCCGTGTGGACCCGGCTGCTGTGGCGGTTTGGGCGGCTCGTGCGCGCCAGCCGCGTGCCCGACACGCTGCACGCCCGCGCCATCGTGGCCACCAGCGCCCTGGGCGCGGCGGCCATGGCGGTGGCCGCACTGGCGCTGGCGGCGAGCCGTGTGGACATCGCCCGCGCCACCACGGCCGTCCTGCTGTGGGGCTTCGTGACGCCGGTGTTCGCCATCGTCTCGCACCGCATGCTGCCCTTCTTCACCACCAGCGCCCTGCCGCTGCACCACGCCTGGCGACCCGACGCGCTGCTGCAGTGGATGCTGGCCGCGCTGCTGGCCACCGCCAGCGGCTTCGCGGCCGAGGCGATGCTGGGCGTGCTGCCGGCCTGGGCACAGGCCCTGCTGCTGGCTGTGCAGGCCCCCACGGCGGTGCTCATGCTGTGGCTGGCGCTGCGCTGGGGCCTGGTGCAGAGCTTCGCGGTGCGGCTGCTGGCCATGCTGCACGCCGGCTTCGTTTGGCTGGGGATCACGTTTGCGCTGCTGGCCGTGGCCCGCGCGATGGCGCTGTGGCAGATCGGTCCCGGCTCGCTGGGCCTCGCGCCGCTGCATGCGCTGACGGTGGGCTTCCTGGGGGCTACGCTGCTGGCCATGATCACGCGCGTGGCCGCCGGCCACAGCGGCCGGCCGCTGGTGGCCGACGGGCCGGCGCTGCTGCTGTACGGCGCGGTGCAACTGGCGGCGGTGGCGCGTGTGCTGTCGGCGCTCTGGCCCGACGCGCCGGTGGCACTGCTGCTGGCCGCCGGTGCCTGGGCCGCGGCCGCGGTGGGCTGGGCGCTGCGCTACGGCAACTGGATGGGTCGGCCGCGGGCCGACGGGCGGCAGGGCTGATTCTTGAACGGGGTCAAGGCGCGGCACACGGCCAAGGCGTCCACTGGCGGCGTCCACCCACTCCGCAGAGATCACCTCATGACCGCCACCATTCTCGCCGAACCCCGCTCCATCGACGTGCGCACCGTGCCACCGCCGCAGCGCCACCCGTTGATCTTCGGCACCTTCGACGCACTCGCCCCGGGTGATGCATTCGAGATCGTCAACGACCACGACCCGCTGCCGCTGTTCTTCCAGTTCGACCGCACGCGCACCGGTCAGTTCGACTGGCATTACCTACAGCAGGGGCCCGCCGTCTGGCAGGTGCGCATCGGCCGCGTGGCCGAGGGCCAGCCGCTGGGCGACACCAGCGGCTGCTGCGGCCACTGCCAGTGTTCGCCATGAACGACCCCGCCACCTGGCCCCCCGCGCTGCGCGCCGCGCTGGAACGCGTGATCGACCCCGAGTCGGGCATCAACATCGTCGACATGGGGCTGGTGGAAGGCCTGCGCGACGACTCGGGCGCCGTGGCGCTGGACCTCGTCATGACCAGCGCCGCCTGCCCGATGGCGGGGCTGATCGCCGAGGACGCGGAGGCCGAGCTGCAAGCCGCCGTCGGCGCCGACAAGGCCGTGCAGGTGCAGGTGCACGACGAGCCCGCTTGGCACCCCAGCCGGCTCAGCCCCGCGGCGCGGGAGCAGCTCGGTTGGGATCCCGAGAATGAGTACCACCCTGAATACGACCATTAGCCTGCCGCAGCGACCAAGCGGCCGAGCGGGTGGCGTCATCGTGGAGCCGGTCCTCTCCGCCTCGTCGCCACCACCGCGCCGCGGCCCCGCCTGGCAGCGCCTGCCCGTGCTGCTGCCCGGGTTGCTGGCGATGCTGTTCGGCCTGGCTGCCGGGCTGTGGCGTCTGGGCGCCTGGGTGCCCGAGGCCCCGCCGGCCGCGCTGGCCCGCGCCGCCGTCGGCCACGGGGCGCTGATGGTCTGCGGCTTCTTCGGTGTCGTCATTTCGTTTGAACGCGCCGTCGCCCTGGTCACGGCGCTGCCCCGACAGGCCGCTTGGCCGCGGCGCGCACTGCCTTACGCCATGCCGCTGCTGGCGGCCCTGGGCACAGCGGCCCAGCTGGCAGGCCTTGCCGTTGCCGCCGCGGCCCTGTGGCTGCTGGCCGCACTGGCCCTGCTGTGGGCCACGCTGGCCATCTGGCGCCGCCAGCCCGAGCCCTTTGTCGGCGTGCTGGCGCTGGCCGCCGCCGCCTGGGCTTGCGGCAACGCGCTGCTGCTGGCCGGTGCCGGCGTGGCCACCGTGGTGCCGTGGTGGCTAGCCTTCCTGGTGCTCACCATCGCGGGCGAGCGGCTGGAGCTCAGCCGCCTGGCCCCGCGCCCGCCGGGTGCGGCAGCCGGCTTTGCCGTGCTGATGGCCGTGGTGGCTCTGGCGCTGCTGGTGCACACCCTGGGCGTTCTGGCAGGCAACCCTGTGGCCCCGGATGCCCTGGCGCCGGGCTCGACGACCAGCGTCTGGGCCGAGGCCGGCGCCCGCGGCTTTGGCGCATCGCTGCTGGGCCTGGCGATCTGGCTGTGGCGCCACGACCTCGCCCGCCGTACCGTGCGCCAGCGCGGCCTGCCCCGCTACGTGGCGCTGTGCCTACTGGCCGGCTACGCCTGGCTGGGCCTAGCGGGCGGGCTGATGGCCACTCAGAGCCTGCAGCCCGGCACCGCCGCCTGGGACGCCACGCTGCACTCGCTGCTGCTGGGCTTCGTGTTCTCGATGGTGTTCGGCCACGCGCCCATCATCGTGCCGGCCGTGCTGCGTGTGGCCGTGCCGTTTGCGCCCCGGCTGTTTGCGCCATTCGTGTTGCTGCATGCCTCGGTGGCAGTGCGTGTGGCCGGCGGCCTGGCCGGCAGCGCCGGCCTGCGGCAGGCGGGCGCCTGGCTGTCGGTGCTGGCCATCGCGACCTTCATAGCCACCGTGCTGTCGCTGGTGCGGCGACGCCGGGCCTCGCCTTCGACCCATGAACCGCTGCGCGGCTCATGAGCCGGCCCTGCAGCCACGCGCTCAGCGGCGCGGCACTGGCCGAGCACATCGTCGAGTATTTTCACGAAGGCCACCGGCGAGATCTGGCGAAGCTGCAAACGTTGCTCGCATCGCTGCCCGAAACGGCAGCCACCGTGGCACTGGCCGAACATCTGGCGGCCTTCGGTGCCGAGCTGGAGCGGCACATGTTCAAGGAGGAGATGCGCCTCTTTCCGATGATCGACCAGGGCGGGAACGCGCTGATCGGCATGCTCATCGACGACATGACGCGGGAGCATGCCGCGCATGAGGCCGAAGTGAACACGCTGCGCACGCTGCACCACGCGCTGCTGCAGGAGACACCCGCCAAACCCGAGGTCATCGTGACCCCGCTCGGGGCCCTGCTAAAGCGCTTTCTGGCCGAACTGGCCGAACACGCTGCGCTCGAGGAGACACAGCTCTTCGCGCCCTTCGCCGCCGCCCCGCGCCGGCCACTGCCGGGCTGAGAGCCTGGGCTCGTCGCACGCGCCCTTCAGCCGAATCGCACCGGCTCGCCAGCGGCGTCGAAGGCCAGGAAGCCCTCGATGCGGCCCCGCTTCACGGCGTCCACCATGCGCTGCAGGGCTTCGTCGGCAGCCCCGGGGCGATCGGCCATGGCGGCGACGAATACGATGTCCCAGGCCGGGCCGGCCTCGCGCGCCTCGGCCTGCAGCGCCGCAAACGACGGCAGCTCGGCTGGTGTCTTGTCCACGCACATCAGCGGCGCCAGTTCGCCACCCTCGCCGGCCTCGAAACGTGCGCGCTGGGCCGGCGTGGCGCCATCGGGCAGCTCGGCGCGGGTGAAGACGAAGAGCAGCCGCTGGGGCTGCGGCTGCTGGGTGGCGGCCTGCAGCAGGTCGGCGAAGCTGGCGATGTGCATCGGAGTGGACAGGTCGAGGATCAGGAAGGCCATTGTTGCGAGCCTGAAGGCCTACGTCTCAGCGGCGGCGCCGCAGCCGGCCACGTCTGGGTTTGCGTTCGATCAAGGCAGCGTCGTTCTGGGCTGCCGCGGGCCGCATTCACCCTTGTAGACACTACCCGTAGTGTCTAAGGTGTCGCTCCGCCACTACCGGTAGAGCCCGCCGATGTCTTCACCGCGAACCCCCGCCCTCGTCGTCAAGCGCGACGGCCGCCTCGTGCCCTTCGAGTCCGCGCGCATCGCCAGTGCCATCACCCGCGCCGGCACCGCCAGCGGCGAGCTCGACGCCGAGGCCGCCGCGCAGCTGGTGCAGCAGCGCGTGCTACCGCGCCTGCAGGACGTGGCCTTGCCTGGCATCGAGCCCATCCAGGACGCCGTCGAGGCCGCCCTCTTCGACGCCGGCCACCGCGCCACGCTGCGCGCCTACACCGTCTACCGCGAACAGCACGCAAGGCTGCGCGATGCTCGCAAGAGCCTCGTCGACGTGCAGGCCACTATGG
>JACCDR011034491.1_pt1 | contig 12817 bp, 12 predicted proteins | sample 7446431 | NCBI WGS metagenome assembly JACCDR01 (sample SAMN15323443, study PRJNA562643) | freshwater metagenome | isolation source: river surface water | place: USA:Blue River Watershed | collected 2017-08-17
CGATGTATTTGTCGATGACGCCGCCGTGCCGCTCGATGATCGTGCTCATGCGGTCGAGGTAGCGGTTGAGCAGCGCGAGCATCTCCGCGGGCGGCATCTTCTCGCTCATGCCGGTGAAATTGCGCAGGTCACAGAACAGGATGGTGACCTCGCGTTCCTCGCCGCCGAGCTTCAGGTCGGACTGGAGAAGCTGCGTGGCGATCTCGGGGGAGACGACCTTCCCGAGCAGGTTGCGCACCTTGTCGCGCTCGGCCAGGCCGTCGGTCATCTGGTTGAAGGCGGTGGCGAGCTGCCCCAACTCGTCGGCCCGCGGCAGGTCGATGTGCTGGGTGTAGTCGCCCTCGGCCACGAGCTTGGTGTGACGGGCCAGCTGCTGCATCGGGCGGCTCACCCCGCGTGCGATGGCGAAGGCCACGCCCGTCGCGGCCAGCAGGGTGGCGAGGAAGATGTAGAGGACGACGCGCTCCAGCTCCCGGGCCGGTGCCAGCTCGGCGGCGAGGGAACGCTGGAGCGCAATGCGCGCGGGGGCCTCTTCAAGCAGCTCCAAGGGTTCCAGCAAAGTGACATAGGGCTCGCCGGCGAGCGACAGCTCCTCGGTCCGGTCGGGGTGCGTGTTCAGGTGGCGCACCAAATCTTCCGCCATGCCGGCTTCGAGGGTGGTGGAAAGCACGCGCAGTCCACCGGTCGCAGGGTTCGTAAGGAAGGTGACATCCAGATTGGAGGTCTGCTTGATCGCCTGCGCAAAGGTATCGATGGGGTAGGCGAGGCCGAACCAGCCGGCGATGTTCGGCCGCGGGGCATAAAGTGGGGCGAGCACGACCACATGCAGTTTGCCGCCGAGGTAACAGTAGCCGCTGCTCTGCTCCAAATCCTGCTCGGTGGATTTCCCGATCAGATGAAGGAAGGGCGCGACATTGGCCCCCGCCAGCTCACGGTTGGCGGTGGTGTCGGCCAGAAGTTCCCCGTCGAGATCGAACAGGGCGATGATCGGAAGCACCGCGTCTTCGCTGAACTGCATGCGCTCCGTGTAACTCACGAGGGTGGAGCGCAGGGTTTCGCGGTCGACCGGCTCCTTGATGATGACGGACCGCATGGCGTAATCGTTGCTGAGCACCATGGCGAAGCCGGTCAGGTATTCGATCCGGTCGCTGAGATTGCGGCGGAAGGTGTTCGCACCGCTGCGGAGATTCTGGGCGATGTGGTCACGCGCGTTGTTCTCGTTGGCGCGGGTCACCAGCAGATAGACCGACCCCTGCACTACAGCGAACAGGCCGGCCAGCAGCAGGAGCAGCTGCGTGCTGAAGCGGCGGAAGCGGAAAAGGCGCAGGGCCACGGCTCAGCGGTAACCGCCGGTTTTGCCACCGCCGCCGCGGCGCACCCGGCGGTCGGGCTTGAGGACGAGGGCGGCGGCGATCGGCGCGGCGGCACCGTCGCTCAGGGTGATCTCGCGCGTATCCGGCTTGCCCAGGCGCGGGTGCCAGATTTCCAGGCGGTAGCGCCCGGCCGGGGCGCTGATGCGGGCCGCGCCCTGGGTGTCGGTCTTGGCGAACCAGGGTGTCGGCACCACGACGACATGCGAAATCATCCAGTCGTGGATGTTGCAGCCGATGGTGACCTGGCCTTCCAGCTCGAGCATGATGGATTCGCTCTGGCCGGGGTTGTAGAGCGGCAGCTCGAAGCGGCGCGGACGGGAGAGCGAATAGACGTGGTGCTGCACGTTGTCGCGGTTGGGCAACACCACCTCGGTGCCGGTCTGCACGACCGTGAGGAAAACGGAGAACTCCTGGTCCTGCTGGATGATCTCGGCTTTGGCGCCGGCCGGGACCGGCGGGGCGGGCAGGTCGAGCGGGATCAGCGCGACGGCGGCCTCGGCGAGCGGCTCACCGCCCTTGGCGTTGGTGACGGTGCAGGTGAACTCGGCGGCCCGCAGGGACACCGCCAGGATCAGGAACAGGATGACGCGGAAGACGGACATGGTCGGACGTGGGGTGGAACGCCCGGAGCATACAGGTTTGCCGTCCACTGCGAAGCGAAGAATCGCGCTCAGAAGCGATGGCTGAGTCCCAGGCTCCACGAATCGGTCGGATAGGTGACGCCCACGCGGTTGACGACAAAGGCGGCTGACTTGCGCAATTCGAGCGAAGTGTGGTCGTTGACGGAGAATCCCAGCGAGACCGACCAGAGGTCCACGTCGGCCTCGACGTTGTAGGACACCCAGCCGTCTCCGTAGAGGTGGGTCGTCGACCATGGGCGTGAAGTGTAGTAGTTGAAAATCGTCTGGCCGAAGCCACCGGCGAGCATCGTGCCCCAGATGGGCCAGGAGGCATTGGCGACGATATCGCCGGAGAGCCGGCCGGCGCTGCCGGCGAGGCTCCAGCGGTCGTTGATGTCCCAGCGAATTTCCGCCGAATAGGATTCCTGGACGAGATCAAAGGTGTCGCGCCGCGCCGTGTGTTCGAGCCAGCCGGCGTTGGCCGCGAGCCTGAGGTTCGGGAGCACGCGCTTGGAAAGCTGCAGGCCGGCTTCCGTGGTCCAACCGCGGTCATCGTCTAGCCGGGCGTCCTTGAAGCTGGCTGCGGCGTTGATCTGCAATACCGTCGCCTGGGCACCGAGGCCAAACTTGCGCTGCAGGGTCAGGCGTCCGCCGAAGCGGTTGCTGGCGGTCAGCTCGTAGTCAGGCACGGCCAGGGCGGTGGCTTCGGCGGTGGCGATGAGCAGGAGGTTGCGCGAGAGTTGACGGCTGTGCGTGCTGGCCAGGGTCAGCTCATAGGTCTCGGCATCCTTGCGGGTGGGTTCGTGGGAGGTCCGGCTGATGTTGTCCGTCCGGCCAAAGGTGCCGCTGGCGCTGAGGTGCAGCTTGTCTAACCAGGAGGCACCGACGGTCTCGCGCTGGGCGAAGCCGGCCGGCACGGCCAGGAGAAGAACGGACAAACAGGTGAGAAAAGGCTTCAAAGCAGGGGTCGGAGGACAGTCCATACGGTATCGGCCACGATCTGATGGCCTTGAGGGGTGGGGTGGATGCCGTCGGGTAAATTGAGGCTGGGCACGCCGCCCACGCCTTCAAGCAGGAAGGGGATGAGCACGGTTTCGGTCTTCCGGGCGACGTCCGGGAAAATGGCGGCGAATTCGCGGGTGTGTTCGGGCCCCATGTTGGTTGGCATCTGCATGCCGGCGATGACCACCTTCACGTCCGGCTGGCGCTGGCGGATGCGCTGGACCATCGCCTCGATGTTGGCCCGCGTGGTGGCGGGCGGGATGCCGCGCAACCCGTCGTTGCCGCCGAGCTCGATCACGAAGATGTCCACCTTCTGCTTCAGGATCCAATCGAGGCGCCGCAGTCCCCCCGAGCTGGTCTCGCCGCTGAGGCCGGCGTTGACCACGCGCCAGGGCAGGCGGGCTGCATCGACCTTTTTCTGGATCAGGGCGGGATACGCTTCGTCGGGGTCCACCCCGTAGCCGGCGGTGAGGCTGTCGCCGAAGAAAATCACGGTCCGGGTTTCCGCGGCGACCGTGGTTGCGGCCAGCCAGAGCAGCATAAACGCCGCCCAGCACGATTGGCTTTTGCGCTTTGGGGGAAGTTCGCTCTTGTGAGGGGCCATGTTTTGTCTCCCGCAATGAGTGTTCAATCCATCCTGAAAGTCCAGCGCCTGACCAAGACTTACGCCACCGCCGCCGGGCCGCTCACGGTGCTGCAGGAGGTGTCCTTCGAGATTCCCGCCGGCGGCACCTGCGCCATCGTGGGGCCCTCCGGCAGCGGCAAGACCACGCTCCTGGGCCTCTGCGCCGGTCTCGACCAGCCCTCCACCGGCACGGTCGAACTGGCCGGCCGGGAGATCGGCGGCCTCTCCGAGGACCAGCGGGCGCTCGTCCGCAACGAGTCGGTCGGCTTCGTGTTCCAGAACTTCCAGCTCATCCCCACGCTGACCGCGCTGGAGAACGTGCTCGTGCCGCTGGAACTCCGCGGCAACGGCGTGAATGAGGCCGACGCCGCCGAACTGCTCGCCCGCGTCGGCCTCGGCGGCCGGCTCGATCACTACCCGGTGCAGCTCTCCGGCGGCGAACAGCAGCGCGTGGCGCTGGCGCGCGCCTTCATCAACCGCCCGCGCATCCTCTTCTGCGACGAGCCGACCGGCAACCTCGACGGCGACACGGCGCACGCGATGGTCGACCTCATCTTCGGCCTCAACCGTGAGCGCGGCACCACGCTTGTCCTCGTGACCCACGACCTCGAACTCGCCCGCCGCACCCAGCGCGTGATCCGCCTCCGCTCCGGCGCGGTCATCTTGGACGAAGCCACCGGAATTTAGGTCACCACGAAATACACGAAACACACGAAAAACGGGCCAGAAAAAACATGAGTGAGATCATCTATCCCGACGAATCCTACAAAATCATGGGTGCCTGTTTTGAAGTCTATAAAGAGAAAGGCTGTGGCTTTCTGGAGGCCGTTTTCCAGGAATGTTTGGAATATGAGCTGTCAGACCGGCTCATCCCGTTTGTTGCCCAACCAGCCCTGGCGCTGGAATACAAGGGGCGCCGGCTGAAGCAAACCTACGCCCCTGATTTTGTGTGCTTTGGCAAAATCATCGTGGAGATAAAAGCGGTTTCGACGCTCAACGACGAACATCGTGCCCAAGTTCACAATTACCTGCGGGCAACCGGCCTTCGGTTGGGCTTATTGGTCAATTTTGGACACTTTCCCAAAGTGGAGACTGAGCGGATCGCGCTCTGAACTCTTTCGTGTATTTTGTGTATTTCGTGGTGACCCCCTCATGAACTTCATCCTCAAAATGGCCTGGCGCGACACGCGCGCTTCGCGGCGGCGGTTGCTGCTGTTTTCGCTGGCGATCGTGCTTGGCGTGGCCGCGCTCGTCGCGGTCGGGTCGGTGCGCGACAACCTGCGGCTGGCCATCGAGCAGCAGACCAAGTCGCTGCTCGGCGCCGATCTCACGGTCAATTCCCGCACCGAGTTTCCGGAGGACGCGGCGAAGTATTTTGCCACGCTGGGCGAGGACCGGGCGCGAGAGATTTCCTTCAACTCAATGCTCATCGTGCCGCGCGAGGGCGGGCCGACGCGGCTCGTGCAGGTGCGCGCCATCGAGGGCGAGTTTCCTTTCTACGGCGATTTTGACACCGAGCCGGCCGGAGCCCGCGCCACGCTGCGCGGCGGCATGAACGCCGTGCTCGAGGAAAGCCTGATGGTCCAGTTCGGTCTCAAGCCCGGCGACTCCGTGCGCCTCGGCACGGCGATCTACACGGTCGCCGGCGGCCTGCGCGCGATCCCGGGCGAGGCGACGGCGGTCACCCAGATGGCGCCGCGTGTGTTCGTGCCGCTGGCCACCGTCGGCGGCACGGGCCTGCTCCAGCAGGGCAGCCTCTCGCGGCACCGGTTGTATTTCAAGTTTCCGGAAACCTTCGACGTGCAGGCGCTGGAGCGCGACCTGCGCGAGCGTTTCCGCGAACACCGCTTCGGCTACGACACTGTGGAGGAGCGCAAGCGCGAGCTCGGCCAATCCATCCAGAACGTGAATTCCTTCCTGAGCCTGGTCGGATTTGCGTCGCTCTTCCTCGGCGCGATCGGCGTGGCGAGCGCGATCCACGCGCATATCCGCCAGAAGATTCCCACCGTCGCCATGCTGCGCTGCCTAGGCGCTTCGGCGCGGACGAGCTTCGCGATCTACCTCGTGCAGGGGATCAGCCTCGGCCTGCTCGGCGCCACCCTCGGCGCGGCGCTCGGGCTGGGGGTGCAGCTGGCGCTGCCGGCCCTCTTGCGGGATTTCCTGCCGTTTTCGTTTGCGCTTTCCGTCTCGTGGGGCGCGCTGTTCCGCGGACTCGGCGCGGGCGTCGTGGTGAGCGTGCTGTTTGCCTTGCTGCCGTTGCTGGAGGTCCGGCGCGTCTCGCCCCTGCTCACGCTGCGTTCGGCCTATGTGGCGGCGCCGGGACGAGACTGGTGGAAACTCGCGCTGCTGGCCCTGATCGCGGTGCTCGTGTTCGGCTTCGCCTGGTGGCAGACGGGCCGGCTCAAGTGGGGCGTGGGTTTCTCCGGCGGCCTGCTCCTGAGCTTCCTGATCCTGGCCGGCGTGGCCCGGGCGGTGTCATGGCTCGCGCGCAAGTTCACCCCGCGCGGCCTGCCCTACGCCTGGCGCCAGGGCGTGGCCAACCTCCACCGGCCCAACAACCGCACGCTCCTGCTGCTGGTGTCGCTCGGTCTTGGCACATTCCTTATGATGACACTCTACCTGTCGCGCGACACCCTGCTCGGCCAGTTGCGCGTGGTGGGGGGAGGGGACCGGCCGAACCTGATGCTGTTCGACATCCAGGACGACCAGGTGGATCCGTTGAAAAAACTGCTCGCCGAAAACGGTGCGCCCGTGCGTCAGCACGCGCCGATCATCACCATGCGCATCGCTTCGGTCAAAGGCCGCGCCACCGGCGACATCCTGAAGGAGAAGGACTCCCGGGTGCCGGCATGGACGTTGCGCCGCGAGTATCGCTCGACCTACCGCAGCACGCTCACCGACAGCGAGAAGGTCACCGGGGGCACATTCACCGGCCGGGTGACGGGCGAGCCGGAGGTCGTGCCGGTCTCGATGGACGAGAACCTCGCCCGCGACCTGCAGGTCGCGCTCGGCGACGAGATCGTCTTCGACGTGCAGGGGGTGCCGGTGAAGGCGAAGGTGGACAGCCTGCGGCAGGTGGACTGGCGCCGGATGCAGGCAAACTTCTTCCTCGTGTTCCCGGAAGGTGCGCTGGAGGCGGCGCCGAAGTTCCATATCATGGCGCTGCGCGTGGCCGATGCGACGCAGTCCGCCCGCGTGCAGCAGGCGGTGGTGCGCGATCATCCCAACGTCTCGGCCATCGACCTCGCGCTCATCATCCGGACGATCGACGGCGTTTACTCGAAGGCTTCGTTTGTGGTGGAATTCCTCGCGCTGTTCACCGTCATCACCGGCGGCATCGTGCTGGCCGGCGCGGTGCTGATCGGGCGCTCGCAACGGGTGCGCGAGAGCGTGCTGTTGCGCACGCTCGGGGCGACCAAGGCGCAGGTGAACCGCATCATGTTCGCCGAGTATCTCGCGCTGGGCACCCTCGCGGCCGCAGTCGGGGCCGTGCTCGCCGTCGGCGCCAACTGGGCGCTGGCCTGGCAGGTTTTCCAGGTGAAATGGACCGCCCCTTCCGCCGTCGTGCTGCTGGGCGGCTGGGCGGTCGTGAGTGCGCTGACGGTCTTGACCGGCTGGATCTCCAACCGCGGCATCTGCGACCACCCGCCGCTGGCGGTGCTGCGGGAAGAAACGTGACCGGCGCAACGCCGGCAAAGGCCAAAGTCCAAATTCCAGACGCCAAATATTTGCCCAGAGGCCCCCGCGTTCAGTTTTTGATAAGTGACTTTGTTTGGCGTTTGGCATTTTGGCGTTTGGAGTTTCGCATTCAGCCATGCCCGCCCTTCACCTGAGTTTCCACTACACCCTGCGCAACCGCGAGGGACGCGTGCTGGACACTTCGCGCGGGGGCGAGCCGCTGGGCTGCGTGGCGGGTGCCGGGCAGATCATCGAGGGCCTGGAGGCGGAATTGGCGACCATGCAGGCGGGCGAGAAACGCAGCGTCCGGGTGCCGCCGGAGCGGGGTTACGGCCTGCGCGAGGAAGGCATGGTCCAGAAGGTCCCGCGGGCACGCCTGCCGGTGGACGACGTGCGGGTGGGGGACCAGTTTCAGACCGGCCCCGACCGGCAGGACCCGGTGGTCACCATCGTGGCCATCGAGGGCGACGAGGTGCTCCTCGATGCCAACCACCCGCTGGCGGGCCAGGAGTTGCATTTCGAGGTGGAACTCGTCGCCCGGCGCGACGCGACGCCTGCGGAGTTGCAAGCCGCCGGGCTGCCCGCGTAGTTTCCCCGCCCCCTAACCCATGAAAGTTCTCGGCATCGACATCGGGGGCTCCGCCTTCAAGGGCGCGCCCGTTGACCTCAAGACCGGCCGGCTGCTGGCCGAGCGCCACCGCGTGGAGATCAAGTCGCCGTGCTCAATCAAGGACGGGCTGGCCGCCGCCCGCGAGATCGCGAAGCATTTCAATTGGAAGGGCCCCGTCGGCATCGGGTTTCCCGGCATCATCGAGGCCGGCCGCATCGGCGAGGTGGGCAACCTGGGCGACGTGTGGGTCGGGCAGAACGGCGCCGCGCTGTTCCGCCGTGCGACCGGCTGTCCCGTGCGCCTGATCAACGACGCCGACGCCGCCGGTCTCGCCGAGATGCAGTTCGGCCGCGGCCGCGGCAAGACCGGCACGGTGATTTTGCTCACGTTCGGCACCGGCATCGGGTCGGCGCTTTTCCGCGACGGCCGGTTGCTGCCCAATGCCGAACTCGGCCACATCCCGTGGCGCGGCAAACCCTTCGAGCGCTACGCCGCCGCCTCGGTGCGCAAGCGCGCCCGGCTTGACTGGCCCGAGTGGGCCGCGCGCGTGAACGTCTATCTGGCCGTGGTCGAGCGCCTGTTCGCACCGAAGCTGCTGATTCTCGGTGGCGGCGTGAGCAAGAAGGCCGAAAAGTTCCTGCCCTACATCAAGGCGCAGGCGAAGGTCGTGCCCGCCCGCCTCCACAACGACGCCGGCATCGTCGGCGCCGCGCTGGTCTGGCAGGGCCCATAAGCCGGTTGCGGGCCGGCCGCCATCCATCCGGCCGGGGCTCCGCTTATCAAAACCGGGTGCAACTTTGCCGGGATTCGCGTGTGATACGCCCATGCACGACACCACCCGCCGACTCGCGCGCCCTGCCAACCCGGCGCAGCGGCCGGCCGCGAAAAACACCCGTTTCACCGCTCTGCGGTTCCCGGCCGCTCCGGCCCGGTCATTCTCACGCCTGTTCGTAGTTATCAGTTGTGTGACAGGGGAGCCCTCCGGGGCTCCCCTGTGTGTTTTGCCCCGGGAGTAATCGCTGGCCAAGCCCGTCCCCTTTCACTCAAGCTATCCGACCCAACTGACACCCATGTCCGCCCCTGCGAACCAATTCACCGCCCCGGCCTCCGCCGCGCCCAAGAAGAAATCACGCCGCACCCTGTGGCTGGTCATCGCCATCGTGGTGGTGGCAGCCGTGGCCGGCGCCGCCGCGGTCGCCGCCAAGCGAAAGGACAAATCCATCGTCGTCACCACGGACAAGGCCGTCGTCAAGACCATCACCCAGACAGTCAACGCCACCGGCAAGGTCCAGCCCGAGACCGAGGTGAAGATCGCCCCCGAGGTCGCCGGCGAGATCATCGAGATGCCCTTCCGCGAGGGCGCCAAGATCAGCAAGGGCGACTTGTTGGTGAGCATCCGCGCCGACAACTACCGCTTTCAGGTCGAGCAGCAGGAGGCCGGCCTCGTTGCCGCCAAGGCTTCGAGTCTCTCCACCAAGGTCAACCTCCTGAAGGCCGAGGAAGACTTCAAGCGCGACCAGGACCTCTACCAGAAGCAGCTGATTTCCGACTCCGCCCTCACCACGAGCAAGACCGCCTTCGAGAGCGCCAGGGCGAACTACGAGAGCGCCCTGGCCAACATCGCGCGCACCGAGGGCCTGCTGAACCAGATGCGTGACCAGCTGGCCAAGGCCGTCATCTATTCCCCCATCGACGGCACCGTAACCGCCCGCACCAGCGAGGTGGGCGAGCGCGTCGCCGGCACCGGCCAATACGGCGGCGCCGAGATCATGCGCATCGCCAACCTCGCCAACATGGAGGTCCGCGTGAACGTGAACGAAAACGACGTCATCAACGTCAAGATCGGCGACAAGGCCCGCATCTCGGTCGATGCCTACCCCACCCGCCGGTTCAACGGCCAGGTCTGGGAGATCGCCTCCTCCGCCCGCACCCTCGGCCAGAACACGCAGGAGGAGGTCACCAACTTCATCGTCCGCATCCGCATCCTCGACAACGACGCCACCCTCCGCCCGGGCATGAGCGCCAACGCCGACATCGAGACCAAGTCCGTCACCGACGTTGTCGCCGTGCCCATCCAGTCGGTCACCGTTCGCTCCAAGGAAGGCTCCAAGACCATCGATGACCTCGCCAAGGAGCGGGAGAAGAAGGCCAAGGAGACCCAGGGCGAGGGCGCCCAGGCGGCCGTCAACCAGAAGCAGCAGCGCGACGCCGAACGCGCCGACCGCGAGGCCCTGCAGCGCGTGGTGTTCCTGCGCGACGGGGACAAGGTCAAGATGGTCAACGTCGAGACCGGCATCGCCGACACCACCCACATGGAGATCAAGTCGGGCCTGAAGAAGGACGACGAGATTGTGACCGGCCCGTTCAGTGTCGTCACCCGCACGCTGAAGGATGGCGACAAGGTCCGCCTCGAAGCCCCCAAGAAGCCCCCCGAAAAGAAGTGATGATGGAGGCGGGACGCCCCCGTCCCGCGTTTCCCGCCACTCCGCACCATGACACCTTCCCCCGCCCCCGCCTTTGAGCGCGTCACCCGCCCTCCGGGCAAACTCGTCATCAAGATCGATGGCGTGACCAAGCTCTACCAGATGGGCGAGGAGACGATCCGCGCCCTGCGCGGCGTCGCCCTCGAGATCCGGCGCAACGAGTATCTCGCCATCATGGGCCCCTCGGGTTCCGGCAAGTCCACCCTGATGAACATGCTCGGGTGCCTCGATACGCCCACGGCCGGCCACTACGATTTCAACGGCAAGAACGTGGCGCACATGTCCGACGACGAGCTGGCCGACATCCGCAACCGCGAGATCGGCTTCGTCTTCCAGACCTTCAATCTGCTGCCGCGCTCCAACGCCCTGCACAACGTCGAGCTGCCGCTCATCTACGCCGGCGTCCCCCGCCACGAGCGCATCGAGCGGGCGAAGCAGGCGCTCCAGCACGTCGGCCTGGGCGACCGCATGCACCATCGACCCAACGAGCTGTCCGGCGGCCAGCGCCAGCGCGTCGCCATCGCCCGCGCCCTCGTCACCCGTCCGTCCATCATCCTCGCCGACGAGCCCACCGGCAATCTCGACTCCCGCACCGGCGTCGAGATCATGAACCTGTTCGAGCAGCTCTATGATCAGGGCAACACGATCATCGTCGTGACCCACGAGGAGGACATCGCCCGCCACGCCCGCCGCATCGTCCGCCTGCGCGACGGACTGATCGAGTCGGATGCGGCCGCCACGTAATTTTCGATTTTGGATTCTCGATTTTCGATTTTCGCCATGACCGAAGCCCAACTCAAAGCGCGCACCAAGGCTTTCGCACTTCGCGTGCTAAAGTTGATCGATTCACTGCCTGAATCTCGCTCGGGAAGAGTCTTGGCTGGGCAGCTGGGTCGTTCGGGAACATCTGTGGGTGCAAATTATCGGGCGGCTTGCCGCTCTCGTTCTGCGGCGGAGATGATTTCCAAGTTGTCGATAGTCGAAGAAGAGGCGGATGAGTCGGCTTTCTGGCTGGAGCTGATTTCCGATCACGGACTATTGGCGCCGATAAAGGTGGCCGCTCTCCAGCAGGAGGCGGATGAGCTCACGGCCATCATGGTCGCTTCCCGAAAGACGCTGACCAAGCGCACGCTGAAATCGAAAATCGAGAATCCAAAATCCAAAATCTGATGCGCCGTTTGATTTACGAATTGAGCGAATCCGTTCGCATCGCGGCGGCCCAGATCCGGGCCAACAAGCTGCGTTCGGCCCTGACGGCGCTCGGCGTGATCATCGGCATCGTGGCCGTTACGCTCATGGGCACGGCCATCAAGGGCATCGATGCCGGCGTGGACCGCAGCATGGCCGGCTTTGGCGACGACATTCTCTACGTTTCCAAGTGGCCTTGGTCGGGCGTCGAGGACTGGTGGAATTACCGCAACCGCAAACCGATCCGGCACGACTACGCGCCGCAGATCAACGCGTGGATCGCCGCCAATCCAAACAGCCCGCTGAAACTCGCGGTTCCCAACGGCGAGCGGTTCACCTCCATCATCCGTGGCGAATACCGGGTGAACAACATCTACACCCTCGGCACGACCTCCGACTACGCACGCATCACGCGTTCGGACATGAAGGAGGGCCGCTTCTTCACCGACTTCGAGGGCCAGGCGGGATCCAATGTCTGTGTCATCGGCTTCGACGTGGCCGACGCGCTGTTTCCCAACGAGTCGCCGCTCGACCAAACCATCCGCATCCGCGACCAGAATTTCCGGGTGATCGGCGTCGTGGCGCGACAGGGCAGTTTTCTCGGTCTCTTCAGCTGGGACTCCATGGTGGCGATGCCGCTCACGACGTTCCGCCGGTATTATCGCGTGGGCGAGGGCGGTGAAATCCGCGTCCAGGTGGACAACACCCGCATGGCCGAGGCCAAGGAGGAACTGCAGGGCCTGATGCGACGCATCCGCGGGCTTGGTCCGGAGAAACGCGACGACTTCAGCATCAACGAGCAGGGCACCATCCGCCAGCAGCTCGACCCGATCAAGAATGGCATCGCCATGGCCGGCCTGTTCATCACAGGCCTGGCGCTTTTCGTCGGCGCCATCGGGATCATGAACATCACCTACGTGAGCGTGAAGGAGCGCACCAAGGAGATCGGCACCCGCAAGGCCCTGGGGGCGCGCCGTCGGACCATCTTGCTCCAGTTCCTGATCGAGGCCGTGTCCATCTGCTTTGTCGGCGGGGTCGTGGGACTGGCTCTTGCCGCCGGTTTGACCAGCGTTGTCAGCGTCGTGGCGCCCACTTTCCCGTTGGTTTTCTCGACGGGCCTGGTCGTGACCGGCCTGAGCGTTTCCGTCCTCACCGGCATCTTCAGCGGCTTCGCCCCGGCCTGGGCCGCCAGCAAACTCGATCCCGTGGTCGCCCTCCGCTACGAATGAATTTTTCCG
>JACCDR011889100.1_pt1 | contig 12814 bp, 17 predicted proteins | sample 7446431 | NCBI WGS metagenome assembly JACCDR01 (sample SAMN15323443, study PRJNA562643) | freshwater metagenome | isolation source: river surface water | place: USA:Blue River Watershed | collected 2017-08-17
ATAACGCCAGTTGGTTTCTGATTGTGGCTCTACTCCGGCCACGCCGTCAAATACCACTACCGCACCATCTAGTACACGCATTGAGCGCTTTACCTCAGCGGTGAAGTCGATGTGACCAGGAGTGTCGATGATGTTGAAGTTGTACTTAAGCTCATCGTTGTTTCGGTCGGTGATGAGCGATGGTGTCCAGTTACAGGAAATCGCAGCCGCGGTGATGGTGATGCCACGCTCACGCTCCTGCTCCATCCAGTCAGTGACGGTGTTGCCGTCATGCACCTCACCAATCTTGTGGCTCATACCCGTATAGAAGAGTACGCGCTCAGAAGTCGTTGTCTTACCTGCATCCACGTGCGCAACGATACCGAAGTTGCGAACCTTATGGAGTGGGAATGAACGTGCCATATATATGTGTAATTAAATAATGAATACTAATGTCTCTCCCCTTTCGTATGCGATACACCCGAAAAGAAAAGGCCCGTAGGCCGATTGCGCGTAAATATACGATATTTGTTCCCCAAAGGCAATGAATGCGCACAGGCACCTGTAGCAAGAGCTCCGGACGCACGTGATAATAGAAGGTGGTAAGGAAGGTGCCGATTCACCTTTCATGTTCTTGAGGATAACGCTCATGGAGAGACTCTTCCGCAAGACATGGGGGCTCGCCCTCTTCTGCCTTGCACTCATCATTGCGCAGCACTTCGGCCTCATCAGCACCGCTCACGCGGAAGAGGTGAAGTCCACCTGGAAGCAGGTGCGTGAGGGCGTCTGGATCCAAAAAATCAAAACTGAGATGGGGCAGATGACCCTCACGTACACCGAACACGAAAACACCGAGTGGTTCAGTGTGACGATTCCATGTGTGTTCATCGCCTCACGAACGTACACGGTGACGTGGGCCCGAGGTGACGATGTCGGCGTGACTCGAGTCGAATGCACCGGTCGCCAGAATGTAGAGTGGAGCATCTACCACCTCGAGGTACTTTTCAAGAACCTACCGAACAACGCACCGCCTGCGAAGCCCGCTGAGGTCTTCATGGAGGACTACGCGTATTACGCATGAAGCCCTGTAGCACCATCCGAAGACGCCCTGCACCTCCAGGGCTCTTTCTTTTGTGCGACTTGCGGTCCGTGCATCAAGAGCGCATACTGCCGCGAGACAGATCCTTCACACATCTTTGGGAGATGACACATGAAACACTCTCGTTTCAAGACCTACGTGCTCACTGCCCTTACTGCCCTCGCGGCGGTCGTGACAGCCTTCATCCCACAACTCTGCAACGCGGCCGAATGGACACAGACCGTCAATCGACCGAACCAGTGGTCAAAGGACCTCGGTGAGCTTCCGGGTGAACGAGTACTCCTCATCGAGTATCACCACCCGGATATTCTTTATCTCTATCGTGTTCGCTGCGCCGGTCCGAAAGAGGAGTACAGCGTTGTCTCGTGGTACAAGGGCGCGTCGGTGGCACGAGGTCGTGGATGCGGTACCAATCGTTTCATCACTTCGACCGACACAAGTCTCCTTGAACGTCGCGGTGGTGCACTTCCGCTTGGACTCACTGAACTTCAACGTAAACGTACGAAAGGAAAGTGAATGAACACACGCTCATGTGTTGGCGCTCTCATTGCGCTCGTACTCGCACTTCCAGTGTTGCAGGCGAACGCGAATGGTTTCGAGCCACTCTTTGAAAGCACACACACTGACAAGTGGGAACGCGACCATCGCGGTAAGTGGTACCGGAAGTACACGACCGAGCGCGGCGAGTACATCGTCACAGCATGGCCAGCGCTCGGGAGCGTCTTCTACCGCACCTGGAAGCGGTGTCCCACTCGGGCAGACACGCTCGACATGGTCGTGTGGTGGTCACGGAGTCCTGTTGGACTCCGTGTCGACTGCGACGGGAGACAGAGCGAGGTCGCAGACCCGCAATACTGGGACACAATCCTCGATGATCTCCCTGAGGAAGTGGGAAGCGTGCTTCGAAGGAAGCGAATGCTCCACATCCCATCAGCCAGAATGCTTTGGCTTATCTGAAGCAAAACGGCCGCACGCTTCGCGTGCGGCCGTTTCTCATTTCCACCATCACCACCCCAATTTCTGCATCGCATCGAATACGCGAACGAAACCACCAATGTTCGCACCGTTCACGTAATCAACCTTGTCTCCATCGCTTCCGTACTCGACGCATACAGCATGAATGTGTCGCATGATGGCATGGAGTTCGCCATCGACCGTCTCACGCGGCCACTGTGCATGACTCGCGTTCTGGCGCATTTCAAGTCCTGAAACAGCGACACCTCCGGCATTCACCGCTTTCGCCGGACCAAAGAGTGTGCCCTTTTCTTTGAAATAGTCGACCGCGTCGAGTGTGCACGGCATATTCGCCGCTTCAGCGACAAGCACCGCTCCTTTTTCAACCACTATCTTCGCATCATCAAGACCAAGCTCATGCTGTGTCGCCGACGGAATGATGAGTTCAGCTTCGTGCACGCCCCACACTTTCCCTTCGTGATACGTAACACCACCGGGAAGCGTGAGCTCAGAGAGTTTTCCGTCTTTGTCCTTCAGCTTTTTCACTGCATCAATGACCTCAAGTGAGAGACCTTCCTTCGCAAGGATGTACCCGCCACGATCAGAGAGCGTGAGCGGAAGAGCACCGACCTGTACGAGCTTTTCTGCAACATGCGTCGCGACATTACCCGAGCCTGATACAAGTGCTCGTGCACCCTGAATAGACTTTCCAACATGACCAAGCATTGCTTCAATGAAATAGACTGCGCCATAGCCAGTCGCCTCAGTCCGAATCTGTGAACCACCGTAACCAACCCCTTTCCCGGTGAGCGTACCATCGGTCACGTTCGCGAGTCTCTTATATGCACCGTACATGTAGCCGATCTCGCGACCACCCACACCGATGTCCCCTGCGGGGACATCGGTGTTCGGTCCAATGTACCGTGAAAGTTCGGTGATGAACGCGACACAGAACCGACGAATCTCGTTATCGCTCTTTTCCTTTGGATCAAAATCACTACCACCCTTTCCACCGCCGAGTGGGAGTCCAGTAAGCGCATTCTTAAATATCTGCTCGAAGCCGAGGAATGTGAGAACATCCGGCGTGACCGATGGGTCGAAACGGAGTCCGCCCTTGTACGGGCCGAGCGCACTGTTGTACTGGACGCGGTACCCGAGGTTCGTACGCATCACTCCTTTGTCATCCTCCCAGACGACCTTGAATGTGATGATGCGTTCAGGGATAGCAAGACGAAGAAGACGTTCATAGTCCTCCTCGCTCGCACCTTTCGCCTCAAGGAATGGAACGACACTCCCGAGGAACTCCTTGAAGGCGTCGTTTGAGAGTGGTCCATGCGGGAATCGTGCTTCAAGTGTTGAAAGAAGGGTGCGTTCATCCATATCGTTTCGTACATTACCGTGATAAGTATCCCATTCTACCACGCACAGAGAGGAGAAAAATATTTCAAAAAAGTCATATACTACATGTATGAAACGTGCGCTAGTCGCTTGTATAGTTTTCCTTCTCTTCTCTGTGTCAGCCGTGCATGCTGCGGAACTCAATGCGGGATTTGTGCAGGGCCTCTGGTACGGTAAGGATGACCTCGTTGCAAATGAGCCGACGCGCATCTACGTCGCGCTCCGGAACAACACTGATAGCGACCTCACCGGCACAGTACGCTTCACTGATAATGGTACTCGCATCGGCATCGCCTATGTGAGCGCACTCCCGGGTCGTATCGTCGAAGCATGGGTCGACTGGACGCCTCGGTATGGCGAGCACACGGTCACCGCTTCGCTCTCTGATGTACGTGCGCACACTGTTGGAGAGAGTCCAGAAATTGCCGAGGTCGAGAACACCATCGCTGAAGACACTATCTTCGTCGATTACGATACGGATGAGGACGGTATCCCGAACGAAAAAGATACTGATGATGACAATGACGATGTGTCTGATGAGGACGAGAACGCGCGTGGCACCAACCCTCTCAAAGCCGAGCCAAAGGAGGATGAAACGGAGGAGAAAACTAGCGATGAAGCCTCTGAGGAAGAACGTGATGAAGAAGATGATGTGGCAGAGGATGCGAGCAAGAACGATACTGATACGACAACGAGAGAAGGACTTGAACGATTTGTTCCACAAGGGATCGTTCGAGACGTCACCGTGTCCGTCACCGATACCATCGCTGAAACAAAGACGTCGCTTGATGAATATCGTGACGAGCGAAATGATGCCATCAAGGAATACTTCAGCGACGACCCTGTCGTCACGACCGACGAGAGTGGAGCAGTCGCAACGATCACGCGGTCGCAACTTGAGAGCGAGGAGTCGTTCATCGAATCAGCCATTCGTGGTGGCAAAGCACTCGTGAGCGGCTTCTACTCGCTCATCCTCTGGATGCTCTCGAGTGCACTCGCTCACCCAGCGGTGCTCGAGCTTCTCCTCCTCGTCTTCATCATCTACATCATCTATCGCACCGCTCGCCGGATGGGACGTCGTCGTCAAAACTACTGAATAAGTTCCTCTTAGAGGACCTGGTGAGTGCTAAGCTTTTTGTATGCACCTTTCAAAGAAAGTGGTCTCACAAGCATTTGAAGATCCACGTTCGCAGTACTTTTCGTACGTCAACGATGTGCTCGCAGTGAGTACGGTACTCTCCATCTTTGCAATAATTCTTGAGACGGTGCCTTCACTCTTTCAATACCATACGTATTTCCTCATCATTGAGTGGGTGACCGTCGCCCTCTTTGCGATTGAGTACGGTCTTCGCCTATGGTCCTCAAAAGTACGTCGAGAATACGCTCTCAGTTTCTTTGGCATCGTCGACCTTGTAGCGATACTGCCGACCATCATCGGACTCGGTAATTTCACATTCCTCAAATCCGCGCGCATCATTCGCATCATTCGATTCCTTCGACTCGTACGTATCTCGAAGCTTACCCGCGTAAAAGTGAAGGATATCGAGGAGACGATTGGTGTGTTCGGTCTCAATATAGCTCTCTATGCCACAACACTCGTACTCACCTTCCTTGCCTTTGGCATCATCCTCCACCTCTTCTTCACTGGAGAGACCATGTATTGGAGCATACCCGCTGGTATGTACTGGACATTCTCACTCTTTCTCGGTGGTCTTCCTGCACCGATTCCAGCAGGCACCGGAGGCACCATCTTGTTCATCTGCGCGAAATTCACTGGTATGGCGCTCTTTGGACTTCTTGTCGGTATCGTCGGAAAGATATTCAATCAGCTCATTCTTGGAAAAAAAGACGCAAAGAAATAAGAAGTGCACGTTCATCAAAAAGACCGGCCTGAGGCCGGTCTTTTTGATGAACGTGCTGTGATTACCACGCGAAGTGGGCGAATGCGCGGTTCGCTTCTGCCATCTTGTGCGTATCCTCTCTCTTCTTTACTGCTGATCCCTGTTCCTTCGCAGCGAGCATAATCTCCTCTGCGAGTGCTTTGTACATTGGCTTCGCCTTCTGAGCTCGTGCTGCGCTGATAATCCAGCGGAGTGCGAGTGCAAGACGTCGCTCTGGACGTACCTCACGCGGTACCTGGTAGTTCGCACCACCAACGCGTCGTGAACGAACTTCCATCTGTGGTCCTGCGTTTCGGATCGCTGTCTCGAAGATCTCGACTGGCTCTCCACCTCCCTCCTTCGCATCCTGTATCTCCTTGAAAGCAGCGTACACGAGTGCTCGTGCAGTCTCCTTCTGTCCGCGGAGCATGATGTAGTTGATGAGACGAGTGACGTTCACTGAATCGTACTTCGCATCTCCTACATGCGGTGCTCGGCGCTTGATTGGTCGTCGCATATGTTTGTAATTGTTCGTCGCATACGTGGCATCCAGAGGAATCCACCCAGTATCTTAAGCGACTATAGACTTATAAGGTTTACGCTTTTGGCTTCTTAGCTCCGTAGCGTGAACGGGAAACACGTCGCTTATCAACTCCGGTCGCATCGTACTTTCCACGAACGATTGTGTAGTTGACACCGATGTCCTTCACACGACCTCCACGCACGAGAACCACAGAGTGCTCCTGGAGCGTGTGTCCTTCACCTGGGATGTACGCGGTGATCTCCTGACGGTTCGTGAGGCGGACACGAGCAATCTTTCGAATAGCTGAGTTCGGCTTACGAGGCGTCTTCGTGGTCACACGAGTACATACACCACGCTTGAACGGCGAGTTGTATGAATTCGGACGGTTCTTGATCGAATTGAACCCAGACTGGAGTGCTCCCGTCTTTGAACGATTCGTTCGATTGCGTCGTGCCTTCTTGGTTAATTGATTTATTGTTGCCATTATTGGTTTTCCTTATGCGCGTAGCAAATTAGGAACAACCTGTATCCCCGGAGTCGGCTATTCCTAATGCCGACGGAGTGGGAACAAATGGTGGACCTATGGCTACTACAAGGTGCGGATACTCTACTATATATGGCCATTTATGCAACCCTACATCCCTCCGAGATTGATGATGAACTCGGTCACTCCACGAACGAAGTGAAAGAATGGCTGTGCAAGCACGAACACAAACACGAGAAGGATAAGGACTGACCCCATGATGCCGAAGCGCTCCATGGAATCTGCGAGTGCTCGATACCGCACCCCAAGCCCGCGAGGAAGGAACGGCTCGATCACCTTCGAACCATCAAGTGGTGGAAATGGGATGAGATTGAAACAGCCAAGGAATACGTTGATGAACACGATGTATGACGCGAGTTCGACGAATGATGCGTCGAGCCCGAGCGTCATCCGGAGATTGATGAGAACGGCAAAAATGAGTGCAAGGAGAAAATTCGTCCCAGGACCAGCAAAAGCAACAAAAGCCTCTCCCCACTTTTGATTCCGGAGATTGTATGGATTGTACGGGACAGGTTTTGCCCAACCAAACATGAAACCGGCGCTCGTGAGGTAGAGCATCGCAGGAATGATGACCGATCCCATCGGATCAATGTGCGAAAGAGGATTCACCGTAAGTCGTCCTGCGAGACGTGCGGTCGGGTCGCCAAGCCAATTGGCTGCGTACCCGTGGGCGACCTCGTGGAGCACTATGGAGATAATGAGGACCGCTATGACAATGATGGTTTCCATAAATAAATGAGTGTTGTTGGGAGATTTCTTCGTTAAGACGTCGATTTTCTCCATCATCGTACGATGAGTACGCCTCTCTCGCAAATCTCGTCTTGACTTACAGTCGCTGTTCAGGTTGTATGATACTTTTTTCGCCTACTCAAAAGTATCGACAACCTTTTGAAACTGACTAGTTTCAACCTCGAACTCTCCTCAACAACCCCCATTTCTTGTGCACTAAACGCTTGGTTGCGGAAATATCTATATGTGTTAGGATGTCGCGACTTATGGCAAAGCAGTGTCAAATAACCGGCAAGACCTCACAGGTCGGCGGCCGCTACAGCAATCGCACTCGTGCGACGCAGTTTAACCCATGCGGCAAAGTACGTCGCCAGCCAAATCTTCAGAAGAAGGCTATCTTCGTTCCTGAGCTCGGAAAGACCATCTCGGTCACCGTTTCAACAAAGGGTCTCCGCACTATCGCAAAAAATGGCGCGTATAAGACACTCAGCGAAGCTGGTCTTATATAGAAACTACGGCTTTGCGCAACAGTTCGCGAAGCCAAACAAAAATCCCGCGAGTCGTACTTCTGTACGGTGAGCGGGATTTTTGTTTGTGGCGACAATGAAATGTGCCGAAGGCGGAGTTTCTATCTAAGCCAGATTGAATGCCCATCAGATTCGAGAGAAATACTGCCAACCTCGGCAGTATTTTTCATTTCAACTCCGTATGCCGCGAGTGTATCAAGGACTTCCTTGTGCGGGTGCCCGTAGTCGTTATCCTTCCCTGCGGAGATGATGCCGAGCGAAGGGCTGACCGCGGCCACGAACGTGGCCGCGGTCGACGTCCGCGAACCATGGTGTCCCACCTTGAGCACCTCACTCTGAAGGAGACTCACATCCTGTGACACAAGGTACTCCTCGATGGTGTCTGGTGCGTCACCGGTGAGAAGTACGTCTGCATCTCCATATGAGAGTTTTGCAATGATGGAGGCGGTGTTCGTTTCAAGCTCACGAACGGAGCGGTCGGGGAACAATACGGCAAGTGTCGTACTTCCTGCGTCTCCTCGGCCAAGATCATACACTTGTCCCCGCCTCGCAAGCACGACATTCGCACCCTCCGCTTCGACCGCGCGCATGAATGCATCATATGCCGGTGTGTCGTTCACATTGTCTGAGAGGATGATGGTCGTAACCTCGTATCGCGTGAGCACATCAACGAGTCCGCCGATGTGGTCGCTATCGAAATGAGTTGCGAGCACAACATCAATCGTGCGATCAAAAGTTCCCATGACCTCAGGGAGTCTCCGAAGTACTGCATTATCAGCGCGTCCCCCATCGATAAGCATTTGTGCTCCTGATGGTGACTCGATGAACGTAGCGTCCCCTTGCCCGACGTCAAGAAACGTGACGGTGAGTACACCGCTCCTCTCCGTACCAATCGCTCGTACTGAAGCGAGATAGACAATCCCGATACTGAGTGCGATGAGTCCGAGAAGGAGAAACGCTGGTAGGACTATTTTTCGCACTGTTCTTTGCATATAGCTATTGTAGTATACTCAGCTCATTCATTATTCTCGTCTTTAGCTTTGATTTTTATGCATACGTACACCCCCCGCACATTTTCACTTGGCACCCTTGATGGACTCTCCGAGGAACAGGTGAAAGTTCACCTCGCCCTCTACGAAGGATATGTGAAGCATGTGAACGTACTTCGTGAGCAAATTACAGAACTCTCTGCGCTCGATAAAGACAAGTACGCGTTCGCTATCACTGAAACTCGCCGCCGCCTCGGTTTTGAATTCAATGGAATGCGCATGCACGAGTACTACTTTGAGCAGCTCGAAGGAGGTGTGGCACCACTCAATGCCGAGAGCGAGCTCACAAAGGCGGTCACCGAGAAGTACGGGAGCGTCGAGGAATTCATGACACACATGAAGTCAGTCGCAATGAGTCGCGGCATTGGCTGGACAATCCTCTACAATGATCCTCAGGGTGGCACCGTGCACATCGCATGGGTGACCGATCATGAACTCGGGCAACTCGGCGGACTCCCCATCATCTTCGCGCTCGACATGTGGGAACATGCATTCATGGTCGACTACCGCCCTGCAACAAAGAAGGACTACGTCGAAGCATTCCTCAAGAACGTGAACTGGAGCGTTCCCGAGAAGCGATTTGCGGACGCACAGTAACTAGCGAAACGGGAGTGGGTTAGACCCGTTACCACGGACATGCGTCCCTGGTAACGGGTCTTTCTCTTCCTCGATGACCCAGTCCGAGTAGTCATTCTTAGTAGCATCGTTTGACACCGCCGTGTCGGAACGATTGCTTGTCCCCGTACTGCTCAGTCGGTACGTGAAGAATCCGAGGAGAATGTAGAGCACAACTACAAGAATGAACGGGAATGCGGGTACCCCGAGCTCAGCGTACGGGATTGTCGCAAAGAATTCGGCGACACGGACAATGTATGTGAGTACGAGGTTCACACCAAAGCCGACAATCGTGCCGAGCGTCTCTGATACAAACCCCGCGATGCCGGTGATGAATGTCGCTAGCATGGCATACGGCACTAGAGGAAGCACGAGCACGTTCACGAGTACACTCACGATGGAGAGTGCCCCCATACTAAAGAGAAGGATGGGGAGCACAAAGAGTTGTGTACCAATGGTCGTCGCGAGGTGTCCCCGAACGAACTCGGGAATGCGCGTGAAACGAACCTCAAGTTGCGGGGAGAGGAGCACGAGCCCGAGTGTCGCGAGAAACGAGAGTTGAAACCCTGGATCGAACGCGAGGAGATACGGATTATGCATGAACATGATGACACCAGTGAATGCGAGCGCACGCATGACCGCGTACGTCCTCCCACTATTTCGTGCTATGAGTACTAAAACCGCCATGATTGATGCACGCACAACGGTAGCGGAAAGTCCGACCATGAGTGCGAAGAGAACGATACTCATGACACCTAAAATGAGACGAGTCCGCGGAAAGAAAAAGTGTCCGAGGATACGCATGACGAAGTCAGCGACGATCATGATGTTGTACCCGGAGAGCACGACGATGTGAATAATCCCGACGACGCGAAACGTCTCGCCGAGGTCTTCACCAATCGCACGTTTCACTCCAAGGAGCATGCCTTCGCCTAATCCCACACCAGGCTCCGACATGCTCCGCTCAAGAGCATCCATGAATGCATGCTTTATCCGGAGAAGCGTGTGTATGACCACATTCCCGCCACCTGTTTCGAGAACCTCAACATTCCCAAACGACACCATCTCACTCACTCCCTTTGCCTTGAGGTATCCCGGATAGTTGAACGTACGCCCCGTGTCGGTTTCAAACGATTCGGGTACTTCGAGTGTACCTCGCACTGTGACAGTGTCGCCATATGCGACATCACTGAATGGATTGGTCGTCACGAGGAAGAGCGCGTCCGTCTCCTTCTCCTTCACATAGAGGTGAACCGAGGATTCACGCGCGTCAGGTTCCCGAACGACAATACCTTCTAACACCCCTGTTTCACCGACTCGCGAGGAGAGTGGCGAAACCTGTGATTCACTCACGTCCATACGGAACATACCGATGCCGAAGAGTAGAACGAACACACTCGTCACGAACAGGAATGACGTGTGGTCTCTCGCTCTTTGTCGCCACGCAGCTCCGAGTACGAGGCTGATGAGCACAGCCGCATATACCCCTTCCATCCCCACATCGAAAAACGAGCGGGCAAAGATGCCGCTCGTAAGTCCGATGATTCCCGTATAGAAAAGTGTGCCGTTCATATCAGCCTCCCCATTCTCGTCTCAGAGAAGACTCCTCTTCCTTCGAAAACACTTTTTTGAATTTTGCAGGTTTCCCCTTCACGCGCTTTTCGCACTCAGCCCACGTTTTATGTGTCACCACCTTTCCATCGAGCACCGACACATACGAGTATGCGGGGCCAGTCTTTGTCTTCGACGATGATTTCTTTTTTACGACACGTGCCTTCGGCATCGACGCGAGTACCGTTTTGTACTTCGCGAGCGAGCCATAGAAGAGTTCCACCTTCTCAGTCCGCGCAAAGCCATTTGCAATCATGTCGACTCGTTCGTTGAGTTCGATACCTGAGTGTCCGCGCACGTGTTTCCATTCGATGTCATGTTTCGCACCCACCTTCACGAGCATTTCCCATAAGTCGCGGTTCACGACATCCTTTTTCTCCTTCGTCATCCATCCGTTTTTCACCCACCCTTTCACCCACTTTGTGATGCCGTTGATGACATAGCTCGAGTCGGTATGAATGGCGACTTTTGCTGCACTTTTTATTATTCGAAGTGACTCAATAGCGGCAGTGAGTTCCATGCGATTATTAGTCGTCTCCCTTTCGTATCCGCCAAGCTCCTTCGCACGAGCACCGTCGGCAACAACAGCACCCCACCCTCCTGGTCCCGGGTTCCCGATAGAGCTTCCGTCGCAGTAGATGGTGATGGCTTTCATGATTGTGAGTATAGCATTGACTCAATTGGTGAGCGGTATAAAGTGTACCGGGCACAGTATGTAGGAGTACGCTATGGCACAAATTCGCTTTGAGCGCACACTGTTCATCTTTCGAGTGAGCGTGAAGGTCACCAATGACCTGAATGCTGTACGACGCTCAGGATGGACCGTGGTCGAAAAGAGCCAGTTCTTCACTCGAGATCCTGACGGCACAAAAATTGTCAATCTCATTCTTCGGCACATTGCTCGGGAGGGCCCATGAGCCAGGAAACAGAGTTCGAGGAGTGTCGATTCGTCTACCATCCTCAGAATGACATTGTGAGTGACCTCTATACAATGATCTCAACAGGGTGGTACATTCTTCACCAGAAAACGACTGAAGGTCCTGACGGCCTTGTGACACTCACGCTCGAACGAAAAATCGAGAAGTGTGCAACACCCTAAACCCGCGCTCCGCGCGGGTTTGACTTATCTTTTTTTCGAGCGTAGCGTGTACTGGGTTCAAAAGCACAGCAAGGAGACTGCGATGAAGCATATGAGAATTATCATGACTGAAACCTCATGGGGTGAGCACAGGACACGAATCAAAGAACTCAACAAAAAGGGGTGGGAACTTGTGCAACACACATCACCACAAGGGGAGATGCTTAAGTTCAACCAACGAATCCCTGAACGAGTGACCATTGTCATGACGTGCCCTAAATGAATCGGGGCTCAAAAACCCGCGCCACGCGCGGGTTTTGCTATGTAGACCCAAGAATGTCCACTATCCTCAGTCGCGTCTCTTTCCGTCCCATGAAAAATGATTCTTCGATGTGCGCGATCAGAGTAAGCTGCTTCTCTGCTTCAGGAGCAACTGCAAACTGTTCTGGAGTTTTAAAGAATGCGATCGCATCAATTGGGCCAACTCCACTCATAAAACGCATCTTGGTATGATCTTTCGCTTTTCCAAAGATCGATACTGACTCGGGGATGACATTCTGAAAACGAAAGAGCGGTTTGGGATTCCCTTCCCCATACGGTGCAAGTGAGCGCAGTGTGCGTATGAGTCCATTGTTCACCTCCCCAAGCCCGAGGTCGCCATCGATGTGCGTTACCGATTCGGTAATGAGCGCGTCTCCAAGTCGTTCGCGAACGATGATGAGATCGTCGAGAAGCGTATGTATCTTTTCTTCGGTGACGCCAAAGCCACCAGAAAAATGGTGCCCACCGAAATGAATGAAGGATTCGGGAGTGCCTTCCATGAGACGA
>JACCDR010998102.1_pt1 | contig 12812 bp, 21 predicted proteins | sample 7446431 | NCBI WGS metagenome assembly JACCDR01 (sample SAMN15323443, study PRJNA562643) | freshwater metagenome | isolation source: river surface water | place: USA:Blue River Watershed | collected 2017-08-17
CACATCTGGTAGACTCCATGCATGACTCGGAGGATACCAGAGTGCCATCCGGAGCGGCTGCACCAGGCGAAAGGCCTGTGCGCCCAGTGCTACTACAGGCAGTACGACGCGAAACGGAAAGAAAGGAAGGACCCGAGTGAGTATGCGGCGAACTATCGCAAGCCTCCCCGCAGAGACGCCCGGGTGCCCGACTGCCATCCAGAGCGCGAACACTGGGCAAAGGGGCTGTGCAGCCGCTGCTACAACCAGCAGCGAGTCAACGCGGTGCGCGCAACCTGCCATCCGGAACGCCCCCACCTGGCAGACGGGCTGTGCGCCAGGTGTTATGCGAAGAAGCGTTATGACCAGGACCCGGAAGAGGCCCGCCGCAAGGCCAGGGAGTCACAGAAGGAGTCCCGCGAGCGCCTTCGCCAGCAGCTCATCAACGCCTATGGGGGCAGGTGTGCCTGCCGGAACTGCCCGGAGACCAACCCGGCCTTCCTGTGCCTCGACCACGTCAACGGTGACGGGAAGGTGCACCGGATGAGGATGGGGAGCCACGTGTACGCGGACCTTCGCCGGCGCGGATGGCCGCAGGAGGGGTACCGGCTGCTCTGCTGGAACTGCAATTCGGCGACCAGGTTCGGACGGACCTGCCCGCATGAGGAGAACTGATCATGGCCGACTACATCCTCCAGATCCGGACCCGGGTCAGGTACGACGGGGCGCTGTTCGACTTCCGTGGCCGGCGCTACTTCCGCCAGTTCCGGGACCAGCTGGAGGAGGAGTCGGCCGAGTGGGTGCTCGACCACGTCAAGGACACGTTCCACACCCACTTCAAGCATCCGACCGGCTACTACGAGTCGAACGTGCGGGTCAAGAACACGTCCTCCGGCCACGAGGTCTGGGACGGAGGCCACGGCGGCCCCGTCTACGGCCCCTGGCTGGAGGGCGTGGGCTCGCGCAATGCGACGACCAGGTTCAAGGGCTACCACGCCTTCCGCAAGGCTGCTGCGGCCCTTGAGGCCAGGATCGGCGGAATGGGAGACCGGCTGTTCCGGCTCCGCTACGAGAACAGGTTCTAGGAGGACCCCCATGGGCTACCGCAAGGTGCCGACGATCTACACCCTCACCGACGTCAAGGGACTGGAGGGGGCCGTCATCCGGCTCAAGTCGACGAAGGTGGGCAAGCTGCGCCGGCTGCTGGCCGCGCTCGACTCCGACGCCCCGCTGGGCGAGGTGATCGGCCCGCTGCTGGTGACCGTGGCCGACAACCTCGTCTCCTGGGACCTGGAGGACGAGGACGGCACCCCCATCCCGACGACCGTCGAAGGACTGGAGGAGCTGGAGCTGGACGACCTCTTCAGCCTGATCAGCTCCTGGACGTCCGTCATGACCGGGCCCGAGGAAGCGCTGGGAAAAGACTCGCCGAGTGGAGAGCCGTCCCAGGAGCTGTCCGCTCTGATGGAAGCACTGTAACGAAGCCGCCGGCGCTGCACGACGCCGAGTTCGTGATCGGGCTGTGCGAACGGTTCCGGTGCCTTCCGTCGGCCCTGTACGAAGAGGACGCCGAACTGGTGCGGATGCTGAACATCATGCGCGCCGGCGGGAGCGACGACCAGAAGGAGGGATGAGCCCATGGCCAGGGTCAACGTCAACATCACCGCCCGGGACCTGACCGGCAACGACATGCGGCGCATCCGGGCGTCGTTCCACCGGCTGGGCCAGGACATGGACCGGCTGGGGACCCGGCGCACCCGGGGCAACTTCGACCGGCTGTCCCGCTCGATCGGCGACACCCGGCGCCAGCTCGACTCGATGCGCGGGGCGATCCCGGACGAAGAGTTCTTCCGCATGGACAACGCGATGCGGCGGGCCTCCCGGACGATGTCGCGCGGCTTCAACCGTACGAGCGCCCAGCAGATCGCCAGGATCCAGCGGGACGTCAACCGGGTCACACAGTCGTTCCAGGATCTCAACCGGAACGGGCAGATCCGGGTCAGGGTCGACGATTCCGCTCTGCGGCGCGCGGATGCCCGGCTGGCGGCCTGGAGGCGCACCCAGTCGGTCCGGGGGGTCCGGGTGCCGGTCCGGGCGGACGTGGACCGCAACCGGTTCCGCCACGGCGTTCTGGGGGCGCTCACGTCGCCGGCGCGCGCGGTGGGCGGCGTCCTGGGCGGCATCCTGTCGGACGGTCTCGGCCAGGGCATCATCGGCGGCCTCCAGGCGGCCGGCGCGGTCATGAAGGGCGCCCTGGTGCTCGTCATTGCCGGCGTGCTGGCGTGGCTGGGAGCTGCCGTCTCGGGCATCCTGGTGACCGCTCTGGGCGCCGCGTTCGTCTCGATCGGCGTGGTTTCGGCTGCCCGCTCGAAGCAGGTGAAGGACGAGTGGGGCAGGACGGCCAAGGTGCTGAAGGACGTCTTCACCGAGGCGGGCAAGCCTTTCATCGACGTGCTCGACCGGGCTCTGGAGCGGACGCAGCGGATCGTCAAGTACTTCGCTCCCTCGTTCCAGAAGGCGATGGAGGAGTCGGTCCCGGCGACGGAGAAGTTCATCGAGTCGATCCAGAACGGGTTCGTGAGGTTCGGCCAGAACGCCTTCAAGCCGATCATGGACGCCTGGAATGTCTTCGGGCCGATCTTCGGCAAGGAGTTCGAGGACTTCATGGGGGAGCTGGGCGACTCCTTCAAGGAGATGGCGAACCTGGTCCGCAACCACAGCGAGGAGATCCGGATCGCCATCCGGGGCGTCTTCGAGGCGATCGACCTCCTGGTCGACGCCGTCACCTTCCTGGGCAAGGCCTGGGTGTGGAGCTTGCACGCGGCTATGGAGGTGGTCGCCCAGGTGGTGGAGGCTGTCGGCTGGCTGGTCGACCAGACGCTCAACGGCGTGCAGATCATGATCGAGGGCTTCAGCGGCCTCATCAGCGTGATCCCCGGCATGAAGAACCCGCTGAAGGGTGCGGCCGAGGCCATCCAGGATCTGCGGGACCGGGCCAAGAGCAACTTCGCCGACGTGGCGGCCGACGCGCGCAGGGTCAGCTCCGACATGGACCGGCTGAACAGGACGCGGGTACTGCGGGCGGACATCGACTCGTGGAATGCGAGGCTGGCCACAGCGAGGGCCAACCTGAAGAAGACGACCGACCAGAAGGCGCGAGCGAAGCTCCAGGCGGACATCTCCGACCTGAACGCGAAGATCGCGGCCGCCCGCAGGCAGCTGGCCAACCTGAACGGGGCGACGGCCCGGACCTACGTCACCACCTACTACTCGCAGGTCCGCAACCAGGGCTACGCCGGCAACAGCGCGACCGGCGGTCACGCCTACGGTGGCATCGTCGGGGCGGCGACGGGCGGCGTGCGCAGCAACATGACGATGGTCGGGGAGCAGGGCCCCGAGCTGGTCGATCTGCCGCCGGGTTCCCGGGTGCGCTCCAACCCGGACTCCAGGCGCCTGGTGGGCCGGGGCGGCGGGGGCGGCGAGGTGTACCAGATCAACCTGATGCTGGACGGCAGGAAGGTGGCGGAGGCGGTGTTCGACCCGACGCGTAAGATCATCAGGAACAAGGGCGGCCTCGCACGAGCCTACGGAGAGTGACATGACCTTCCCCAGCACGCCCCTCCCGCAGAAGATCGAGATCCTGCGCACCACCGGCTGGACCGACGTCACCGACTACGCCCTGCGCGACCCCGAGCTGGTCACCATCAGCCGGGGCAGGTCCGCCGAGGCCACCAGCTCCGAGCCGACCAGCATCAGCCTCACCTTCAACAACAACGACAACCGGTTCTCGCCCAAGGCGCCCGAGGGGGCCTACTACGGCACCTTCGGGCGCAACACCCCCATCCGGGTGTCCCTGCCGGCCGCCGAGACCTACTGCCGCATGCCGGGCACCGAGAACGCCTACGTCGGCTGCCCGGACGCCTCCGCCCTCGACATCACCGGCGACATCGACATCCGGGTCGACTACTCCCTGCTGTCGTGGCGCGCCGCCCAGGACCTGATCGGCAAATACACCTCGACCAGCAACCAGCGCTCCTACCTGCTCCAGCTCAACAGCAGGGGCGCCATCTGCCTCACCTGGTCGACCGACGGCACCACCACGGGGCTGCGCACCGCCGTCTCCACCGTTCCGGTCCCCATCCCCGCCGGCCACCGGCTCGCCCTGCGCGCCACCCTGGACGTCAACAACGGGGCGTCCGGCCGGACCGCCACCTTCTACACCTCCGACACCATCGACGGCACGTGGACGCAGCTCGGCGACACGGTCATCACCAGCGGCACCACCTCCATCTACTCCTCCACGGCCACCCTGCGCGTCGGCAACACCCCGTCCATCACCGCCCCGCTGGAGTCCGGCGACCCCTACAACGACTTCACCGACACCCTGTACGAGACCTCCGACCCGCCCACCGGGATCTGCTACGCCGCCCAGGTGAGGTCCGGGATCGGCGGCAGCGTGGTCGCCAACCCGGACTTCCGGATCCAGGACGCCGGCGACCTCTCGTTCGCCGACACCGCATCCTCCCCGAACACCTGGACGGTCACCGGGGACTGCGAGATTGACGACCGGGACTACCGGGGCATCGCCGAGGTGCCCTCCTGGCCTCCGCGCCGGACCGACATCTCCGCCAACCAGCTCGTCACGCCCGTCCAGGCGGCCGGCATCCAGCAGCGGCTCATCAAGACGGGCCAGCCGCTCTACTCGGCCATCCGGCGCGCGCTGCTCACCGAGACCAGCACCGTCCACTACTGGCCGGCCGAGGACGCCGAAGGTGCGGAGTCGATCGCGCCCGGCTTCCCCGGCGGCGTCCCTATGACGTTCACCGGCACCCCCTCCTTCCAGTCGTCCTCGACGTTCGCGGCCTCCGACGACCTCCCCTCCATGGAGAACTCGACCTGGATCGTCAACGTCCCCTGGTACGACGGCAGCCTGGGGGAGACGCAGGTGCGCTTCCTGGTCAACATCCCCTCTTCGACGCTGGCCGACGGCACTCTCCTGGGTGCCCTGTACGCGGACGCCTACCCGATCGAGCGCATCAGCCTGGTGTACAACACGGCATCCGGCGGGACCCTGAAGTTCATCGCCTACAGCGACAACGGCATCCCGCTGTCGACGTCCAGCACGGTCAGCCCGTCGGGCGGCATGAACGGCAAGAACTGCTACGTCGGCATCTCGCTGTCGGTGTCGGGCACCACGCTGACCATCGGGATCACGGTGTGCCAGATCGGCACCGGGGTCGCCAACTCGGCTTCGGCCAGCCCCGCCGGCACCGCCATCTCCAGCCCCACCTTCAAGCGGATCCTGTTCGGCATCGACTCCGACCTCAGCTGGACCGTGCTGGGCCACGTCTCAGTGCATTCCGGCATCGGCTCCGCGCTCACCATCCTGTCGGAGGAGGGCTCCTACTCGGACGCCTGGCGCGGCGAGAAGGCCGGCCGCAGGTTCGAACGGCTGTGCGAAGAGGAGGGGGTCGCCTTCCAGCGCTGGGGAAACCTGGATGCCACCCCGGCCATGGGCAACCAGCACTCCGACGACCTGGACCACCTGCTGGAGGAGTGCCAGGTGACCGACGGCGGGATCCGGTACGAGCCGCGCGAGGTGTTCGCCCTCGGCTACCGGACGGCCTCCTCGCTGTTCTCGCAGCCGGCCGGCCTCACCCTGGACTACGCCTCCAACGAGCTGTTCGACGATCCCGCACCGGAGAACGACGACCGCTACACCGCCAACGACGTGACGGCGACCCGCTCCACCGGCTCTTCCTACCGGGTGAAGCAGGAGTCCGGGCCGCTCAACGTGAACAGCCCGGCGGACGACGCCCAGGGGGTGGGCACCTATCCGCAGGAGATCACGGTCTATCCGGAGCGGGATCTTCAGGTTCCGGATTCCGCCGGCTGGGCGCTCCATCTGGGGACGGACGACGACTTCCGGTTCCCGAACGTGGTGGTCGACCTGTCGAATGCCAGGATCGCGGCCGACGCGGACATCCCGGTGGACGCCCAGCGGCTGGACGTCGGGGAGGTGCTCCAGGTCGACAACTGTCCTGCCGACTGGGGGGGCGGCGACAAGCAGCAGTTGGTCAACAGGGTCACCGAGGTGCTGGGCAACTTCGAGCACGCGTTCACCTACGACTGCGTCTCCGCCGACCCCTACCGGATCGCGGCCCGGGAGGACGCCATGTACGGCCGGCGCGACACGGCCGGATCCGAGCTGGCCGCTGCCGTCGACTCGGACGACACCGCCATGGACGTGCTGACCATCGCCGGCCCCCGGTGGATCACGACTGCTCTGGTGCCGGGCGACTTCCCGTTCTCCGCCATGGTCGGCGGGGAGGAGGTGTCGGTGACGGCCTGCACCGACGGCATGTCCGACGATTTCTCGGCCAACCAGACCGACACCTGGGGGAGCGCGGACGTCGGCGGAGCGTGGACTTCGGTGGGTGGCGCGGCTGCCGACTTCGATGTGCTGTCCGGCTACGGCCGCCACATCCAGACGGCTGTGGACACCAACCTGTTCTCCCTCCTGACGGCCGTCAGTGCCGACTTCGACCTGTACGTCGACATGGCGACCGGGGCGCTGTCGACGGGGGCCAGCCAGTACTCCTCGCTGGTCGCCCGGTACGCGGACACCTCGAACTACTACATGGTGCGCGTCGAGTTCACCACGGGAGCAGCGGTCATCCTGACCATGTTCAAGATCGTCGCCGGTTCGTCCACCCAGCTCGGCAGCACGTTCACCTCGACCCTGACGCACGTCGCCGCGACATCCGTCCGGGTACGCTTCCAGGGGTTCGGGTCGACCCTCCTGGCCAAGGTGTGGGCCGCCAGCGGCACCGAGCCCTCCTCCTGGCAGGTGACCGCCACGGACTCCGCCCTGACGTCGGCCGGATCGTTCGGGATGAGGACCCGGCGGGCCACCACCAACACCAACGCCAACGCCGACTTCCGGTTCGACAACTTCTCCCTGATCAACCCGCAGAAGTGGACGGTCACCCGGTCGGTCAACGGCGTCCAGAAGAGTCACGCCGCCGGTGACGCCGTCAGCCTGTACAAGCCCGACTACCGAGGGAAGTGAATCATGCCGGATCTGCTCGCAGGCTCGATCGTCCGGGCCCTGGACACCCCGCCTACGCAGAGTGACGTCCAGGGGACGACGGTCACCACCACGTCGACCACGTTCACCACGTCCGGGGCATCGTGCGCGGTGACGTTCACGGCGCCCACCACCGGCCGGGTGAAGATCACCGTCTCGGCCCGGATGATCAGCACAGGGGCGTCGGCCGGCGCCCTCATCGGAGCCGAGACCCGCGAGGGTTCCACGGTCGGCTCCGGTACGGTGGTGGAGTCCGCATCCGCCGCGAACGGGCCCAGCAACTACGGCACCACCTTCGCCCGCAGCGGGACCTCCCACGTCCTGGGCGGCCTCACCCCCGGATCGGTGTACAACTCCCGCACCCTGATGTCCTCCTCGTCCGGCAGCGAGACCGCCTCGTTCGCCAACCGGGAGATCATCGTCGAACCCTGCACCTGAGAGGAAGAGATGGCGACCACCACGTTCACCGGCTACACCCTGGACACCTTCAAGAAGTGGACCGGGTCCGGCGGGGGCGGAGGCAGCTGGGAGACGTCCTCGATCCCGGTCGACCTGCCGACGACCACGGCCGTCACCCTGGGCAGGATCGTCACCTCCACGCTGCACACCGGCGACCTGATCAAGATCCACGCCTCGGCCCGGGTCACCAACGACTGCGGCTACACCGTGGGCGTCGGCTGGTACGTCAAGGGATACGAGTACACCGGGCCCGGCATCACCAACCCGCTGTTTGACGTGGAGACCCTGATGGGCGACAACGTCACCCCGAACGGCCAGCGCCACCACATGCCCCTCGCGTCCGCACTGCTGTGGCCCGTGCCGGCGGACTGGGACGGCAAGCGGGTCGTGCTCTGCCTGCGCGCCGACGCCCACTCCACCGCCTGGCAGGACGGCGACACCCTCTCCGTCGACCAGGGGTACGGCCAGTTCTGGATCGAACACTGGAAGCCTCCCGTCCTGTAGGCTGACCGTGGGGGAACCCTCCGGGGTGCAGCGAAGCCCCGGCCGAGTGCTATGCGGCCGGGGCTTCGTGTTGCCCTGCTACTTCTTCTTGCCTCCGCCCCCGCTCATGATCAGAACGAGGGCCACGATCATCACGATGGCGACACCGCCGGCCGACATCGACGAGCCGGAGTCGCCCGCCAGCATGATCAGGTTCACGACTCCAGCACCTCCCGAAGGAAGGCGTCCAGGTCGCCCCAGACGTCCTCCTCACCGGAGCGCACCAGGTCGTAGGTGTTCTCCAGGAAGACCTTGACGGCCCCCCACGGCATCGCGATGTCGGCGTGCCCGTCCGGGGAGTCCAGGCACAGCCGGACCGTCGCCCCCTCCCGGCAGAGCCTGACATCCCCCTCGCCGTACGGCTCCTCCGACTGAGACCCCCGCGCGAGCAGGTCCCGGGCGAACATCCACACCGTCTTCCCGTTCTCGGTCGGGAAAGTCGCGGAGACCGCCAGAGGGGAGCGCTCCGGGTCGTAGGAGAGTGTCATCTCGAACAGCGACCCCTCGTCCCTTCCGTTGGCGCTGACCAGCAGCCTGGCCACGAACGTCCACTTCATCATCGCTCGCCCTCCTTCTCGCTCCACTCGGTGCCGCCGAACAGCTTGCGCGCCTTCTTGCGCCGCTGGCCGGCCGAAGACTTCCGCTTCCGCCCGGTCGGGTTCTGGCCGGTGGTGTCCCAGCCGTCGTCCTCCGGCTCGGGCTGCTTCTGCGGCTCGCTGAAGAACCTCACGCGGTGTACCTCCTCGTCTCGATGCCGGCCTCTTCGGCGAGGCGGGCGCAATGAGATGCTCCCCGGGATCCGTTGCGGATAAACGCCAGGCACAGGTCGGCGCCCAGCTCGACCATCTTCCGGTTGCGCAGCAGGCCCGCCTGCGGGTTGTAGACCCCGTTCGGCCGCCAGACGGCCGGGTGAATCTCGACCTGATAGCCGAGCCGGCGGGCGATCCGGCCGGCCAGGGCGTCGGCACCGGGCGCGCCTCCGTGAACGACGGTGATCTGCTCGCAGGTCGGCAACGGAAGGGCTCGCAGAGCGTCCAGGATGGTGCCGGCGCCCAGCCAGTCCCGGGATCCGGTGACGAGGACCCTCATCACAGCTCCCCTCTCTCGACCTCGACCAGGCCGCCGTGGTAGCGGTCTGCCGGGTCCACCTCGCTGATCACGTACCGGATGGGCCCCGCCAGCTGGGCGTCCTTGCGGCCCAGGCCCCACTGGAAGCCTTCGCGCAGGGCCGTCTTCACCGTCTCCCAGGCTCCTTCGTACAGCTCGATCGGCACGACGCTCCAGGTGCTGTACCGGACGCCCAGGGTGGTGTCCGCCTTGCACTCGATCACCATGTCGCGGCCGGGGCTCAGGTTGCCTCTCACGATCCCTCCTTCTGCTGCTGAAGCCGGTAGGCCGACCGGATGGTGCGCTCAATCTCCGCCCACCCGAGCCCGGCGTCCTGGGCGGCCTGGCCGAGGATTCGAAGCGCCTCTTCCTCGGTCGCCCCCTCTTCACACATGGTGCGCGCGGCCCACATAGTGGCGTTGTTCCGGTTGCCCTCGCCGGCGCCCCGGACCGCCGCGACCAGGCCCGACCAGGAGATGGCGGCCGGCTGCCGGATCCCGCCCGGCCGGCGCATCGCGGGCTGGCGGGGCTTGGGGACGACCAGGTCGCGAATCCACTGAGGGGCGATCTGCGGGCCCCGGGGGACACGCAGCGACTCGTACACCCCTGCCCCGGTCCGGGAGCCCTCGGCAAGCACGTAGCCTCCCCACTGGCCGCCGTTGCCCCGCACGTCGATCAGGCCCTTGACGGGGGAGGCCTGCGAGGTCTGCGGCCAGAGCGAGGGCCACCGGTAGTAGAGGTGGAGGCCGCCCGAGCCGGTCCGGACCGAGTAGGTGGCCAGGTCCGACGGGTGGTCGCCGCCCAGCTTGTAGGCCATCTCGTCGAGCAGGTCTTCCCCGTTCACCCGGGGGCCGTACACGCTATGCAGGTACTCCCATTCGGTGCCGCGCAGCAGGGAGTCCTCCTTGGCGAGGTCGAGGTCGACGACCAGCAGCTGGGAAGGCTTGCAGGCGATACCGATGTTGGCCTGCGGGTCGACGTGGGTCCAGAAGTACTCGATGCGGGCCCGATCGTTGGTGGCCGTCTCTCCCCAGCCGTGGAAGTTGCCTTCCGCATCCCGGAAGCCGGCGGCCGGGTGAGGGGTCTTGGCACCGCGTGCCACGGGGAAGATGTGCAGCCCCCTGGCCTGGGCCTTCAGGGCGTGCTCGATCACTCCACCACCACCAGGTTCGAGCACTGGGAGCAGTGGAAGCAGAACCCGCTGGAACTCTGATACTCGTGGTCGTTCTTGATCGAGGCGAACGATCCGTCGAACGGGTACATCGGACTGAAGTACTTCGGATGCTCGTCGCCCAGGGATTCCAGCCACTTGATCGCTTCCGGGTTCACCGTGCTGCCTCCATCCACATCTTCGCGCCGAGCCCGATCGCTCCGACGCCCAGGAACATCAGGCTGGCCGCAGCCAGCTTCTGGATCACGTGCATTGCGGCCCCCTTTAGGCCTCTGACAAGGGAAAACCCCCTCAGGAAGATGATTCCCGAGGGGGTCGCCGGCTAAACGTCAGGCCTGGAGCCTCTTCGACAGTTCGGCCGCCACCTTCGCCGCGAGGGCGTCCAGGTCGACGCCGCCGACCGACAGGGCGTCCACCTTGGCCGCGAGCGCCTCCACCTGCTCGGCGAGCGCCTCCACCTTCGCCTCGGTCTTGCGGCCCGTCAGCACGGCCGTGGACAGGGCGTAGCCGGCCGTCCAGGTCTTGTTGTCCGGGTAGTCGGTGTTGTTGTACGGGGGAGGGGATGCGTTGATCACATCCGCCTTCCAGACGTCCTCCGCTGCCACGTCTTCCTCCACTTCCGCCCCGCCGGCGAGGGCGAGGATCCGGTTGATGTCGATCGCGCCCGGGTCACCGTGCAGGTTCTCCGGGACGTGCTGGTGGCCCAGGATGCCGTAGTAGGCCTGCCACTGGGCGCCGGTCAGCCGCACCCCGTTCGAGGCCCCGTAGGACCCCGGGTACGCCTTGAAAGTGACCGTCGACCGCAGCTGGACACCGTGGTTGGCGTTCAGCCACTTGAGCAGCTTCGCCACCCCGGCCAGGGCCCAGTCAGGCGCCTCTGGCCAGTAGATGTGCTGGACGCCGGCGTTCTCCCACCTCTGATGCGTGGACGGGTCGCAGGTGCCGACCAACTCGACCTGGAACGAGTTGAGCGTGTTCGTCTCCACCCCGCCCGACAGGTTGACCAGGGCCCGGCTGGAGCGGTCGACGTCGAAGTGCTGGTACCACTTCAGGGTCTGGGACGGGAAGTCCGGGACGCCCGTCACGTTGGGCGCCACCGCCCCCCCGTCGTAGGAAGGCAGGGTGGCGCCCTCCGTGGTGTGCAGGACGACCACGTTCGACTCCATGGCGGAGCCCGGGTACCGGTCGCCGTACCAGTAGGTCGTCGAGGCGAACGGGATCTTCTGCGGCCCGCTCAGGGTCACGACTCCTCCGTCCCCGACAGGGTGTCGATCGCGATGGCGACCCCCTCCCGGTCCTTCGCCTCGACCAGCTCCTCGCGGCCGTTGTCGAGGTTGGTGACCTTGACCCAGCCCGGCCCTTCCGCCGAGTCGGTGACGATCACGTTCGCCTGCTTCTTCCTGCCGAAAGCCATCAGCGTGCCTTCCTCTCGTTGCGCTGGTTCCTGACGACACGGTTGACCCGTGCCGCGCGTGCCGGCCGCCCGAGCTGCCCCCAGGCCGCCGCAACCTGCCGGGCCGCCTGATCCGCCCGGACGCCGCCGGCCTGCGAGCCGGGGACGCTGCCGGGCTTCTTCGCCTTGCGCCCGAAGTAGGCCATCGAGGCTACTCCTCGTCCTGGTCGCAGGTGCCGTCGGAGTGCTCGATGTACTCGTGCCCTTCGACCTGGTAGATGTCGGGCGTCTGATCGAGGCTGACCTCGTCATCCGTCCTCTCGTGCCCCACCGGGTTCCTCCTCTCGCTGGCGTTCGTACCTGATACCGGCCCTCCGCGCCCACTCGACGAACTCGGCGGCCGACTCCTCGCCGCGCGTGAACCGGGCGAGCGTGCGCCACTCGGTCCCCCTGGTGTAACCCAGGTAGAGCCCGGTGCGGCCGGGCAGGCGGGCGATCAGCAGCTCGTGCTCAGCCATTGTCACCCTCCTCGATCTCGATGAGCCTGTCCAGGGTGTGGCGGGCCTTCTTCAGGTCCTCCAGCCGGTTGCCCTTGCGGCGCAGCAGGTACTTCAGGACGGCCCCCTCGAAGGCGTTCAGGCCGTACTCCTGCCAGATGTCCCACGGCTGAATCCTGTACTGCCGGTAGTGATCGCCGCCCACCTGGCCGGCCCGCGCCTCCGCCTTCACCCGGTCCGGGTTGGCGACCGGCGCCGTCACCTTGAACGCCTGGCAGGTGCAGTTGCCGGCCCGGCAGTGACCTTTGGACTCCGAGTGCCAGTTGAGGGTGTGGCCGCAGCACGTGCCGACCGTGGACAGCCGGATGGAGGCCTCGTCGAACCAGTAGGTCGGCATGCCGGTCTCGGGATGGCCGGCCTTGTGGTTGCCCCGGTGGACGGTCTCCTCGCTGGCCATCAGCTCGCCCTGGAGGCCCATGGAGGCGTGAACGGCCTCACAGCGGCGCAGGGCACTCACGGCTTCACCGGCTTCGGGCGCTCCAGCGGGCCCGGGTCGGGCGTCGGGTCGGGCTG
>JACCDR011593433.1_pt1 | contig 12812 bp, 19 predicted proteins | sample 7446431 | NCBI WGS metagenome assembly JACCDR01 (sample SAMN15323443, study PRJNA562643) | freshwater metagenome | isolation source: river surface water | place: USA:Blue River Watershed | collected 2017-08-17
CTTCAGTCGGAGCACAAGGAATCGGGGTTCTTCACGGTCGCCGCCCCTGGCGCTGGACTCGAGTACCTCGTCGAGTTCGACGAGGCGTTTGCGCAGGCGACCGGCGCGAACGGCTACGAATTCAACGAGATGATCTCGTACACCTCGGGACCATACGATCGCGTTGATTGGCAGGTCACCGACCTCACGGTGAACGGGTTTTACATCCGCCTCTCAGACGACAACTTTACCGGCGAAATCCGATGGACGGCGCGTCGATGAAAATCGACGTCCTCGCACGCTCGTGGGGTTCGCCTTCCGGTGGGCCGAACGGCATGGCGATCGCGGCTGCGTTCTTCGCCGAGACGCTCGTCGCGCTGGGTCACCAGGTGCGCCGGCTATCGAACCTCGATGGCCTCGGCGCCGACCTCATCATCACCACGATCTCCTCGACATGGCGCCGCACAGTCGCAGCAGCCGAGTCAGCCGCCGCGCAGTCGCGGCTCGTCTATTGGCACCACGCGAGCGGCGTGCCCGAGGGGCAGGGCTGCATCCTCGCTGCGCCGCCGTCCATCTCGCCCGATCCCACATGGTCGCGTCACGTGGTGCTCCCGCCGTCGAGTTGGGCCGCGGAAGCCGGCGGCGCATGCGTGGGCGACGAGGTTCTCGTGGCCGGCGCGGGGCCCGCAAAAGGCGGCCACGTGGCGCTCGCGGTGGCAAAGCTTCTGCCCGGCCTCCGCTGGTTCGTTCTAAATGGCCGCTCGTCAGTTGCCGACCGCATGGCATGGCGCGAGATTCCAGGCGCCGAGGTTGCGCGCGAAGTCGTCGAACCTGAACGCCTGCTCGCGCGCGCGCGTGTTGTGCTCGCGCCAACCCGCTTCGAGGTGCATCCGCTACTCCTTGTCGAAGCCGCTTCGCGCGGCATCCCAATTGTGTGCACGGATATGCGCGCCACGCATTGCGCCTCCGGCGGGTGCGCAATCTTCCTCGAGATGAACGCGCCCGCGGACGAATGGGCGAAGGCGCTGCAGCACGCGCTCGAATTCAAAGCGCGGCCGCATCGTTTGCCGCCCTACGCAGAGGTAGCCGGAAAGGCGATCCGCGAGATGACAGCGCCGATGCAGGTGGCAGCGTGAAACCGCGCATCGCAATCCTCGCGGATGTCCGGAATTGGGCGTGGGCGCGCAAGGCCGAGCAGCTCCAGATCCATCTCGGCGACCAGTTCGCGATCGAGATCGCATGTCTCTACGCGCGCCCGAAGCCGGACCCGATCCCGAAGGGCGCCGATCTCTACAACACCTTCGAGGTTTTCCAGGCCCGTCATCTCCCGGCGGGGATTCCCTACGTGACCGGCATGACGGCCCACGTGTGGAAAACATGGGAGGCGCAGCACGGCCCCGGCACGGTGCGCAAGTGGGCGTCTGGCGCGCTCGCCTTTCACGCCAATTCCCGTCTACTCGAAAACGAGATGCGCGCGCTACTCGAGCGCCCGATCGCGTACGTGCCGAACGGCGTAGATGAAGCGTTCTTTCATCGCACGCGGCGGCGCGCGACGGATTCAAAGCTCGTCGTCGGATGGGTTGGAAAACCCAACCCGCGCAAGGGTTCGAACATCGTGACCGAGGCGTGCAAGCTCGCCGGCGTGGAGCTGCGCACCGTCGAGCGCACGCACCGCAACGCGTGGACGCCTGAGCGGATGCGCGAGTTTTATCAGGACCTGCACGTCCTTGCGGTGGCCTCCGATATGGACGGCACGCCCAATCCAGCGCTCGAGGCCGCAGCGTGTGGCGTCGCGATCGTCAGCAATCGGATCGGCAACATGCCCGAGTTCATCGCCAACGGCGTCAACGGCCATCTCGTCGAGCGCGATGCAGGCGATCTCGCGAATGCGCTGCGCAAGCTCGATGTCATCGAGGCCGTGCGCATGGGCGAGGCAGCGCGCGCCACCGTGCAGAACGGCTGGACGTGGAGACATCAGGCGCCCGCATACGGGCGGATGTGGCGCGACGCGCTCAACGCGCGCGGAAAGGCTGCGGCGTGATCCCCTACGAAATCATCGTGACGTCGGTCCATGACCGCGGCGATCTGCTCGAGCGCACGCTTCGTTCGATGGCGTCGCAGCTCGACCAGAGGCCTACGCGCATCATCGTCAACGAGGACGCGCGCAAAGATCGGCCGGTCGTCGAAGGGCGCACCGAGGAAATTCTCGCCAAGATCGAGTCCGACTTCGGTGTCCCGATCACGCTCCTCGCGCAGCGCCCCGGCACAGGTCTCGCGCTCGCGTTGCTTCGTCTGTACGAGAACGCGGCGACGGAGTTCGTCTTCTACACGCAGGAGGATTTCGACTTCGTGCGCGACGTCCCCGTCTCGCGCTGCCTCGAGCTCATGCAGCGACACGCGCTCAACCATGTGCGCTTCAACAAGCGAAACACCCTCCCGATCAAAGGCCACCACCACGCCGACAAGCGGAAGTGGTGGACGAAGCAAGAGGTGTTGTTCAGCGGGTACCCCTTCTGCGTGTCCGATCACGTCTATTTCCAAGCCTGCCTAAACCGCCGCGGGCTGCTGCTCGAAGGCCTGAAGGAAATCATTTATGGGCATCCGACGGGCGACGTGCGCATCGAGGCCGCCCTCAATAAGTGGTTTAACGTCAAATACGGCGGCGGCTGCGGCTCGGTCGACGGCGACCAGAACGTTCGGCGCGACGTTCTCAAAACGTTCATTTGGGGCGGCGTAGGCGAGCCGCGCTTCGTCTTGCACACGGGGTCCGAGCGGAGGTCGCAGGGTTGGATGGACCCGGAACATGACCGGAAGCACGGCACGGTCATGGGGGAAAAACTCCCGTGAGGAAAAGATCCTACGGTGAGCCCGCCGCCGGCCCCGGTTCGCCTGGGCTGCCATGGCTCCCCGCGTCGTTCGTCGCGCGCTTCGAGTCGTGGGACACGGCGCGGTGGCGCGTCTTCGAGTGGGGTTCGGGATGGTCCACGTTGTGGCTCGCGGCCCGCTGCCAATGGGTCGTATCGGTTGAATCCGATCCGGCTTGGCATCGGCGCATCGTCGAGGAAGCGGAGAAGCGCGGGATCAAAAACATCACGCTTCTCCTTCGCACCGATCCGGATGAGTACATCGCCGCGATCGAGGAACACGACGCGCGCCTCGACTGCATCCTTGTGGACGGCGTCTGGCGCAACGCTTGCGTTGAGCGTGCGATCCCACGCGTCGGGAGCGTGCTCGTGTTCGACAACGCGAGCCGCGGGGAATACGAGCCGGCGCGCGCGCTGCTCCGTGAAACGGGATGGCCGATCCGCGTCGAGCAGTGGACCCCCGGACACAAGAGACACGACCAGGCGGACACGTGGATTTACTCGCGGCCGGAGTTCGTCGCCGGCTACGAGGGTCCCCTGCCGTCCCCGCATGAGGCGTGGTGATGCGTCGCCCTTTGCGCAGCGTCATGATCTGCAACCCGGCCTATTTGTCGGCGTACGTCCTCGGCGTTGCGCAGGCGATGGGACAGCTTGGGCATTGGCACCGCGAGGTCAGCGTGCTCGATCACTTCGATCGCGTGGTGCGCCAGCTCGACGAGATGCGCCCCGATATCATTTGGACGCACACGATCCCGTGGGTGCCGCGCGAGGCGCCGGCGCCGGGATGGGCGTTCCTCGATCTTCTCGCCTCGTGGAAGAAGCGCGGCGCCCGCGTACTGCTGCACGACGGCGATCCACGAGCGGCGACGCGGCATCCCTTCCCGATTGACTCGTCGTTCGATCTCGCACTTTGCAATCACAGCCTGGCGCGCGATGACTGGAAGCTGCGCGTCGTGCGCTGGCCGTACGGAGCGATGGCGCAGCGCGACCTCGGCGAACCCGTCGAGGATCTGCGATGCGGCCTCCTCTTCGCTGGCATCGTGCGGAAGGACGACGACCTCTACTCGCCGCGCAGCGAGCTCCTCGGATGGCTGCGCGAGAGAATGGGCGACACCTTCACGGTGCGCACCGGAGGCGTCAACGATCGCATGCAGGCCGCCGACGTCGCCACATCGGCCGATGCGGTTCTCGGGTTCGGGCGCCCCGAGGTTCCGGGGTGGGTCGATACGAGGGTGTTTCAGTATCCCGGCGCAGGCGGTGTATTGCTGCATGACGACGCCTCTGAGTTCCTCGAGCCGGGCGTGCACTACCTCCAATTCCCGCGCGGAACCGACGCGTTTGACACGGCAAAAAACGTCATGACCGTCTTCGATCTCGCTCGCACCGTCGGGCCGGACATGCGCCGCCGCGCCTTCGAGCACGTGCAGGCGCGCCACACATGGCGCCATCGCGTCGAGCAGGCGCTCGCGATCTTGGGTGACTCGAATGGGTGACGGGCGCGCCGACCTGCAGCGCGTTTGGCAGGAGTTCGTCGGCGCGACGCTTCTGCCCGCGGAGCCGTCGCTTGACGTGCTCGACGTCGGCGCAGGCCACGGCGCCAGCAGGACGCGTATCGCCAACGGTCGCCATCACGTGACAACCCACGACATCAATCGCGCGAACATGGCCAAGGTCGACGTAATCGCCGACATGCAAACGCTTGCGGCCGAGTGCGGGGATCGATACGACGCCGTCACCGCGTTCGATGTGATCGAGCACGCGCCGCATGCGCTGACGTTCCTCGTTCAACTCGTCTCAATCGCGCGCCGGCTCGTCTTCTTCTCGACGCCGAACCACACGGTCTATCCGCATCCCTGGCATTACACCGCCGAGGAAGTGCAGCATCTCGCCAAGCTCATCCCGCATGAGGCCATCCGGTTCTTTCGTCGCGACAAGGAAGGCGAACGCGACGAGATCTCCGAAGTCTCCGGCGAGGCGTTTGTAGAGGACAAGCCCAACGCGTATGCGTTCGGCGTCGCAATCTATCTGGAGCCGGCACCATGCGATCGCTGACCCTCGGCGACTGCGCGCATTACAAGTCGCCCTACATGCGCGGCGTTGCGCAGGCAATGAAGCTGCTCGGCCATCCGCACGCGGAGGTGAGCATTCGCCTGTCGGCGAAGTCGATCGAGCAGCGGATCAAGATGTACCGCCCGGACATCATCTGGACGCACATGCTCATGTGGCCGCCGCCCGGTTCTCCCGCTGTCCCGCAGCTGATCGAGATCGTGCGGGCGGCGTCGAAGCGCGGCGCGCAGGTGATCATCCATGACGGCGACGCGCGAGCGGCGACTCGATACCCCTGCGATATCAGCTCGTGGTGCTCGCTTGCGCTCCTCAACCACGCGTACGACCGCAGCGCCTGGCGCGTGCCGACGCTGCACTGGCCCTACTTCGCATCGGTGCAGGAGAAGATCGCGCGGCCGGTACTCGCGCTTCACTGTGAGTTGTTCTTCGCCGGCATCCTCACCGGCGGCCCCATCTACGCCGCGCGCTCGGCGTTGATTGATGCGGTGCGCGCCCGCGGCGTGCGACTGCGCATGCCGTCCCCCGGAGATAACACCATCGAGCGCACCCACGAGATCGCGGCCAGCGCTGATGCTGTGCTCGGGTTTGGCCGGCCGGAGATCCCCGGATGGGTTGACACACGCGTGTGGCAGTACCCGGGCGCCGGCGGAATTCTCGTGCACGACGACGTGCAGGGGCACCTCGAGCCGTGGAAACACTACGTCCCGTATCAATCGAAGGACGCCGATAGCGTGGTCGATGCGCTTGCGCGCCTGCGCGCCATGCCTGAGGCCGAGCGGATGGCGCTACGCCAGCGCGCGTTTTTCTTCGTGCAGCAACGCCACTCGTCAGTCGCGCGTGTGCGTCAGGTACTGGCGGCGCTCGAGCGGCGGGAGGTGGCGGCATGATGACGATCCCTGCAATCGATGCCACCGCAGCCGGCGCCGTCGTCGGGCGCCATGCGATCTGGCTGCCGTCGTTGGGCCTCAAGATCCCCTTCTCGTGGGGCGGCAAGCTGACGAAGTATCAGCGGACGGAACGCGGATATGACCCAGCCGAGACGATCCCGCACGAGCTCGCGATCCTCCGCGCGCTCGCGGCCGAGGGAATGGCGCCGCCGATCGGTGGACTCGTGCGCGTCGACACGCTCATCTCCGAGCACCCTGGCGCATGGCACGCCGACCCGATGGGGGCGTGGGGTTACGAGATGGCCGACGCGTCCCTGCTGCCGCCGGGGCGCTTCTCCGTTGAAGCGATGCAGCGGATGCCGATCGTCGGCTCGCCCGGCGCATGGAACGACATCCGCAAGCCGGGCAATGTTGTCAACGGTTATCTCGTCGACGTGCGCCGCTCGGCGTGGGACATGCTGCGATGGGATGGTGGCTACACGCCGTCGCTCCCCACCATCGCGACGAACCTCGAAGAGCTGCGCGCCCGCGTCCACGCGGATTGTCAGTTTCCGCCGAACGAACGCGCGCTTGCGTATCAGGACTTTTGGATCGGCGGAAAGCTCGAGCATGGGCAGCGCCGTGTCATCGAGCGCGCCGAAGCGCTGAGCTTCAACCCGCGGCCGGGTGACACGGTGCTCGACATCGGATGTCAGTCGGGCGGATTCCTGCAATTCGCCACGCGCGCCGGAGCTCGAGCGGTCGGCGTCGAGATCCATCCCGGCTACGTCGAATGCGCGCGCGCGCTGGCGAGGAGCTGCGGACAAAACATCAACGTTCGTCAGATGGATGTGGTTCACGAGCGCGATGCGTTCCTCGCATGGGTGAAGGCTTCTTTCCTCGGCGGGCCGACGCACTGTCTCGCATTGAGCATGGAGAAGCATTTAGGCGAGTCGTTTATGTTTGACCTTCTCGACGAGATCGGCGCGCGCCAAACCTACGTCGAAACGAACGCGGTACCGAACGAGCAGCACCCGAAACTATGGGCGCCCATCAAAGCGCGCGGCGGTCGACATGTTGGCTTTTCGCGCGACCGCAACCTGAGACGCCTTTACCGGATTGGAGCGGCATAAATGAGGACCCTTCGTGCGGCCCTGGTTTTCTGTCTAGCGCTGGCGTCGTCGAGCGCGCTCGCGCAAACGTCGGCGCGCTATCAAACATTCAAGACGCAAAGCACGGCGCCACCGACGCCGAGCGCGAATTATCTGCGACTGTACTTCGACAATACCGGCACGCTTAAGCAGAAGAACAGCAGCGGCACGGTATCGAATATCGGCGGCGGGTCGAGCTTCTATCAGACTATTCAAGCGAACGGCTCGGATCAGACCCAGCGCGACAAGTTGAATTTTGGAACGATGTTTTCGCTGACCGACTCTGCGTCACCGTCACGTACATCGGTTTTCTTTTCTTCAACCGCAATGCAGAGCATCTACGACGCTTCGGGAACGGCGACAATTACACTCAATTCGTCGGGTTTCATACTCGACGGCAACAACGCCAACGCAAATATCTTCAGCGTTATCGCGGCGGCGTCATCGTTTCGAGTCTATGACACCGACGACGAATCGGTGCAGGTTCAAGCTCTCAGCATCGGCACGAATACGAACCTAAACGCCGCATATTTCCGACTCAACAACTACACTGCAGCCACCAACGGGAATCAAAAGTTCTCGCCGGCGCTGGCCATCCTTGGCCAAGGATGGGGCACGACTGGTGGTGCATCGCAGGCCGTCGCTTTCTTTCTCCAGAATCGTCCCGTGCAAGGCACGACCGCCACGGGCGACTTAGTCTTCTCAAAGACCATCGACAACGGCAGCGCGGCCGACGTTCTTACGCTGAATACAGAGGGAAAGCTTACGCTTTCAACGCCCGCCCTAGGCACAACGGCGGGCACCCACGATCTGATTCAGAACACAACGGCAGCGACGAACGGCAATCAGCAGATCTCACCGTCGCGGGCGTGGGAGGGTCGCGGATGGTCGACCGGTTCTTCGGTGTCGCGCACCGTTGGAATGCGCATGTACTTAATCCCCGAGCAAAGCACGGAACCGACGTCACGCATCTTGGTTCAAGCGCTCGTCGGGAACGGGTCATATACGTCGATTGGTTCGATCGGTGCGTACAACTCGACGCCGCAGGGAATCAAGATCGGCAGCGTCGACGGAACGTCCGAGTACATGTCCATCGACGGGCCGCTCACGGGTTTCCAGTGGGTCGTCGGCGGTGCGTCGCAGTGGTTTATGGACGGTACAAGTTACTATCCAAGCGGCGACGCCACCGACGACGTCGGCAAGTCAGCGAATCGCGTAGGAATCGTCTGGTCGCGCACGCTGATCAGCGGCGACACGAGCGGGAACCAACCTGCGTGCAACAGCACCAATCGCGGCGGCGTCTACACCGTGCGGGCGGCGGGCGGCGCCTCGGACACTTTTCAGGTGTGTATGAAAGCAGCCGCCGATACGTACGCATGGCGCACGGTATTTACCGCGCCGTAAAGGGGAGACAGGCAGATGAGGATCGCAATCTTTCTTTTGGCTCTATCGATGCCGGCTTTCGCAGCGGCGAAACCGCCGACCCATGTCGAACAGCTCGACTTAGACGCCGTCGAGCGCGCTCGTCTGCGGTTTGAAAACGCTCAGCTCCGCTTCGAATTGGCGAAGCGCGAGGTCGAGAAGACAAAAGCGGAAGTGGACACGCTTGTCGGTTCGACGCGCCGAAAATATCAACTCGGACCCAACGACGAGATCGAGATGGCTACGCGAGAGATCAAGCGAGAGGCGAAAAAATGAAACTTTCTGTGATGCTGACTTGTCTCGTTCTCGGCGCGCTCGCCGGCGCCGCCATTCAAAGCGCCTTCGCCGAGGTGAGCGCCGGCACTGGCTCTGTAGCGCGCACGCTCGATTCGGGATTGCTCAGCGAGGCGGATAACGGCGACTTCACGCAGGACGTAATCCTGAAGTACGAGGGAGTCGCGCGCCGAATTCGCCGCTTTCAATGCCAGGCATCGGGGGTAGTCATGCTCGATGGGGTCATCGTCGGCTCACCGCCGACCGCGCTGTCTACCTTCTGTAGCGCGCTCGTCACGCCCACCACGGGCTTTGGTGCTAGACGAAATCAGATGCTGTCGGCGGCTGGCGTACAAACGCTTCTGTTGTCGCCGTGAGTGAGAATGGCGACAGCCTCGGCGCCAGCTTCGACGACTACGGTCGGTTGTCACGCATTGCGTGCGCCGTGGCGCTGGCGAAGTTGCCGAACGACAAGCCCTGCCCCTTTTGCCACTCGCACGCGATGCCCATGCACGAGAAGGACTGCATCAAACTCGACGCCGAGGATCTTTATCGGAGCCATGTCACGTCACCTTAGGACACACGCGCGCGCAAAGAAAGCGCGCCGGGTTGTGCCGCCTCTTCCGTCGGTGGCCTGTAGCATTGATGGCATGGACACCCATCAAGTGCCGGTTGCTGTCAATCGCAAAGTCATCGATGAGCAACTTCTAAACCTGCTCGATGAGCAGGGCGATCTCTCAGATCGTTTCGACGATCTCGGAGACAGATTGAAGGAGTTGCACGAATGGGATCTACGGTGGGCGACGAGTTAAACGGTGGACATCCGCTCCGCGAAGTTCTCCTTGTCCTCGAGGAGCAATCGCGCATTGCCACTGAGCTCAATGGCTCGCTCGCGCGCACGAAGCTGGCGCTAGACGGAAATAAACTTCTCCTCCAAAAGCTTCACGATCGAATGCTCGCCGACATCGACGAGCAGAAAAAGACGCGTCTCGCCGTCGAGAAAATCGCGTCAGTGCAACAATCTATCGACGGGAATATCGCTTCCTTCCTTCCCGAGATCACGACGCGCATCAAAGGACACACCGACGTTCTCTCGGCGCACACGGTTCGCATCGGGAACCTCGAGCAACTCACGGTCGGGACCCACGAGCAGATCGACGACGTGCATGACGGCGTCCGCGAGGCGAGCGGGGCGATCAAGGTGCTCGCAGCGTCGAGGGGCGAGGGCGAAAAGGATAAAGGCGGATTCCTGAGGGCGCTTCACGCGCTCCCGGAATCTATCCGGGCCTTCAAAGAGCTGCCGCCGCTGTCGCAGTTCTTTCTAGCGCTCATCGTGATCGCGCTGGTCGTCGCCGTCGCGCTGCACTTTACGCCGGCGCCCAAATAGGAGGGGCCAACATGGAAGACGAGATCATCACAAAGCTGCTAGACAAATTCGCGAGCGAGAAGGACCCGACCAATCTGCTGATGATTGGGTTTGGCCTCACCATTGCCATCCTCTCGTGGGCGATCCGCGAAAAGTGGCTAGTCAAATGGAAGAGCCGCCCGCGTCCGATTCGCTGGCTGACCGACACCTACCTCGGCGGCGTGGCAACCGCGATGTTCGTGAGCGGTCTTGGCGCCGTGGCTACTACGATCGCCGCCGCGATCGTTGCGAGCGGGATCACCTGGTTCGCCGTCGTCAAGATATTCATGACGGGCGCAATCGCGTCGGGCTTCGCGTCTTGGAAGAAAGCGCAGCGCAAGGATCACGAGATGAAGGTCGCCGTCGACGCAACAAAGGAAGAGGCAGCGCCACCCGTGCCGCCACCTCTGCCGCCCGCCGCGCTGCTGCTCTTCGGGCTGCTCGGTCTCGGCGCGTGCGCCTCGCCTATCACCACAGCCGCGCGGCTCGTTCAGTCGGCAGCAGAGTTCGGCGGCGTCGCGCGGGACACGCTGCAGGACATCTATGATCAAAAGCTCACCGAGGCCACGAAGCGCGCGGCCGCGACCGGCGACACCGCAAAGGCGCGCGCGGATGCCGATATCCTCGACGGTAAAATGAAGATCGCAAAAGGCGCTTTGCGCTCCTACTCCGCGGCGCTCGTCGTTGCGAAGGGCTCGATCGTGGTCGCGCAGTCGGGTCGAGACATTGATCTCGGCGTCGTGATTCGCGAGCTGCTCGCTGCATACGACGCGCTGTCGAAGGCGCTCGCGGCATTCGACATCAAGCTTCCGAAGCTCTCGGAGGTCGGGCCGCCACTCATCAGGATGGGCGTGCATAACGCGCGGGTGGCGCGCATTGCGCTGCCGATGATTGGAGGTCTGTGATGTCCGAGGACACCAAAGCGGAGGACACGAAAATGGGAGTTGTCGAAGCGATCGGGGCCATCGTCACCGTCGTCGGACTGGGCTCGAAGCTGATCCTCGACCTCACGACCGGGAGACTTTCGCCGAAGCAGGCGGTGAGCGACATGGTTGACGGGGTCGTCGACTTCGTGGCGTCCGTAGCAGAGGGCGGCTCGTTCGACCAAAAGCTCGCGGCGCGCAAAGCGAAGTTCGACGCAGATCTCGCCGCGATTGACAAAGCGAAGGGCGCTCCCGCGCCTGACGCAGTGAAGAACCCGGAGGAGGTGTAGCCATGCTCATCGCTTGGGTAGCCGTGCTGTGCGCGATCGTCGGTCTCGTCGTTTGGGTCGTCTCGAAAAACACGAAGGTGTCCGAGTTCGGTCGCATCCTCCTGCTCGCGTCGCTCATCGGCATCATGGTGCGGGTCGCAACGATGACTGTCCGGCTATTCGGATGATCGCCGCCTGGGTCTTCTTCGCGGTGATGGCGGCGGTTTTCGTTGCACCGCTCGTCTATGCCGGGCTCTTGCTGTGGGCGTTGTTTCGCCCGCCGATGAAGGCCAGAACGTGAGGTGGTGGGAATGGCTGCTCCTCGTGGGCATCTGGCTCGCACTGTTCGTCATGGAGTCGATCGACGACGAGCGGCGCCGCAAGCGGCGTTTCTATCAGCCGTGGAGTGAATGACGTGAACCTCGTCGAGACACCTACGCGACGCAAGCTGCCCCGCCGGATCGCGCCGATCGTCGCGATCGTCGTGCATCAGACGGGGCAGACCGATCTCGCGAAGTGTCTCGCGTGGTACACGGCGGAAGCCGGAGAAGGCCCGCACTATCTCGTCACCGCGGCCGGTGTCGTTCATCGCTTCACCGGAGAGAATCGCGTCGCATGGCACGCCGCGATCAAGCCTGACGAGCAGAGGCTCTACCGCCAGGGCTGGGCCACATGGTCGCGATGGATCTGGCCGAGCGGAACCAATGAGCCTGTCGAGGTCGCCGGCGAGTTCGCAGGTTATCGATCCTGGCGCGAACGCTGGCGGCCGCGCATTGAATCTCCGCTCGATCTGCCGACCGGCAAAGCGCCTAATTACCTGTCAATCGGAATCGAGGTGCAGTCGCTCGAGAAACCGACAGCGACGGTATTCAACCCGGTTCAATACACCGCGCTCGGCGAGCTCATTCGCGTCGTGGCGATGCGCAACGGCGTCCCGATCGATCGCGACCACATTCTCGGCCATCAAGACGTGTGCCCGCTGCGCCGCACGAACCCGCGCGGGGGGACAGACCCGGGCGATCGCTTTGATTGGGATCATCTCTGGAGTCTAGTGCGCGGTTCGCAACTCAATGGAGGAAACGGAAATGGCTAATGCGCTGTACGCAATCGGGGGCCGTGAAGGGTACCTCGGCGGAACGAACGATTGGAACACGAACGACAACCGCGCGATCTTGATCGACGAGGCAGACGACACGATCGACCTTGCCGCCGACGATTTCCTCGACGACCGCGCCGGCGCGGCTCGCGTCGCGGTGTCGGGATCGATGACCGGCGAGACGATCACGAACGGCACCGCCGATGCCGACGACGTCACGTGGACGGCTGTATCGGGTGACCCCTCCGAGTCGATCGACATCTACGAACACACCGGCACGGACTCGACGAGCTCGCTGATCTGCAACATCGACACGGCGACCGGATTGCCCGTCACGCCCGGCGGCGGCGACATCACCTGCCGTTTCGATTCTGGCGCCAACAAAGTCTTTACCCTCTAGGAGTCCGTGATGTTGATCGCGTCGTCGTTTGTCGTCGAGGAGTTCACGGTCAGCCGCAGCGACAGGAATAAGGTACTCGTGCGCCTCGGCGATCGCA
>JACCDR012559250.1_pt1 | contig 12810 bp, 20 predicted proteins | sample 7446431 | NCBI WGS metagenome assembly JACCDR01 (sample SAMN15323443, study PRJNA562643) | freshwater metagenome | isolation source: river surface water | place: USA:Blue River Watershed | collected 2017-08-17
ACCACTTTTCAATAAAGAGGATTATTCCGTGAAAGGGTATATAACTTTTCTTTTATCGAAAGAACTAACTGCAAATGAACAGGAAGTGTTCATTAAAAGTGTAGCTCCATATATTGAAAAAGTTTCAACGTTAGTGTCACCAAAATAAAAGGTGTTCCACAAGGAACACCTTTTTTCATTAATGCTTGTTTACAATGAATTTACTAAAGTCCGGTTCAAAGAAATTCGGCCCTTTAAGTACTTTACCATCATCAATACGAATAATGATATAATATTCAGTACCATCATCTTCCACACATTTGACAGTATTAACATCTTCACCATAACGGTCATCTGTAATTGCTTTGGAACGAATAGTTTCCCATGCTTCTTCTTCTGAAGTACAGAATTTACTCATATTAGAGTTGTGTACTTCTTCAAATGCACCAACTAGATTATAGTTACTTGCATTACCAAGATCATATACAGAAGTTACTAGGTTATTGAGTGCAGAACGTACTGTTTTCTCATCAGTACTTAACAGACCACGTTCAAGCTGTTCAGCAGCACCTTTAATATGCTTTGTGTAGTACCAAGCAGAACCCATATCAAGAATACTTGGTTTACTTGTATCACCAGCAGCCTGAGCTACATAATCCAGTGGTTGAATACCAAATGCAGCCATTGCACCATACGTTACGTATAGAATATCACAAAGACCATCAATAATACCAGTAACATTATCATTATCAATTGAATCAAGAAGTTCTTTTTTTCCACTGATTTCTTCGTTGATTAGACGAAGGCGAAACTTTCCAAGCTTAGTACTTGGATGTTTATAAGAATGTAGTACCTGCTGTGAACCAATACGCATAAATTCTGTTACTGCTTTAAACTGTTCCAATGTAGTTTTCATTTTATTCCTTTTCTTGTAGTACTTTAACGTACCAAAGTAGTAAATCCAAATATGATTGTTCTACTTCAGTACGTAACTTCTTTTGTCTCATTGAACGAATATCATCAATAATCCATGATTCGGGTTTCATTTTACCATTCACCGTACCATGCATCACCGTACAAAACATTTACTTCTTTTACGTCAGAGAAAGATGGCTCGATTTCAGAGAATAAACGTAGTACTTCATTAATGCGTTCTTTAATTAACTCTTCACTAAACTGTGAAGTTGGCATACAGTACAAAATACTATATTCACTACGTGAGGTACTACATGTTTGTAGTTCACTTTCAGTAAATGGTAAAGAATACATAGAATCAAATAATTTATCGTACAGTACATCCATGAAGTAATCATGTTCAATATCCGAACCGTCATACTTAATACAAACGTCAACACACGTTTGAGAATATGAACCTAAATGTAACTTCTTCATTGTACGATCTGAACGTTTCGCTTTCTTTGGAAAATCATCTTTTAGCTTAGTGAATGTAATATTCATTTATGCACCTTATTTTGTTGATTTATTACAACTACCTTCACGCAGTTCCAGACCAGTCTCTGCACGATAAATATATTCACAACCTGTAATTTTATCTTTTAAAATGTAAAAAGATGTACCTTTCACATTGTACTGAATAAACTGTTCTGGATGCGGATAATCTTCTATTTTAGCATTTACTAAAGTACTAAATGCCAACAATCCAAATAAGATAATCTTTTTCATAACAAACCTTACTTACGGTTTACTCGGCGTTGTTTACGTGCAACTTTGTTTGCTGCCCGGCGTTTACCCTTAATAGCACGTTTAACTTTCTTCTCATTATCAAGACGTTCAAGTTCTTTTGCTAGACGTGCGATAAGTTTTTTGTTGTATGCCAGTTCTTCTGGGGTCATCTGAAATTCTTCTTCAGCAATTTTCAGAGCTTCATCAGTAAAACCTTCAACAACTTCATTATTCAGTTCGTTCATTTTGTATTTTCCTTTTGAGTTAAGAACACGTTAAGTATAGGATATAATTTGTTTTCGTTTCACGAATTAGAAAAAATAAATTTTATCTTTATCTTCTTCATCGTTGCAAAGTATAACTTCAGCATAATTTGGTTTTTCAAAATACCCGCACCAAAAAGCATTGATTTGCTTATACGTACCATCATCCAGTTCTAAATTCAAAACAAATTCTGGTTCAACTGAAATGTACCATGTTTTTGTTTTTGCTGCTTCTTTAATTTTATTGCGTTCTTCTGGTGTAAGTCCATAGCTCTTTAATGATTTGTAATAATTATAATGCTCTTTAATATAAAGAAGTGCAGCTTGAGCTTTTTCTTTATCTTTCCATACTAGACTAATTTGGTCTTCTTCAGTATGAGTACCATAACTATTTCCAGTTTCATAATTTATATTGATAGTGTACATCTTAAATCCTTAATATCTAAATTTGAATATTCCTCATATTCGTTAACATCTATTAAATCATTAATCCTTAAACGAATTTCACTACTCAGTAGTACTAAATTTTTTACAAAATCTCGATAACGATGAAGAAGGTTAATATTTGGAACTACCATAGATAAAGACAAAATAACTCCTTTATCATATAAATCATCAATACATAAATTAACATTTTTTCTATTCAAATGTGTAATTATTCCCTCATTATTAATCCTAAATTCAAATATACCATATTGAAAAACATAATCTATAGTAAATAATGGATTTATAAAATTTATAGTTAATAACTTATGATTTTTTTCATACCCTTTATAAAAATGAATACAAAATCTATCATATTCATTTTCGCACTTGAATATCTGATCCATTAATAATTTAGAATTAAATGTATTTTCGATTCTGTATATATAACGTTCAGAACGACGTTTTTGTTTTTTAATGAAATCTTTAAATACGGTATTCATTTTAATAATATTGTACTCATAATGTAACCCTAATAAAAAATGGAGGCATAAGCCTCCATTTTTTTATAGTTTGAAATTTTTAAATGAATCTTTCTGAACATTCTGATCAATACCACCAATAACATAAGAACTAATTTCAGTCTCTTGTGGTGCTACTTGTACTCCAGCACTGGTAATCCAGCGTTCAGTCCAGGGTAATGGATTTGCTTTGCCAACAGTATATGGACACTTAATATTCACTGCTTGCATACGTTTATGACCAATCCAACGAATGTATTGTTTCAGAATTGCAGCATTAAGTCCAATGATAGATCCATCTTCGAACAGATAATCAGCCCATGATTCTTCTTGTTCAATTGCATCAATGAACATCTGTTGTACTTCATCATGACATTCTTCAGCAATTTTTGCAAACATTGGATCTTCTTTTTTCAAGAAGCGGATAATGCTTTGTGTTGCTGCTAAATGAATATTCTCATCACGACAAATCAGACGAATAAGTTTAGCATTTCCTTCCATTTTTTTGTTCTCACTGAATGACCAAGAACAAGCAAATGAAACATAGAAACGAATACCTTCAAGAATGTTAATGCTGTTAATACATAGCCATAGTTTCTTTTTAACTTCATATTCATCAACAACAACAGTTTCACCGTTGACAGTATGAGTACCGAAACCTAAAAGCTTATAGTACATTACATATTTTTCTAGATCATCGTAGTACTTAGAAATATCAACCGCACATGCAGTAATTTCTGGAATATCCAACATAGTATCAAATACTTCTGATGGATTAGCATATACGTTACGAATAATATGAGTATATGAACGGCTATGAATACTTTCGAAAAATGACCATGTTTCAATAAATGATTCCAGTTCAGGTAATGATGCAATAGGAAGTAATGCTAAATTGGGACCACGGCCTTGTACTGAATCAAGTAGAATTTGACGCTTTAAGTTCGAAGTAAAGATTTTCTTTTCATGTGGTTGTAATGCAGCAAAATCAATACGGTCTTTGGAAAGATCAACTTCAACTGGACGCCAGAAAAAACCGTGATGGGTATCAGTCATCTTCTCGAAGCTTTGGTACTTAACAGTATCATAACGTTGAATATCAACACTTTCATCAAAGAACATATTTTTAGATAGGTGTGATTTTGTATTTTTGCTAAAAACTGACATTTTATATCCTTATGTATTAATTTTCTTTCCTAGTTTCCATGTAAGCCAGTGTATATCTTTAATTCCTTCGGCAGACGTTAGATGTTTTGTTAGTAGTTCATTCCATGTTAGTACTGTATTATCATCGGGTGTATGAGCATGGTAACGAACCATACCATCTTCACATGGATCAAATGATTTAATCTGATTACCAGTAATAGTTTTAGCAGGTGCACTTAATCCGAGTAATTCACGAATATCATCGGAGATAATCTGAAATGCTGCAATAGCTGCAATGTTAAGTTCTGCCCATTTATCTTTAATAAAATCAACCGTAAGTTGCTGGTACTTGGAAATATAGTTCTTATCAAGATATTCCCATTTATCCTTAATAAAATCTACGGTTAATTTTTGGTATCGGCTAATAGTATCTGCAACTTTAGTACTCAAAAATTCCCATTTCTCTTTGATGAAATCAACAGTAAGTTTTTGGTATTTTGCAATTGTATTAATTGCACTTGTTTTCAATTCTTCCCAACGTTCAGCAATTAGTTCCATTGGTAGAATAACGTACTTGGTAAGAATATTTTTATCAAACCATTCCCATTTCTCTTTGATGAAATCAACAGTTAAATTCTGATAACGTACTAAAGCATTCTTATCAAGACTATTAAAATGCTTTTTAATAAATTCTGGGGATAACTTTTGATTTTTAAGTACTAAATCCATATCAAGATCATCCCAGAACTCTTCAATAAATTCTTCATCCATTGGAGCATAATAATTTACTTTCATTTTACATCCTTATAAAAAAATCCCGAATCTCTTCGGGATATTATTTATTATTAAATTTTACAAGAATCACAATCGTCATCTTCAATAATATCAGGAAGAATGAATTCTTTTGGTTTTGCATCATCCATCTTCGTAACATCAAGTTCACCAGAACTATCCATTGTATTCATATAGTATAAATTCTTTAGACCGTACTTATAAGCAATCAGCAGATCTTCTAACAATACATTCATAGGTACTTTATTGTTAGGGTAATTTTCTGGATTGTAACTCGTGTTTGCACTTATACTCTGATCAATATATTTCTGTAGTACTGCACAGATTTGAATATAACCTAAGTTACTCTTTTGATTCCACAATAGAGTGTACTTGTTTTTAAGTTTGCTAATTTCTGGAACTACTTGTGAAAGTACTCCATCTTTGGAAACTTTAACACTAACAAGTTTACGTGGTGGTTCAATACCATTAGTACTATTGCTGATCTGTGCTGATGTTTCTGCTGGCATTAACGCCATTGTTGTAGCATTTCTGATACCATATTTCTGAATATCTGCACGTAGTGCATCCCAATCCATTTTTAGTTCAGAACCAACAAGTTCATCAACATCTTTCTTGTAAGTATCTACAGGTAAAACACCTTTAGAGTACTTGAGATTATCATACATACCACATGAGCCAAATTCTTTTGCAAGTTTAGTACTTGCTTTAAGAAGATAATAAGACCATGCTTCTGCCCATTCGTTAACAGTACTGAGAGCGTTTGAATCGTATTTTAAGCCACGTTTAGCAAGGAAGTATGCCAAGTTAACAATACCAACTCCAAGCGGTCTGTAACCGTCTGTGGAACGTTTTGCAGCAAGTACTGGATAATCCTGATAATCAAGTAATGCATCAAGTGCACGGATAGTTAGTTCACAGGTTTCTTCCATATCACTTGGATGTTCGAAGTTACCCCAATTTATTGCAGCTAGAGTACAAAGACTAATGAGACCTTCTGGATCATCAATGTGGTTTAATTCTTTACTAGGAAGTGCAATTTCCTGACATAGGTTACTTTGTTCAACTGGTGCAAGTTCTTCAATAAACGGAGAATGAGTATTGGTATGGTCAATGTTCTGAATATAGATACGACCAGTTTCAGAACGTTCCTGCATTAATGTAGTGAAAACATCAAGTGCTGGTAATTCAATCCGACGAATACTTTTATCATTCTCGTACTTAACATAAAGTTCTGCGAATTTGTCTTGGTCTTGGGTAAATGCATCATACAAACCGGGTACTTCATTCGGTGAGAAGAAACTAATATTACCACCATCAACAAAACGCTGATACAGGAATTTATTGAACTGGAAACAATAGTCAAGTTTACGAACACGCGATTCTTCAGTACCTTTATTATTTTTAAGTACTACTAGGTTTTCAAATTCATAATGCCATAATGGGAAATGAATTGTTGCTGCACCACCACGAACACCACCCTGAGAACAACTTTTAACAGATGCTTCAGTACTTTTAAGGAATGGAATCAAACCAGTATGTACTGCTTCACCTGAACGAATTTTACTATTAATTGCACGAACTTTACCGTAGTTAACACCAAGGCCAGCACGACGAGAAATATAACGAATAATACTGTGGTTAGCACTTGCAATACTATCAAGACTGTCACCAACATTGAGTACTACACATGAACTGAACTGGCGTGTATTAGTACGAACTCCAGCCATAATAGGTGTAGGAAGACTAATATCAAAGTTACTTATTGCATCATAAAACTTTTTAACAAATGAAATACGATTTTCTTTGTACTGCATGAATAACGTTGCAGCAATCATCATATATGCCATTTGTGGGGTTTCATAAATCTCGCCTGTTACACGATCTTTAAGAAGATATTTCCCACGCCATTGTTCCATTGCAACATATGTAAATTTATCATCACGTTTATGTTTAATGTACTTACCGAGTTCATCCAGTTCAAGTAATGAATATCCCTTTAGGATTTCATCATCATAAATGCCTTTATCAACCAGTTCCTGAACATGTTGAACAAAAGATACTGGTTCATAATTATCGTATACATTTTTACGAAGAGAATAATTAATTAAGCGACCTGCAACGTACTGGTAATTAGGGGTTTCCTCACTAATTAATTCAGACGCAGCTTTAATAAGAATATCGTGAATACTTTCAGTTGTAATACCTTCATAAAATTGAATGTTAGACCGCATTTCAATTTCTGATACTGACACACCTGTAATACCTTCACATGCAAAAAATAGAATTTGGTGAATTTTATCCAAATTAAGTGCTTCCAGTGCACCATTACGTTTGGTAACGTTTGTCATATACATCCTTGTGAATAACTAGTAATTTTTAGGTTTTATATTTAGTGATAAAAAAGGCGGGATACCTTTTAAAGATCCCACCCGCGTAAAATAAATTCAATTTTAAAATCAGTACTTGAACGATTAGTTACACTCATTGTAACACGTTTAGTACTTGATGAATATGTTGGATTACTGAAATCAATCTGAACAACACCGTTACTTTGGTTAGTGTTATTCTGCTGAGAAATAATAGATTCACTTTCAAATGCTACTATTTGTACAGTACCAGATTCAAGTGTGCTAGTATTTGTATTTCCATTATAAGCAACGTAATCCATAAACAATCTTGATGTACCTTGTACTGAGAATGTTTTAGTCTGACCAGCAGTAACCTCAAGAAAATTTGGTTTATTAACAACTTCATTAATAATTTCCCAAGGTGTGAATTCTGTTAGTGCTTCTACGTTTTCGTTACCACGATTTGGTGCATTTGTTTGATTTCTTCCTGCAACCAATGAAGCTGGTTGTTGGGAACTTGGTAATCCCACAAATAGACGAGCTTCATCAGTACTGAACAGTATTTGACCTAATTCACCATTAGGCAAATCACGCTGTTTTCCTGAACGTTGTTGCATTAAAGCAATTTCTTTTTGAGCCATAAAATAATCTCCTTTGATATTATAGATTATTTAGTACTCTTATCTTTAATTTCAGCAATGCGTGAATCAATCAAAGAAGTAATAGTTGTACTTTCAACAGCACTCAGAATTGCTTCTGGTACTTCAGATTTAAGAAGTTTAGTATATGATGCAAAAGAACGTAATTCTTTCTTAGCTAGTACATCTTTGATGATTTTAATATCTTCATCTTTTGCAATAGTACGAATGATTTCAACTTCATCAGGTTTAGCTTCTTCAGTACTTTCAGATTCAATTTCTTCTTTTTCAAGTACTTTATCACCTAACTCTTCCTTAACTCTTTCAATAAAAGCTTCAGCATCTTCAGAGGTTTGAATATCTGGTACGTCAACAGTAAAGGTGCGATATGAATCAATTACCTCTTCTGGTTGCATGTTAGTTTCACTATCAGCTTCCATGATAGCAGCAAGTTCTTCTGCTACCTGCTGTGGAGTTTTACCACCACGAAGTTTATATTCTTTAATCTGTGTAATAATTTTATCAGGTAGATTTAGATTATCAAGTTCTTCATCACTTAGTTCCATTAGTGTTTCAACTGTATAACCTTTTTTCTCAATTGCTTTAAGCACAAATAAATCAAATTTCATAGCTCTAATTCCCATTTAATTACTTCTCCATTGTATAAAACATATTAACACGGTCAATCCACATGTTAATTGCATCTTGAAAATCTTGTCCTTCGATTACAAATTCCTGATATTTTAAATTCTTTGGGTCTTCTCTTACACAAATGAAGATGACTCCACGTTTAATATCAGTACCATATTTTTGATTATGTGCTAATGCATATGCTGCAAGTTGCAATCTGTAATCTTCAATGTACTTCCAAGTTTTCATTTTACGTGAATTTTTGTAATCCATTATACTTGGAATACCATCGTGAATACCAACTAAATCCGTAGTACCTGCCCATAAACCTTCATAGTATAATGGTACTTCTTGTCCCCATACTTCATTTATTTTAGGCCATGCGTTCTGTTGAATTACATCAGCCATTTTACGACCAAGAACCCGAACAGGCATACTGCCTGGATGATCTTCTTTTCCAACTAATCTGTATTCCAGATTTTCATGCATGAAAGTACCAACAGTAGTTGCTTCAAGCGTAATATTTGTTGCAGCATCTTCGCCAACAAATTCACGCCATTTTTTCAACCCTTCCTGATCTTTCGTTGCACTCAGTATTGTGGTGACTGAAGGTAAATTACCTGAAGGAGTTTGATATTTTCTTCCTTCTTCAGTATGGATACGGGGATAATTTTGATATTCATATTTTGTTACGATGGGAGGCACATACATTTAACTTCTCCTTAAGTATAGCACACAAATTCCATATGTTTCATTTGTTTCTTAGTTTTATTACAAATAAAAATCCCCTACTAGAGGGGATTAAATATCTTTCGATGCAGCTTTAGTTGCCATATCTTGTACTTGTTGTTCTGAACTTTCTTCCGGTTCAGCAGTACCATCAGAGTCATTAGAACCTAATGTAATTAAATCAGCATTAGCATCCTGAATAAAAGGTAAACCATTTAGAATATCCATAAGAACACCATAAGGAACATCTATACCAGTTCTCTTCTTAATCTCATTAACCAGGTTCTGGGTATGAACTTGTTCTCTACCTGAACCAATTAACGATAATGCAATACTTTGAATTAAATTACTTATATCTTTTGGTGGTGCATCTTCAGTTAATTCTGAATACTTCATAGAGTACCCCCAAAATTATTTAATGATCTTTTTATGTACTTTTTTGATTTTATTCTTATTCTCAGAAATCCAGTTCTGCATTTCAGTTTTAGAAGCAAAATATTTAGTACCAATTTTACCTGATTTACTTTCAAGTACTAGACCAAGTTTTTTCACGCCTTCTTTCATTTCACGTTCAACTGGCATAGGTTCAATATCTTCATCAGATAATGTATCTTCTGCATCAGGTAGTTCCGCATCAGCTTCAATATCAAAACTTGGTGTTTCAGCTTCAACATCAACATTATCAAAATCCCCAGCACCTAGATCGGAAACATCAGGAGAACTTGTAATATCACCAGTAAGTTTTAGTGTTTCAGTACTAATACGGTCTTTTACGTCCATAATAGTTTTTACAGCAGTATCAAGATAGCCACTGATTTGAGATTTAAATGCATCAGATGCATCAACCCCATGTTCTGCTTTAATGCGATCTAGTAAAGGACCAAGAACGTCAACGCCCATGTTATTGATTACTTCAGCCTGACGCTGTAGTTTATCAACAATTTCACCTTTAACAGCAAGAACGATTTCGGCTTTTTCCATATTACTTTCTAACAGTTGTTTTAAAGTCTTTGCCATTTTATAATTCCTTTATAAAAAAATTCTCTACTATTTATTTCGAATTAAAACCGTTTGCTGTTATAAAGGAATTGATTTGTTCCTTTAAGTTTTGTGCTTTTTTCTTCTGATCAGAAATCAACACATCCAGTTCAGCAGCACGGGAGTAATTAGATTCACGGAGTACAGCCTGACGATCTTTAAGGGATTTAATTGCTTGCTCCAGAATGGAAGTATATTGAATACCATAGCTTATAATACCAAGTACTTTAGGATTAGTTAAAGTACCACCCTCATTAAGTATATTCAACAATGCCATTGCTGCTTCCTGCATCATAATACCGTCAATGATAGTTTGTTTGTTATAAGCGTTTTGAATACTGTACTTCTTAACGTTTTTAAGACCATCAACATCTTCAGATACAATGCTCCAAGGTGTTTTTGGTTTTGATACATGACCAGAATTAGTCTGACCTACAGGTGCACTTTCGTATACATAGTGAGGTTCAGGTACATGATCTTTTGGTACTTCACCTTCTATATAGGAATCCTGATATAATTCAGGATTAGCATAAATGTTAGCTAACTTAGATTCTGCATCCATATAAGTTGGTTTGATTACCTGAGCATTTTGTGCCAGTGCATCATAAGTTGAAACATTATCAAATGCATCTATTGCGGAAAGTTTACCTAAAATATTTTCCATTACTTTAATCGATTCAGAAGGATTATCACCACCTTCATAATCAGGGTTACTTTTAGGTTTAATACCGTTTTCAATATCATTAAATGCATTTGCAAAGTTTTTCATTTGATTTATTGCTTTTTGATCTGTCATTTATTCTTCCTTTTTAATGATACAAAATATTCTTTACCATCTTTTTGTACTTTATTTAGGAGAGATTTAGAATAGAGTTTTTCACCCATTTCTTGATAATATTCATCAAGATCATCAACTGGTATATAATGTCGAGAATCAATCTTACGTAAAAGCATATACTCTGCATTAGAAACAATTACAGTATAACCTTGATCGGTTTCTCTTGTTCTCATTATTTTAATCCATTTAGTCTAGAGCAAAAGGACATTATTTGACTGACAATATCTTCTTCTTGTGGTTCATCCTGAACAACAACAACTTCAGATTCTTCACAATCTTCTTCGATGTTATCTTTTAAATCATCATCCGCACCTTGAACTGCCATATCAAGTACATCCATAGCATCTTCCTGCACTGGCTCAACATCATTTAAACCAAATACCTGAACCTGATTAGCTTGGTTTGGATCTTTAGTAACAACAAGTGATTGCTCAGGTGAAGAACCAACATCAACTCCAAGTACTTGTTCAACTGATTGACCATTACCATTCGGAACTGTAACATTGAAATTTGGATTACCAGTATTCTTCTGGAGTTCAGCCTGTTTTACTTTAGCTTGTACTTCTGGATTCATGGTCGGTTGATTTTTATTATCATTGTTGGATATTGCATTTCCTAAAGTACTTGTCAGATCTTCCTTAACCAGTGCTTTCATTTCGCTCAATGAAAGATGAGAATGATCATGTAATGCACCCTGAACAAAAGAATAATAATTTTCTAATAATTCATCATACCCCATTTGATCCACAAATCTAAGTTCATCAGATTCAATTAATTTAGTACCATTAAAGTACTGATAACTTTCCATTGCTCGTGCTCGGTACTTCTGTAGAATCTTTAGAATACTTCTGTTATCACTATCGTCAATTGCTTGATTAATTTCAACGAAATCACCAGCATCCATAGTTTGTAAAATTGCATCAACATCAACGTTTAAACCTTGTGCATCAGCAAATCTTTGTAATTGTGTACTTAATTCCTGAATGTCCATATGAACTTATCTCCAATAAAAAACCTTTTCGGTGCTTAGATATATATTTCTATTTATCAGGCACACGAAAAGGTTTGTTTGGTAATACTGATATTACGTTCTGAACCAGAAATCTTAAACTTTGAAATACGTTTACCATTAACAATACATGGCATTACCAGAGGTATACCATCAACTGAAATGTTAATGTCCATTGGTAATGCAAATTTAAAGGTACTTATTTTACATTCTCCCCAAATACGTGGAAGAGAATAATAAGTACTGTTATTGTTTTTTGATAAATCAACATCTGTTATGGTTAGACTTACCATCATAGGGTAAGAATAAGTCATTATACTTTCTAATAACCTCAATAAGTTTTTATTAGAATTAAGTATCTCAGTTTCATTTACATTTCTGCCCTCACCAATATCAATTACAGTGTAAATTGTATAAAAGGTGTATGGAGTCATTCTTTATTTTCCTTTTTTAGTATCTTTTACTTCTTTATAACCAAAAAAGTTACTTTTTGGCATTCTTGACATAAGAGGAAAATTTAATCCAGTACTCACTGACGCAATACCGCCCGCTGATGTTGCTCCGGGGGATGCATTTTCTTTTAATTTTTTCATATCTATCCTTATACTTTATTGTATTGATAAACTGCTTCTGCAAATGAACGTGGAGTTGCTGATCTTATATTCTTCGTCTTTAAAGATTTACCACCAAGTTTTTTATACTGAGTACTGTAACCACTTACTACAGGTACAGGTAACTTTGGAGGCATAATAAAATCATCACTACACCAA